>ENA-ORXT01000479-ORXT01000479.1-marine-metagenome-genome-assembly--contig:-NODE-479-length-63719-cov-52.934352_pt1 | contig 63719 bp, 55 predicted proteins | sample MGYA00237868_ERZ511482 | MGnify/ENA metagenome assembly ERZ511482 | reverse complement strand
CCACGACACCGCCGGCGACCTCCACTTCGACATCGAGATCCTCAGCACACCCCACGAACCCGACCAACGACTGGTCGCCTACACCACCGATCGCGAATCCAAAACCGCCGAAGCCCTCCACTTCCTCGCCACATGGGTGACCGATCAGAATGTGCCAGCCCAAGCACGCCCAGACAGCACATAGCCAGCATCATTGAGCGCCGTACTCAGGATCCTGCACCAATCCTCGTCGCACCCCCATCCGCCGCTTCTCGCTCGTCCCTCGCTCCTGGCTGAGTCTCACCGCTCCGCTCGGGCCGGCGTTCGTCGGACATGGATGCGGGTCTTCTTGAGCGGCTTCGTGCCTCCGCCTTGCGGTTGCGCTTATGGGAGGTCGAAGCTCATCTGGATTCCTATCGATTGGCGTTTTGTGAAGAGCACCGAGGCGTAGACGCCCACCGAAATCAGCCCGGACACGATCGCCACCCCAAGTCGGTCGCCGGCCACGAGCCGACCGATCAGCATGACCCCGCCAACGGAGACGAGCCCCATGCCCGACACCATGAGCACCGATCGAGACAGCGGGCGAATCTGGAACCAGCGAGCGATCTGCACTGCAGCTGACCCTCGATAGACGAGCACCCCGATCGCCATTGCGACCGCAGCGCCTTCGAGGCCGAAGGGTGGCACCAGCACCAGATCGAGCACGATCGTGGTGATCAGCGCGGCGGCAGTGTCGATCAGCGCCGTCGAGCTGCGTCCGGCCATGAGAAGTACATTGTCGACGTGTGCAAAGGCGATTGAAGCGAAGGTCGCAACGGCCGCGATCACGAGTGGGCGCGATGCAGCTTCGAACTCTGGTCCGCCGAAAATGTCGAGCGCAGACTTGGGGAAAAACACCAGCGCGAGAACTGCCGGGGTGAGCGCTGCGACGGTGGCCAGGGTGATCTGATCGAAGACTCGACCAACGGCGGGCCAGTCGTTTCGGTGAGCTAGTGAACTCAATCGCGGGTTCAGCGCTTGGCCGACCGCGTGGAACGATCGTTGTGCCACACCAATGAGTCGGCTGATGGCAGCCCATTGTCCTGCCGCCGTGGATGTGGCCAAGGCGCCGATCAACAAGATGCCGACGCGGTCGAGCGAAACCTGCAATGTGCCAGCCAGTCCACGAGGCCCGGCGAAGATCCACAACTCGCGCCAGATCTCCGCTCGATCCACAGCGGGTTCCGCATCCGAAACCCGCAAGAATGGCACGAGCCCGGCGAACGCGATCAACGCAGTGACGACGAGGGGAGCGCCCCAGGCAACGGCGAGCGAGGAGAGTTTCCAGTTTTGGTTGGCGGCGATGAGTACCAACACGATCTGAGCAATGGGCTGAACGAGCTGCAGCCCGACCGCAGTAGGAACCATCGTGCCAGCGCCTCGAGTGGCACCGAGCAGGACCAGACCGATTGCCCAAGCGGGCAGGAACGGCGCCAAGGCACGCAGGACATCGGCGAAGGACTGGGCCCGGTCATCGCTGAACACCGAGCTCAGCGGACCGGCCATCAGGAAAAGCACCACCGCAGCCAGCACGCTGATGACGAGAACCGGAGCGACGGCGCTAACAAGCGCTTCGCGGATGGAGCGGTTTGATCTCTGCGATCGAAAGCGAGCCACGAGGAGCACCAATGCAGTCTCGGTGCCGAGTTTGGCGGCGGTAGCCACCATGGCGAAAAGCGCAATGACGCCGAAGAACACGCCCGTGTCGTCTGCACCATAGGTGCGAGTTATCACGATGACGAGTAGGAAGCCGAGCCCGGTGCTCACCACCGAACTCACCCCGTTCAGCAGCGACCCCCGCGCCGTCTGGGACTCGCTGACGATCCCATCTTGTTCATCTTGTGTCCTTGGCTCGCGACCGCTCATCGGACCGCATCTGCCAGAATCGCCTGAGCAGCGGCCTGCGCGGACACGCCGAACCCGGTGTCGGGTTGGTTGTGCCGTTGGAGTTCGAGGTCACGGCGCATGAGCTCGAGCAGATACAGCAGTAGGTGCGGTCGGTGCTGATGAGACGGCACGGCCATGGCATGCAGTTCAGGCACGTCATCGCCGGCATCGAGCAGTACTCGAAGTGGGCGCCACGGCGCTTCGCCACGAAGATGGGTAGCCGTCATCACCCGGTTGTGGAGCAGGTCGGCGCCGATCGCCATGGCGTCATCGGCGAACTCCCAATCGATCAGTGCAGTGGAGTCTGCCGTGCTGATCATGTTCCACGGCGAAAAGTCACCGTGCCACGAGCCAACGGACACGGTGCGATCGCCGAACACCTCTGCGGCAGTGTCGATGAGTTTCTGGATGTCGCTGTTCGGCCCGGCGGCGCTTCGGACACGGGTGAAAGGCACGCAGTCACGAAGCGTGTGGTCGTGCTGGCCGCCGCCCGCCTGGACCACCGCGAGCGCGATCTCGACGAGCCGGGACGGGTCGGCGGCGACGAGCTCGGCGGCACGAACGGCGACCGATGAGAAGCAGGCAACTTCGCAACCGTGCCATCGGGAACGCCACAACACTGTCGGAACACGTAGAATCGCGCTGGTCGGGCAGAGTCGATCGACGGTCGCAGCTTCGGTCGCCACCATTGCCGATGTGAGTGGACTTGCCCCGACTTTGAGGTAGCCAACGGTTTCGGCGGCAGCGTTCATGAGCTGCACGACGGGCTTGCGGTTGTAGCGCCGGGGGCCAAGCGTGATGGCGGCGGCGGCGATTGGTCGGCCCAGAGCATCTGCTGCAGCCGCGATCACAGACGAGGCCGGATCGTGAAAGACCGTGGTGGTGTCTGCGTAGAGCTTGGGGGCGAAACGAAGGGTGCCCGAACGGACCGAGAGCCGAGCGGCGCGCCCCATCGCTCGTCGAGTTGTCGACATGGCGTCATGGTCATTCGCGAATGCTTCGGCCGCAAACCGGGCCGATGCGGGAACGAGGCGTCGTAGCGGGCCGCGTGCAGGTAACGCCGTCCACGAGGTGGTGGCGGAGCGGGTCGAGGGACCGGACTCGTGATTCAGCACATGACTGGGAGTGTCGAACAGTGCGGTTTCGGCCCAGCGCAGGTCGTGGTTTCGTGATTGATCAGCAGGATCCGTTTCGCCCTGGGGGCCGTTTGGCACGATCACCTCGAGATTGTCGGCTCCTGACCACTACCGCAGCAGGTTCGGGCCGAGGGTAGCGCGGCGCGGTCGGACCTCGCGGCTACCGGCAGGTTCGGTGTCTCGAGCGACCACAGTGCCCCAGAAGGGGCATCTGCGGCCCAAAGATGATTTTGTCGATGTGCTGACATGACACCGATTTTGGCGTCAACTGGTGCTTCACTCCCAGAGAATAACGCGCAAAGTGATTTTGTGTGCGCCCAGAGCGTTCGTTGGTGTGAAGGGCGAAGGGCAATTGTGCCCAACGCCCATTTTCGCCCCTCGGAGCATGATTAGAGTTCGGCTATCGACGTTGCACGGCGTTGGTGACGCTGCAGGCATCGAATGAACAATTGCGGAAGGTACAGGGCTGTCAAGTGACGTCCACAGACATACACGCGAGTGGCAAGCGAACAGCGGTTGCGACGCAACCTGATCAAACCGAACACGCTGATGTATTCGTTGTCGAATCAGGCCGGGCCATTCGCCCGCAGGGTCTGGTCGGTCTGGTCATGATGGGCCTGCGCCATCGTTGGGCGGTCGACGCAGCGCTGCTCTTCGTCGTCCTGTTCGTAGTGAGCCTGCAGATCCCGCTCGGGTCACTCAATCCCTTCTTCGTAGCGGTTGCTGCCACGTTCGTGACGCTACAGATGGCCCGCAGAATCGGCGCCTACACCACCGCCGCCAATGACACTCGCGCCGTGGCCACGCAGCGTGTGGCCCAAGCGGTTGGTTCCGCCGCCCTCGTCTTCTTGGTCGGCGTCTACATCGTCGACCTCGGCCACGACCGCATGTGGCTGCCAATTGCAACCGTTGGTGCCCTGGGAGCAATGCTGCTGCATCGCTCCGTGGCCTCGAAAGTCGAGTCACACGCGAAAGTCGCCCCCCACATGGTCACCCGACTCGCATTGCTGGGCGATGGCGACGCCATCCACGAGTTCGAGAAGATCGACCGCGACGACGCACTGCAAGTGGTCGTGCAACGAACCCAGCTGGACACCTTCGACGACATCCGCCCGGCGTTGCGCAAGACCGATCAGTTGATCCAAAAGGTGCACAACGGCGAGGTTGACCGCGTCGTCGTGCTGGCGACGGCACCCGGCATCCCTGTTGTCAATGCGGTCGTCCGGCGCTGCAGTATGAACGGTGTGGGTGTAGACCTGCTGACCGGTGCGACCGGTGTCCGCCCATCGCGGCTCGACATCGGACGTCTACGCGGCTTCTCCACGGTGCACATTCGCCCGGGACTTCATGGGCGTGGTCGAGTCGTGCTCAAGCGAGTCTTCGATCTGGTGGTGGCTTCATTGGCGCTGGTCGCGTTGTCGCCGGTGATGATTGCAGCTGCGCTCGCCGTGAAACTGGGATCGTCTGGTCCTGTCCTCTACAAGCAGCGCCGTTTGGGTCGCAACGGCCAACAGTTCGAGATGATCAAGTTCCGGTCGATGCGACCCGACGCCGATCAGATGGTCATGGAGCTCTCCGCTGCAAACGAGGCAGACGGGCCGCTCTTCAAGATCAAGGATGACCCACGGATCACCAGCGTCGGTGGCTTCTTGCGTCGTACTTCGATGGACGAGTTGCCACAGCTGTGGAACGTCGTGCGAGGCGACATGAGCCTGGTCGGGCCACGACCAGCGCTGGCGATCGAAGCCGACGGTTGGCCGATCGAGCTCTTCGACCGACTCGAGGTTCCACCCGGCATCACGGGCATGTGGCAGGTGAACGGTCGCAGCACTACCTCATTCGCCGATTACGCCCGTCTCGATCTCTACTACGTCGACAACTGGACGTTTGGCCTCGATATGGTCATTTTGGCCCGCACGATTCCTGCGCTGCTCGGCCGCGACGCATACTGAATGCTATTCAACTCAACTTTATGACTGACTCAGGCGCACCGATGACGCAAAGAAGGTGGGAGACCAATGTTCACCCGTGATCGTCGCGTCGTTGGGCAGCAGCGCAGCGAACTCGCCTTTGCTGAGCAATCGCGTGAACTGGCGGCGATGCCGTGCCCGCCACGATGCCTGCCAGTGCCGGAAGAAAACTCGGGTATGGGCCTCGATCGGGAACCAGCGGTTCGGTGTGGTCATGGCCCAGTTCTTGCCGACCCGCAGATGCTCGGCCACAAAGGCGATCTGGTCGGGCTCGTCACCGACATGTTCCACCACGGCGTTGGACACGACCAGGTCGAACGCGTCTTCAGCGAAGGGCAGATGCCTGCCGTCGGCGATCACGAAGTTGTCCCAGGTCATCGAGTGCTCTGCTCGCCCGTCGAGACGGTCGAACAGAATGCCGCTCGGCACGAAAAGGTCGACGGCGCCGGCCATGCGGTTGGCGATGATGTTTTCGAACGGCTGATTCTGCTTGGGCTGGACACCGACAACCAAGACGCTGCGGGCACCGACGCTTTGAACTATCTGTTCGAGCCGGTCAGCTTTACGGTTGCGGTTGTAGACGCCGAATCGGCTGGCCGCAGCTTTGATGAGATCGCGCATAGTCGGTCACTATGGCAGGCAAAGGGCAGGAAACCAATTGTGACCGCGCTGTTCGGGTTGCTGTTTATGCTCGCAGCCGGGTGTTCATCGGGGTCAACCGATGAAACGAGTCTGCAGGATGCACCTGAAGCTCAGCCACAGGTTGAGTCTGCACCACTGCCTGCCGAGCCTGGAACAATCACGGACCAAGCAACCACGGATGATTCCACCGATGAATCGACCGACGACTCCGACGATGTAGACGCAGAGTCGTCGTCTGACGGACGCGGCAGCCGAGTGGGCGCCGACGAAGCCGACGCCACCTTGGATGCTCCGACGGCTACGCCAACCAGCGCGCCCGCCCCCGAAGCCGAGACCGTCGCCGACGATACGAACGACGAGCAAACGGCAACGCCCACCGAGGAGCCAACTGCAACACCGGTAGCCACGACCGCGCCGCTCCCAACCCCGGAACCGTCAGCGACGGCACCCACACCCGTGCCGTCCACCTCGGTGCCGTCCACCCCGGTGCCGTCCACCCCGGTCCCGACCGCCACCCAGGTTCCCGTGCCTACGCAGGACGGCGATCCGGTCTTTGTCCCGGCTGCGCCGACCGGACCCGTGCCTTCCGATGAAATCGTGGTGCAGGGCCCAACGGTCGACGAGGCCGAAAGCGCAGTCATCTCTGCCAACGGCGCCGCAGCTTGCGCTCGTGCCGAAAGCGCCATCGATCTCCTCGACCGAGGTGACAGCCAGGGAACTGCAGCTGCACTCGTCGAAGCCTCGCAGTTTGCAACCCAGGCGTCGGAATCAGACATCGCCGCAACGGCGTCGCAGCTCGCTGACGCAGGTACCGACGAGGGTGCAGCGATCGCTGCCATCATCGCCACGCTGAATGCTTGTGCCCAGCACGGATATCAGGTCTGACATGACGACAGAGAAACCCGTAGCGCTACTCGTGGCCACACCCGGAGGCCATCTCGCCCAGCTGCAGCTCATCAGTTCGTGTTTCGACACGTTCCAACGCAGGTGGGTGTCTCTCGATCATGCCAGCGTCGATGTCGGCGACGACCCCTTGGTCCTGGGCCATGGACCGACCACGCGCAGTGTCAGCAATCTGCTTCGTAATCTCGTTGTGGCCTGGCGCGAGATTCGCACCAACCGGCCCGAGATCGTCGTGTCGACCGGTGCCGGAATCGCCGTGCCGTTCTTCGTGCTCGGGCGCTTGTTCGGCGCCCGTACCATTTTCCTCGAGGTCTACGATCGCATCGACAGTCGCACATTGACCGGCCGTCTGGTTCGCCCATTCAGCACCGAATTCTTGGTTCAATGGCCCGAGCAACAAGAGGTCTACGGCGGCGGCACGGTCGTTGGAGCGCTGTACTGACATGACGACCGAGCATCATCCGTTCATCCTGGCCGCAGTCGGCACCGATCATCACCCGTTCGACCGCTTCGTCACCTGGCTCGACACCTGGCAGCAGCACAATGCCGAGTGCGAGGTCTTCATCCAACGCGGAACGACCAAGATGGTTCCCCACGCTCGATCAGCCCAGTGGCTCGAACCCGGCGAACTCGATGCCATGATGCATCGCGCCGATGCCATTGTCTGCCATGGCGGCCCGTCGACGATCATGGAAGCGCGCCAAGCTGGTGTGGTCCCGGTCGTGATTCCTCGCAACCCGGCAATGGGCGAGCATGTCGACGAGCACCAGATGCGTTTCAGCGAGTTCATGGCGGCCAAGGGAGCCATTCATGTGGCTCACAACGAGTCTGAGCTCTCACAGCAGCTAAAGGGTGTCGTGCACGGGACAGCCGAGCGTGTCGTCACCGGCACGCCCCCCGAAACACTCGCTCGCATCTCTGCGATCGTCGACGACGTCATGAGGCGTCCGGCGCGACCGGTTTGGCAACGACGGGGTGGTCGCTCATGACTAACGACTTGGTCTCGGTTGTGGTCGCGACGCGCAACCGCCCCGAAATGCTCCGTGATGCGGTCCGTGCCATCACCGAATCCGACTACGCCGGCCCCATCGAGACCATCGTGGTCTTCGATCAGAGCGAACCCGACGGCACAATCGCCGACGACAACCCGCACCGCACCATTCGTGTCATGACCAATACGCGTACCCCTGGGCTTGCAGGGGCGCGAAATTCCGGCGCTCTTGCCGCTAGTGGACGATGGCTGGCACTGTGCGACGACGACGACGAATGGTTTCCCGCCAAGCTCGGCCGCCAGATCGACCGTTTGTCCGAGCGCCCAGCTGCGCGGCTGGCAACATGTGGCATCGCCGTGCACTTCGAAGGCGAAGATCATGTGCGGATTCCCGTCGAAAAGCAGCTCACATTCGACGCCTTTCTCGATGACCGTATGACCGAGGTGCATCCGTCGAGCTTCGTCATGGATCGCGCATGGTTCGTCGACGAACTGGGCCTGGTCGACGAGGAACTACCGGGTAGCTACGCCGAGGACTACGACGTCCTGTTGCGGGCCGCCCGTATTGCCGAGATCGTGTCGGTCGACGCAGCACTCGTGAGAATCAACTGGCATCCCTCGACCTACTTCCGAGACCGCTGGAAGATGATCGATGAAGCGCTGGCCTTCTTGGTCGACAAACACCCTGAATTCGAACAGGCGCCAACGGGCCTGGCTCGCATACGTGGGCAGCAGGCTTTCGCCGCCGCAGCCGCGGGAGATCGCCGACGCGCGCTCACGCTTGTCAAAGAAACCGTCGCTCTACGCCCTACCGAGAAACGATCTGTGCTTGCCTTGGCCGTGGCAGCTGGGGTTCCTGCGGACTTTCTGCTGCGCCTCGCGCACCGTTTCGGTCGCGGAATCTAGGAGGGGTGACATGACGATGGCAACAAACGATCGCAATGCCAGCACCTTTGACTTTCGCCGCGCCGATCATGGTCGCGGGGCCGACGAATCGCTGCTGTGGAAGCTACGACGGCCTCTCGTTCCGGTAGCCAAGCACGCCATTCGTCGCTACGGCGCAGCTACCAGCGCCCGGCGCGTGCTGCCGGACTATCTGCTGATTGGTGCGAAACGTGGTGGATCCACGACCCTGGCTCGCAGCCTGGTTGCGTCGGCCGGTGTGCAACCGCTCTTTCCTCGACGCGAAGCTTTGAAGGGCACCTACTTCTTCGATGTGAACTACCAGCGCGGCAGTGCCTGGTATCGATCACATTTCCCCACGCGCGACGCCCTCGGAGCGGGCATCGTCGGCGACGCATCTCCCTACTACCTCAGCCATCCTCATGCATCTCGACGGGCCCACGAGATGGTGCCCAACGCGAAAATCATCTGTGTTTTGCGCGATCCGGTAGACCGGGCATTTTCGCACTATCGCGAACGGGTCAAACAAGGTATCGAGACGCTACCCACCTTTGAAGCTGCGCTCGATGCTGAACCGGATCGCCTTGCTGGCGAGTACCAACGCATGATCGATGATCCGACCTATGTCAGCTGGAATCATCTGAACTTTGCCTATACCGACCAGAGCCGCTACGGCGCTTCGGTGCAGCGATGGCTTACGCACTGGCCACGAGAACAAGTGCTGGCTGTACGCAGCGAAGATCTTTACGCCAATCCGCACCAGATCCTTGATCGAACCCGAAGGTTCCTGGGGCTGAGCCCACTCGAACAGCCGGTCGAAACAGATCTTCACGCAAACCGATTGCCCTCGGCGACGGTCTCACCCCGAACCCGCCGCCGTCTATGGGCCGAACTCACGCCGGACGTGCAGCGCCTCGCCTCGCTGCTCGACGAGCCGGTCTGGTGGTCCAAAGAAGCATTACCGAGTGAAATTGAAGCTAGGAGTTCCGACGATGGGTAGTTTTACTCAGGGCCTCAGAGCCTGCGAATCGCAACAGGATGCCGACCAGCGCCCTACCCTGGACAGCATGGCACAAATGAGTCGCAAAACCGGTTGGGCGCTTGTAGCGGTTGTGATGTTGATGAGTTTGCTGGTCGCCGCCCCGTTCTCCCCCGCCACACCGGCAGACGCGCAGCAGCGCATCGTCATTGGTGACCAGTGGAACCAAGTCGGCGAGCAGATCAACCTGGTCGTCGACTGGCCCACATCCGCCGAAGTTGTGGGCTTGCCGCCCGGCTTGGTCTGGGCCAACTCCGCAGTGCAAGGGTCGGTCGCCCTCAAGGGGCGTTGGCCGGTAGAGGTGCGCTTCGTCGGCGGAACCACCGCGTATTTCCAGTGGCTCATCACCGATGGCCCCCCAACCGGAATTGTGGCCGAGCATCTTCCTGTCGATCCAAATGAGGTGAGCGCGCGTCCCAGCGAGGGTATGGATGGCGTTGTCTGGAACCGCTTCAACAATGACACCACTGCCAGCCTCGACGTCACCGTCTGGGACATGCAACAGGTGGGCGACCACATGTACGTCGGCGGCGAATTCGAGCAGGTCATCGAGCAAGATACCGAACGGCTGACCAACCAGGCATACCTGGCCCGCTTCGACGTGGTCACCGGCAAGTGGGATCCGTCATTTCGGCCGCGTCTCGATGGCAACGTGCACGCACTCGAAGTGAACTCACGTGGGCGACTGCTCGTTGGTGGCGAATTCACGAACATCGACGGTCAACCGAACACCGAGGCGCTCGCCGCCATAAATCCGGCAACTGGCCAGGTCGACTCATCGTTCGAAGCCTGGGTGGAACGGCCGTTCTTCCCCGAAGGCCGCGCCATCATTCGAGAGCTCGAAATAGTGGGCGACTTCCTCTACATAGGCGGCAACTTCAGCCACGTCAACGGACCCGGCGACACTCGAGTACGGGTGAACAAGGCCGCCCGTGTCACCGCCAGGTACGGCACCATCGATCCCACCTGGAATCCGGTGGTCTCCGGTGGAGCGGTATGGGGAATCGGTGTTGATCAAGATCGAGGCCGGGTCTACCTCAATGGTCGCTTCACCTCGGTCAACGGCAGCACCGACTTCTCCGAGTTCGCCACCGTGACCACCGAAACCGGCGCACTCGTCCAAGGTCTTACTCCGCGGCCGCTCAACCAGCCGTCGCGCCCCGAGGTCTACGACGTCGAGTATTTCAACGGTCGGGTATGGATTGCAGGTTCACAGCACACGTTGGTGGCGCTCGATGGAGACTCGCACCGGCTTGATTTCTGGCAATTCGCTGGCAACGGTTGCGGCTCGACCTTTTGTTGGCAGGGCGCTGGCACCGGCGGCGACTACCAGTTCGCCGAGAAAATCGGCGACTTCATCTATTCCGGCTGCCACTGCACCGACTTGTACGACAGTTCGAACCGACCAAATCACTACAGCTCGGTTACCAATCGAAGGACCACTCACCGCGTCGCCATGGCCTACGACCTGTCCGGCGCCCCGGTCGCCACCGAGTTCGATCTCGGCGGCAACATCGACGGCGGCTGGACCGTGGCCACCGACGACCTCGGCTGCATCTGGATCGGCGGCGACATCATCGACGGCGGATTCTATGAACCGGGTGGCCGAGTGTTTGCCCGAGGCTTCGCTCGATTCTGTGGCGAGGTACCGATCCCCGCGTCGCCAACCGGCCTCACTGTGGTCCAGGCTGGCGCCGACGGTGTCGACCTCGAGTGGCAACCGGTTGCTGACGCCTCGGGCTACCGCATCAGCCGCGACGGCGAAGAAATCGGCACGATCGATTCGGGAGCGTTCACCACGTACACCGACAACAACGTAGTTGTGGGTCGTAGCTACGAATACAGCGTTCGTGCCACCAACCGGGTTGGCGCGCTGTCTGAACCGGTCATCGTGACTGCAGTTGTCGGATTCATCGACACGGAACCACCAACGGTGCCTTCCAATGTCGTTGCCATCGACGTCGGTGATGGTTCCGTGCAGATCTCGTGGGATGCGTCGGTAGACGATGCCGGCATCATGAGCTACCTCGTATACCGAGACGGCGGCTACGTCGGGTTCTCGACCAGCGACGTCACGACCTATACCGAAGTACCGCCTGTTGGCGGTGTCGAATACGTATACACCGTGCGTGCGGTGGATATCAACGACCTGCGGAGCGAGCTCAGCGACCCCGGAGCAACGGTGACCATTGGTGGCCAAGACACCGAACCACCTACGGTACCTACGAACGTAAATGCACTGGACGTAGGCGACGGCGATGGCTCGGTGCTGGTTACCTGGGACGGCTCGGTCGACAATGTCGGCGTGCGCAGCTATCTCATCTATCGAGATGGTGGCTACGTGGGCTGGACCCAAGCTGGCGTCACGGAATACTACGATTCACCTCCGGCCGAGGGTGTTGCCTACCTGTACACCGTGCGCGCCGTGGATCTGAACGATCTTCGCAGCGAACGCAGCGAGCCAGCAACAGTGACTGTTGGCGGCGTCGATCTCGAACCGCCTACGGTGCCGGCGAACCTGGTTGCCGCCGATCTCGGTGACGGTTCTGTGCAGCTGAGCTGGGACGCTTCGGTCGACAATGTTGGCATGCAGAGCTATCTGGTGTACCGCAACGGTGCCTATGTTGGTTGGACTCCTGCTGATGTCACGACCTTCAATCAGGTTCCACCGGCCCAAGGTGTCGAGTATCAGTACACCGTGCGTGCGGTCGACGTGAATGACCTTCGCAGCGAGGCAAGCGCCAGCGCTGCGATAACAGTCGGTGGCGCCGACACCGAGGCACCTTCTGTGCCAGCGAACGTGGTCGCCGCCGATGTTGGTGACGGCTCTGTGCTGGTCACCTGGGACGCCTCGGTCGACAATATCGGTCTGCAGAGCTACCTGGTCTATCGAAACGGTGCCTACACCGGTTGGACCCAGTCCGACGTCACATCGTTCACCGAAGTTCCACCCGCCCAAGGTGTTGCCTATGCGTACACGGTGCGAGCAGTCGATGTGAATGAGCTTCGTAGCGAAGAGAGTGCTGCTGCGGTGGTTTCGGTTGGCGGCGTCGATGTCGAGGCACCTTCGGTGCCTGGCAACGTGGCTGCTGCTGATGCGGGCGACGGTTCGGTGCTGGTCACCTGGGACGGCTCGGTCGACAATGTCGGCGTGCGCAGCTATCTGGTGTACCGAGATGGTGTCTATGTGGGCTGGACACCATCTGGCGTCACCTCATTCAGCGAGGTTCCGCCGTCAGAGAGCATCGAGTACGCCTACTCGGTTCGTGCGGTCGACGTGAATGATCTCCAGAGCGCTCGCAGTGCTGAGGCAACGATCATGCTCGGTGCCCCCGATGTCGAGCCGCCTTCGACGCCGGTCAACCTCGCAGTCGCGAATGCTTCTGCTGGTGCTACCGAGATCCTCTGGGATCCATCGGTCGACAACGTTGCTGTGCAGAGCTATCTGATTTACCGAGATGGTGCCTACGTGGGATGGACACCTGGCGATGTCACGACGTTCATCGACGTCACATCGGTTGCAGGTGCGACATACGACTACGAGGTACGGGCAGTCGACTCGAGCGACAATCGCAGCGACAAGAGCACACCGTTCACCGTCGCCATCCAGTAGCACCATCGAGCCCTCGCTGCTCCATCTTCTGGGTCCCGCTGGGCAACCAGCGGGATCTTACGCGTCCCGCTGTCGATGGGGCTGCTCTTTTGTGTTCGGGGGAACAGCCGGGCTCCCCGCCGGGTTTGCACTCCATGCGCACAATCTCTGTCTTGTCGGTTTCGTTGGCGCTGTTCGCCGCGGCTTGCGGCAGCGGTGCCAGCTCTGACTCATCTTCGGTCCCGGCAAGCGAGCCAACCGCTGCGATGGTTTCCGAGCTGGTCGCCGATGGGCCAGATTGTGGCTTCGACGCCGATCTCGACGCCGACCGCATCGAAGTCGCTCAGATTCCGGGTGACGGCCGAGAAGCCAACGTTTCTGCGCTGGACTTTCCCGATGACTCCTCGTTCGACCCACCGTTGGTCGACCTCAACCGGATCCTCAGTGGTGGGCCTCCGCCTGACGGAATCCCACCTATAGATGCGCCGATCTTCCAAACCGCATCGACCGTGCATTGGATCGAATGCAACGAACCTGTCCTGGCGCTGTCGGTAGCAGGTGAGACGCGGGGCTACCCCGTACAGATCCTCACCTGGCACGAGTTGGTCAATGACACGTTCGAAGATATCCCTGTGACGGTCTCCTATTGTCCTCTCTGCAATTCCTCTCTCGCATATCTGCGTGACCTGGGCGACCGCACGGTCACGTTCGGAACGTCGGGCCGGCTCTTCAACTCATCGCTCGTCATGTACGACCGCGAAACCGAGTCACTGTGGACACACTTCAACGGCGCCGCCGTGGTAGGCGAACTGGTCGGGACCGAGCTCGAGCTGTTGCCGATGCAGACGTTGTCGTGGGAGAGCTTCCTGCAGGCAAACCCCGACGCACTCGTGCTGACTCGAGAGACGGGATTCGACCGCAGCTACGGGCAGAACCCGTACTCGGGTTACGACGACGTCAACACGTCGCCGTTTGCGTTCGACGGCGAGAGTGATCCGCGGCTGCCCGCCAAAGAGCGCATCGTCGGCATCCGGCGCAACGACGACAGCGCTGCGGTTGTACTCGAGAGCCTGGCATCGGCAGGTGTCATCGAGACCGAGGTCGACGGTGACACCCTCAGCGTGTGGCATCTACCGGGAACCGCCACTGCACTGGAAGCAAACGCCATTGCCGATGGTCGCGACGTCGGGGCAGTCGGCGTCTACGTTCCAATGGCCGACGGCCAGATCCTGACCTTCGCCAGAACCGGTCTCAGCGCCGATGACGGTGGGAATTTCACCGACGACGAAACCGGTTCGGTCTGGAACATCCAGGGACTTGCTCTTTCTGGACCGCTCGCCAGCACCCAGCTCGAACAGGTCGAACATCTCGACACGTTCTGGTTTGCGCTCGCCGCCTTCGAACCCGACACCAGCGTGGTGAATCCCTGACGACCGGGCGCTGGCATTGTCATTGCTCCGTTCGGTCGGTGATGTCGACATCGCAGCACCGAGCCAGGCCCTCTGGCAGCTCGGGCGCCGAGTAGCGACATGGCCGACGAGCTCGACGCCTACGTCTATGACCCGGGGTTGCTCTCCGCCGTCATCGCCGAACGCCGGGCCACGCGGATTGCACTGAGCAAACGGCTACCGCCGTTCGTGTTCCAGGGCGACAGGCCGCCGGTAAACGAATGGCCAGTGCGATCCGAACGGGGGAACCGACGACGAACTCGAGGTCGGCGCCTCGATCACCGGGCTCGCTGCGCTTCCGAGTGTGGCCGAAGGACGAGCTATCGTTCGCGCCGACGCCACCGAGGGGACAGTCACTCGTCTCGACTGAGGCGCACGATCTGCCATTGCTGCTGTCACTCCTGAGCAGTCCTGGATAGCCTCTCGGTTGTGCTCATCGCGGTTCTGTTTCTCGTCGCCGGCATCGTCATCTTGACCTTCGCCGCCGACCATTTCGTCGAGGGCGCAGTAACGGTGGCAGACGTGTTCGGCATCTCGCCGGTCGTCGTTGGCGCACTTGTCATCGGGTTCGGCACGAGCTTGCCGGAAATGCTCGTGTCCGGTGTCGCTGCGGTACAAGGAGACGCCGACCTGGGTGTGGGAAACGTGGTGGGCTCGAACGTGGCCAACCTGACTCTGGTGCTGGGCCTGGCCGCCTTGATTTCGGTCATCAGTATCGATGTGTTGACCAGCCGGCGAGAACTTCCGCTGTGTATTGGTGCAGTCCTGTTGTTTGCACTGCTGGTGCAGGGCGGCTTCCGTCGATACGAGGGCGTGATTCTTTTCGTGGTCTTGATCGCGACGCTGCTGTGGCTGCTTCGCAATGCCCAAGATCACGAGTCCGTGGTGCACGAGCCCGAGGAAGGCGATCCCAGCGCACTGGTGAGCTGCGTGCGGACCGGCCTGGGCCTGGTAGGTACCGTGGGTGGCGCCTGGTTGCTGGTCGAGGGCGGCACGTCGCTGGCCGACGAGGTCGGGCTGACCGGCGGCTTCGTGGGACTGACCCTGGTAGCGATCGGTACTTCGCTGCCCGAGATGGTGACGGCCGTCGTCGCAGCTCGCAAGGGCGAGACCGACCTGATCATCGGCAACCTGTTGGGCTCGAACATCTTCAACAGCCTTGCGGTTGGCGCCGTACTCGGGCTGCTCGGCCCCGGCCCGCTCGAAGACAACAATCTGGCGGGGCTGGCGACCTACATCATGATCGCGGTCGTGTTGATCGCTGGACTGTTCCTGTACACCGGCGGGCGAGTCGTTCGTTGGCAAGCCGCCGTACTGCTACTCATCTACATTGGATCCATGCCGTTCACCATCAGCACCGTCGTGGACTGTGCCGCCGAGCCCGAGGTCCAAGAGTGCGTGGAAGCTGTGGCTGTAGCGGCGCTAGCCTTGCCCGGTGGCTAACTCCTCAGGTTCTACCTACTTCATCGAGACGCTCGGTTGCCCCAAGAACCAGGTCGACAGCGACAAACTCGAGGGCACGCTGATCGCCGACGGCATGACCTCCGCCGAGTCAGCCAATGAGGCCGACCTGATCGTGGTCAACACGTGCGCATTCATCGAAGAGGCCCGTGAAGAATCGATCCACACGATTCTGGCACTCGATCATGATCGCTCCAATGACGCCAAGTTGGTTGTCACCGGATGTATGGCGGAGCGCTATGGCGACGAACTCGCCGAAGCCCTGCCCGAGGCCGACTCGATTGCAGGGTTCGGTGTACCGGTCACCATCGGCAGTAAGCCGAAGGCGCCAATGCTCGATCTGCTGCACCTGCCTCGGCCGCCGTCGCGATCGCCATGGGCTTACGTCAAGATCGCCGAAGGCTGTGACCGGGCGTGTGGATTCTGCGCCATCCCCACCTTCCGTGGTCCCCAGCGCAGCCGCACGATCGATGACATCTGCCGCGAAGTCGACGAACTCCAAGCCAAAGAGATCGTGCTCGTGGCCCAGGATCTGGCTGCCTTTGGTCGAGATCAGGGCAAAGGCGAGCGGTCGATCGTGCCCTTGGTCAAGGCCGTGGCCGAACGGGCGGACTGGGTGCGGCTGCTGTACCTGTATCCGAGCGATCTCAACGACGATCTGATCGACGCCATATGCGACACCGGCGTGCCGTACTTCGACCTGTCGCTTCAGCATGTGTCGAAGCCGTTGATGCGCGGCATGCGCCGGTGGGGTAGTGGTGATGTCTTCCTCGAGCGGATCGCTGCGATCCGCAAACGCGAAGCCAATGCCGCCTTTCGTAGCAATTTCATCGTGGGCTACCCCGGTGAGACCGAGGAAGACCACGACGCGCTCCTGGACTTCGTCGAGGCCGCCCGACTCGACTGGTGTGGCTTCTTTTCCTACAGCAAAGAAGAGGGCACCTACGCCGCAGGACTCGACGGTCAGGTCGACTCGGGGCTCGTCATGGAGCGTTTGGGCGAGTTGCGCGAGATACAAGACGTAATTACCGAAGAAAAACGTGACGAAATGATCGGTCGACGGGTCGAAGTACTCGTGGACGAAAGTGGCGTTGCGCGCTCGCATCGAGAAGCCCCAGAAATCGATGGAATCATTCAGGTTCCAGCGGACCTGGCGGTGGGCGAATTCGCCATGGTCACCATTGCCGATGCTGCCGGACCCGACCTTCGTGCCGAAGGCGCACCCGAGGCGCTTCTCTGATGGCACAGGTCGTTCGCAGCTATCCCTTATATGGGCTGGCCACACCTGCCAACTTCATCACCGCGAGCCGCATTGCGCTCACTCCGGTGCTGATTCTGATGTTGCTCGACGACGCCTCGTCGTTGGGTACTTCCTGGTCGGCGTTCGCCGTTGGGTTGCTGATGGCCTTCACCGATCTCATCGATGGCACCGTGGCCCGACGCACCAACAGCTTCAGCCGAAGCGGCGCGTTTCTCGATCCGCTGGCCGACAAGATAGTGATCCTGGGTGTGGGTTTCGCACTGGTCTCGGTCGACCGGCTCGGGCTGGCACCAATGGTGCTGATTGCGGCGCGAGAAGTGGTCATCAGCGCCATGCGTATTCGCTTCGCCATGCGCGGTATCTCGATTCCGGCTCGGCCGCTGGCCAAATGGAAGGCAACCGTGCAGGGCGCTGCCCTGTTGCTGGCGGTCATGCCGGTGCTCGAAAATCAGCAGCTCACGGTCGACATCGCCATCTGGGTCGCCGTGGCACTCACCGTGTTCACCGGCGCTCAGTATCTGGTCGACGGTGAACAAGCAGCCGCCAAGACCTGAAAACTCAGACCTGAAAACTCAGACCTGAGAACTCAGACCTGAAAGCTCAGACCTGCGACCACTACCCGGGACGTCGCCGTAGGCGTACGCGCCGAAGGGCGTCGCCCGCGAGCTGTCCACTAGCCTCGGGCGATGAAATGTGAAGTCATTGCGGTCGGCACCGAGTTGCTGTTGGGGCAGATCGTCGACACCAATTCGTCCTATATCGGTGAGCAGCTCGCGTTGGCCGGCATCGACAGCCACTTCCAGACCAAGGTCGGCGACAACGCTGGTCGTATGAAGGATGCGATTGCGCTGGCGCTTTCTCGTAGCGATGCGGTGATTCTCTGCGGCGGGCTTGGACCCACACAAGATGACATCACGCGCAACGTCATCGCCGATGTCATGGGGGTCGAGCTCGAGACTCGCCAAGAACTCGTCGACAAGATCAGCGCCATGTTCAGCCAACGAGGTCGAACCATGCCGCAGAACAACCTGCTACAAGCAATGATCCCAGTTGGCGGTGAACCAATTCCGATCCAACCGGGAACCGCCCCCGGGTTGTGTTGCCCCGTGGGCGATCAGGTCATCTATGCCGTGCCCGGCGTGCCGTGGGAGATGACCCAGATGATCGATGGATTCGTGTTGCCGGACCTGCGTGAGCGCGCCGGGATCACGTCGGTCATCGCCAGTCGGGTGCTGCGCACCTGGGGCATGAGCGAGTCCGGTTTGGCCGAGGCATTGGGTGAGGAGATCGACCGCCTCGATGACACGGGCGAAGCAACGATAGCTTTTCTTGCCAGTGGCATCGAAGGGCTCAAGGTCCGAATCACCGCCAAGGCGGGAACCCAAGCCGAGGTCGATGCCAAGCTGGCCGACGAAGAAGCGCGGGTACGAGCGATCATCGGCGACGAAACGATTTTCGGTACCGACGACGACACCATGGAGAGTGTGGTTGTGCAGCTTTGCCGTGAGCAGGGACTCAAACTCGCCGTGGCCGAGTCATTGACGGGTGGCCTGATCGGCCAGCGCATCACGTCGCATCCAGGTGTGAGCGATGTGTTTCAGGGATCGATCGTGTCGTATGCCGATTCGGTGAAAAACGATGTGCTCGGGCTCGAGGGCGCACCGGCGATCAGTGAAGAGGGCGCGATTGCAATGGCCGAGGGCGCAGCGCGGGTGCTGGGTGCCGATTGTTCGGTTGCGGTCACTGGTGTGGCCGGACCAACCGAGGCCGGCGGATACAAGGTCGGCACGGTTTTCATGGCGACCTTCCTCGACGGTGTCACCGAGCCGGTCATGGTCGAATGGCCCTTCGACCGCAGGCGCACCCGTGAATTCACCACCATCACGGTGCTCAATCAACTGCGTAAACGCCTGCTCGCTCGCGCCGCATGACGGCGAACAATCACGCTGCGATCGACATCGGCACGAACTCGGTTCATCTGCTGGTGGCAGAGGTCGGTCAAGAAGGCGAGTTCTCGGTTCTGACCACCGACAAGGAAACCGTGCGCCTGGGTGATGGTCCGGGTGACATTCGCCTGCTCGCCGACGGTGCGATCGAACGTGGGGTGGCGGCGTTACAGCGGTTCAAGGCCATCGCCGACAGCTTCGATGCAACGACGTATGCCGTGGCCACCAGTGCAGTTCGCGAAGCAGAGAACGGCTCGACTTTCGTCGAGCGGGCTGCGGAAGTGGGCGTGCAGGTCGATGTCATCTCGGGACCCGAAGAGGCCAGACTGATTCATCTCGGCGTGCTGCAGGCACTGCCGATCTTCGACCAGCAGCTGCTCTTGGTCGACATCGGCGGGGGCAGTACCGAGTTCTTGGTGGGCAAGTCCGGGCGCAGCCTGGGCGCCCGCAGCTTGCGCATCGGGCACTTGAGGCTCACGAATCGGTTCTTTCGCGGCGGGGTGATCGACGCCGAGTCCGTCGAGGCCTGCCAGGTCTACGCCCGGTCGTTCATTGTGCCTGCCGTGACGTCGTTGAAACGTCTGGGCTACCAGACCGCCGTTGGTTCGTCGGGTACCGCCGAGGCACTCGGTGACATGATCCGACTGCGCACCCATGGCGAGGCGGTCGGTGCAGGAATCGACACCGTGATCACCAACGATGCCCTCGACGAACTGCTGAACGAGCTGACCCGGTTCGCCACCCCGCGAGAACGGGTGGCGGGCGTGAGGGGCCTGGCCGACAAGCGGGCCGACGTGATCGTGGCCGGCGCCATCCTGCTGCGCGAGATCTTCCAGGCCTTCGGAGTCGGGCGCATGGTCACCAGCCCCTATGCGTTGCGCGAGGGAGTGTTGCTCGATCGCACACTCGGCATCGAGAGCGGCAGTCTTCGGCTGGCAGATCTGCGTCGCGACTCGCTGATGCGCATGGTCGAGACATTCGACGAAGACCAGTCGCATGTCTTGCACGCAACCCAGTTGGCGCTCGATCTGTTCGATCAGCTGGCGGGGTTGCATGGCCTTGGTCCGGCCGATCGAGAGCTACTCGAGGCCGCCGGCCTGCTGCACAACGTGGGATTGTTCGTGTCACATGCGGCACATCACCGACACAGTGAATACATCATCGCCAACAGCGACCAACTCACCGGTTATACCGAACGTGAAGTGGCAGTGATTGCTCAGGTCGCTCGTTATCACCGACGCAGCGCCCCCAAGGAGTCGCATACGCGTTTCACGGCACTGTCTGCCACCGATCAACAACGGGTGCGCTGGCTGGCGGGAATCCTGCGTATCGCCATTGCGCTTGACCGCACCCGCGGTGCGCTCGTCGAGTCATTGTCGGTCGACGATGACAGCGAGACGCTGCGCATCGTGGTTTGCGTCGGCGCAGGCCAAGACGCGACCGTGGAAGCATTCACTGCGAACAATCGATCGGCGCTGCTCGGCAAGATCTCGAATCGAGCGGTGACGATCGAGTGGCAATGTGCAGATTGAGCCAGGCCGCTGATACCCAGCGCAGTAACCGAGGAGGGTTATGACAGACGAGGTGGCGTTCTACGATGAGATCGAGGCGTACTGCTCTGCGCTGAGCGTGGCTGCGGGAGCCTCGATCGGCGTGCATGTGTCGTCGAAGCAGCCGCGCTTCGACGTGGCGATCGAGCGCTGGGGTGTCGAACGCGAGCAGGTGTTCTCGGCCGACTCGCTGGCCGGCGAGTTCCACGAAGTGCCGGTCGATGCCGACTCGCACGGTTGCCAATGGCCGGTCTCGTTCGAGGTGGATGTCGGCTCGAACTGGCGCAGCGGTTTCTATCTGATCACCGTGACGGCCGCGGGGGCCGAACCAGGGCGCAATGTGGCTCATGCCGGGTTCGTGGTGCACCCGGCGCCCGATGTCAAACAGCGAGCGCTGTTCGTGCTGGGTACCAATACATGGAACTCGTACAACACATGGGGAGGCGCCAGCCTGTACACCGGCGGCCACCAGGTGTCCTTCCGCAGACCGTGGGCTCGAGGGCTGCTCGACCGGCCGTTGGCCGAGCGTGATGACCGCAAGGCGCGCCCGGTGCGCTTCGGCGAGGAGCCCGACGCCGACGGCGAGATATTCCAGGCCTATCGCATACAGCACGGCTACTCGGCTGCCATTGGGTCGACTGGCTGGTTCAGCCACGAAAGGCGGTTCGTCGAGTGGGCCGAGTCGACAGGGTACGAGTTCGACTATGCCGTTTCATCGGACTTCGACGCCTCGCCCGACCTGCTCGATGGCTATGGCCTGGTGATCGGGGTCGGACACGACGAATACTGGACCAAACCCGCTCGCGACCAGGTCGACGCTCACATCGCCGGTGGCGGTGACTACGTGTCGCTGTCGGGCAACACCATGTTCTGGCAGGTGCGACTGGTCGATGACGACGGGGCGCCGGGGCTCGATCACATGATTGGTCACAAGTACGGCGGCCACAAGGCCGACCCGGTCGTGGGCACCGAAGCGGCCCAGGAGATGTCGGGACTCTGGTGTGATCCCATCGTGGGGCGCCCCGAGTGGACCACGTTGGGGGCAGGCAGTGTCTTCGGGCTGTACCACCGCTTCGGCCAAGCAACACCACGCGGCACCGGTGGCTTCACTGTGTTCCGCTACGACCACTGGATGTTCGCAGGCACCGGTCTGCGCTATGGCGATCTGTTGGGCGGAGATCATGGCGTTGTCGGCTATGAGACCGTGGGCTGTCCCATCACACTCGATGACTTCCAACTGCCGGTCGTGCGAGCCGTCGCCGGCATGCCCGCCGATCACGAGATCGTCGGGCTGGCGTTGTCGAGTAACCTGGGCATGGGCGAGTATCCCAAGTCGATCTCGGCGCTGAACGATCAGGGCGATCTCGAATTCCTGGCCGAGCGCTACTACGGCGACACCAGCCCCGAGAACTTGGCGAAGGTGCGTCACGGCAACGCCGTCATGGTCGTGTGCCGACCCCAAGGTGCCACCGGGGGCGAGGTCGTGACCATCGGCTCGACCGACTGGGTTTTCGGCCTGGCCGAAGACGCACTGGTAGCCCAAGTCACCACCAACATCCTCAACCGCTTCCTCTAGCCTGCCCGGCCAGGCGATATTGCGTTGCGGAGATGCAGCGTTGGCTGCGAGGATGCCGCTGTGGATCAGGTCGAGGTGGTGTTGGCGAACAACGAGTGCGTGACCTTGCGCGTGGGCGACGTGTTCCTGAAGGTCGACGGTGACCAGGCGCGTGCCGATCGTGAGGTCGAGGCGATGAAGCTTGCGCCTGTTCCGACGCCCGATGTGCTCTGGCGCAAGCCGCCGGTTCTGGCACTTGCTGCGATTCCCGGACGAACTCTGGCTCGTATCGGACAACCCTCTGCTGCATCACCTGCAGCATGGACCGCAGTGGGCGTGGCAGTGCGCTCGCTTCACGAAGCCCCGCTACCGACATGGCCCGGTACAGGGATCGACGAGCTTGCGGCGCGGCTGACGGGCGAGTGTGAGTGGCTCGAAGCAAATCTTGTGCTCCCGATCGACGTATTCAGGCAGCGCCGCGCTGCGGCCGAGACCGTGCTTCAGACATCGACCCCGGCGTTCATTCACGGCGATCTTCACCTGGAACATGTGTTTGTCGATGGTGATCAGGTCTCCGGAGTCATCGACTGGTCCGAAGCTGCACCGGGCGACCCCCTGTTCGACGTGGCCACGCTGACCCTGGGTCATCCCGAGCGACTAGACGACTTCCTGGCGGGCTACGGCGATGATGTCGACCGCGATCGAATCCTTGCGTGGCGTGCCTTCCGTTGTCTCGTCGGCATCCGGTGGTTGTCGGAAAATGGTTACGGCACCCCCGCGAGTCTCCCCGAAACCGCCATTCTGCGCTCACTCATGTGAACCTGCTCGCCGGATTCAAGGGTGCCAGTGACCCCAGGCTCGACCGAGTGGTCCGCGCCCTGAACGCCAGCGACGACTGGCTAGCGTGAAGCCATGATCGATCTGAGTGGTAAGACCATGCTGGTCACCGGCGCTTCTCGCGGTATCGGTGCTGCGACCGTTGCGGCGCTGGACTCGGCCGGGGCGCGAGTGGTCATGACCTATGGCCGAAGCGCCTCGCAAGCCGAAGCAGTGGCAGTGACTTGTGCCAACGACCCGGTGCTGATCGCAGCTGACCTGAGTCAACCCGGTGCAGGTTCGGCGATGTTCGATCAGGCGGTCGAAGCTGTTGGCTCGATCGATGTGGTCGTCAACAATGCGGGCATTGCGCCCCAATCCGACATCGAGGCCACCGACGAAGACTGGGCCCACGCCTGGAACACCACCATGCAGGTCAACCTGCTGTCGCTGGCCGACATCAGTCGCAAGGCCATCATGCACTTCCTGCCCCAGGGCGAAGGAACGATCATCAATATTGCGAGCCGTGCTGCGTTCCGGGGTGACGAGCCCAACATGATGCACTACGCCGCGTCGAAGGGCGCCGTGGTGTCACTGACTCGGTCCATCGCCAGGGGCTACGGCAAGCACGGCATCATTGCCCACACGGTGAATCCGGGCTGGGTGTCCACGGAGATGGCCCAGGACTTCTTCGCGGCCAATCCCGACGCACTCGATGGCTTCCCCCTGGGCGAAGCCGTGCCTGCGGCCGAGGTGGCCAACACGATTGCGTTCCTGGCATCGGGCCTCGCCCGCCATATCACCGGTTCGACCATCGAAATCAACGGCGCCACCCACGTTCGTTGATCGGTGATGTTGCTCGCTGATGTTGATCGAAGACCTAGCCGGGACAGAAACTGTTGGTAAGTCCAACCGAGCACTGGGCGACGATCAGCGCATCACCCACGTCGACCGAGCCGTTCTGGTCGACGTCGGCGGGGCCAATGTCGAGATTGTTGGCTGCTTGGCCGACGCGGCACGACGCTGCTTCGCTGCGAAGCCCGACGGAGTACTGCGCAATCATCAGCGCATCGCCGATGTCGATTACACGGTCACAAGTGACATCGCCGAGAACTGGGATCAGCTGGGAGAGCGAAGCACTGAAGGATTCGCCACGGCTTTGGCCGGGCTGGTCCAACGTGGGCGAGTAGACGTCGAAATTGGTTTCGAGCGTGTTCGAATCGACTTCGACCAGGCGTAGGTAACCCTGCCCGCCGCCCTCGAGCCCTTGATAGTTGGTGAGCAGATGTTGCACGGTGCGGCCACATCGATCGGTGAAGGAGCCGTTCCCGTACCCGAATCGGTGACCCGAGAACACGCCGACGACGTTGCAGCTGGCCGCAATGGCGTCCTGAAGGGCGGGAATGTAGACCCCGTTGTCGGGACCGGTGAATTCGTGTGTGGTCACGAATGTCAGGTGGTCGGAATGATCATCGAGAACGTCGCCGAACCAGTCGAGCACGGCATCGACGTCGCCGTAGTCGGATTGCAGATGCCGAAGGTGTACGAAGAGCAATTCGTGCCCATCGACCGAGATGGTCTGATAGCTCGATCGGTAGCCCTCGGCTCCATGATTGCCGCCAAACCATGCTTTGCCCTGATAGCGAGACGCGCCGAACCGAGCGTCGTACTCGGGGGCGGTGGCGTCGTCGTTCATGTCGCGGTTGCCGGGAGAGATCCCGTACGCAATGTTGGCCTCATCGAGTTTCGCAAAAATGTTCTCGATCCGATCCCACTCGGTGACCGAGTCGGGGTTCTGAGAGACATCGCCGACATGGCTCACGAAAACGATGTTGCGATCATCGCGCTCCTCGACGATCCAACGAAACTGCTCGGCGAACACTGCGGTGCCGGCCTCGGTCTGCACATAGTTCTGTGTGTCTGGAATCACAGCGATCGTGAACACATCTGACGGTTCTTGGGCATCCGCGACGTCGAATTTCCCGACGAGCAAGAGGCCCGCCACGAGAGCAACAGTGATCGTGAGCGTGCACCGTCGTGAGAAAGGGGGCAGCCAATCCATACGCCAGCTATTCAGCCTCGAGGTTGAGCGAGGCAGAGTTCATACAGAAACGTTCGCCCGTGGGCTGGGGGCCGTCGGGGAAGACGTGGCCCAGGTGGGCGCCGCACTTGGCACATTCCGTTTCGATGCGCTGCATGCCCATGGTCATGTCGACCTTACGCGTGATCTTGTCTTCGTCGATCGCCTGGTAGAAGCTGGGCCAGCCGCAGCCGGCGTCGTATTTGGTGTCGCTGATGAACAGTGGCTCGTCGCACACGACGCAGTGGTATACGCCATCGTCGGTGGTGTCCCAGTATTTGCCGGTGAAGGCTCGTTCGGTACCCGCCTGTTGGGTGACCACGTATTGCTCGTTGGTCAGTCGTTCTCGGAGTTCGGCGTCGTCAACTTGGTACTCGGTCATGTGATCAGGGTAGAGCCTGGGTGACTCTGCTGTGAGGTCGGCGTCAGCCGGCGGGCTGTAGGTCGCCGTGGTGACAGGACATCTGCTCGCTGTAACTGCGGCTGAAGTAGTTCCACAATTGCTCGCCATAGGTCTGAGGCCGGTGCTCGCTGGCCATGGCGGCAGTGCCTGCCTGAGCTTCGGCGGGTGTGGGCATGAAGCCAGCTTCGTGATGATGAGGACTGGCCGCAACCGCCGCCGCAAATTTGGGGTCCAGCGGCAAAGGGGTGAGTTCGGTCGCAAGCGAGGGCCCGTGAAAGTAGCCCGATGAATATCGTTCAGCGTCGGTCACGACCCGGTGCGGGGTAGCGACGAGGTAGTTGCCGGTCATGGTCTGCAGGACTTCGCCGAGATTGATCACGAAGGTGTTCTCGATGATCGGCACGTCGACCCAGTCGCCGGCCTGGTTCTGGACCTGTAGGCCGGGTGTGGGTCCGGGGGCGAGCACGGTCAGAAAGCCGGCATCGTGGTGCGGGTTCACGCCTGCAGCCCCAGCAGGAGTCGGCGGGTAGTGAATGAATTTGGCCAGCGACATGGGCTGATCACCGAACAGGTTGCGGAGATGATCGTGCTGCAGGCCGAGCCCGATCGCCAGTGCGCTCATCAACCGATCTGCGAGCTGGGCGAGGGCCGCGATCCACTCGAGCGAGATCGAGCGATGGCCTGGCAGGATGCCGTCGACAAGCCATTGATTGGGGCCATGCAATCGGTTGTAGTCGGGACTTCCTGATGGGTGGATCGGCCATTCGGTCCACACGTCGATCTGCTCTCGCAGGTCTGGCGCATTGTTCGTGGACTCGGCCCCAACGGGTTCCCAACCGCGGAACTGCGCCGATTTCGCCTTGTCGATGAGCTGTTTGGTCTCGACAGGTAACTCGAAGAAGCGTCGCATCAGATCGAAGGTCTCGGCTTGGAGTTCGGTGGAGATGCCGTGGTCTGTCACCAGGGCGAAACCGACCTGGTGACAGATATGGGTGAACTCGGACGCGAAGTCGCCGGCAATACCATCGTTGGACAGCGCTGGGCTGACGTCGACGACCGGGATAGAGGTGAAGGCCACCCGCTGATCCTAGACCGGGGTCGAGTCAAGCAAAATCGAGAGTGTCACACCCGAGGCGTATGGTCCGTTTAGAGTCATACGAGGAGGCCGGTTCGGTCATGAGTGAAGAAAAACAGCGCCGGGGCACCACGACAGCTTCGTTTGGCACCAGTGCCCGCGAGAGTCACGACAGCTCGGCGTTTTATGCACGCTTCGTGCCGCCGGTGCTGTCCGAGGATGAAACGGTGGTCGCTCCGACCGACCGGCCGTTCCAGGACACGATCTTTCAGGGAACCGCACAAGAGATCTTGTCCGGTGATCGTTCCGTGGCCGACAACTCGGTCGCTCTGGTCGTCACATCACCTCCGTACTTTGTCGGCAAGGACTACGAAGAAGCAATGGGTCAGGGGCATGTCCCCGCGGCGTACGAAGATCATCTCGCCAGCATGCACGAGATCTTCGCGTCATGTGTCCGAAAGCTCGAGCCGGGCGGGCGAATCGCAGTGAATGTCGCGAACCTGGGACGCAAGCCGTATCGCTCGCAGGCGGCAGACATCATTCGCATTTTCGAGGACCTCGGTCTGCTCATCCGCGGCGAGATCATCTGGAAAAAGGGCGAGGGCATGAACAGCTCGACTGCGTGGGGCTCGTTCCAGAAGCCATCGAATCCGGTGCTGCGCGATCTGACCGAGCGAATCGTGATCGCAAGCAAGGGCCGATTCGGTCGGGCCATTCCCAGCGCAAAGCGCAAGGAACTTGGCCTACCGAGCACGGGGTCTATCTTCAAAGAAGAGTTCATGAGTGCAACGAAAGACGTGTGGGAGATCCCCGCAGAGAGCGCCACGCGCGTTGGGCATCCTGCACCGTTCCCGGTGGGCCTCCCGAAGCGACTCATCGATCTGTACACCTACTACGACGATCTGATCCTGGATCCTTACATGGGCGCAGGAACCACTGCTGTTGCGGCAGTGCGTACAGGACGCAATTACGTTGGCTGTGAGACCGAGCAGCCCTACATCGATATTTCGAATGACCGGGTTGGGGCCGAACGCGCCAGACTGACCGAACACCAGGCCCGCCTCGAGAGGTTCAAGGTCATCATCCCGGCAAGCAAGGCCGACCGCGTTTCCGATTCACCCGACGATCATCAGGCGCGAGCTGTTCGAGAAGGCCAGAAGGCCGAAGACATTGCTCGCACGATTGTCGAAGAGTGTGGGTTCACTGGCCTCAGCCTCAAGAAGAAGACGCTCAGGTGTGGGGTGGTGGTTGATCTCATCGCACAGTCTGAAGACGGCGAAACCTGGCACTTCGATATCACGGGGTCGTTCACGAGCGAACGTGACGGCTTGCGTCGTACCGACACGCTTTGGAAGTCTCTGGGCAAGGCTGCGGCCCGTCAGTTCGATGCCGAATGTGATGGCGTGCGCTATGTGTTCCTCACGACCAGCCTGCCCGAATCGGGTGCAGGTCTCAAGGCTCTGCGAGCGTGCCAGCAGGCAGACAATCGAATCGTCTTCGATGCAATTGCAATAATGTCTGCCGAGGGCCAACAACGGCTGCGTCGATATGCGGTCGATGGAGTCGAGGCTGACGCGCCCGACTCCATTGGTCCAGCTGAGCCCGAAGCGCTGTTCTAGCGCCGTGAGTACATCGCAGCCGTCACCGTCACCGTCACCGTCACCGGTTGGAGCTTGGGCCGTCATCAAGCACGACACCCCTCAGATTCTGCTGGCCGAGAACGCCCAAGTCATTTCTCGACTCATTGCGTTGAAGGTCGTGGCTTCATCGGATCCCTCTGTCTTCAAAGCCCACCTGGTCGACTCGGTGCGAGATCTTCTGTTACACGAGCGATGGGCCGAGGCGGTCGTCATGTGGATGGAGGCAACGGACACCTTCATCGATGTGTACGAAGAACATGTGCCGGTGTGGACAGAAGGAAGACTCGATGCCGAGGTTGCGTCGATGGCCATCAGGACGTCTCGCTTGTTCGACGACGTCGGGCCCGCCTAGCACCCATGGCCGCCATTCGTACCGAGATCACCGAGATCGTGACCGGCTTGGCCATGCTGGGTTTTCGTGACCTCAACGAGGCACTACGGGTGCGGCCCATGAGCGTCGTCAACCTCGAAACCGAGCACTATGAGCGACTCGGCGCCGCTCGAGCTGGCGGTACCCACACTCGCGAGTTCGAGACGGCGTGGGAGAACGGACGGGTCTTCGCCCGGGCCGACGACGGTCTGCGGGGTCGTCCTCCGTGGAGTGTCGAGTGGAAGGGCCCCCACAAGCCACCGGGCTACGAGCAGGTTCCGGCCGACCTTCGCATCGACCATGTGTACTTGGTGTCGTGCAAGTACGGCAGCTCGATCCTGCACAACGTGAGTCCGTCTCATCTGTTCGATCGTTCGCTGGCCGAGAAGCGGGTCGAGCGAGGCAGCGACTGGTTCATCACCACCGCTCCCGAGGCCTATCAAGAGTTCTACACCGCTTGTCTCGTCGAAACCGGTCTCGATCATGGCTACCACGCCATGCCCACGTCGGTCGCTGAGCTCGACAGAGACGACCGTCAGCGCCTCAAGGCCGCGTTGCCCAAACGGGGTCGACTTCCCGAAAAACCACAACACATGTACCAGCAATTCTCGAAGTCGGTGGCCATGGCATCAGCCGAACGGTGGCGATCCTCGTTGGGTAAGGCACGCGAACGCGAGGCCATGTTGTGGCGACTGTTGCGGCTGCAAGCAGCGCCCTACTTCGTTCTCGGCGCATCCACTACGGGCGAACCACTGCGCTACCGGGTCGGCACGCCCTGGGATTTCCGCAACCTCTTCGACCTCAAATCGTTTGATGTCTGGCCCGATTCAGCGGGCCAGCCAATGGTTCGCTGGCGAGCCGAGGTGGTCGACCGTCATGCGGCCGACCGTCATGCAGCCGACCGCTCTGCCACCGACCTGGCTGCCGTTGAACCCACACTCGACACGGCGGCCTCGGAGCGCAACGTCATCGAGGGCCATGTCGAGATTCGCTGGACTCACGGCCGGTTTTCGGGAGCTCCCGAGGCCAAGGTGCATCTGGACAGTCATCCCTACGATGTCCCGGGCTACTTCCCGCTCACATGAACCACCACGCACTACTGTCTCGGCGTGCCTGACGACGGAATCCTCGAGCCGCTCGACGCCATGGGCGATTCTGGTGAACCCACGCCTCGGCGCAGCCGCGAGGAGCTACAACGGGGGAGTGGCGGCGAAGGCATTCTGGAATCGCTCGACGATCTGGCCGACAAGCCAGACCGTATTCGGTCTCGAGACGATGTCATGTCGCAGACCGGTGGCGGTGGCATTCTCGAATCTCTCGACGACATGCACGACGCACGTCGCCAGGGTCTGGCCAAGCGCGAACTCTTCGTCGAACCGGGTATGCGCTTGGAGCACACGCCTTCCAGAACCCAGGGCCCCGTTGTGTCGTTCACCGAGGGAGTCATCGTGGTGATCAAGGATCAGCTCGGCATCGAGCACCGGTTCGATCCGGTACCGGGACTGTTCCGACACGAAGGTGACCTCGTGGCATTGCGAGCGCCACTCATCAAGAAACAGCCAACGGCACAGACGACGGCTTCGGGTTCGATTGCCGCCCATGACACCAGCGCCCGGATTGCGATGCCGAGCCGGATCTGGGTCGAAGGCATCCACGATGCCGAACTGATCGAACGGGTGTGGGGCGACGACCTTCGTTACGAAGGCATCGTGGTGGAACAACTCGAAGGCGCCGACGACCTGGCGTCGTTGGTGGGTGAGTTCGCCCCCCAGGACACGCATCGTCTCGGGGTATTGCTCGACCACCTGGTCCACGGATCCAAGGAGACTCGTATCGCCGCCCAGGTCAGCGATCCCAATGTGCTCATCCTGGGCCACCCCTACGTGGACATCTGGGAAGCAATCAAACCCGCTGCCATTGGTATCAAGGCATGGCCCACGGTGCCGAAGGGCGAATCGTGGAAGGAAGGCGTACTGGAGCGGTTGGGCATCGGCGCCGAGCCGGCACAGTTCTGGAAGCACATTCTGGGAAAGGTCTCGAGCTGGAAAGATATCGAGACGCCGCTGGTGAACTCGGTCGAGCAACTGATCGACTTCGTCACCGCCGCCGAACCCCTCGACTAACAGTCGAGCTGCGCAGGAGCAGATCAGAGTCGGAAGTTGGTGCGGTTGCAGACTTCGCGGATCGAGAAGCTGGTGCGAAGCCGAGAGACGTGGGGCAGGCTGGCCAGGGTCTGGCGATGAATTCTCTCGTAATCGGCGACATCCACGCACACCACGTGCACCAGATAGTCGGCGTCGCCCGCCATGAGATGGCAGCTCATGACCTCGGGTGTCTGGGCAATGGCCGCCTCGAATTCGTCGAGTGGATCCTCGGCCTGTGAATCCAGCGACACCTCGACGAACACCGAGACCGTGCGACCAATGGCGACTGGGTCGATCAGCATCACGTAGCGGTCGATCACGCCCAGATCTTCCAGGCGGCGCACCCGCCGCAGCGCCGCCGATGCCGACAATCCAACCCGGTCGCCCAGCTCGGCGCTGGTCATGCGCCCGTCATTTTGGAGTTCATCGAGTACGGCGATATCAAGCTTGTCCAGGTCAACCATCACATAAGTATTGCGCCTAATCGATGTCACGCGCATGATTCGGGCGCCATGGCGGCTCCGCGTGCGGAACTTCGCTCGACATCGCTGGTCGATGTTGCCGTACGATCGCGAGTAACACCAGCAGTGAACAACAGGAGTCGTCGCAGCGTGATCGTAGGCGTACCAACCGAAATCAAGTCCAACGAGCGGCGGGTCGGCCTGACCCCGGCGAGCGCCAACGAACTCACAAATCACGGCCATGATGTCGTAGTGCAGAGTGGCGCCGGACTCGGGGTTGGGGCCACCGATACCGACTACGAGGCGGTGGGTGCCACGATCGCCAAGGATGCAGCCCAGGTGTTCGCCACGGCTGACATGATCGTCAAGGTCAAAGAACCACAGGCAGTCGAGCGAGCCATGCTCACGCCTCGACACCTGCTGTTCACCTATCTGCACCTGGCAGCCGATCCGGCCCAGGCCGCAGACCTGGTGGCCAGCGGTGCAACCTGTGTTGCGTACGAAACGGTCACCTCGCCCCGAGGTGGGCTTCCGCTGTTGGCGCCGATGAGCAAGGTTGCCGGTCGCATGAGTATTCAGGCCGGCGCGCACCACCTCGAATCACCACAAGGCGGCGCCGGTCTCCTGTTGGGCGGGGTTCCAGGTGTGCCTCCGGCAAAGGTCGTGGTCATCGGCGGCGGCGTTGTCGGGGAGAACGCGATCGAGATGGCGGTGGGCATGGGCGCCGACGTGACCGTGCTCGACCGCAATACCGACGTGCTCGATCGTCTGGCCAAACGCTTCAACACCAACCTGCGAACGGTGTACAGCAATGCTGCCACCACATGGGACTACGTAACCGACGCCGATCTGGTGATCGGTGCGGTGCTGATTCCCGGTGCCAGAGCACCGAAGATCGTGACCGAAGACATGGTCGAGGCCATGCGCGCCGGCAGCGTGCTGGTCGACGTGGCGATCGACCAGGGCGGGTCCATGGAAACCTCGCACGCCACCACCCACGCCGACCCGACCTACGTGGTTCACGATGTGGTGCACTACTCGGTGGCCAACATGCCGGGTGCAGTTCCTCGCACGTCGACCTACGCGCTGAACAACGAGACACTGCCGTTTGCTCTCGCTTTGGCAAACAAGGGCGTAAAAGCTGCGCTCGCAGCTGATGAACACCTGCGACATGGCCTTAACGTGGCCAACGGAAAGATCACCGACTTGGCTGTAGCCGAAGCACTCGGCTACGACTATGTCGCACCGCTCGACGCACTCGCCTGAGGCGTTCTGATTTAACGAGGCCCCAAATGCCCGGCTTGCTGCCCGATGTTGACCCCGATGGCTTGATGGAGTACTCGGTGGTCTACACCGATCGCGCCGTCAACCACATGTCGCAGTCCTTCCAACAGGTCATGCGCGACATCCACGCCGAGCTCACCTCGGTCTACAACGCGGCTGCCGCAGTGGTGGTACCCGGAAGCGGCACCTTCGGCATGGAAGCCGTTGCCCGCCAATTCGCGACCGGCCAGAAAGTGCTGGTCGTGCGCAATGGTTGGTTCAGCTACCGCTGGTCACAGATCTTCGAACAGGGCGGTATTCCGTCGGAAGAAATCGTGCTCAAGGCACAGCGGGTCGACCAAGACCCGGTAGCGCCTGCATTTGCTCCTCATGCAATCGACGATGTGGTGGCGGCGATCAAGGCCGAGAAGCCCGCCATGGTGTTTGCACCACACGTCGAAACGTCGGCCGGCATGATCCTGCCCGATGGCTACATCGCCGCCGTGGCTGCTGCAGCGCACGAGGTCGGCGCACTCTTTGCCCTCGACTGCATTGCATCGGGAGCGATATGGGTCGACATGCAGGCGCTCGGTGTCGACATCTTGTGCTCGGCCCCTCAAAAGGGCTGGAGCGGCTCGCCATGCGCTGGCTTGGTCATGCTCAGCGAAGCGGCGATCGAGCGTATGGGTGACACCCAGAGCACCAGTTTCTCCTGTGACCTCGCCAAATGGCACTCGATCATGGGCGCCTATCTCAACGGCGGCCATGCCTATCACGCCACCATGCCCACCGACGCGCTGCGAGCCTTCCGCGATGTGGTGATGGAGACCAAGGCGTTCGGCTACAGCGAAGCCAAGACTGCTCAGCAACAGCTCGGCGATCGGGTGCGAGTGCTGCTCGACGAGCGTGGCTTCAAAAGTGTCGCTGCGGCGGGCTTCGGTGCGCCTGGGGTGACGGTGAGCTACACCAGCGATCCGAATATCAAGAACGGCTCGGCCTTTGTCGCCCAAGGCATGCAGATCGCCGCTGGCGTCCCGTTGCAGGTCGACGAACCCGAAGGTTTCTCGACGTTCCGCCTGGGCCTGTTCGGCCTCGACAAGCTCAAGAACATCGACCGCACGGTCGACACCCTGGCCGAAACCCTCGCCGCAATCAGCTGAGATCTCAGCGGGGGTCGGGCGACAGTGGCAGGGTGATGGTGACCACGGCGCCGCCGGTCTCGCCATTGGCGGCGGTGATCGTGCCGTCGTGTGATTCCACGATCTTCTTGGCGATTGCCATGCCGAGACCACTCGAGCCCAAGCTGTCGCCGCGGCGGAAGCGATCGAACACGAACGGAAGCACGCTTTCGTCGAATCCCGGCCCGTTGTCGGCGATCTGAATCACGACCTGGTTACCGACGGGGCGAGCGCTGAGCTGCACCAGCGACGCCCGTGCCATGCCGTTTCGTGACAGCGTCTCGAGCACCTGGCGCAGCAAGCCATAGTCGGCCGCCACCACGATGGGCTCGCCCACGTCGGCTTGTACCACGGAGTTGTCGATTCGGATTCCGGCGGCGACTTCTTCGAGCAACAGATCACAGCGCAACGGAGCCAGTCGTGGTTGCGCCTGCCCCGCATCGAGCCGGGCAAGCTCGAGTAGCTCGCTCACCGAGGAACCTGCTCGCGTGGTCGCAGTGAGGATTTCGCCCAGGGCCTCGCGGTACGCGTCGCCATCGCGTTCGCGACTGAGGGTGTGACCCGCCGAAGCCTGGATCACGGCCAGCGGCGTGCGCAGTTCGTGGGCGGCATCGGCAATGAAGTCTCGCTGTTGGGCCATGGCCAGACGGGCCGGGCGCAGAGATCGACCGGCCAGCCAGTAGCCGACTGCGCTCGTGATCACGGTCGAGCCAATGGCCGCCATGATGATTCGCCACCGCAGTTGCGAAGCGTCTTGTTCGAAGTCGAACATATCGATCACGCTCACGACCCATTGGGCCTGGCCGTCGTCTTGATCCTCTGACCGAGGCTGGCTGTAAGCGAGCCACGGGCCATCCTGTTCGAACTCGGTGAACGCAGGCTGAAACCGAGAGGACCTGACAATGCTGAACAGCGGTGGTTCGACCCGGGTATCAGCAATCGGCGATGCATCTTCCCAATCGTCGGTGATGGTGACCACCCACGTGTTGCGGAAGGTGCTGAGGTCGTCGACACCGCTGATCTGAGCGATGGCCAAATCCTTGACCACTTGTTCGGCCTCGCGCTCGGCTGAATCGAAAATGCCTTGCTGGCCCTGATTGATTGCAAACCAGGAGATCGCAGCCACGGCGATAGCTGCCATGAGGCCGAACAACAGTGTGAGCTGAACGCGTACCTTGCGCAGATTCACGGGGTGGGTCCTGGCACAGGGGTGAGACGATATCCGGCGCCTCGTACCGTTTCGATGGCCGGCGGCAGGCCCGGCATCTCGAGTTTTCGACGAAGATTGGCGATATGGACGTCGACCACGTTCGACAGTCCGTCGTAGTTGGTGTCCCAGCCGCGCTCGAGTAGCTCGGTGCGACTGTGCACCGCATCGGGGCGACGCAGCATCTGTTCGAGCAAACCGAATTCGCGCGCCGTCAACGGCACGGTGATCGCCCCTCGCCATACCCGCCGAGATGCGGGGTCGAGCGAGATGTCGCCATGCTCGAGCAGCGGCTTGTGGGTGTCGGGAGGACGGCGGGTCAGGGCGCGAACCCGAGCGGTGAGCTCGGGAAAGTCGAATGGCTTGGTCAGATAATCGTCGGCGCCCGAGTCGAGGCCACCCACTTTGTCGCTCAATCCGTCGCGTGCCGTCAACATCAGAATCGGTGTCTGGTTGCCGCCAGACCGCAACTCAGAGCAGAGATCGAGACCGTTTCCATCGGGTAGCCCGATGTCGATCACGAGCGTGTCGTAACGGTTCACCGATGCGTTGTGGCGCGCATCGACAACCCCGGTCGAAAGGTCGACCGCGTAGCCCTCTTCGATGAGTCCTCGCACCAGGATCTGGCCGAGCGCGGCGTCATCTTCGACCACCAACAAGCGCATCGGAACATTCTCGCATCAAAACATGAAGACAACATGAAGGGCTCATTCATGTTCGCTTCATGGACCTTCTTTTACATTTTGGTCTCAGCCACAACTGCGGGAGAGACACCGATGAAGGCGAGACAGTCCGCCATCGAAGACGAACAGATTGCACACGTGCTGCGACGCTGTGGCTTTGGACCAAAGCCTGGCGACGTCGACCGCTGGCGCGACGATGGAGCGGCTGGACTCATCGACGCGCTACTGGAAGACGATGAGATCCATGCGCTCGAGCCAGACGGTCTGTTCGACCAGTTCGGCGACGCCGATGACATCGACAGCGAGGCGCTCTTTGATGCGTACATCAACCCAATGCTCGCAGCCACGAACCCGCTTCATGAACGGATGACCTGGTATTGGCACACCCATTTCACGTCGAGTATCGAGTCGTCGGGACCTAGATTCGGTTGGCAACAGCACCATCTGCTGCGACGCCACGCGCTCGGTAATTTTCGCGACCTGGCCCGGGCGATATCGACCGACCCGGCGATGCTCTTCTATCTCGACGGCGCCGGGTCCGACGGCGACAACCCGAATGAGAACTACGCCCGGGAGTTCATGGAGCTCTTCACGTTGGGACTCGACGGTGGCTATGTCGAAGACGATGTACGAGCCGCTGCCCGGATCTTTTCGGGCTGGCACGTCGATTGGGAGACCGCAGAGGTGCGGTTCGAGTCAGAGAAACACTACGACCGGCCGGTTGCCTTCATGGGAAAGCGCCAACGGTGGAACATCGATTCGCTGATCGACCACATATGCAGCCTGCAAGCGTGCCATGAGCACGTGGTGACTCGTCTGTATCACCATCTGGTCGGCTCCGACCTGAGCGACAGCCGACGGGCGGAACTCGCACAGGTCTTCGCAGACTCCGATCTTGAGATCAAGCCGCTGGTTGCCGCCATGATTCGCGGTGAAGACTTCCTCGAGGCTTTACACAGCCGCACGCGTCAGCCGTTCGAGTGGGCCCTGGCGGCGATGAATGTTCTGGGGTTTCGCGCCATCGATCAAGTAGATCTCAAGCACTGGCAACTCGAGCAACTGGGGCAGATGCCGATGCGCCCACCCAATGTGGCCGGGTGGCCCCTGGATGATCGATGGTCGTCGCCGAGCCAGGTGATCGCCCGAACCAGCCTGCTGCTCGACTGGGAGCTCCCTGAAGCAGTCGTCAATTCGGTTGCCCCGACTGTCCACGAGGTGTTGACCAGATGCGGCATCTTCGCTCCTTCCGAATCGACCCGGGCCGCGCTCGATGAGATCGAGCAGAACTTTTCCGAGTTCGACTATCGCCTCGAGTTGTTGTTCGTGACCGCCATGACGTCTCCGGAGTTCTCACTGCTATGAGCACCTTTTCTCGCAACCAATCAGACGAGCGAGCACTGCTTGCACACGTGCTGAACCGGCGGCGCTTCCTGACACTGCTCGGCGGCGCAGGTGCAGCCGGTGCCGTGGGGTGCAGCAGCGCGGCACCGATGCGGAAAGCAAACACGAACGCAGCTGCGGCCGCGACGGCCGACGATTCTCTGCCCATGGCCCCGTCGGCCGTTGAACCGCAGCCACGTCGACCAGTCGACCCGAACGGTCGGCTGGTCGTGATCGAAATGCAGGGCGGCAACGACGGCCTGGCGATGCTGCAGCCGTTCGAGAGCGGTGTGCTGCGTGACCATCGCCCTGGGCTCATCAGCGCCGACGAAGACCTGGTCGATGCCGGCAACGGCTTCGGCTGGCACCCCGCACTTGCCGGACTGGCCGGGCTGGGTATCTCTGGTGTTGTCGGTGTAGGCAGCAACGATCCCGACTTCTCACACTTTGCAATGGAGCAGCGCTGGTGGCGCGGTGACAGTGGACGCGACAGCCGCGCCCGCACCGGGTTCTTCGGCCGAGTGTGCGACGTTCTCGACGTCGGCGACCCGGTGACCGGGCTCTCGTTCTCCGGAAGCCCCAGCCCGGCACTGGCGTCGGAGAAAGCGGTCACGGTTGGCTTGTCGGATCCGGGCGCAAGTTGGTTCTTCAGCCAAGACGAACGATGGTTCGACATGTTGCGAACGACCTATGGAGCAATGTCGGTGGCCTCCCCCGACGACAACCCTCGTTTCGAAGCCGCTCGGCATGGCTTGGCAGACACACTGCGATTCGCCGAGTCGCTCAGTGAGATTCCGCAGCAAGACGACGAGACCTATCCCTGGACCGGCCTGGGTCAACAACTCCGATTCGCATCCGAGGTGCTCGACCTCGATGTCGGCGTTCGGGTGATGCACGTGAGGCAGGGCGGCTACGACACCCACAGCGGTCAGGAGTACCGCCATCGTGAACTCATGACCGAACTCAACGACGCCACGATGGCGTTCGTCAACGACCTCGATGCACGCGGTCGTCTCGACAACACCACCATCGTGACCACCAGCGAGTTCGGACGTCGGGTGACGAACAACGACGGCGGTACCGACCATGGCGGTGCGTCTTCGATGCTGGTCAGCAGCCCGGCAAGTCGCGCCGGCGGCGGCGCTGTCTACGGCGAAGCCCCGAACCTGTCCCGGCTCGACGATGGCAATCTGGTTGCCACCGCTCGCTTCGAGGACTATTACGCATCCATCGCCGAAGAGTGCTTCGCCATCGACGCCAGCGAAGTGCTCCCCACCGGCGGCACTCCCATCACCGGCCTCATCTAGTTGCCGCTCCGCATGGGCTAGAGGCGGGGGCGTTCGCTCGCCGGGTCGTAGAACGGGCGGTAGCTTGCTGCGGCGGGGTAGCGTTTGCCGTTGACCTGGAGTTCGAAGCCGGCCCCGAGGACCTCGTCTCTCGGCATTTCGACCGGCGACTTCACGTAGCCCATGGCCAGCGCCGAGCCTACGGTGTGGCCGTAGTTGCCCGACGTGGTGTTGCCCACGAGCACGCCATCTCGGTAGATCGGATTGTCGTGGTAGAGCAGTGGCTCGGGATCATCGAGTTTGAACTGCACGAGTCGCCGGTCCAGCCCCGCTTCTTTCTGCGCAAGCAAAGCGTCGCGGCCGATGAAGCCACCGGGCTTGTCCCACGCCACGGCAAACGACAGGCCAGCCTGCAACGGCGAGTCTTCGTCGGTGATGTCGTGGCCCCAATGGCGGTAGCCCTTTTCGAGCCGCAAGGAGTCCAATGCGTGATACCCGGCGTGCACCAAGTCGTGCTCGGCACCGGCGTCGACCAAGGTCTCATACACATGAGCTGCAAACTCGCTCGGCACGTAGAGCTCCCAACCGAGTTCACCGACGTAGGTCATGCGCAGCGCCGTGACGGTGGCGTAGCCGACATCGATCGGTTGCGAGGTGCCGAAGGGGAAGGCGTGGTTGCCGAGATCGGCGTCGGTGACCGATTGCAAGAACTCCCGAGCGTTCGGACCCATGATCGCCAACACCGAGTACGCCGAGGTCACGTCGGTCGCCAGTGCCGATCCATCGGCCGGCAGGCAGCGCGTCAGCCAATCGAAGTCGCGAGTCTGGGTTGCGACCGAAGTGACGACGAAGAACTTGTCTTCGCCGGTGCGCGTGACGGTCAGGTCTGCTTCGATGCCGCCCCGCTCGTTGAGCCACGCGCCATACACCGAAGTACCGAGCGCCACGTCGACATCGTTGGCGCAGATGCGATTCATGGCGGTCAGCGAGCCGGGTCCCTGCACCTCGAACTTGGAGAACGAGGTCTGGTCGAACAGCGCAACGCCTTCTCGGGTTGCACGATGTTCGGCGGCGGAGTATTCGAACCAGTTCTGGCGTTTGTAGGAGTACTCGTATTCGGCAAGCGCGAGGGACGGTGCGTACCAGTTGGGCCGTTCCCATCCGGTGTTCTCGCCCATGCATGCTCCGGCGGCGACGAGCTCGTCGTGCAGCGGCGACCGGCGAGCCCCTCGGGCAGTGTCCTTCTGGCGATAGGGCCAGTGCATTTCATAGAGCAGCCCGAGTGTCTCGGTCGCCCGGTCGCGCACGTACTTGCGGTTGCCTTGGAACGGATGGAAGCGACGCACGTCGACGTCGCCGAGATCCATCGGCGGATGGCCGTCGACGATCCAGTCGGCCAGGACCCGCCCCGCACCGGCCGCCGACTGAATACCCACCGAGTTGAAGCCGCTGGCGGTGAAGTGGTTGCGCAATTCGGGTGTCTCGCCCAAGATGTACGCGTCGTCGGGGGTGAAACTCTCGGGCCCATTGAAGAACAGCCGGATGCCGGTCTCGCCGATGATCGGCATGCGATGAATGGCGGCTTCAATCTGTGGCGCCAGATGATCCCAGTCGTCATCGAGCTGCACGAACGGCTTGGCGGGCAGTTCAGGCGCATCGATGGGCTTGGCCACTGGTTCGAAGAAGCCGACGAGTATCCGGCCGGTCTCTTCCTTGATGTAGGTGTTGCTTCCGGGATCGCGCAGGGTCGGCAAGCCGTGCCCCAGGCCGTCGATGTGCTCGGTGACGAGGTAGAAGTGCTCGCATCCGTGCAGCGGAATACTCACGCCGGCCTTGGCCGCAAGATGACGCGACCACAGACCTGCACAGGTGACCACTGCGTCGGCGGTGATCTCATGACCATCGGTCGTGCGCACGCCGGATGCGCGTGCGCGAGAACCGGCGCGCCCGGTGATGATGTCGGCCACCTCGGTATTCTCGAAGATCTGAGCCCCCAGCTGCTTGGCGGCGTTGGCCAGCGCCATGGTGGTATCGACCGGACTGGTCTGACCATCGCGGGGCACCCACACACCACCGATCAGATCGTTGGTGTGCATGAGCGGCCAGTGACCCGCCAAGGTATCGACATCGACCTGTTGGATATCGATATCGAAGCAGCTAGCCATATCCGCGCCACGCACAAGCTCTTCTAGTCGCTCTTCGTTGTCCGCAACGGCGATCGAACCGGTGCGCTTGAAGCCGGTGGGAAATCCATCGAGCTCCAGCTGTTCGTACAACTCGGCGCCATAGGACGCCAGCCGAGTCATGTTCTGGGTAGCGCGTAATTGTGCAACCAGTCCCGCTGCATGCCAGGTGGTGCCGCTCGTCAACGTGTTGCGCTCGAGCAACACGACATCGGTGACGCCCTTGTTCGCCAGGTGGTAAGCGATGCTGGCGCCAACGATGCCGCCGCCAACGACAACGACTCTGGCTTCGGTGGGAAGTTCACGCATTGGGGGCCACGCTCCGGAGGTAGACGTCACATGGTACGCGAAGATCTAAGTTGTTAGAGACCTTCACGCGGGGGCTAGACGGTATAACAGATCAGTGATACATTGCCCACACCAACGAGGCCAGTGATTCCAGAGGGGGAGTGATGGCACCATCTACCGACGAGCGGGCCTTGGCCAAGGCGCATTTGTTGCCTCACTTCACCAAGGGTTCGGTCTGGAACGCCGATAACCACGCGGTGATCGATCGGGGCGAGGGTTGCTACGTCTGGGATACCGACGGGGAAAAATATCTCGACGGTCTCGCCGGTCTGTTCTGCACCAACATGGGTCATGGTCGAGCGGACTTTGCTGCGATAGCGATGAAGCAGATGGAAAAGCTGGCCTTCTTCCCGACGTGGGGTTTCTCGCATCCGCCAGCCATCGAAGCCGCAGCGATGATCGCCGAACAAGCACCCGGTGACATCGACCAGGTCTTCTTCGTGAACTCGGGATCCGAGGCGGTCGAATCCGCGCTCAAGTTCGCTCGCAACTATCACTACAGCCAGGGCGACACCGGCCGTTACAAGGTGATTGCCCGTGAATGGGCCTACCACGGAACCACCTTGGGCACCTTGGCCGTGACCGGCATCCCCAAGTTCAAGACTCACTTCGGTCCCATGATGTGGGACGGCGTTCGCCATGTGATCAATACTTGCCACGACGAGATCCCCGCCGGCGGCACCGCTGCTGATCTGGCGTGTGTCCAAGCGGTCGAGGCGCAGATCCTGGCCGAAGGGCCCGACACGGTTGCCCTGGTCATTGCCGAGCCGGTGCAGAACGGGCGCGGCGCAGTGGTGCCTCCCGATGGCTATTGGCAGGAGCTTCGTCGCATCTGCGACAAATACGGCATCCTGCTTTGCGCCGACGAGGTCATCAATGCCTTCGGCAGACTCGGCCATTTCACCGGCAGCGAACGCTTCGGCGTCGTGCCCGACATGATCACCTTCGCCAAGGGCGTGACCAGCGCCTACCAGCCACTGGGCGGCGTCATGGTTCGCACTCCTCTCGTCGAGGCGATCTGGGAGTCCGACGCCGGCTTCTTCAACCACGGTTCCACCTTTGGCGGCCACCCAGTTGCCACCGCGGTGGCAGTGGCCAACATGCGGGCCATGAAAGAAGAGCGAGTCTTCGAGAACGTGCTCGACAACGAGGACTACTTCAAGAACGGCCTGAACCAGATCATGGCCAGCCACAAATGCCTGAGCGACGTGCGCGGTACCGGCTACTTCTATGCGGTCGAATTCTGCAAAGACCGTGCCAATGGCGTGGCGCTTTCCGACGAAGAGGCCCAAGCCTTGCAGACCGGCGTCATGGCTGGTTTCGTTCGCGATGCCAAGGTGATGATCCGCCCCGACGACCGCGGCGCCACCATGCTGGTGCTCTCGCCGCCGCTGATTGCCGATCGCGAAGTCCTCGACGACCTGCTCAGCCGAGTCGATCAGATCGTCGACCGAGTCGATGATTGGCTCGTAGGTAAACGTTAGATGTCGACCGGGGGGTTGTCAGCCGCGAAACACAACACGATCTTCTCGCGCCTACAGTGCGAGAATCCGCCAGCCATCGATACGGCTGGCAGACGCTCCGGAGGGGAGGAAACATATGTGGCTGACACCGGTTCTACACGGCCGATTCCGCACGTTTCCAGTTCCGGTTCTTCAACTTGCGGGCGAAACTCGTTCCGCTCGCACCTGCTTTTAGGAGACCAGATGAAACGGTTACTTGCTCTATTATTGGCGTTCGCGCTCTTGGCTGTCGCATGCGGCAGCGACTCCGAGTCGGCCGACGGCGGCGATGTCGACACCGCCCAGGCCAACGACTCGACCACCGGTGACGACGATGGCGAAGAAGACATGGACGACGGCGCCATGGGTGATTGTGACTTCGATCATCCCGACGAAATCAATGTTGCGTATTTCGAAGAATGGCCAACCGCGAACCAGGTGTCGCAGGCCGACGGAACCTACGACGAGGCGCTGTGTGCGACCGTGAATTGGTTGCCGTTCCCATCGGGCAACGAGATGTCGCTTGCAATGGAGTCCGGCGATATCGATATCTCCTACTCGCAGGGTCTCACCCCCTTTGCCAATGCCGTAACCTCCGGTGCTGATCTCGAAATGGTCGGCGTCGCAGTTGCCTACGCCGATGCTGACCAGTGCGTGGTGCATCCCGACTACAACATCACCAAGGACAACGCCACAGACCTCGAAGGTCAGGCTGTGTACAGCCCAATCGGCAACGTCACCCACTTCCAGCTGTTGACCCAACTCGACGCTCTCGGTGTCGACGCGTCACAGGTGAACATCATTCCTTCCGAAGGTGGCGCAGCTGCGGTGGCGGCGTTCGAGTCCGGCGATGTGGCCATGGCCTGCGCCTTCGGCGGTTCGGTTCTCGCCATGCTCGACCTGGGCGGCGTGCCTCTCAACACGGTCGAAGAAAAAGAGGCCATGGGTATCCGGGTGTTCGATATCGTGTCGATCCCGGCCTCGTTCGGCGAAGAGTACCCAGAGGTGGTCACCGAATTCCTTCAGGTCACCGACGACGCCAACAAGGCCTTTGCTGCTGACCGAGCCTCGGCCGAGCCAATCATTGCCGAGACCGCTGGTATGGACCCCGAGGACGCTACGGCGTTGCTCAATCAGTTCATCTTCTTCGATGTTGACACGCAGCTGTCATCGGACTGGATGGGCGGCGTGGCCCAAGACGTCATGCTCGATCAGATGCAGTTCTTCCAGGAACAAGGCGAAATCGAAGACGCGCTCGGCGATTACAGCGGATTCGTAGACGTCTCGTACCTCGAGGCGGTCCAGTAGCGACCACAGTCGGCGGTTCGTGCGATTGCCGTCGATGAGTGAACTAATGTCGACCGGGGACACACTGTGTGGCCCCGGTCGTCGTAGGTCGCAGAGGTGCGAGGGGATAACGAATGAAGGACTTGGTTGCGGCCAACGTCGATATGGTCTATCAGCTGCCCAAGGGTGGCGAGGTGCATGCGCTGAACGACGTCTCGTTCACCTTGCACGGAGGCCGAATGTTGACCTTGTTGGGACCCTCTGGTTGCGGCAAGACGACGCTACTCAACATCATGGCCGGCTTTCTGGCCCCCACCGGGGGTTCGGTCTCGCTCGGCGAGGACACCATCACGGGACCCGGTCAAGAGCGCGGCATGGTGTTCCAACAGGGTGCACTCTTTGAGTGGCTGTCTGTGTCCGAGAACATCTCGTTTGGCCCCCGCATGAACGGCGCCAGCAAGAGCGACGTGCAGCCAAAGGTTGATGAACTGCTGGACACGGTTGGACTCGGCGGCTTCGGCGAGAATCCGGTCTACGAGCTGTCGGGCGGTATGCAACAGCGCGTTGCGCTGGCTCGATGTCTCGCCAATGACCCCGACGTCATCTTCATGGACGAGCCGCTAGGCGCACTCGACGCCCTCACACGAGAGAAGATGCAGAGCTTGATCCTCGAACTGTGGGATCGCACCGGCAAGACCATCGTACTGGTGACCCACAGCGTTGAAGAGGCTTTGTATCTGGGCGACAAGCTGTTCGTCATGGCGCCACGCCCGGGTCGCATCGAGGTCGAGTACGAACTCCCGTTTGCCAAGCAAGGGCTCGACACCGATGCGCGCGACCTGAAGAACAGCGCTGAGTTCGTCGAACGCCGCGAAGAAGTTCTCACGCTGATCTGGGACATGGAAGAACAGATCATGGGCCACGAAGGAGCTGGGGTATGACCGCGCCGACCGCGCCCGGCGAGCAAACCGTGCTCGACAAGCCTCGTTCCAACCCATTCAGTCGTCGGTCGGGTGCGAATGCCCGCAAGACGGTTACCTTCGGCGACGGTTCAGCCGTCACTGGCAGCCCGATGTGGAGCCTGATCTCGGTTTTCGTGGTGATCGTGCTGTGGTACCTGGCCACGCGGCAATGGGGACTGCCGAGCGACTTCAAGGCGCTGGCCGACCAGAACGACTGGAATGCCGTCGAGGTGGTACGGAACTGCGAAGACACGCCCGGTTGCTCGTTTACAGAGGTTTTGAACGACCGCACGCTTCCCGACCCATGGGACGTGGTGCTGGCGTTCAAGACGCTGGCCACCGACGGCTATCGAAACGTCTCCTTGTGGGACCACATCTTCGCCAGCCTGCGTCGGGTGTTCCTCGGACTTTCTCTGGGTGTTCTGGTGGGTGTCCCGGTGGGCCTGGCCATGGGATTGTCGAATACCTTGCGCGGCATCTTCGACCCCATCGTCGAGTTCCTTCGTCCAGTGCCCCCGCTGGCTTTCATTGCTCTGGTGATCGTCTGGTTCGGCATTTTCGAGAAAGGCAAGGTCTTCATCATCTTCTTCGCTGCCCTCTGGATCATGATCATCTCGTCGCGGTCCGGGGTGCTGAGCGTGAAGGTGTCCAAAGTCCATGCTGCCTATTCTCTGGGAGCGTCGAAGATGCAGATTCTCAAGAACGTGATCCTGCCCAACGCTCTGCCCGAAATCCTGACAGGCCTGCGCGTGGCGCTGGGCGTCGGTTGGGGCACGCTGATCGCCGCCGAGATCATTGCTGCCCAGGAGGGCCTGGGTGCAATGACATGGAGCGCCTCCAAATTCCTCCGCATGGATGTCGTGGTCGCCGGCATCATCATGATTGGGTCCATGGGCTTCGTGATGGATATCTTGATGCGCAAACTCGAAGATCGCCTGATCCCTTGGCGGGGCAAGGGATAGGGTCGCCCGGCGGTGCAACACCGGAGCTGATTCATGATCGACATTCTGGCTGGTTGGTATGAGCGGTCTCGGGCCCACCCGAAGCGCATCGTTCTTGCTGATGCTGGCGACGAGCGGGCGGCTGAGGCCGCCGCCACGTTGCGTGAGCAGGGATTGGCCGAGCCAGTTCTGCTGGGCGAGCAGGTGTCGTCGTTGCGCGATGTCGATGACCGGCGGGTGGCGGCGGCGCATCATCGGCTCGCTGAATCCTTCGATGCTTCAGGTCGGTTCGTGGACTTCGACGATCCTTTAATGGTCGGGGCGGTCTTGGTCGAGTCCGGCTGGGCCGACGCCTGCGTTGCAGGTGCAAGTCGTTCCACCGCCGATGTGCTGCGGGCGGGGCTTCGGGTACTCGGCGTCGACCCCCGTGCGGGGGTACTCAGCAGTTGCTTCTTCTTCGTGCTGCCCGACGGTCGACCACTCGTCTATGGCGACTGCGCCGTGGTGCCCGATCCGTCGGCCGAGGAACTGGCGTCGATCACCGTCGCCTGCGCCCGGACCTTCGAGCAGCTTGCAGGTGACACGCCGCGAGTCGCGCTCCTCAGTTTCTCGACCAAGGGATCGGCCGAGCATCCTCGCATCGACAAGGTTCGCCAAGCCACCGCGCTGGCGCAGTCTCGCGCCCCAGCACTGATGATCGACGGCGAGTTGCAGTTCGACGCCGCCTGGGTTCCGGCCATCGCTGCTTCCAAGGCCCCTGCTTCCCCGGTCGCCGGGAACGCAAACGTGTTCGTGTTCCCCGACCTCGACGCCGGCAACATCGCATACAAGATCACCGAACGACTTGGCGGCGCTATGGCGTTCGGCCCTTTACTACAGGGGTTGAACGGCGTCATGCACGACCTGTCTCGTGGCTCCAGCGCCGACGACATTGTCAACGTGGCCGTAATTGCCGCGCTACAAAGCAGCGCGAGGGCAGGCTTGTGATCAACGTCACGGATCAAGAAAGAACGGATGTTCACGGCGCCGTGGTATCACCTAGGAGAGAGGTGACAAGGTTTGGCTTCCCCTAACGCTGGACCCTCCGTGGCACGAGTCCCACTGGATCAAAGTCAAGTAGTCGATGCCGCAGCAGAGTTAGCAGACTCCGAGGGTCTCGACGCGCTCACGCTCACGCGCATAGCCAAAGAACTCGGCGTACGCCAGCCTGCGCTCTACCGCCATGTCGAGAGTTATCAAGATCTTTTGCGCCTGCTCAGCCTGCGGGGTCGCGAACAACTGGCGGCAGCCCTGAGCGAAGCGGCGATCGGCGTGTCTGGCGATGAAGCCGTGGGAGCGGTCGGCCGGGCGTGGCGCGAGACCGTTCTGGCCAGCCCGGGTCTGTACGAGGCAACTGATCGTTATCCATGCGCGGGCGACGACGAACTCGAAGAAGCCGTTGAACGTATCGTCGATGTGATTGCCCAGGCCCTTGCCGGTTTCGACCTCGACGATGATCACCGTGTCCACGCAGCACGTGCCCTGCGATCCGCGTTCCACGGGTTCTGTCACCTCGAAGCCGGTGACGGGCATCCCCATCCCCATGATCTCGACGACACCTTCGATAGATTGATCGAACTTCTGTGTGCCGGAATCCGGTCGCAGACCACCGTTGGCCAGTCGGCCTAGCGGCTGCTCCCAGCGCCACGGTTTCGCCATTGGTAGGAGAGGAAGCAGCACGAATGTCATCGTTTCTCGAGGAACAGATCGCCGAGCGGGCCCTGGACTATGTGGTTCGACCTCCGCATGATCCGACCGATGTCATCGACTACGCGTCGCCCGAAGAACTTCTCGCTGCGTTCGCTGCCGCGTCTCCGATCGCCCTCGACGACACACTCGAAGCCGAAGACGACGCGGCACTGCTCGCTGCAGTCGACCTGGTCATCAAGCACTCGGTCCACACCAGCCATCCACGCTTCCTGAATCAGAATTTTGCCGGCCCCGATCCGGTTTCGGTTGTCGGCGACTGGCTGGGCGCTGCGCTGAACACCACCGGCGCAACGTTCGAAGCGGCGCCCGTGTTCACCCTGATGGAGAGCGCCGTGCTCTCCAAGCTCGGACGCATCGCCGGCTATGTCGCGAACGATGACAACGAACATGTGCCGACACTGCCGCCGGGTTTGTTCTGCCCCGGCGGTTCGACCGCCACGCTGTATGCGCTTCAGCTGGCCCGTCATCGGCGCGACCCCGAGATCGTGCGCCGGGGTGCATCTGGCGAACGGCTCACGCTGTTCGTGTCCAACGCCGGTCACTATGCCGCCACCAAGTCGGCTGCGTTGCTCGGCCTCGGCTCCGACGCCGTGATCAAGGTAGACACCGACGCCGACGGGGCCATGGTCGGTGCCGCGCTCGAGACGGCGATCCACGAGTCGAAGGCGGCAGGAGATACCCCGTTCGCAGTTATCGGCACTTCGGGCACCACGGTGACATCGGCATTCGATGATCTGAACATGTTGGCCGATATCTGTGAGCAACACGATCTGTGGTTGCATGTCGACGGTTGCTACGGCGGTTCAGCCTTGTTCTCCGCCAAGCACCGTCATCTGCTCGATGGTGTCGAGCGATCCGACTCGTTTGTGTGGAACCTGCACAAGATGATGGGCATGACCCAGCAGTGCACGGCATTGCTGGTCCGTTATCCCGAGCAGCTCGCGCCGTGCTTTGCCGGCAAGGCCGACTATCTGTTTCAACCCGACAAGTTGTACGCCGACTACGACTCGGGCGATCGCACGTTTCAGTGCGCCCGGCGCATCGATGTGCTCAAGCTGTGGCTGGCTTGGAAACACCATGGCGATGTGGGGTTCGCGGCTCGCATCGATCATGCGGTCGACATGGCTGACCACACTCGTCGCCGTATCGCCGAGTCAGACCATGCCTTCACACCCGTCACTGGCGTGTTCACCAATGTCGTGTTCGCGTGGGTGCCACCCGAGGCTCGGCCGCTGGCACTCGATGTCGAGTCGATACCAGCGCTTTCCGAGCGCGCTCGCGACCAGTTGCACGAACTTCCCCCCAAGATCAAAGCGCAAATGCAAGCCGAAGGAACGGCCATGGTCGGGTTTCAGCCGATCGAAGGTCTCAATACGTTCAGGATGCTGTTCATGAACAGCGCAGTATCGAGCACCGATGTCGACGCGATCCTGAGCCACATCGATGCCTATGGCAATCGCGCCCTGACGCAGGGGTGAGCGACATGGCGAGAACACAGATCAAGAACAAGTCGATGTCTGCTCCGGATGTGGCCGACGATGTCTCTGCTCGGGTCACCGAACTGCTGGCGGGCTTGCGCGAACACGGGGAGGCTCGGGCGCTCGAGCTGGCCAAGACATTCGACGGCTGGGACGGCCCGATCGTTCACGATCGGGCGGCGATGCTCGAGGCACACGCCCAACTCGCGCCGTCGCTGATCGATGACATCCAACAAGCCCACCGCAACGTCCGGGCCTTTGCGTCGGCCCAACGGGCTTCGTTGCGGCCGTTCGAGATCGAAGTGTCGCCGGGTCTGCGAGCTGGTCATCGGTTGGTACCGGTCAACGTGTCGGGCTGTTATGTGCCAGCAGGCAGGTTCGCGCACATTGCGTCTGCACTAATGAGCGTGACCACCAGTTCCGAGGCTGGCGTGAACAACATCGTTGTTGCCTCGCCAGCCACTGCCGACCGCGGTGGCGTGCACCCGGCCATATTGGCGGCGGCGGGCATCGCCGGTGCCGATGTCGTGCTCGGCCTGGGTGGCGTGCAGGCAATCGCGGCACTGGCGTTCGGCCTCTTCACCGGTCAACCGGCAGACATCATCGTTGGCCCCGGAAATTCCTATGTGGCCGAGGCCAAGCGGCAGCTGTTCGGCGAAGTCGGTATCGATGTGATCGCCGGTCCGACCGAGTCCATGATCGCCGCCGACGACACCGCCGACCCGTATCGAGTGGCCACCGACCTGGTGGGCCAGGCCGAACACGGAGCCGATTCACCCGTATGGCTCGTGACGACCAGTCGAGCGTTGGCCGACGAGGTCTCGGTGCTGGTTCCCCAGTTGGCCGACGAACTGACCGAACCAGCGCGCACCCAAGCCATCGCTGCATGGGCCGACTTCGGCGAGATCATCGTGACCGACACGCGCGAAGAAGCAGCTGCGGTATGCGACGAGTACGCCGCCGAACACCTGCAGATCATGACCGCCGACCTCGACTGGTGGCATCAGCGACTCACCAACTACGGATCGCTGTTCCTGGGCAACGAAGCAACCGTGACCTTTGGCGACAAGAGCGCGGGCCCGAACCATATCCTGCCGACTCGCCGAGCCGCTCGTTACACCGGCGGCCTCAATGTGCTCAAGTTCCTCAAGCAGCTCACCTATCAGGAACTCACCCCCGAGGCAGCCCAGCAGCAAGGCGAGTTGTCGGCCCGGATATCTCGCTACGAAGGCATGGAAGGCCACGCCCGTTCCGCCGATCTGCGGGCCAACGGTCTCGGTGCAGCGGGCGCGTCCTCGAGCGGCCCGGATACGAGCACGCCGATCGTGCAGCTGGACTTCACCGCCCAGGAACCCATTCCGCCCCAGGCGGTGCGACGAGCAGAACAATTGATGTCATCGGGCAAGCTCTTCCGCTATGGCGAAGCAGGAGCCGACGAAGCCGACGCCGCGCTCCTCGAAGCCGAGTTCGCCGCGCTGGTCGGACGTCGGTACTGCGTGGCCTTCAACAGCTGTGGCGCATCGCTCGCCGCTGCCCTGATTGCAGCCGGAGTACAACGCGACGATCACGTGATGATGAACGCATTCACGCTGGCACCGGTGCCCGGAGCGATCGCCCACGCCGGTGCCAAACCCGTCTTCGTCGGTATCACCCCCGACTACCACATCGACCTGGCCGACCTGCGACGAGCCGCGCAGACGACCGGCGCCAAATGGTTGTTGTTGTCCTACATGCGGGGCCATATCCCCGACCTCGACGACCTCTTCGGCTTGTGCGCCGAACTCGATATTGAGGTTATCGAGGACTGTGCCCACACCATGGGTGCATCGTGGGGCGACAAGCCAACGGGCACATTCGGTGTCGCGGGCTGTTTCAGTACCCAGTCCTTCAAGCACGCCAATTCGGGCGAAGGTGGCCTGCTGGTCACCAACGACGAGGATCTCGCGGCCAAGGCAACGCTGCTCTCGGGCTCATACATGCTGTATGAACAGCACGGGGCCCGGCCCGACGCGACGGTATTCGAGCGGCATCGGCTGACCACGCCGAACTTCTCCATGCGCATGAGTGCACTGGCGGCAGCGTTGGTGCGGCCCCAGTTGCCGATGCTCGAGCAACGAGCAGAGACATGGAACACCCGCTACCGGGAACTGGCTGCGCTCTTTGGCGAAATCGATGGTGTGCATGTTCCCGAACGTGTGCCCGCCGAGGGCTATGTGGCGTCGTCGATCCAGTTCAACTTGTCCAACGACATCGTTCAGGCAGGCCAGGTGGCGCCGATAATCCAGTTCGCCGCCGATCACGGCGTGTTCATCAAATGGTTCGGCGCCGACGAACCGGTCGGCTTCACCAGCAGGTTCGATCACTGGCGTTACGCCGACGAACAATCACTCGTGCAAACAACGCAGATCATGTCGGGCCTGTGCGACATGCGCATTCCCCTGTCGATGTCATCGGGCCAGGCGGTCGACATCGGGCACGTGCTGCGCGATGCCGTGCGAACGGCGCCAAACGGCCCATCTGCTTCGTAGCACCCCCTGACGGGACATATCGTTCCTGTATGCAACTCGAGACCGATGGAAAATTCACCCGACCCGGCGTCATCCTCCTGGTAGCCGGCGTCGCAGCACTGCTGTTGCGCGCCGTGGTCGATGGAGTCCCCTGGGTCGGAGGGCTGCTGTCTGTTGTCTTCCTGCTCGGCGGCATCTTCTTCATCGTGGGCGGTATTTTCCTGCTGATCAAGAAGCGCGGCAACTGACATGGCAGCGAGCGAACCCACGGTTCTCACCGAGATCAGTTCGGCCAGCTGGGAGCATCCTGGCGATCGGGCCGCATTGGCGGCGTTGCAGGCCATCCCCGGCCTCGACACGGTGCTGCGGGCAATCATCGGCCGATTCGGCGAGACCAACCTGCGGATGATGATGCAGGCGAACGCCATCAAGGTGACACCCACGCAGTACGCCGATATTCACGACGCCATGCAGCGCGTGTGCGCCACGCTCGACTTCGACATGCCCGAGCTCTATATCTCGCAGTCGCCGGTGGTGAACGCGGGTGCACTGGGCGTCGATCAGCCCTTCATCGTGTTGCAGTCGTCGCTGGTCGAAGTGCTCGATGCCCCAGGGCTCGAAGCCGTGATCGGCCACGAGGTCGGCCACATCATGAGCGAGCATGCGTTGTATCGCACGGTGCTCAGTCTTTTGCTGACGCTGAGTTCTGCATCGTCGCCGCTCATCAGTTCGGCCGTGTTCCCGATCCTGATGGCGCTGCTCGAATGGAACCGCAAAGCGGAACTCTCCTGCGACCGTGCTGGCCTGCTGGCCGTGCAGGACCTCGACGTGTCGCTGGGTGCGCTCGCCGCCATGGCCGGCGGCATCCGTGGCCGCAACGAACAGATCAATCTCGACGAGTTCGTGACCCAGTCCGATGCCTACATGGATGCCGAAGGAATGGCATCGTTCTACAAGATCACTGCCATGTTGCGACGCACGCACCCGTTCGTCATGTCCCGGGTCGCCGAACTTCGCACTTGGGTCACCAATGGCAGCTATCACGCCATCATCGGCGGCGACTACACCCGCCGCGGCGAAGAACACGGTGCCATGACCGAGGCACGCGCCGCCGGGCAGTACTACAGCGAGTCGGCCACCACCGTCTTCGAGAACACCGAGGACAAGGTAGTCAGGACACTGAACAAATTCGCCCGCAGGCTCGACTCGGCCATGGACTCGTTCAGCACAACCGACTGACTGCAAGAACGGATCACAAAGCCAGCCCATTGGCGACTTGAGTCATCCACGACGTCATCTCGGCGCCGCCATGGCCTTCGCGTTCGGCGATGAAGAGTTGGGCGTTCGCAATGGCATGTTTCAGCGCCACGGGTACCGCCGTCGGTGCGCTGATATCGAGGCGACCGTGTGCCATGAACACCGGCATCTCTCCCAGGCGATCGGCCTGATGCAGGAGTTGGTCGTCGTCGAGGAATGCAGCGTTGGCCCAGTGGCGGTGGTCGTGACCACACTGGAAAGCAGAGCCTGGGCATAGGCCAGGCCCAGGGTGGCACCCCAGGAGCCGCCCCAAACCAGCCATTGCTCGAACCCGAGAAGGTTTCGGAGTTGTTCGATGTCTGCAATCAGGTGTTGCGTGGTGTTCGTGGTGAGATCGACTTTGGGAGCGCTGGCGTGGGGCGTGCTGTCACCACAGTTTCGCTGATCGAACTGCACGATCGAGTACTTGGTGGGGTCGAACATGTGCCGCGCCCCCTCGAAGGATCCGCTGCCAGGGCCACCGTGCAACAGCAGCGCAGGTTTGCCCTGCCGATGCCCCGACACCTGCCAGGCAATGCAATGGCCATCGCCCGTGGCCATCATGCCTCGTTCGCATGGCTCCGTGACTGGATGGCTGTCGACCACGCACGTAGTCTCGCAGACCCGTCAGGTGAGCGGGCGAAATGTCGGGTCGGCGATGGTCGCCAACGCTCGAGCGCGATCTGTGCCGTGAAGATCTGCAATGTCGGCGACGCCGTGTTCGGTGATGACAACGTCGACCTGCTCGCCAGGAACCGTGGCCGGTGCTTGCAGCTCGGAGACGATGCGCGATTCGGTTCCCCGAGCAGCGGTCGATGGCAACGCCACGAAGAACCGAGCCGTTGGTATGGCCGCAGCGATTTCGGCATAGTCGGGGGCTCCGCCTGGTCCGGAGATGACTCGATCACCGATGCGCTCGCTATTGATCGATCCGTCGATTGCGACCTCGATCGCCGAGTTGATGGCACAGAAATTCGGCAGTGCTGCCATGGCGCCGAGACCGTGGGTGACCCGGGGAGTGGCCATCACGATGTCACGGTTCTGGTGCGCCCAGTCGAACAGCCGCTTGGTGCCGAAGATCCCGCCGGTCACGATCTTTCCGGGGAAGTCAGGATGGTTCGCGCCCGTCAGCGCACCCGACCCATGCAGGTCGATGACCCCGTCGGCGATCATGCCGCTGTGGATGCCCAGGTTCTGGTGGCCCGTGAGACCGGCGCACACCACATCGGGGAGTGCACCCAGACCGAGCTGCAACCATGAACCGTTGGCGACCTGTTCGGCGACGAGCGCACCGACGGTCTGAGTGGTGGCATCGGCAACCGCTGCGGGAAACTCGACGATGGCATGGTCGACCTCGACGAGCATGTCGATTTCGTCTAGTTCGATCTCGGCGGCGCCGTAGGTGTAAGGCATGCGGGGATTGACCTGAGCAATGACCAGGTCGGCTGCGGCCATCGCATCGAGCGGCGTGACGGTGTTGACGCCCAGGCTGAAGCGACCGTCGGGTCCGGGCGAGCTGACATGGATCAGGGCCACATCGATGGCGAGTGCTCCGCCCTTGGCCATCTTGGCGGCCCAGCTGCTGAGCGCACTTGCTGCCGAGGTGTACGCACCCGCTTCGATCATCGACTTCAGCGCCCCGCTCGGTTGTAGCGAGGTCATGTGAAACGGTGCGCCCGGATGTTCGAACACCGGTAGCGGAACGGGCAGATAGTCCGACACCAGCTCGATCGCCGTCCACCGGTCGTTCTGGTTGGCCATGGCCTCGAGAATCCCCAGCGGCACGGCCGATGCACCCGCCGAATAGATGCGCGAGCCATCGGGGATCGCCGCCATCGCCTGATCCATGGTGGCTGCCAGACCAGCCCGACCATGGCGTTGGGGTCGGTCATCAGCATCCGAAGTCGACATCACGCCAGTCTCGCCCACCGGGCTGTCGAAATCTGAACCGTCGGCGGGTTACACGTATTGCGCAGAAAATCTTCTCACCGGCTGTAATTCTGGGGCCTGTCCGGCAATAGGTAGTAGGTGAGGGTGCACACCGACGACTACGAGCAGTTCTATGGCCACTACCAGCCATACGTTGCCGCGTACGTCGAGCGTCGGGTGCAGGCCGACGACGCCGCAGATCTGGTGGCCGAAGTCTTCTCGATTGCATGGCGGCGCCGAGACGCCGTACCCGACGACGCCTTGCCATGGCTCTACAAAGCAGCGCGCAACGTGATCGGAACGAAGTACCGATCGGCGACACGCCTGCAAGCGCTGCGCCAGAAACTGATCGACTCGCCGGCAGAAGAGACGCGGGATCCGGCCGATGTGGCCGCTGACCGAGACCGACTCTTTCGAGCGTTTGCCGACCTGAGCGACGATGACCGGGAACTCCTGCTGCTGGTGGCTTGGGAGGGATTGTCGCCCGATGACATCGGTCGGGTGCTCGGCATCTCTCGTGGGGCCGCCGCCGTACGGCTGCACCGAGCGCGCACCCGGTTCGAAGACGCCATGACCGAACCAGTACTCACCGGTTCCGAAGCCGTAGCAGGAGCCGATTCGGTCGTAGATGTCAGTAGCGAAAGATCTAGGAGCAGACGCTCATGAACGCCATCGCCCTACTCGAAGCGTGCAACCCCAGGCCGGAACCACGCGGTAATCCGGGTCCATGCCACGAACCGCAACGCCAGCAAACTCGTAGTTGGCTGGCCCGAGGCCTCGCGGTTGCAGCAGCGATCGTCGCCTTCGGGGCCGTCGTGGCCACCCGCAGCAGCGAACCTGTCGAACTCGAAGTCGCTGCGCAGGTCGAAGCGACTCCCGACGAAGCGATGGCCGACACCGGTTCCGCACGCGTCACGCCGACACCCGTGCAATACGAGACACCTGACCTGGCCCCGGCGCCGGGACTGGTCGCGTTGGAACCTGGGTCGTCCGAGGCCGTCGCTCGGCTGATCATCCCTGCGATCGATGTCGATCAGACGGTGGTCGACGACGTGACCGTGACGGCGCTCCGCAAGGGTCCCGGGCACTACCCGGCGACCGCTTTTCCCGGACAGGCCGGCAACGCAGCCATTGCTGGACACCGAACAACCTATGGTGCTCCGTTTATAAACCTCGATCGATTGGTGGCCGGCGATTCCATCTTTGTCACCACCGCCCAGGGAGTGTTCGAGTACCGGGTCGACGGGCAGTCGATCGTCGACCCCGAGGACCTGTCGGTTCTCGCAGACTCAGGGGAGAACCAGCTCACCATGATCACCCCGCATCCCAAGTACACCAACCGCGAACGGCTTGTCGTCGTGTCAACGCTGGTCGGTGAACCGGCGCTTCCACTCTCCTTCGCCCACTTTCCGCTGGTGGAGGAGATCGAATGGAATGATGGCGACGACATCGTGGACATCACCGAAGTGTCGTCCAATCGGTCCCAGCCGTATCTCGCGTTCGAGGGTGATGCCGACGTGTTGGCTACCGCAACTGCGTTTGTCGAGTCGCAGTTCGGCGAATGGGCCGACCATGTCGAACTGTCGATAGTGCAGCAAACAGAGGAAGCGACTGCAGTCCGTTGGGCCGACGCAACCCATGAAACCGGTGGCTGGATCATCGTCTCAGGCGGGAACCGACAGTTCGTGTACACGATGACGATGGATGGCGTCCACGCACCGATGTATCAGAGCCAGACTGGTGGCCGTGGCGTGTTCAGCGCGCAACGCCAACTACAGATCGAGGTCCTGCGCCCGGTGCCGTTCTCGATGTCGCCCGAGACCGAGCCGTATATCGACGGCCCGCTCAGCGCAGAGCCGTTGGTCGTGAGCCAGATCGGTGGCGCGGTGCCCGAGACCATCGTGACCTTCGAGGTCGAGCCCGGCGAACGCTTCCAAGAGGTGCGCATGGTCGTGCGCAACGCCGACGGCGAGCAAGTTGGAGGCTTGGCAACGTCGTTGTTCCTGACTCCGATCGATGAGCGTGCGTTGTTCACGAGTGTCGATGACAGCCACGGGGTGCGCGCCCTGCTCGCTTCGAGTCCCGAGGTCATTGCAGGTCCGCTCGAGTGGGATCGTTGGCAGAGCATCGACAGCTTGGCCGAATACGCGCCCGATCTCTTGCCGACCGATGTCGACGAGGTCCCTACTCACGAGATGACCACATTCGCGCTGCGAGCCATTTCGACACCGCAGCAATTCGAAGATCAAGTCGAACTGTTTCAATTGCTGCAGGGAAGCGGTGTGCTCGTCTCGTTACCGGCACCGGGGTCGGAGCCGCAACTGCGGCGCGAGCTTCCAGAGCGAGCACATCTGTATGAGGTCGAGGAACTGCCGTCGGTCGACATCTGTCGCCTGTTGCAAGCAATCGGGTGGGCGAGGCCCGAAGTCCAGATCATCAACGACCCACAGGTCTTCGCCACGCCAGAAGAGGCTCGAGACAGCAACGAGCAAACAGCGACAGGTCACCTGGCCGAGTTCCGCGTCGGCGACGGCAGCGTCATCGGCTTCGCTCGCCCGACCAACTTCGATCCATGGCGATTCGCCAGCCTGGCGGTCGTCGAACAGGTAGACGACGGCTGGGTCCTCGACCGATGGGAACGAGCGACCTGCTGAGAAGTAGCGCCTCGTCGGGCTCATAACCCGAAGGTCACAGCTTCGCATGGTTGATCGAAGCGGCCTGTCCCCGCCACTAAGAAACAAGCCGGTCTGCAAGGGCCGGCTTTGTTCGTTTTGGCCAAGCTGGTCACAGATTGGTCACAAATCGCTGGACAGGCGGGCGAGGTAGGCTTGCGGCATGGCGAAGCGTCCGCAGAAAGTTCATCACCACAGACTGGGCTTGTGGTTTGATGACTCTGAGCGCTTCTATGAGGACTGGCAGTCCATAGCCAAGCGATGCAGGGATGAAGGCTTCAAAACGAAGTGGCTGGCCAAGGACTACAGCCTTGTCGTGCGAACCGAAGAACCGAATTCAATCTTGACGATCTCGCCCGGTGCGATCATCGGCGCCTCGCTGGCTGAACTACCCGATTTGGAACTCCTGGCGAACATACTCGAACAGCTCGAGGCAACAGGTATGCACCGGCTTCACAGCGTGTCGGTGGATGTGAATTCGTTGAGTAGCAATCTTGAGCGTTCTCAGCAGCGGATTGGCAGTTCGCTTTTTGGTCACCTGTCAATGGAGCGAGGCATCAACGAGTGGGAACTCAAGCTGAAACGCGATAGCGGAATCGATGCCTTTGACTTCGTCGACATTGAGTACGGCGTGGCCTCCCGCGAGGATCTGGTCAAGAAGGCGCCGGACGAGGGTGGGTTCTCGGTGAAGGTTCTGCCGAAGGTGGGTGCTTGGGTCCAAACGACGCACCATGCACACCGACCTCACGACGGTGATTACGCGAGCGTGGTTGCGGCGCTTGTTAAAGCGCGTGAAGAGGCAATAGATTGGAGCGCTGCGGCGTTTGAGTCGTTTGACGACGGATTGAGGTGACGACGACGGATTGAGGTGACGAAGTGGCTTTAGCAATAGCAAGTGAAGACCAGTTTGAGACGGTTGAATTGCCTCTGTGCCGCTACGCAGGCGATGCTCAGGCAGGAAACGACACATCAGAGCCTGACACCAGGCCAGTTGAAGAAGCCCGGTTGTGGTGGCTTGCGCAGATGGGCGACTTGCCGCCTGCCGCCGAGCGCCTTGCAGGAATCGTCAAGAATCTCGATGAGGATGACCCTCTGCCTCGTGGCCCGGATGAGCTTGATCGGCTCGCCGGACTTCTGCAGGTGGTACTCGAAGTAGCTCCCACGACTGCTGAAGTCTTCAGCTCATCGGATGGTGGCGTTACCGTCCGCTGGGGAACACGGGGTGGCTGGAAACTCGCAGTTACGGTTCGCCATGATGATCCCGACGCACACTTCTTTGCCGTGAACGTTCCAAAGAAGGCCAAGTTGAGCCAGCTTGTGCCGGTGTCGGACGGCTTTCAAGCTGAGCTCTTTACCACGGTTCAAACCTGCACCTGACCTTTGAGAGAACCGCACGGCGCACCGATACCTGATGATGACGCGTCGCTGTTGCTGCGCCAAGTGAATTCAACTGAAGGCCTCGTAAACGGCGAACTCGGCCACTTGGCCTTCCGCCTCAAGGATGCGGATCAAGGCCTTCTAAGCTTCACATACGAGCCGTGTCGGTCGGCAGAGGACGACTTTCACCGTTTCACGACGCAGCATTCCTAGTGCGGAGTAGTCGGGATTACGGCCAGCGAGGCTCGATTTGCTGCCGTTGAGCCTTACTTTGATCCACTGCCTGATCCGTCGGGGCCTGATGATCCACCGGCGGATGAGTGTCACGCATGTCTAGACCAGCGCCACATCCTTGGTGGAAACAAGGCCAAGAAGAATGCGCGCAGTGAGGTTCGGTTGACCTTGCTCGCATGTGCCGAAGAGCGTGGGTGGATTTATGTTCCACCAGCCACTGACTAGGTACGTTTATCCGAGGATATTGCCAACACGTCTCGCTAGGTCTTCCATCATGGTTGGGGTGACGTGGCTGTAGACGTCCATTGTGAAGGCCGGGGATGAGTGGCCTAGGACTTCGCTGATCACCTTGATTGGCACGTTGTTCTCTAAGGCGAGGGTGGTGTAGGTGTGGCGGCAATCGTGGAGGCGGATGCGGCGCAGGCCTGACGTCTTGACCATGCGCTTGAATGAGTCGCTGAGGGCATCGGGGTGCACGGGTCAACCGACAGTGACCCACTAGGGCTTCCTTCTGAACCGGTCGAAGAACGATGGCTGGGCTGGCGGTTGTGGGCCCTTTGCTGGTAGCCGCTTGTGCCAGCTGAAGTCAGCGACTTGCAGGCGCGTTTCAGCGGTGCCATCCCAGTTAACGGTGAAGCCCGCTGATCGCAGCCGTGCTGCCGCCGCTTCGGCAGCGGGTGGGTGTGGCTCGCCGCCTGAATCGGTGAACTTGCCATGCATCAGATTGAGCGCACCTTTCTGGAACAGGCACGACTCAATATCTTGTTCGTGGCAGCCCAGGTAGTAGGCAGTTCCTTTGCCTCCCCCGCCCCGCTCATCAAATTGAGCCCGCAGGTCGTCGTAGAGGTCACTCTGGGTCCAGGCGTTGCCTTCGATTCCGCTGCAGACGAATCCACGTGTCCGCAGCTCCTTGAAGACTTGGGCGAGGCGGTCGACGTCGGTTTCATTGCGCCACTGTTGGGCCTCCGACACCCGTGCAATCCACTCGACTTCGGCGACGTTCCGTAACTCGGTAAACGCGGCCTGATCAAGCCCTTCAGCCTCAACGACCTCCACGAGCCACCGTCCGACGAGATGCCCCCAAGGCGTTCGGCCGGCAGCAATCCTGGACCGAATGAGAGCGGTGAGATATTTGCGCAGTTTGTCGTCCACAGTTAGCCTCCTCGTTCACTGGGGTACCCAGAATGCTTACGCCTAGTCGTTCTTGTTTAGGGAAGACTGTCTGCAACGCTAGCCGAATTTGTCTCGGGTATTTGGTGTCAAGGTGCGCCGGGCTCCGCGACGCATTTCAGCTGCAGCCAACGGTCGGCAGTTCCCACAGATCGGTGTGCATTTGTGTCGGGGCAGCGACCCACGGTCGAGCTCGCACCTGGTCTCTGGTGTTCTCGGGATCGGAGCTGTCGAAGATGATGACAGGCATCCGGGAGATGGACATCTTGAGGTTGGGCAGCGAGGCGTTCTCGCTTCGTCCGCTCAGACCGTCGCCGTGTGATTCGCAAGGACTCGTTGTAGACGGTGCGGTATAGATAGGCGCGTTGGTTCTCGACGCGATGCCAGCCGGGCGATGAGAATGCGGCAATCACTGCGGCCGAGACAACGTCGGGGGCGTCATGCGGCCCCACAATTGAGGTTGCGAACGCCGCCAGTTCATCGGCGTGGACCTGCCCGCTGAGCCATTTAACTCGGCTCTGTTGCTGCGCCCGAGAGTCGATTCGAAATCGAGGGTGAGCGTGCGGCAAAACTTCTACTCGGTGCCAGTGCGCTTTGTTGGCCAGCGCATCGACGTGCGCCTCGGCGCTGACACCGTGGCTGCGTTCAACGGAGCAGCGGTGGTGGCTGAACACGCGCGTTTGAGCGGCCGACACAGCGAATCGCTGGTGCTAGATCACTACCTGGAAACGTTGGCGTTCAAGCCCGGCGGGTTCGCCGGGGCAACCGCATTGGCCGCAGCGCGCCGCTGCGGAGCATTCACCAACAGCCACGACCGCTACCTCACTGCGGCACGCCGACATCTGGGCGATCAGGACGGCACCCGAGCCATGATCGAACTTTAGCCGTTTGCGATCAGTTAGCCATGGCTCGGGCGCGAGTCAATAGCTCGGATAGACCGACAGCGCCAGCGGTTGTCGTGAGGTACTGGTCGTCGAGTCGGCCTTGGTTGACCTGCAGAATCGCAACTACATCCCGCATTTGGCGATCTGAGACCTCGCCACCCGTTCGATACCAGTCGAGCTTGCGAAGCACTTGATCCTCCGGCGAAGTGATCCACAGGTGAGCGGCTGGTTCGGTCGGCACCTTGACCCGCAGACGGCGGTCAATCTGGTTCACGTCGAGTACCCCGTGCCCCAGAACGAAGAAGTCGATCTTCAGCGCAGCCTCGTTGTGAATGATGTTGAACGAGTCCTTCTCGCGAACAGCTCTCGCTGCGTCCGTCTCGGGGACGTAGAAGGTCGGACGCACCCGCCGGACGAGCACCTCAAGGTTCTGGTCGTTGAGGTCTACGGCGATGTCAATATCGATTGTGCTTCGAGGTTCACCGACGAGGGAGCTAGCAACCGAACCGCCGATCACATATGGCACGTCGATCTCTTCGAGAAGTCGCGCCAGGTCAACTGCCAGGTCGAGGTGAGACGGAGCCACCTGCTCTAGCGGGTCCCGTAAACTTCGTCGGCTAGAGACTTTCCGTACCTACGAAACGCAAGGTGCCACCGGAGATCATCACCGGTGACCTCGCCATGTTGAGCGCGAATGCCCGCGATGGACAGGGTCCTGCACATGTCATTCAGTTCTTGGGCCGCGTTTGCTCGTTCGGACATTGTCATCGATGTCAGTCGTTCGAGGACGATCGCCTGTGCAGCCGAGCTTGTGTCGGCGGGAAGCGAATCGGTGAGCATCGTTCCAGAGTAACCCACCGCTGAGCACGCCACGACTGGCCTCGAAACAGCATTCTAGAAGCTGCAGCGGACACAAGGGCTGGTAGTCGCCTAACTCATAACCCGAAGGTCGTCTAACTCAGACCACACGTGGCCCTTATCGTTTTGGGCGCGCAAATGCGCCCGCGTCAGGCCGCGGGGATTTCGGGTCTGTTGCCTTTGGCGAGGTTGTCGGGGCCACATTTGATGTTGCCGTTGGCCAGCAGGGTGGGTCCGTCTTTGGAGTGCGGCTGGGTGTGGTCGCCGTGGAGCCAGGAGAATGGTGCGTCGCAGCCGGGGCTGGTGCATTGTCCTCGGGCTTCGACGAGCAAGGCTTGTTTCTGCCAGGGGGTGAAGCAGCGGGCGTTGACTGAGACATCGATCGAGCGACCTGCTGCGGTCAGAATCTGTCTTCGGAAGGTGGCCAGGCCAAGGGTGGCGAGCAGATAGGCGGGGTGTAGTGGCGTGCCGTCGATGAGTTCGCAGCGCTTGTCGATGTCGCCGAATGCCAGCGGCAACGGGTCGTCTGTTGGTTGAGCGATTCGTTTGAGTAGTTCTTCGATCAGGGCGTGGCTGGCGACTGCGTTGATGAGCGGGATGGGGAAAGTGCCGTCGGCTCGGGCGAACCCTCGGGTCATCAGCGCGATCAGTGCCCGGGCACCGCGGCGGCCCGTGCCGCGGGGGTCAAGCTGGTTGAAGGCGCCCAGGGTGTCGTCGTTGTCTTGGTCGGATCGGAACAGCTTCTGGTTTTCGTGTTCCCACATGGTCATGAACTGGTCGCCCATGAGCGGGTCGAGTAGCCCGTCGATCTTCACGCATCCGTCGCCGCGTTTGTGCGCCCGCACATAGGTCGAGGCAATCTGTTCTTTGGGCTCGGCGCCGTCGGGGTCGTTGGCGTTCTTCCAGTACAGACAGGCTGCTTCGAAATCGGGGAAGTCGAGGTCGGCGGCGAACTTGGTGAACAGTTCCTGGTCATCGATCAGGTCTTGGCGGGTGCGGGGGTTGTGAATCGAACGGCGGAGATGCTCGACATGACACGTGAGGATCTCGCCGGCACCGAATGATTTGCCAAGGAGTTCGAAGTCGTCGATCCAGCGACCAAGGCGAATGTCGGCTCGGGTTTGTTTCGGGTCGGCGCCGGTGCGGTCACCGACCAGTTGGGCAACGGTTCGGTAGCCGAAGTCGGCGGCGATGCTCCATCGGTCCATTTCGGCGGCACTGGTCGCCGCGAGGCAATCGACCTGGGACCGTATGTGGGGAGCGGCTAGCACCACGGCCAATAGATCATCAGAATCGCGAAAGCTGGTTCCACGGCTGGCCAGCTCAGCCAGGTCGGTCTGCACCCGCTCCAACAGCTGCGCTGTATCCAGATCCGACGCCGACTCCATGCACCGATGATAGGGGAACAGGTGTTCGTTTAGCAAGTCGAAATCCGCTATTTATGAGTCTTTTTGGCGGTCTTTTGGGCTTGGATTTGAGACCTAAATCGTCCCTCGGAGCGACCCCGTGGTTGGCACGTAAATCGATGATCACCTACGGGCTGCCGGTCCGGTTACCAGTAGCTCAGGGCACCTTCGTACAGGGTGGAGAGGATTTCGCGGTCGATGTCGATGGGGGCGTTGTCCAGTAGGCGTCGCTGGGGGAGCGAGCCTTCGACCAGTGCGGGTACGTCGGCGGCGTCGTAACCCACGCCGGCCAGGCCATTGGGCATGCCGGTCGCCTGCATCAGCTCGACCAAGCGGTCGCCCAGGGCGCCACCGGCTTCGTTCGGTGCCAGGTCCGCCATGTCGACGCCGAGCCATCTGGCACCGTCGAGATGCCGTTCAGGATTGCCGGTAGCGGTGTGGCGGAACACCGACGGCGAGTTGACCATCACCGACATTCCGTGGGGCACCATGGGTTCGCCTTGGGGGTACCCGTGGGGACAGAAGTCCTTGACCAGGCCGGCCACCGCATACGACATGCCGTGGGGTGCATGGCATCCCGCGTTGCCGAACGCGATGCCTGCGAGGGTCGATGCCCACATGAGCTGATGGCGCGCCTCGGTATCA
>ENA-ORXT01000476-ORXT01000476.1-marine-metagenome-genome-assembly--contig:-NODE-476-length-63852-cov-23.449769_pt1 | contig 63852 bp, 57 predicted proteins | sample MGYA00237868_ERZ511482 | MGnify/ENA metagenome assembly ERZ511482 | reverse complement strand
ATGTTTGGCCTTTGAAGCGTTGGCAAAATGGTATTTGAACGGATGGCGGGACCAAAATTTCTACGAGGGAAAACCTTTTCGCTTCTAATTTTTTTGCTAATTATTTAAATCATTTTTTATGCGATTGGCTTGGTGAGGGATCTCTTTTAGCACCTTAACCTCCAATGTTAAATCCCTTATTACTTTTGAGGTTTCTTCCTTGAAAACCTCTAATTCTCTTAATAAATAATGATGATATGATTTGTTTATCTCTCAATACCTTTTAATCTTCACTTCAAAGATCGTTATTTCAAAAGGCTAACAGTAAAATAAAAGCAAGTAGTTATTAATTGTTTAATAACAATTGTGGATAAACAGGCTGATTTTTAAGAAACTATCTTAAATACGGATGAATAGTTACAATTATTTAAATCATTTTTTATGCGATTGCCTTGGCCATAATACCACATCATTTTAAGCAGTACAAAAAATTTAGTAAATATTGACCCTTCTGCAAGTTATTATATAGCTTGTTTGGAAAACGCCAAGAAACAATTTTTGAGCAATTTTATGGTAATTTCACATTTTTACCATATTATTTATACCATAGAAGGTCAATTTGTTTTTCAAATGAGATAAATAAAGACAACATAAAAATTATAAAAAAAAGTTAAACTTCTATTCTGTTGTTTAAACTACATTTCTGATAATTGCCCCAAAAGTTTTCAATGAATTGATTGACTATAATATATTAGTAATTGTTAAATGGCAAAGAACTTATTTTTTAGTTAAAATAAACTCGCTTTCGTAATTATTAATTTTAATTTTACCGCTATTACTATCTAATGGAATAGTCATTATTTGCTCACCATAATTTCTATTAATCACAATATTATTACCAATCTTAAGTTCGACTTTACTAATTTTATTAGGATATCGTGAATTAAACATTGTACCGGAATATGTATTTGAATTTATTTTATTAGTAATGTCAATTATACCATTATTCTTTTTATTACAACATAACCATTCGTATTTACCAACCATGTTATTTAATAAAAAATTTGAACTTTTATTTAAATTGGAAGGTTTTGCATTCCCCACTTTTTTTTGAGGAGACTTTGTTGTGACTTTAGTATTGGTAGTTTGTTTTTTAGTTGAAGAATCACTACAACAAGCAAGAGCGAATAATAAACTAATTAAAAATAAAACATTATAAAACTTCATAATTACAACTTAATGAACCACAAAATTACAAAAAGATCACATTAAAATGTTCAATTTTTAATATAATTTAACAAACCACAATTAAGCACACTATTCTTAAACTTATTAATATTAACTCAGAAAAATACAAAACACTTTATAGCATCTAAACTTTAATTTTAAGTATTAATTATATTATGTTTGTACAGTCTTACTAAAAGTTATCTAATCCATTTTGTTAGAAAAATTTTTATAGCATTTATCTATGCTGTTTAATTCATTTGAGTACTTTTTATTTTTTCCGGTAGTATTTATACTTTATTGGTTTGTTTTTGGCCTTAGCCTTAAACTAAGAAATCTATTTATACTTGCGGCAAGCTACTTTTTTTATGGTTGGTGGGATTGGAGATTTTTATCATTAATATTTGCCAGTTCTGTTTTAGACTATTCACTTGGATTAGCTATACATAATAGTAAAAATAAACAAAATAGAAAGCTACTGCTAACGTTAAGTCTGTTTTTCAATCTTGGCATGCTTGGTATTTTTAAGTACTATAACTTTTTTGTTGAAAGTTTTGTCGACTTTTCAACCTTATTCGGATTTCAAGTAAATTCAAGTTCAATAAATGTAATTTTACCTGTTGGAATAAGCTTTTATACCTTTCAAACCTTAAGCTATACTATAGATGTTTACCGAAAGCAATTGAAGCCTACCAATGATATAATAGCATTCTTTACCTTCGTTTCGTTTTTTCCGCAATTAGTCGCAGGGCCAATTGAACGGGCAAAAAACCTATTACCACAGTTTTATGAGAAAACAAAATTTGATTATAAGAATGCCGTTGATGGAACCCGACAAATTTTATGGGGATTTTTCAAGAAGGTGGTTATAGCTGACAATTGTGCTATTTACGTGAATGATATTTTTGCCAACTATGGAGAATACTCATCGCCAATACTCATTATAGGTGCTGTTTTATTTGCCTTTCAAATTTATGGAGATTTTAGTGGATATAGCGATATAGCTATTGGTACTGCTCGGCTATTCGGGTTTAATTTAATGCAAAATTTTGCCTTCCCCTATTTTAGCAGAGACATAGCTGAATTCTGGAGGAGGTGGCATATTTCACTTTCTACCTGGTTTAGAGATTACCTATACATCCCTCTTGGAGGAAGTAGGGTAAGCAAACCTAAAGCCATTAGAAATATATTTGCCATATTTGTTGTTAGTGGATTTTGGCACGGAGCAAATTTCACTTTTATTGTATGGGGATTTTTGAATGCACTTTACTTTTTACCACAATGGATTGGAAAAACAAACCGGAGGTTTTTAGGAACTGTTGCAGATGGTAAAGTACTTCCAAATTTTAGTGAATTATTTAATATATTAATTACATTTGGTTTAACTTGTTTTGCTTGGATATTTTTTAGAGCAGCCAATGTAACCGAAGCAATTCTATATATAAAAAATGTTTTTTTTTATAAAGGAGATGGTTTTGTGAGACTATCAAACGTAAGCAAAGATGAGCATTTAATATACCTTTTACCCGTGTTAATTGTTATAATGATCATATTTGAATGGTATAACAGAGCAAATAAATTTGGCTTGCAAAAACTTGGCAAGTATATGGTAATAAGGTGGTCAGTTTATTTACTACTCGTTTTTGTTATTATTCAATATTTTGGCTCCGAGCAATCATTTATTTATTTTCAGTTTTAAGATGAAAAAATATCTTTTAAGAATATTATTATTTATTGTTGTTTTAATTTTAATGCTATCTATTAATAAATTGAGGTATTATTATTATTATGGAATACCAGAATACGAAATAAAGATTGAAGATTTTAAAGAAAAAAATTCAATAAATTCAATAAATACTGTCTTCTTCGGATCTAGTCATATTTATCGTCAATTAAATCCAAAAGTATTTGATGAAATTAATTTATATAATAATGTTAAAACAAACTCATATAATTTAGGAATTCAAGGTTGTTTTTCAATAGAACAGTTATATCTACTTGAACAATTTTTAAAAAGTCCCTTATCTAAAAGTATTAAAAATATATTCATTGAGCTTCAATTGCCTTATAAAATAGATGATGCCAATGTTTTATCTAAAAGAGGACACTATTTTGTTAAATTAAAGTCACTTTATCAATTGCTTAAAATTAGGTATGATTCTAACTATAAACTTGTGTTAAGTTATTTTAAAGCATTCTTTTTAAATCTGATTAATTACCAAAGTAGTTTATACCCTAATGTAAAAAACAATAGTTATGAGCTTAAAGAAAGTTTTAAGAATAATGGTTTTTATCCATTAAATGAACAATATTCTAAATATAAACAACCAAATTTTTTAAAAGTAAGGCGTCAAAAATTTTTAGATAATGCCGACAATATTATTGATAAGTCTAAAAATAAATCGTTTAAAAAAATTGATACTGTTATTGAAAGATACTTATTTTTAATAGAGGAAATTAAAAATAAGTATGAAGGTATTGAATTTTTTGTAACTTGTCATCCGTTTAACTGCGCTTTAGTCGAAAAAGAAATAGGCAGTATTAATATTTTGTGTTTGAATGGGAAACCTTGGTTAAATTTAATTGAGGATAGAAATAATTATTTTGATGCTGGTCATTTAAGCGAAAAAGGTGCCGAAAAATACACCATAAATACCGCTGAAATGTATTTAAACATAATTTCACACAATACCGTTAAAGTTGAAATACCCGGAAAATTTATCCAAAACAATACTGTTAAAAAAACACCGATTAAATATTATCCAACACTTAAAAAAGCATTAAACCTTCCTAATGATAAGCTTGAGCTAATAATAGAATTAAACCGTGCGCATGCCAAAAAATCTTTCAAAAACGACGAAGCCTTAAAAAAAGCAGCTTGGGGGAAACAGCAAGAATTAAAAAGAATTCTTGGAGACAGTTTATATAAAAAGAAAGTTGATTTTGATAGAAGTATCCAATAGCAATCAAATTTTTCTTATAAAAACAATGTGTCCCAATACAATTTATACCTATTTAAAGTTATAGAACTAATAATTATTAACTCTATTTGGCATACATTAAACATTCAAACATAAAAGGTGTATGATTACCTATATATAGTTTGTAGTCTAGTTTCTTTTCTATAGTAGAAATTGGAATATCAATAAAATCTTTCAAACTATGGTATAAACAAACTTGGAGTTTCGGTTTATTTTCCTGAATTATCTGGCTTGCTCCTCTTAGTGCATTTTGTTCTGCACCTTCAATGTCCATTTTTATCAAGTTTACTTTTTTGATGTTTTTATCCTTACAATATTCATCAATGGTAACTAAGTCACATTTTACAGTTGGATTATCTTTATAAAATGACATACTCCTAAGTGTTGAAGAATCAGCAGCCAAAATAATATCCATCGTATCTTTCTTATCCCAAATTCCTGCTTTTTCTAAAACAATATTTTTTATTTTTTTTGTATGAGTTAATGCTGTATTATACATATCTGGAACTGGTTCAAAAGCATAAATTTTTCCTTTAGAACCGACATACTTCGAAAACAACATGGTTGTATTTGGCAAACTGCCGATACCACCTTCAATAATAATATCATCTTTTTTAGGGTTTACAATTGGATGCAGATATTGATGATACGTTGAAAGGTTAGTGTAGTGCGATGTGCCAAATAATATACTCTTAACTCTGCTCAAATAGCAATTTACACTAGTTTCATCTGCTAAATGATTAACAATAAAATGGATTTCATCCTTATTTTGTCTATAAAAATTTGGTCTTGCTTGTAATCTATCAGTCGGCAATTTATCTGAATATATCATGTAATTCGACCTTCCCTTGAATAATATTTCTATAGCAATTATTTGTAGTTTCCTAGTATTAACTGTTTCTGATGAGAATATTGCAAGATGATATTCAATCATTGTCTCAGCAGTTTTATAGCCAATTACGTTACAATCAATTTTTGCTGAAAGTTCATTTAAATGTCCCCAACCCGTTCTAATTATTGTATATATTGCATTTTTAAATCTATTTTTTATTTTATGATAATCTCTAAGCAAATCTTCTTCACAATAAAATACAAAACATATTTTATCATTTATATGGTTCTCATTTACTCTAGCTCTTATAGGAGGGTAAGAGGCTATTTTTTTATTTATTTCTATGTGTGAATACTTATGCATACAATATTTTAAAAAATTTTAACAAGATTACATTCTTGTTTCTGAATTTAAAGAAAATTAAACTTAATCTTAAATTGATTTATAATTATTTAGTAGCATTTAATTTTCATATTATTGTTAATTAACTTCTTCATAATTTACTAAACTGTCGTTTTTTACTCATTTGACCTCTGTAAATATGTGAAAATAGAATTACGCTGCCACTAGAATGATGTTGATCATAGTGAAAATCTCTTGAAGAAAAAGAATCAAATAGTTTTTTTATATTTAAACGACCAAGTACTTTTTGGTGAATTTCAACAAATACTTTTTCAACACCTTCCAAATTTGCATTTTTAAACAAATCCAGCTCTCCACCTTCAATATCGCAAACGACTAATGTTGGCTTAAAACTCTCAATTATTTCAGATAAACTATAAACTGGTACGGAAACCGTCTTAATAAAATTCTTTGGTATAGGTGATAGAGAGGAAGCCCAAAAATCATTTCTTACGTAAAAATTAGTCATTCTATTTTTTATACTATTTGATAGAATGCCATTAATGACCTCAATATTCTTGGCATTATTAATTGTATGTACATTTTTGATGTACGGAATAAGATTAGGGTTGGCCTCAACAGCCATAACACTTTCTACGTTTTCATTTTTAGATGCAATTGAGGAAATAAAACCCAAACCAGCACCTATTTCAAGAATCCTTTCTTTTGGCTCAACTATTCTATCAATTTCTCTTGCTTCCTTACCTTCGTAAGATCCATTTTCTATAGCATTTTTTATATTAACACTTATAATTTCTTTATCATATGGAAGTTTTATTGACCTATGTTCCAATAGCTCCAGCGTATCTTTTTTGTCTTTCTCAACTGGTTGAATCTTATTTGCCTCAGATTCATTTTCTACTGTAGTTTTTTTATTTGAAGTTGAATCAACTTTAGGCTTTCTAACAGTTTTTGCCTTCTTTGTAACAATTTTTGAAGATGGTTTTGATATTGGAGAGCTATCAGCCTTTATTTTTTTTACTGTTGTTTTTGGTTTTTTTGGGCTAGTTTTTGATTTTGGCGCACTCCCTAATATCTCTTTATTTGAAGATATTGGTGATTTTTTTATTTTACTACTATTCTTTAAATCTTGAACAGTATCCTTACCCTTTTTAGAGGTAGCCTCTTTAGGAGTTTTCGATTTTAATGTTTTATCTTTCATATTAACTTATTGAGGGTAAATTCTACAATAACAAATTGCATTTAATATTTATACCGAAATACTCGTGAGGTTCACGCATACTGCTTAATTTTTCACTTTACTATGTCCAATAGTTTTAAAAGGTATTATATTACACTTTTTAATTAGTGCAATTAAATGTGTTGAGGTTAATCTATATGTGTATATTATTTTTATACAAAGTATTTAACAGTATTTTATTAGGTTCCGGTAAATATGTATGTTGATAATACTCCGATTTTAGTTTTTTGAATGTTTTTGCAAAATAATTGTCACTTTCTTCAAGCCACTTAATATTGGCGTTATGCTCTTTACTGTGCAAAAGTGTTGTCCATAAATTTTTGTCTTTTTCTCTTAGTACATTATGTATGATATTTGTTAGTTCATTTGGAGCAACATTCAAACCAAGTATTTCTTCAGCTTCAGTCTCATTTAAGTATGATACTAATTTTTCAGATTCATTTCGCCAATGAGGTTCAACAATCATTACATTAGCATTATAATCCCATCTTATAATATTTTTTATTTGCTCTAAATCTTCATCTTGATCGAACGCAAAACACACTTCCCCATCTACTGAATGAACTACCTGGTATAAAAACGCAATTGGGTCGTAATTTCTGATAATTATATCACTATTGGTAAAACCTCTATAGTTTTGTTTTTGCGCATGCGGTGTCGAACTATACTTATTAAATATATAATTAAATACAGTAGTGTCCTCATATTCTGCCGCTTTGTTAACCATCTTTTCTATCAAATACTTACAAGGACCTGTGAGTATATAATATTTTTTTTCGTTCTTATCAATTCCGTCTTTCCATTGGTCTCTTACTCTGCCAATCTTCCCGCCTTTTAATTCGTTCAAATGCTTGTCTTCATACAACTTATGCTCTAAAGTTGGTTTTCTGGCATTTACGTTACATTCTTGTATACTGTTACTACCTGTATATTCATCTAACTTATTATAAAGATTATTAGCTTCTTTTGATACTTTTCTAGCAAAAACATGAGGTGAATTAGCTAAAAAATCAAAATGATCATTGTAAAATACAAGTGGTTTACCGAAGCTGTTAAAGTAGAAATATGTTAAAGATTTATTCGCAATTTTATGGCTGTCAGAAACTTTATAAACTAAACTTTGTATTGCAAATTCATCAGGAATCCAACAATATTTAAAAAAATTATAGGTTTCACGCACCCTCATTTGATCAACAACATACCGTGCAGCCTTACTTGTAATGCAAAACCACTGCGATCCGAAGTGAGGATCGAAATTTGCCGGCTTTTTTCTTTCCAGCCCAATATTTTTCTGCCAATTCACAAAGCGCTCAAACTTTTTTCTTTGCTCAATAAAATTAAAAGGAAAATAGTATTTATATCGATCTTCATCTAAACCCCCAATTATCCATTTCTTTTGGTCTACTGAATTACATTCAATAAATTCTGTTTCTTTATTTTCAAATAATACTTTCTGTAAGGTAGCAAAGCTTTTAATAGGTGTGCAACTTCCGCTTATCAAATATAAATAATCAGCTCTGAAAGATGTGTCACTTAAACAGGCCTCCATCATATTTGTGGTTGCTTCAACTAAAGAAAACTCCCCCCATTTACAAACAATTCTATCGGTAAGTATAAATATGTTATTTCTTCTTTTTGCATAATCAGCTAACTGCTTAAACCAACTCTTAGGCTTACCTTTATCATAATGAATATAAACTCTACAATTTTTATTGTTGAAAAATTTCATCGAAATTAATCTAATAATTATATCTGGATGCTCATGACATAGTAACAAAAAGCCAATTTTTATATTAGAACCACTCACCTCTATGTAACATTTTCAAGTTAATTAATTGATCAGAATTTTTATATAAAATTGACCAATGAGGGTCATACAACATCTCGAAATCGTGTTGCTTGTACATTTTATATTCTTCACCAGAATTGTAGTGTTGCTTCCTAATCATTTCTTCTTCTACTTTTTCTTTTAGTTTACTAACGTATTTAAAATGAAAAACGGCACCACTTAAAAATCTACTATCATTTTTTATAGTGCAGTTAATTTGTTTGGAGTTTGTATGATGCATTGAAGATAAGTATCTATAATTTTTACGCCATTTTATAAGTGGAACCTTGTTTTGTGCCGGAGCTTCACCCGGCTTGCCTCTAAAAAACTTTCGCATGCGAACTCCGCCCTGTATCCAAACATTATTTAACTCTGGATTTAGTCTTTGAGTGTAATTATATCTATCAAAATATGGACACACTTCAAAAGGATTATCGTTTTTAGTAAGTTTAGTTTTTTTCACTTCTTTATTACTGTAAGCATCTATCATAAGTGAGAAAACTGTTTTTTGACCAATGCCATCTAAATGATTTGTTAATTCAACTAAGTTACGGGTTTCATATTTTGGGTAAACAAAAAACTCGTCAGGATCTACTGTAACACACCATTTACCAACACCATATTTCTTTAATAGGTAATTGCACCACCACATGCCAAAATTAGATTTTTTGTAACTTTTTTTCGTAAACCAAACAGAGCAATCTGTCTGCTCTTTCATATAATCTACAAAGTTATCATCAGAATTGTTATCAATAAAAAAAAAGTGATCCACACCCAAATTTCTATAAAATTTGAGGAAAAACGGAATGCGATGCATTTCATTTCTAACACAACAAAAAAGTGGTATTTTACTTTTTGTAAAACCCTTTCTTTTTACAACATGTTTTAGCTGCGAACCGAATTTCACATTCAAATAGGTCATCTTTAAGTATTCTATAAGGTTAAATACAAATCTATTTAAACCAAATACTCTAAGAACATTACCTAATATTCTATTTAATATACTTTTAATCAACTTAAAAAATTAAATCTCTTTACAGAATTTTGATCCGAATTTTTCTTCCAAAAAATTCATTTGTTCGGAGGTTGCTTGTCTTATGTATTCTCTAACCTTTCTTGGTACTCTTATTTGATTACCCGCATGAACCTTTTCAGATAATCCGCTATATCCACTAAAATTAGAAATTTTGAGATGATCTTCAACACTTTTTAATAATTCCTTGGGTTTCTTTTTAATTAATTTAAATGGGAGATATAAAATATTTTCAGTTCCAAATTCATCCTCCCAGTTTTTTATGTAGGTTTTGTAATCCCCTCTTTGTAAAATTTCTTCATTTTTCGCCTCGCTTAACCAGTGTTTTAAATCAATATTTTCAAAACCTCTTCTACTCAAATTCATTTTTACCTGCGACAATGCCCTATCAATCGGTTTTCTAATAATGTAAATAAGTTTTAACTCTTCACCAAGTAATTCTTTCACATATTTTAAACCTTCTCTTGGCAATGTAGAATATTCTGGTGTAATATCCCCAATAGTTCTATTTTTTGCCATTGGCCGATCAAAGCATCTAAAATACCATTCTTCAGTAAAAGGATCATCTAATGCAATGCTTATTAGATATCTAAAATAGCGTAAATCAATCTTATCACTTCTAACGTGCCATTTTAAACCATCTTTCACACCTTTATGTAAATGACCCAAAGTCCACTTTCTATTTGATTCAATAAATTTGTGATCAAAGTAGTGTAATTCCTTAAATGGGGGCATCCAAATTTCTGGATGTTGCTTTAATACAACCCATAACCAAGAAGTTCCAGCTTTTTGGGCTCCGATACACAAAAAATTTGGTTTTATCTGCATTTAATAATTTTATGCAAAAATAGAAATTATTGGATAACATGAAATTAAATTACTAATCTTTTCAAGTTTGTGTTTAGATTGGATAATAAAAAACATACTACTCTTTTTTTAAAATTTTACCCAATAACTTTGTCATAAATCTTGCAATTTTCCAAGTCCAAGAGTTTTTGATTAATAAAATCGAATTTTTTAAGCCAATTATTTCTAACTCAAGTTCACAGTTTTTTTCAACTAATAACGTTTTGTAAGTTTTATTGCTTTCAATTGACTCTTTCAAAAAATGAGGAAACCTCTCATTTCTTATTTCGTAAAAATATAATAACAAACTTGAACTTATCTGCATCAATTTGTTTTCAATTAATTTGTCTTTATCATTAATATTAAACATTTGTTTATTGTATAAATTCAATTCTTTGTTTTCATCTATTTTCTTTTGGTAAAGTACGTATTCTTTTGAATTATCATAGTGATTTCCTTCTAAAACTGAATCTGATACATATTGGCTAAAATTGTCGTGAAATTTGTAATGCTTTAAAATACAACTATAATCTGCTACAGTTGAATTGTCAACGAAATGATCGTGAGTGTACATTAGTTTTTTATCACCTTTAATAAAACTGTGTTTAGTGAGCATAATTTCACCAACTGCAAATGTGGCATCTCTCCATCCATTTGTGTAAAAATTAATGTCGTTGTTGTAAATTTTATTTGTTTTAATAATGCTGCGATAAGGCTTAACATTTAAATTTTGGGTTGAATAGTATTGATGACTTTCCAGAAAGTTTATATTTCTTTCTTTAGAAAGAATATTTTCGTTTGGCAGTAGGTCTACCATGTGTGTAACAACTGCAGTATAGTTATTCTTATTATTATAATCAACTAACTCTTTTAAACTGATATCATTATTAAAGGGGCCTTCAAAAAATTCATCAATATCCAATATTAAATTCCAACAGTTAGTTCCATATTCCTCAAACAAAAATCTTTTAAAATGATGCCAATACATTTTATACGGCAATTTATTGCTTAAAACTTTAACACAATCATACTTGCTTACAATTTCTAAAGTGTGGTCAGTTGAGCCATTATCTAAAAAAATAAAGGCTTCTACACCAACTTCTTTATGGTAATCAATAAATTTTTTTATGTAGAAAGCACCATTTTTAACAATACATAAAATATTAATATTGGGGTATTTGTTTATAAAAGCAGTACCAAAATCTTTAACTAACTCGCAGTTCTCTTTTATAAGAGAATGATACTTAAGGTACTCAGGCCTTTCCATTTAATAGTATTATTTCAATTCCCACGATTTCGTAATTGTTGGATTTTCTTTAACCCTTCTTTTTAACTCTCGCAATACTTCTATATGCGGATAATAATTCATTTTATGTATAAAAAAATCTATAGATTGCAATATTTCTTGTGCTTCAAAATTTTTGTGTAAAGCATACTCTAAATGAAATGGTTTAATTTCTTTAGTACACAAAAATAAGGCGCTGTATTTTTCTGTGGCACTTAAAAATTCAAAGTGATCTCTTAATGCAAACATTACTGCACATATCCAAGGGCAGTTTACAAATAGCATATCTTGCTGAACAACAATAGAGTGATTGGGTATTAAATGAGTGAAAAACTGCTTTACAATATGATCGGATAATGCCCAGGTTTTTGCTATATCTATAAACAATATTTCAATTGGTTTATTTATCCAAATTTGTTCTAAAAAATCTCCTTGATTATAAATAACATTGCTATAATCTTTTAACATTTTTTGAACCGTTTTTAGCGTATCTCCATTGGCGGTAACAGTCAATTTATTTGGAACAATCCATTTCTCAACAATATTTTCATCAATCATAAAACGATCATAAGAATGAACTTTTACATCTAACTTTTGAATACTGCCATTGTGTTTTAGCCCATTAGCTAATTGAATGGTTGAGCCACCTAAAAAAGAGCCTAAATCACAGACTTGTCCTGCACCGGTAACATATTGCCTACAGATCCAATTCAACATCTTCTTTTCTTCTACTGATAGTAAAGTAGGCACATGCTTGAGAGATTTATTAATTGTATCAAAAGGAAAGCGTGTGCTATTCCAAGCTCTTTGCTTAATTAAGTTTATCTTTTTCAAATTCATCTTGTATCAAATTTAAAAATTAAAGTGATATTTTTTTTAAGTATTCATATGTTAATTTTAAACCTTCTTCCCTTTCTACTTTTGGCATCCAGTTTAGGAGTTCTTTTGCTTTACCAATATCTGGCTGCCTTACTTTTGGATCGTCTATTGGCAATTTTTTGTAGGCTAGTTTTGAAGTTGTGTGCTTAACAGTTTCTAAAACTTCCTGCGCTACTTGTTTTATGGTAATTTCTTCTGGATTTCCAATATTTACAGGTAAAGTGTAATTACTTAAAAGCAGTGCATTAATGCCTTTTACCATATCTTCCACATAGCAAAAAGAACGAGTTTGCAAACCATCTCCAAAAATAGTAATATCTTTATTTTTGATGGCTTGCGAAAAAAAATTAGGTAAAGCCCTTCCATCATTAGGACGCATTCTTGGTCCATAAGTATTGAAAATTCTAACTATTCTAGTATCAACTTTATGATGTTTGTGGTAAGCAACTGTAATGGCTTCCATAAAACGTTTCGCTTCATCATAACAACCTCTTGGGCCAATAGGGTTAACATTGCCCCAATAACCTTCTGGTTGGGGGTGCACCAAAGGGTCACCATAAACTTCAGAAGTTGAAGCCACTAAAATTGTAGCTTTTTTTGCTTTGGCAACTCCTAAAATATTGTGCGTGCCTAAGGCTCCAACTTTCAAAGTTTGTATAGGTATTTTTAAATAATCGATTGGACTAGCAGGTGAGGCAAAGTGCAATATATAATCCAACTCTCCTGAAATATGAACATACTTAGTAATGTCGTGATGATGAAATTCAAACTCTGTTAAAGGCATTAAGTGGTTAATGTTTTCCATATTACCAGTTATCAAATTATCCATGCCAATAACATAATAACCATTGTCAATCATTTTATCGCATAGATGAGAACCCAAAAAGCCAGCTGCTCCTGTAACTAAAACACGTTTCACTAATTTATTATTTTAATATTTATTTCAATGATTAAATATAATGATTTTACTATTCTATTTCATTTTTTTAACTATCCCAAGAGTACTCAATGCTACACGGAACAACTAAAAAAAATAAATTTGATCTAATAAATTTTTCCATTTATCAGATGGAAAATTTTTATTTGTCTGTCCTAAATTGTGTTTAAGATTACAGATGATTATCTAAGTGATATTAGCACCTGAGTTTTCTTTAATCGCAATATCAATCTATCGAAGTATTAAATGTCCACATTATTAGGTTGTCTCACTAACTGTCTACCAATACTTTCATAATAAAAACCTTTTTCTTTCATTCTTTCCAAATCGTATAAATTTCTTCCATCAAAAATTATGGGTTCATTTAAAACCTCTTTAATAATTTTAAAGCTTGGTGTTCTAAATACTTGCCATTCAGTTATAATTGCTAATGCATCAGCATCAACTAATGCTTGATATGGTTCTTCAACAAAAATAACTCTATCACCAAAAAAATCTTTCGCATTTTGCATTGCTTCAGGATCAAATGCTTTAATTTTTGCTCCATATGCTAGCAAACTTTCTATAATGTATAGTGCAGGAGCTTCTCTAATATCATCAGTATTAGGTTTAAATGCTAACCCCCAAACTGCAAAAATTTTCCCTTCTAAATCATTATTATAATAATTTAATATTTTTTTTGAAAGTATATCTTTTTGAAGTCTATTTACTTCCATTACTGATTTCAATATCTTAAAATCATATTTATTTTCATTAGCAGTTTCAGTTAAGGCTTGTACATCTTTTGGAAAGCAAGAGCCTCCATAACCTACGCCTGGAAAGAGAAAACGTTTACCTATTCGTGTATCAGTACCTATCCCAATTCTAACATTGTCAACATCTGCGCCAGTTAACTCACATAAATTTGCAATCTCATTCATAAATGAAATTTTGGTTGCAAGAAATGAATTAGCTGCATATTTGGTCATTTCAGCCGACTTTTCATCCATAAAAATAATGGGATTACCTTGACGTACAAACGGCTCATATAAACGCTGCATAATTGCAGTTGCTCTTTCTGAAGTTGTACCAATCACAACTCTGTCAGGTTTCATAAAATCATCAACCGCTACGCCTTCTCTTAAAAACTCTGGATTAGAAACTACATCAAACATGTTTTGATCTAGGTTATTGGCTAATGCAGCAGCAACTTTTTCGGCAGTACCTACGGGTACTGTACTTTTATCTACAATTACCTTATAATCTTTTACTATAAAACTTAAATCATTTGCAACGCCTATAATATAAGATAAATCGGCAGAACCATCTTCTCCAGGGGGTGTTGGTAATGCTAAAAAAATTACTTCCGAATCTTTTATTCCTTCTTTAAGATTAGTAGTAAAGCTAAGACGTCCGGCTTTAGCATTTCGCTCAAACATGGCTTCTAAACCCGGCTCATAAATTGGCACATAGCCATTTTTCATTTTCTCAACTTTGTCTGCATCTGTATCAATACAAACTACCTGGTTACCAGTTTCGGCAAAGCAGGTGCCTGAAACTAAACCGACATATCCGGTACCAACAACTGCTAAATTCATATCTTTTGTAAACTTTTGCGCAAATGTAAAAACTTATTACGGTTAAATTAAATAATCAGTTTTCTGACTTCTTTTCTACCAAAAGGTATTGACTTTTATTCATAAAATTATCTTTTCTTAATAGTTTCTTTATAAATTTTTATCATTTCTTCTGTTGGGCCAATACCAATTATTTTACCTTTATCTAAACAAAGGCATCGAGGGCAATGTTTTTTTACTACGCCCAAATTATGACTTACAATAATAACTGTTTTGTTTTTAAGCATTGATTTTTCAAATACTTCATCTGATTTTTTTTTAAAGCGCAAGTCTCCAACTCCTCCAAAAAATTCATCAAATAGAAATATATCAGCTTCAGCATGTATTGCAACGGCAAAGGCCAAACGCATACGCATGCCTTTAGAGTAATTCTTTACTTTTGTATCAACAAAATTTTCTAATTCGGCAAATTCGAAAATTTCATCAAATTTTAAACCAATTTTTTTAAACGACAAACCTAAAACAGCACCATTAACATAAACATTTTCTCTACCAGTAAGGTTAGGATCGAAGCCCATACCTAATGATAATTTCATCATTTTGCCATAGGTATTAATTTCACCCCCTTTATCTGTTTGTAGGTTTTTCATTATCATATCTAATAAGGTAGACTTTCCGCTTCCATTTCTGCCAATAATGCCAAAAAACTCTCCTTTCTTTATTTTAAGATTAAGTTGTTGAAGTGCAATAAACTCGGTTCTTCTTTTAAATTTAAAAATATTAAAAGCAATATTGCGAATACTGTCACTATTAGCTTCAAATACTTTATAGGTTTTTGAAACATTTCTTATGTCAATTGCTATTTCTTGTTGCTCCATACTACATTCTTTCTATTGCATAAGGAATTGACTTTTTAAACAAAGCAAAACCGATAATTAAAACTAATAGTGCATACATCCATCCCCAAGCAAAAAACTCCATATTTAAGGGTTGATGATAAAAGGTGGTGTTTCTTAAATTAATCATAATAGGCGTTACTGGGTGTATATATAATAATATTGGATAGCTTTTTTGTATTGATTCTAATGAAAAAAAGATTGGTGCGGTCCAAAAACCTGCTAAAATAAAAACACTCCACAAGTGTTCAATATCTTTTAAAAATATACTTGCAGATGCTAAAATAAGTGAAAAGCCTAAACCTATAGCACAAACATTAAGTACTAAAACTGGCAACCAAAAAACTTGTAGTGAAGGAAAAACGCCAGAAATCATACTCATTATAAAATAAGCAATTAGGTTAAATAGAAAACCAAACACGGTGCTAATTGTTAAAGAGTAAAAAATATCTAACCATTTAAATTGTATACTTTCTAACAAATATTTTTTTCCACTTAAAGCCCGTAAAGCTTTATTAGTTAGTTCGGAAAAAAACATCCAACATAATAAAGCTGAAAATAAATAAATATGGAAATTTTCAAATGGAGAGTCTCGTACAAATGTAAATGCCAGGGTATAAACTGCAAGTCTTAATAATGGATTAAGCAAAGCCCATACCATTCCCAAAGCACTATTGTAATATCTCTTTTTAAAATCAACTTTAGCTAAAGCCCATATTCTTTCAATCCGGTTATTTTCTGGCAACCTTTCAATTACTGGCGCAGCTATTTTATTTATTACTTTAAGCAAATAGTTATGTTTTTTTATTTGGTATTAATTAGTTTGTTTAAAAATTGCAAATAACGGCATTTTTTATTTTATCTGTATAATATGGAGTATTTTATAAGGTTTTAGATATTTGTGAAACTTTTAAAAAAATGGAGAGAATTTCATTCAGTAAACCGTTTATTACAGAAAATGAAACTGCTTATATTAATAAAGCAATTCAAAGTAGTTTAACTTGTGGTAATCATACATATACTAAGTTATGTCACCAATATTTTACAAAAAAGTATAATTTTAAGCACAGGTGGCTAACTACTTCTTGCACCAATGCGCCGGAAATGGCTGCTTTATTACTTAATATAAAACTTAATGACGAAGTAATTATTCCCTCTTACACCTTTTCTTCAACAGCAAATGCTTTTATTTTAAAAGGGGCAAAGGTGGTTTTTGCTGATTCTTGCCCAAACAACCCAAACATTGATGCAAACTTATTAGAAGCATTAATTACATTAAAAACCAAAGCCATTGTTGTAGTGCATTATGCAGGTATTGCTTGCGATATGGATAAAATTAATACTATCGCTCAAAAACATAATCTTTTTATTATTGAAGATGCTGCCCAGGCAATTGACAGTTTTTATAATAATCAACCATTAGGTTCTGTCGGTGATTTTGGCGCACTTTCTTTTCATCAAACAAAAATGCTTTTTGAGGCGAAGGTGGTATGTTAGTTGTAACTAATGATGATTTTTTTAAACGTAACGAAATTATTTTGGGAAAAAGAACAAATAGAGCTTCTTTTATAAGAGGCGAAATAAAGAAATATGAATGGATTGATGTTGGTGCTTCCTACTTACTTTCGGATGTGTTAGCAGCTTATTTGTTTGCACAGTTTAAGCAGTTACTTGCCTTTTTCAAATGATGATTATAAATTTTAAAATAATAATTGTATAATGCTAAAAAAAGTAAAAAGAAATTTAAAGAAATGAACAATATATTAATTACTGGTGGCGCAGGTTTTATTGGTTCGCATTTAATAAGGCACTTCATAAAGCACTATCCCGATTATAAAATTATTAACTTAGATAAGTTGACTTATGCTGGTAATTTAGAAAATCTTAGAGATATAGAAAACGCAAAAAACTATCATTTTGTAAAAGGAGACATTTGCGATTTTAATTTTGTAAAAGAATTGATGGAGCTTCATCAAATTAATAGCATAATTCATTTGGCGGCCGAATCACACGTTGATCGTTCTATAAGCAACCCAATGGAGTTTGTTAATACTAATGTTGTGGGTACAGTTAATCTTCTAAATGTTGCTAAGGCATATTGGAGTGAAGATTATGATAACAAGCTATTTTATCTTGTTTCAACCGATGAGGTATATGGCAGTTTAGGCGAAACTGGTTTATTTACCGAAACTACGCCTTATGATCCACGTTCGCCCTACTCTGCTTCAAAAGCAAGTGCGGATCATTTTGTGCGCGCTTACCAGCATACATACGATATGCCGGTAAAACTTTCTAACTGTTCTAATAATTATGGTTCATATCAGTTTCCAGAAAAATTGTTGCCTTTGTTTATAAACAATATTAAGCATAACAAAAATTTACCTGTTTATGGCAATGGTAAGTATACCCGCGATTGGCTTTGGGTAGTAGACCATGCTCGTGCTATTGATGCTGTTTACCACAAAGGAAAGATGGGTGAAACTTATAATATTGGTGGTTTTAACGAATGGCAAAATATTGATTTAATTCATTTGCTTATTGAGCAAATGGACACGAAATTAGGTCGACCTGAAGGAACAAGTAAAGAACTGATTACTTATGTAAAAGACAGGCCTGGCCACGATAAACGTTATGCTATTGATGCCAATAAAATTAAAAATGAATTGGGCTGGCAGCCATCGGTTACTTTTGAGGAAGGCCTGGATAAAACTATTGATTGGTATTTAAAAAATGAAGATTGGCTAAATAATGTAACAAGTGGTAACTATCAAACTTATTATCAAAAACAGTATACAAAACAATAAAAACTTATTTTTATAAAATATGAAGGGAATTATTTTGGCAGGTGGTTTAGGTACGCGATTATTTCCATTAACCTTATCGGTAAGTAAGCAGTTAATGCCAGTTTACGATAAACCAATGATTTACTACCCATTATCTACCTTAATGTTGGCAGGTATTAAAGATGTGTTAATAATATCTACCCCCGAACATTTACCGCTTTTTGAAAAAGTATTAGGTGATGGCAAAAGCATTGGTTGTAATTTTAGCTATGTGCCACAGTACGAACCAAATGGCTTAGCACAAGCTTTTGTGTTGGGTGCCGATTTTATTGGTAATGATGCGGCAGCCCTTGTTTTAGGCGATAATATTTTTTATGGCAATGGTTTAAGTGAATTGATGGTGGAATGTCATAACCCAAATGGCGGTATTGTTTTTGCTTATCCTGTTCACGACCCAGAACGTTATGGTGTTGTTGAGTTTGATGATAAGAATAAAGCAATTTCTATTGAAGAAAAGCCAGAAAAACCGAAATCGAACTATGCTGTACCAGGTTTGTACTTTTATGATAATAGTATTGTTGAAGTAGCTAAAAATTTACAACCAAGTGCACGTGGTGAGTACGAAATTACTGATGTAAACAAACATTATTTAAATTGCGGAAAATTAAAAGTACAAGTTATGAGCCGCGGTTATGCCTGGCTAGATACTGGTACGCACGAATCGTTATTGCAAGCTGGTGAATTTGTGAGGGTAATTGAGCACAGACAAGGTTTAAAAATTGGTTGTATTGAAGAAGTGGCTTGGCAAATGAAATTTATTGATGATGCGCAGTTAGAAAAATTAGGACATCATTATATAAAAAGTGGTTATGGAGAGTATTTGCTAAATTTATTAGTGTAATCCTTATTTTTTGCGAAGAGCCAGCACTTAAATTTTTAGCCCTGACAGTAGTGGAAATCCTTTTTTATCAACGCGGTTTTTACCCGTTGTAAAAAAGATTGGAGCGGATGGCAGGAGTTCTGTTTCAACGTGTTGTTCTGTTTCGCTTCAAAAACAAATAAAAAAAAAGCTGTTACACAATGTAACAGCTTTGCTTGTATTATTAAGTTATAATTTTTATTCGTGATCTCCTGGGCTAACAATACGGAAAACGATTGCAGCTAAACCGCCACCTACAAAACAACCTACCATATAAACCCAAAGGTTTGACCAAGCAAAAAGGTTACCTACCGAAGCACCTATTGCTACAGCAGGGTTAAAAGCGCCAGAACTAACAGCACCTAAACCATAAGCCATTGCAGTAACCGTTAAACCAATTGCTAAACCAAAGTAAGAGTTACCTGCATTTGCTTTTGCTGTTGCTACATTAAGTACAACATAAACCAATGCAAAGGTTCCTAAAATTTCTGCTAATACGGCAGGTACTCTTCCAATTTCTTGCACACCAGTACCGCCAAAGTCAAATATTAGTTTTGATATTAATGCAGCAACCGCACCACCAGCAACTTGCGCTATTACATAAGGTATAAACTCTGCCCAGCTTAATGCTCCTCTAATTGCTAAACCGAAAGAAACAGCTGGATTGTAGTGTGCGCCAGAAATATGGCCTCCTGCATAAACCATTACCATTAATGATAAACCAATAGCAATAGGTGCCATAGTGCCTGCTTTTGCAACAGCAGCGAAAACTGTAAGTACTAAAAAAAAAGTACCAATAAATTCTACTAAATACTTATTCATAATTATAAAAGATTTTGAAAAATTTGTATTAGATTAAAACTTTTAGACTATTAAGTGATAATTTAGACACATTAAATTTAAAATATTATAAAAAATGACGTTACAAGTAGAACAAAAAGCCCCCGCTTTTACTTTGTTTAATACTGAAAAGAAAGAAGTTAACTCTTCGGATTTTGAAGGCAAAAATTTATTGGTATTATTTTTTCCACTAGCATTTACTGGTGTTTGCACTAAAGAATTGTGTACTATTAGAGATGATATTGGGAATTATGAAAATGTGAACTCTGCAGTAGTTGGCATTTCGGTTGATAGCTTGTTTGTTTTAGAAAAATTTAAGGCAGAGCAAAATATTGATTTTCCAATGTTATCGGACTTTAATAAAAAGGTTGCAAGCGATTTTGGCGTTTTATATGATGAATTTCCTGCTTTTGGTATGAAGGGAGTTTCCAAAAGGGCTGCTTTTATTGTTGATAAAAAAGGTATTGTTCAATATGTAGAAGTGTGCCCCACTCCAGGTGATTTGCCAAATTTTGAAGCTATTACAGCTAAACTTAAAGAGTTAGCTTAAGTATTTTTTAATGACTAAAAAGAACCAATTTAATATTAGAGTTTATGGCCTCCTTGTTAATAAAAACAAGGAGGTTTTAGTTGTTGATGAGTACATAAAAAATGATTTGATAACAAAATTTCCAGGTGGCGGTTTAGAATTTGGTGAAGGTTTAACAGATTGTTTAACACGTGAGTTTTATGAGGAAACGGGTAACAAAATTAAAGTAAAGCAGCTGTTTTTTGTTAATGAAAATTTTGTTCCTTCGTTTTTAAGCAAACATCAGCAAATAATTAGTTTTTATTATTTGGTAAGTGCTTCAAAACGTTTTAAAATTAAACAGCAGTTTGCCAATAACTTTGAGTTTGAAGAGTATGAAGAAACTATTGAAGGCTTTAGATGGCTGTTAATAAATAAACTTAAACTAACAGATTTTGACTTGCCGATTGATAAAATGGTAGTGAAAAAACTAAAAAAACACTATTAGGTAATCATTCGGTTTTGGTAATTGGGTTTTGGTAACTCCACAATATCTAACCAATATTCAATTGTTTTTGATAATTTCTTATCAAAAACATCTACATCCATATCTTTTATAATATACGAGTTGGCATGAAATCTATACGATTTTAAAATATGTTTATCTAATTTAGAATAGGAAATTACAACTACAGGTATATTTTTTATACGAGGTTTTTCTTTTAAATATCTTAAAATTAAATCACCGTTTTTTAATGGTAAATTATAATCTAACAATATCAAGCTAGGCCAGTATTCTTGCATCTTTTCAATTTTACATACAATAAAATCGAAAGCATTTGCACCATCATTAATTATGGTTAAGTTTATATTTTGCTTTTCAATTATATTTTTTACACTAATTATATCAACATCATTATCTTCAATTAATAAAATGTTTTTTGCACTTATATCCATTTTTTTTTATTAAGCTAAAAATCTAATGTAATGTTAATAGTACTTCCTTTTTTTAGTGACGAACTTATGTTTATAATCCCCTTATGTCTATTTATAATTTTTTTACAAATAGCTAAACCTAAGCCTATACCAGATGATTTTACTTGTCTAACTTTATTAAAAGTTTCAAAAATATAACTATGATATTTTGGGTTTACTCCAATACCATTATCATTTATGTACAATTTTAACTTACCACTTATATTTTCCGACCAAATTGTTATCAACGGTTTTTCTTCACTTCTATATTTAATAGAATTAGAAATAATATTATTAAATACGTGTTTAAAAAGAGATATGTCGCCCCTAATCATCACATCATTTTCAAGTTTTATAACAGCTTCGTTTTCATCTATTAAAAGTTTTAAATTCGATTTTACATTATCAATTAGTTCTGAAATATTAAAATTTTCGTAAACCAAATCTTGATTTTCTACAGAAGAATATAATAACAAATCATCAATCATTTTATTCATTATAAAAGTACGATTAATTACTTCATTTACATATCCCAATTTTTTTTCACTTTTATCAATAGTTTGCTTTTTTAATTGCTGTGCAAAGTATGAGATGTTTCTAATGGGCTCTTTTAAATCATGAGCTACAATATATGCAAATTTTGATAACTCTTCGTTTGATTGTATATAACTATTTAATTTTTCGTTAGTAGTTTTAAGTTCATTTACTTTTAATTGATATTTTTTTAGTGTAATTTCTTCTAAACTAATATCTCTAACAATCATCATTACTTCACCAACATTAACTTTATAAAATCTACATTCAAAATAGCGTATTTGATTTAAAACATCTAATTGTTGTATTTTACAACTTACTACTAAATCAGAAGATATAGCTCTTTTTATTTGTTGAAAAATGGTATAACCTGTTACCTCATCTTCAAAACATTCTTTTGCATTTAAGCCAATTTTTTCAGTTGGTATTAAAAGTTCAGATAAGTCGTTGGAAAGAAATTCTATACAATTACCATCATCAGTAAATAAGTAATATTGATCGGGCAAAGATTTCAATAATGAATGAAGTTGCACATTCCGGTATTCCAATGCCTTTAACAAGTTAGTATTTTGCTTTTTTAACGCATCATTTTTATTTGAAACACCTGCCATTGATAATTGTAATTTTTAAATCTTAGTGCGCAGCAAAGTGTGCCGCCAGAGTTTTGAAAATTTCATTCACATTATTGCCATCTTCTAATAGTGTACTTGAAAAAAAATCAATTTTAAAACCTGAATTAGATTTTATACTTTCTAACTCTTTTGCGTCAACCAAATCCATTTTATTTCCTATTACCAAAATTTCAATCTCTTCTAAGTATTTTTTTAATCCTTTATAGTCAGAATGTATTCTTTCATAAGTTTCTGGCCTTGTAATATCAAAAACTAAAATGGCAGCATGCGTACCGCTTAAATAATTTGTAGGTATATTGTTATGTGTAACCACATCTGCAATATCCCAAATTACTAATTCAACAGTTTTATTGTTAATAACCTCACTTTTAGATTTTATATTAACACCAATAGTAGGGCGATAATCTTCAGAAAACTCGTTTAGCACATAACGGTTTAATAAAGATGTTTTGCCTACAGCAAAGGAACCCAATATTATTATCTTCTTCTTCAACATTTTACATTCTCATTTATAATTTTTCTTAGCTTTTCAGAAAGCTCTTGTTCAGGTATTTCTTTAGAAAAATCTTTTCCATTAATATTCTTTGCCATAAAATAACCTGCCGTATTTTTTAAACTATATGTAAAATCAATGCTTGAGTGTCCATCTAATAATATGGCAGCAAAATAATCAAAATCGTTATAGATTAATACTCTATAAGCTACATATCTCAACTCTTCAATTTCTTCTTTGTAGCCTACTTTAAGAGCATCTTCGCCAAAAGCTTTTATAGCTGTTATTAAACCACCAAATTGATTTTTGTTCATTGGGTTTTCTTTAGAATAACTGCAGATTACAATACCTGATCCTTTTTGGATAATCAAAATATCTTTTATGGTGGCTGTATTTACCTTAGATATACGTTCTTCAGCAGAATCCGGCGGCCCCCAAGGGATAATCTTCTTAATAAATGCACTTACAGGATTATCTTTAATTTGTTTATTTACTCTGCTCTGCACCTTACCTAACTCATAAGCAATCCATTTTTGTATTAATTTACCCATTATTGGGGTTAAAGCTTTTATTAGTTGAGGTTCAGAATTTTTTATAATCGCACCTACTTCTTGGCCAAACAATTCATCAAATTTATGCTTCATTTCATTTGTTTGTTCTTCTAAAATTGAACACAATTTTTCTCTTAACAAATCTGGCTCATTAATCGTAGCCTCTAAAAGCTCTGTAGAATTTTCAAGTTCATTTACTCTTAAAATTACCTTTCTTTGCTGTTCAATTAAATCGTTCACCAACAATGCTCTTAACTCACCAAGTCTATTCTGAGATTCAGTTTTCAATATATCCTCTTTCATAATTATCTTATTTCATCACTATTTTTATTTCATTACAGATTCTATAAACTTTTTAAAATTTTCAGCTAATATCTTTTTATCCGCTTTCTCCTCCTCTAATTTCTCAATTTTTTTATTAAAACTAACATCGCTATTTCTCAATTTGCCAGTTATGTTGTTATCTAAATCAGAAATATTACCGGCAATTTCTGCACTTAAAAGTTGTAATTTATTATTGTAGTCTTTTTTATTATCTCTTATTTGTTTTTCGAGCTCATATATTTGCTTATCCATTTTAGCAATTTTAGCATCATATTTTTTTATTTGATCACCAAAAAGTAATTCAACAATAGCTTCAAATTTAGTTACATCCTCACTTTTATTTTTTTCTGATACCATTTATAATTTACATTTTGGTACTTAAAGGTAATAATAAATTTCAATACTTTCTTTGAAAATTGGCATCTGAAAAATTTATGATTTAAAATAAAATTATAATATTTATAAAAACTTAAAATTGAATTTATCTGATTGCTACTAAATAAATTTATATTTCGCAACAATCTGCCATATTAAATAGAAATGATTTAGGAGGAGATGCATTTATAAAATTGCAAATAGTATTACCTTTTTATTAATTTGACATTTTAAAAAACAACAAAATTTCATTTTATGCAAATTCATTAACCAACTTACTTAGTTTTCAACCTTTATAATTACCCTAAATTAGCAGCACTAATTATTTATTAAGTTTACTCGGTTTGCCATTTGGCGTTTCCCTTCGGGTCGGGCTATTCGCTTCAATCTTTTTGTTCGTACCTCACAAAAAGGATTTCCGCTACTATCCCTAACGCAATTGGGCATTAAAGGTTTCACCTTTACACTTTCATTTAAAAAAAATTACAAATACAGTACCTTTTTTACAGCTTTAATGGTTTTATCAACATCGGGCAAAAAAGCTGCAACCAAGTTGGGCGCATAAGGTAAAGGCGTATCGGCAGATGTTACTCGGGTTACAGGAGCATCTAAGTAATCAAAAGCATCGGTCGAAATTTTGTAAGCAATTTCGGCACCAACACCACCCAAAGGCCAAGTTTCTTCAACTACCACAATACGGTTGGTTTTTTTTAATGAAGTTATTATAGTTTCATAATCCATTGGGCGAATGGTACGCAAATCAATAACCTCAGCACTAATATTATCTTTTGCTAATTCTTCGGCAGCATTAAGTGCAACCTTCATCATTTTATTAAAAGATATTATAGTTACATCGCTGCCTTCACGCTTTACATCAGCTTTACCAATTGGTATTAAATATTCTTCTTCTGGCACTTCGGCCATGTCGCTATACATAACCTCCGATTCCATAAAAACAATCGGATCATCATCTCTAATAGCCGATTTTAGCAAACCCTTGGCATCATAACCGTTTGAAACGGAGATTACTTTTAACCCGGGTATATTTGCATACATATTTTCGAACGATTGCGAATGAGTGGCAGCTAATTGCCCAGCAGAACCATTTGGCCCTCTAAAAACTACAGGCGCACCAAATTGCCCACCCGACATTTGCAACATTTTTGCAGCACTATTTATAATTTGATCGGTTGCCAACAATGCAAAGTTCCAGGTCATAAATTCTACAATTGGTCGTAAGCCATTCATAGCAGCACCAACCGCAATACCAGCAAAGCCTAATTCTGCTATTGGAGTATCAATAATGCGGTCGGCACCAAACTCATCTAACATTCCCTGGCTAACCTTGTAAGCACCGTTATATTCGGCCACTTCTTCGCCCATTAAAAAAACATTTTTGTCTTTTCGCATTTCTTCGGTCATTGCTTCTCTAACCGCTTCTCTAAACCTAATTTGTCTAACAGCCATTTTATAAAATTATATGTCACAAAAGTAGTTAAAAATTTAGGTAATATAAAGGCTAAGAAATCAAATTTATAATTTCATAAAATTTTTGTTTTCTTTTGCAGTTCATTTTAGTGATGCCTGTAGAAGCCTATATCGCCAAACGCTTGTCTTTTAGCAAGCAATCTGGTTTTTCAAGTTTTATAATAAAAATTGCTATTGTGGCGGTAAGCCTTTCTGTAGCTATTATGATTATTGCAACCGCTTTAGTAAATGGTTTTAAAAAAGAAATTGAAAACAAGGTATTTGGTTTTATGGGCAACATACAAATTAGCAGCTACGAAAGTAATTATGCCTTTCAAAACAAACCTATTAACTTTAACCCAAAACTTAGTAAACGCATTAATGCGTTAAAAAATGTAGGCCATATACAAGCTTATGCCAACATTACCAGCATATTAAAATCGCCAACAGAAATGGAAGGTATTGCTTTAAAAGGTGTTGGCTTCGATTACAATTGGCAGTTTTTTAAAAAATACATGTACGAAGGTGTACCATTAGCATTAGATAGTGTAAAAAAAAGCAATGAAATAATACTATCTAAAACTACTGCTGACCGGTTAGAGGTAACAATTGGCGATAAAGTAAATGCTTATTTTATACAAGAGCCACCAAGAATAAGAAGCTTTACAATTAGTGGTATTTTTAATACTGGTTTAATCGAATACGATATGGCTTATGCGTTAATTGATTTGCGCCACGTACAAAAATTAAGCAATTGGACTAACAAACAAATACAAGGCTATGAAGTTTTTGTGCCAGATGTTGATAATATGGAATCAACAAATAACAAATTGTTTTTTAATGTTTTAGGGCCCGATTTATTGTCTCAAACTTTAAAGGAAATTAACCCAAGTATTTTTAATTGGTTAGAACTTCAAAGTATTAACGAAAAGGTAATTTTTGCCCTAATGATAATTGTTGCGGTTATTAATATGATTACCACTTTGCTTATTTTAATTATGGAACGCACCAACATGATTGGTATATTAAAAGCTTTAGGTGCTACCAATTGGAACATAAGAAAGTTATTTTTATACAATGCGGCTTTTATAGTTGGTTTTGGTTTATTTTTTGGTAATTTATTTGGCCTGGGGCTTTGTTTATTTCAACATCAATTTGGTTTTATTGAATTGAGCGAAGAAAGTTATTTTATTAAAACTGCACCTATTTATATTAGTTGGTCAATAGTGCTTATAATTAACTTAGCTACATTAATAATATGCATTATCTCTCTCTTAATTCCTTCGTATTGGATTACCAAAATTTCACCTGTTAACGCTATTAGGTTTAGTTAGGGAGTTTTTGTTTCATTATTTTGGTTCTACTACGAATTTAATGAAACATTGCATTTAAGGCTTAGAAGTACTTACGCACAAAGATACTTTAAATACCCCAACCGTCATCGCAGAAAAATCGGAGAGAAGCGGAGATGTTATCTGCGATCTCACCTATTTTTTTGGGAGAGATAGCGGATATTTTATTCCGTTGCTCTCCATAAAATTCCGCTATGACGTTTGTTCACCTTTTCCTTTTTTCCATTAAAATGGTAGTAGAACCAAAAAAAATAACATTTCTAAAAATAATGTTAGATTTTATTACATAATCAGCCATCAGATTTTATGCGATTGCCATACCATTTCCCACTAATTCCTTATCTTCATCAAAAAAAAAGTTATGGCAAGCTCTCCCGCAGAAATGGAGGCCATTTTGGTAAAACAGATAAAAGAAGAAACAGGCAAAGATTACAAAGCTTGGGCAAAATTATTAGTTAAAGATGGGCCGGAAAAATATAGAGAACAAATAAAGTGGCTAAAAGAAAAAGGCTTAAAACACGGGCAAGCTAGTATAATGGCTTCCATATTTAAAAATGAAGGAGAGCTGGTATATGGTGATCCTGAAAAATTAATTAACGAACAGTATAGTGGTAAAAGCGCTGCAATGCGGCCTTTGTTTGATGCATTAACTTCAAAAATGAATAGTACTTTTACAGACTCTGAAATGCATGTATGCAAGGGCTATATTAGTTATGTTGCCAAACAGCAATATGTTACTATTCACCCGGCAAAAGAGGAAATTAAAATTGGGTTGGCATTGCGCGACTATAAAATTGAAAGTAAGCGCTTGCAAAATTTTACTAAAGGAAAAAACAGCGCAGATAAAATTACACACTACATTTCAATTAAAAGTGAAAGTGACATTGATGAGGATCTGATGAACATCTTAGAAAAAGTAAAAACACCGTACTCCTAAAATTTTTAGAATTTGTTTGAAATAGATGATTTGTATGTAGAAGTAATGTTGCCTTTGGCTTTACCGCAAAACTATACCTATTTTGTGCCAGAACAATTTCATAAACAAATAGCAATTGGTAAGCGCGTTGAAATACAGTTTGGCAAACAGCGCATTTATGCAGGTTTGGTGGTTAAAATTGAAAAAAACTTACAACTAAAATATGTACCAAAATTAGTTTTATCGGTATTAGATGAAAAGCCAATTGTAACTAAAATACAGTTGCAATTTTGGAGTTGGATAGCCAGCTATTATATGTGTACCTCTGGCGAAGTAATGCAAGCCGCATTACCAGCAGCTTTTAAGCTAAGTTCAGAAACTAAAATTATTTTAAAGCCCGATGTTGAAGTAGATGTTTCTTTACTTAATGATAATGAGTTTTTAATTTATGAAGCTTTAGAAACACAAAAGCAACTTACCGTAAAAGAAGTATTAGAAATTTTAGAAATAAAATCTGCCTATCGATTAATTAAAAGCTTACTTAGCAAACAAATTATTGTACTTGATGAGGAGTTGAAATATCAATACAAAGCGAAGTATGAACAATACATAAACTTAAACCCTGCTATTAGTGATGATGATTTAGATGAGGTATTTGAAAAACTAAGCAGAGCTAAAAAACAGCAAGATTTATTGTTATCTTTTTTAAGATGGCGAGAAGATTTTGCTCAGCCAAAAATTAAAAAACAATTTTTACTAAAGCAAAGCGAAAGCAACGCTGCCGTTTTAAACGGCTTAATTGAAAAACAAATTTTTGAAATTGAAAAAGTTCAAATTAACCGATTAGATGTTGACCCCAACGAACAATTAATTGAACACCAATTAAATGAACATCAGCAAAATGCGTACAATAGTTTAATAGCTCAATTGCAACAAAAGCGAGTTTGTTTGTTACACGGCATTACCTCAAGTGGTAAAACGCAGTTGTATTTAAAACTAATGAAAAGCGTTATTGAAGCTGGCAGCCAGGTACTTTATTTGTTACCCGAAATTGCTTTAACGGCTCAAATTATTAGAAGATTAAGAGCCGTATTACCTTGCAAAACAGGTGTTTACCATAGTAAATATAATGATAATGAACGTATTGAACTTTGGAAAGAAGTTAAAAACGGAGAAATTGGTGTAATAGTAGGCGCACGTTCGTCAGTATTTTTACCTTTTAAAAATTTGCAATTAATTGTAGTTGATGAGGCTCACGATGGCAGCTATAAACAAATTGACCCTGCACCACGCTACAACGCACGTGATTGCGCAATAGCTCTGGCAGCATGGCACAAAGCTAAAGTAGTTTTGGGCACAGCTACACCTTCGGTAGAAAATTATTACAAAGCAATTGGGCAAAAAAACACCTTCGGCTTAGTAGAATTAAACAAGCGTTTTGGTAATGTTGAGCCGCCAGAAATAATTATTGTTGATTTAAAAGATGCTGCGAAAAGGCGCAAAATGCAAAGTCATTTTGCCAGTAGTTTTTTAGAAGCTATTCAACAAACTTTAGCCAACAACGAACAAGTTATTTTACTTCAAAACAGAAGAGGTTTTTCGCCTGCATTAGTTTGTGGTGTTTGTGCTTATGTACCCAAATGTGTACAATGCGATGTTAGTTTAACTTATCATAAATTTTTAAATGAACTAATCTGCCATCAATGTAATTATAAAATACGATTGTTAAAGCAATGCCCGCAATGCAGTTCAGAAGATTTGAAAATTAGAAATTTCGGAACGGAAAAAATTGAAGAGGATTTGCAAACTTTTATACCCAACATAAAAGTGGCTCGGATGGATTTAGATACCGTAAAACGAAAGGAGGCGCACAGCAAATTAATTAGCGCTTTCGAAAACAAAGAAATAGATGTTTTAGTAGGCACACAAATGGTAGCTAAAGGTTTAGATTTTGATAAGGTAACTATGGTGGGCATTGTTAATGCTGATCAGTTACTGCATTTTCCTGATTTTAGAGCTTTAGAAAATGCTTACCAACTAATGGTGCAGGCAAGTGGAAGAGCTGGACGACGCAATAAAAGAGGTAAAGTTTATATACAAACTTACCAACCCGAAAACCCAGTTTTTGATTGGATAGCAAATGATGATTATGATACCTTTTACCAATATGAAATTGAAGAACGCAAAAATTTTGAATATCCTCCGTTTTACAGAATTTTACATTTACAGTTAAAACATAAAGATGTGAATTTGCTTCACGATGCTTCTATTGAAGTGAGTAAGCAATTAAGAATGTATTTTGGTAAGCGTGTGATGGGACCGGCTATTCCTGGCATATCGTATATTAGAAATTATTATTTAAGAGATGTATTAGTGAAGTTAATACCCAACCGCAAGCAATTACAAATTGAAAAACAGTATGTAAAAGATACGATTCAGAAAATGAAATCGGTGGCCAGTTACCGCAGTGTTATTTTTAGGTTGGCGGTTGATGTGTAAAATTTAGAAAAGTTATTTACGAGCCTTGCTGCCATTAAATTAAACTCGATTGTAGCGGTTATGCCGTTTTTGCAGCTAAGCCTTGTAGGGTTGAAAAACGGTATTTGAGCGAAAAGCGAGACTACTGTTTATACGAGTGATAAAATTTATTTTCTTTAAATACAAAACCTAAAAAGAGTTATTTATGAGGCTTAATGATAGCTATAAGCAGAAAAAACGATGTAAAAATTAACGATTTTGCTATATAAATAGCCAAATTTAATAAAATAAATTATAAATGAGCTTAATTAAATTATGAGTTCTTTTTATGATTGCCTATCTTGCCATTTAAATTAAACTAAAAATCTAATATTTATGAAGAAACAAATATCATTTTTGATTACTATTTTATTTCTTGTTGCGAGCCTACAAACTGCAGTAATGGCACAAGAAAAAGAAATTAAATCAGAAACTACGGCTAAGCTTGGCCAAAACGAAGCAGTTAGTATTTTCCAAATTAGGTTTCAAAATGTAGATCAAACTGTACAAAATTTCTTATCGAAGAATGAACAAATTTTACATTTTAGAGGAGAATTAAATACGTACATTTTGTATTTACCTACAGGCAAAACAAAGGTAGACTTAGTTAGCCTGTTAAAACAAAATGAAATCTCTAATTTCGAAATCATTCTTACGCAGCAAGGCGTTCGAAAACAAAACCTATTTAACAAAAAACATTAAAAATTTACTTTATGAAAAAATTAATACTGACCATATTTACAGTTTTAGCTGGCTTATTTGCAAATACTTTAATTTATGCACAATGCCCGGCTGGTGAAACTGAAGTAACAATTCAATTTACAGATGGTGGTGCTTTTCCTACCGAAATTCAATGGGATTATATTGCTGGTGGTTTTATATCTGGTGCTGGCCCTTTTTTAGTAACCGATATTGTAACAGTTTGTGTGCCAGATGGTAACTTAATAATTTTAGGATGTGATACTTTTGGTGATGGCTGGAACGGCGCTACTTATACCGTAACAGTTACCGAAGATGGATCAATTAATGGCTGCGGCACACAAGATGGCTGTATTTTATATATTTCTAATGATATGGATGATGATGGAATTGGAGATTGTGATGACAGCCCAACTGGTGCGCCTGCGCTACCTGCCAGCCCAACTTTAAGTGTTGGTTGCGATGCATCAGCAATTTTAACCGATGGTTGTACCAACCCAATTGCAACAAACTATAACCCTTGTGCTGTAAATGAAGATGGAAGTTGTGCCATACCACAAGTAAATGATGTATGCGCTAATGCCATACCAATTACTGTTGGTGCATTAGCCGATTGCGCAACCAATACAATAACTGTAAACAACGAGTTTAACACTTTAGAATTGATACCAAGTTGCGATACTAGTGCAGCTGCCGATGCCTATTATACTTTTACTATTCCGGCAAGTGGTAATATTCAATTTATTGCCCCATTTGGTACTGGTGGTAGCACACACGCTGCCATTTATGATGCTTGTGGTGGAGGTGAATTGTATTGCGCAACCTTTATTGATGGTGATTTGGCAGTAGGTTTACCTGGCGGTACTGATGTTATTTTACAAATGTTTCAAGACACAGCCGGCCAATTTGATTTGTGTTTGGTTGAACCACCACCACCACCAACTAATGATGTATGTGCTGATGCTATACCACTTTGTGGGGATCCAATAAATGGTACCAACGAATCTTCTTTTACCGATGTGAACGATCCTTTTACAAGTTGTATTGGTTCTTTAGAAAATACTGTATGGTTTAGTTTTGTTGCAGATGGTAATGGCGCACCAATTAATGTTGACATTGTTGAAGGTATATGTGATAATTTTAGTCCAGGTATGCAAACGCATATTTTATCTGGCCCGTGTGGTGGCCCTTATGTAGAAGAAGATTGTACAAGTACTTTTACAACAGGTAATACCTATTCTTTAACATTGGCTAACCCCATAGCTGGCGACACCTATTATATTTATATTGATGGAAATGGTGGAAGTAATTGTTCATTTGACATTAATGTGACTGGTGGTTTTCAACCTTGTTGTGGCCCAGATTTTTCTCTTTCTCCAACTTGTCAATTAGGAGATGCCGACAATTTTTATGTAGATGTTCAAATTAATGATATAGGTGATAATCCTTCTGGCTATAGTGTAAATGCTGGCGCATTTCCTAATATTACCACAACCGGTACTGTAACTGTAGGTCCATTTCCAAATGGTACTGCTTCCCTTACTTTTGAAGGTTTAGATGACATTTCTTGTGTAATAACAAGAGATATAGATTTTGATTGTAGCTGCGATCCGTTGGCAGTTACTGCTTCAGATGATGTTACCATTTGCGATGGCGAAACAACAGATTTAACAGCTACTTTTGAAGAAGTAATACCAGGCGGTTTTTTAGGAACTTATACCGTAACTTCAAGTGGAGCTGGTGCTTGTACAGCTACTCCAAATGGAACACCAACCGATGTTATTTTAACTGATGATGATTTTGGAGGCCCTTTTCAATTGGGCTTTAATTTTAATTTTTGGGGAAACATTTATACTGATTTCTATATTAGTTCAAATGGTTATGTAACATTTGGTCAAGGTTTTACAGATCTTGGAGAAGATCCAATTTCAAATACCAACACACCTAATGATTATATCGCTTTATTTTGGGATGATTTAGACCCAGGTGATGGTGGTACCGTTTCTTATTTTGATGCTACTGTAAATGGTCAAAATTGTATGGTTGCAGAATTTAATCAAGTAATACATTGTTGTACTGCACCGAACGAAACGGTTACAGGGCAAATTATAATGTGTACTGACGGCTCAGTTACTATTAATTGTATTGATTGCCAAGCTGATGGAGGAACAGATACTGCTACTTCAGGAATTGAGAATATTGATGGAACTGCAGGTGCTTTTGATGCTTCCTTAACAGACGGTCAATTTACAACAGGTGGTTCTTATGCCGCTTGTACAACCTTTGTACCAGATGTTGCCGTACCTTCCACTTGCGATTTTATATATTGGATTACAGATTTAAATGATCCAGATGGAAGTACAATTTCCTCCGATGTAGATGTTTCAGTATCGCCAAGTATTACAACAACATACTATGCAGTAGTTGAATGTGAAAACCAAATTCAATGTATTGATGAAGTTACTATTACTATTGAGAATCCTGCTAACTGTGGCGAACCACCAGTTTGTGAAGATAATATTGCCGGCCAGATAATTGCACCTTTTGATTGTGATTTGAGTAACATTACCGTTATAATATCATTAATAAACGCCGATGGTTCAGAAACAATAATTGGTAACACCACAACTGATATGGATGGTAATTACAGTTTACCGGGCGGCCCATTTATCTGTGGCAACTATTCGGCCATGCTAATGCTGCCATTGCCAGATTGTTATGCAGATGCAGGCGGTAACCCAGGCCCAACAGGTCCGTTCACTTTTATTGTTAATGGTGATGGTGTTGCTGATGGCGCAAACTTTACAGTAAATGCAGAAATACCAACATTGTCGCAATGGGGCTTAATTGTATTAGCTTTATTGTTAGTAAACTTTGGTGCAATACAGTTAATTTTTAGCAGAAGTATTACGCTAAAATTTACAAGATAAGATAAAATTAATTTTTAATATAAAACCGTGCTGTTATGCACGGTTTTTTTTTGTTCTAATTTCAAAAAATTTTGTTATTTACAACAAAATTATAATACATTTTCATATAATGTTTTTACCTCTATATTTTGACTATTTAAAAAAAAAATATCACTATAATTAATATATTTTTAAAATAAAATTTAATAAAAAGTTTCAATTGATGTATTAAACCATATTAATTGCAACCGCAACAATTCACGAATTTTAAAAAAAATTATCATTAAATTTGTTTAAAATAATTTCAATTGATAAACCGCTTTAATACTTGCTTTACTTTATCTGCGTTGTTTTATTTGTTGTTATTTTTTTTAAGTGCACAACTCCCGCTATTTCACGATAATATTTTATTTAGTTCAAAAATACCCGATCATTTTTTCCAAAACGGTTTTTTTGCTTTCCCGTTACCAGCTAATATTGATACTGGCTATGGCCCAGTATGGAGCTGGTATATAAGCGCAGGCTGGCATTTTTTTGGTAAAAGTCTGTGGGTAAATCATTTATTGTGTTTACCTGTTTTAATAGCTGCAGCCTGGTTTTACTTAAAAATTGCTATTTATTTTTTAACGCCTCAATATTTGTGGGTTGCCTTAGTTTTACTTTTTTTAGAGCCCACTTATTTAGCACAAAGCACAATGGCTTCGTTAGATGTTTTTGTAGTAATGGCTTTTTTGGGTGGCTTATACAGCATTATTCATAATAAAAAATATTTACTAATTTTACTTTGCATAATGTTGGCAATGCTAAGTGTTAGAGGTGCAATTTTAGTTTTTGTACTGTTTATTAATCAGTTCATTTTTAATTATTATCAACATCAAAAAATACATTTAAAATTAATTTTACCCTATTTAATACCAGCTGCTTTTTTTATGTTTTGGCTATTGTTACATTTTCAACAAACGGGTTTCTTTTTGGTTAGAGAAGGTTCATCTTGGGCAGAACATCATCACTTGGCCAACTTTAAACAATTGCTAAACAACTTTAAATATACTGTTTGGATTTTTTTAGACTTCGGCCGACTTTTTCTACAAATCCCGTTCTTTTTAATATGGTTCATTTTAATATGGAAGCGTAAAACCATTAAACCAAATGCCAAAGTGTTGTTATGGTGGTGCTTTTGGCCGGCTATTTTGTTAACCGTGGTTTTGTGTGTTAGAACTAACCCAATTCTACATCGTTATTTTATAGTTTGCTTTTTGTTAATTTCAATTACAGCAGTTTATTTTTTGAGCAACTATCTTAAAAAAAAGCATTTCAATTTTTTGTTGGTAATTGTTTTTGCCGGTTTAATAAGTGGGCATTTTTGGATTTATCCTGATAGACTTGCCCAAGGTTGGGATGCTTCATTAGCGCATTTGCCTTACTATAAATTGCGCTCAAAAATGATAGCACATCTTACCAAAAAAAATATTGACTACAGTAAAGTAACAGCAAGTTTCCCAATGTATAACAGCACCTATTACACAGATTTTACTGATAATAAAAATAAATATTTAGTATTACATAAAAGTAAATTATTAGAAAGTGAATATGTTATTTACTCTAATGTTTGCAATGATTTTAGTGTTGAAGATATAAACTTGTTAAGAAGTAAGAAGTTTGTATTGCAAAAAGCATTAGAAGCTAAAGGTGTAAAAATGGAGCTCTATAAACGTAGATAATTTTTTTTTAGAATTTCATTTTGATCATTGATTAAGAATGACCAGTTTTGAGTAATTACTTATCTTCACGAAATAAAATATTATAATGGCGAAAAAAACAGATCAAACGGCATCGTTTATGGTACGTTTTACACAGCAATTTTTTGAAGAAGATGGAAAAAGCAATGTACAATGGCGTGGTAAAATTTCGCACGTACAAGGTAATGAAGAAATAAACTTTACCGAATTTAAAGATGCCTTAACTTTTATGCAGAGTAAATTACAACTATTAACAGAAGCAGTTGCAGCCGGAAAACCTGAAAGCGAACGGGAAGGCATAATTTATAAAAGTTTTGATGTTTGGAAAAAAGTAGCTCAAACTGGCCCCAAAATGATTTTGGACACTTTAAAAGATCCAAAAAAACAAGTGAGCCAAATTCAAGAACAGATTAGTGTATTAGGTGATGAAATTTCTACAAGAGTTGGAATAGATGATTGGCGAACGGCATCAAAAAATGATTATAAAAGCCTTATTAATAGTATTGAAACTTTACGAGCTGAAATGAAAAGCCTTCATACCAAAGTGGATAAAATAGCTAAAAAGAAATAATTGAAATGGCAAAATTGGCCCAACAATTAAAACAATTGCTAACACACAAAAGTAATGCTTTGCTGTGCATACAAACATTGGGCGGTTTTGTTGCAAGTTTAAATGGTGTACAAATTGAAGCCAAAACCTGGGGGCGAGATAAGACTATTCAATTGTTTCAATTTTTAGTGTCTAACCGACATAGAAACGCCTTACATAAAGAACAAATAATTGACCGCTTATGGGAAGAAGAAGCTGGCGATAAAGATTTTAAAGTGGCTTTACACGGCATAAATAAAGTATTAGAACCAAACAGAAAGGCACGTAGCGAACCAAAATTTGTTGTTCGCCAAGGTGCTGCTTACCGCTTAAATTTAGAAAAAATTTGGATTGATGTAGAAGCCTTAGAGCAATTTACCACAATTGGCAACAAGCTGTTTTATGAAGAGGAACAATTAAGTAAAAAGGCCTACGAATATGCAACCGACCTATATAAAGGTATTTACCTGCCCAACCGTGTTTACGAAGATTGGTCGAGTGAAGAGCGAGAGCGCATTCAAATTTTGGCAATCAACACTTTTGTTAGCTTATCAGAAATGGAGTTAAAACATAACCCCAATGAAAGCATACGCTTGGCTCAAAATGCGCTAACTATTGATAATTGTTGGGAAAGTGCTTACCGTATTTTAATGAAAGCTTATATAAAAAATGGCAATCGCCCGCAAGCTATTAAAACTTATAATACTTGTACCAAAGTTTTAGAAGCAGCTTATGGAATTGCTCCCCTACCAGAAACCAAAAAATTGATGGATGAGATTAGTGAGATTGGCTAATAGACTTCGACATTTTTTTTGTTTATTGATTAAGTTTGGAAATAATTATTCAGAAGTCAGACTATTTCATTGCTGGATGTAAGACATAATTTTGGGCCAAAAAATAGCGTTTTTGACCTCACTTAGGCGAATTTATCTGACGTTTGAAAAGCGAAGCGATCTGACGTCTGACCTTTAATAAATAGTTACGATTAGAATTTGGTTAAATTCTATTACAGCTTTTAACTTTAGTTTTTTAATACGATATTTGAAAGGTGCTTACACAAACAGAAGAAAATTACATTAAAGAAATTTTTAAACTTTCTGAAAAACAGGAAGGCTATATTTCTACTAACGCAATTGCTGATGCTAAACAAACTACTGCTGCTTCTGTTACTGATATGGTAAAAAAATTAGCCGCAAAAGGTTACGTTGATTATGTTAGATATACGGGCTCAAAACTTACAGACAATGGTAACGAAATTGCCAAAACAATAGTAAGGCGGCATAGGCTTTGGGAAGTATTTTTAGTAAAAAAGTTGAACTTTAGCTGGGATGAAGTACATTATTTAGCAGAACAATTAGAACATGTACAAAGCGAAGCTTTAACCGAACGTTTAGATCACTTTTTAGATTACCCTAAGGTTGATCCGCATGGTGATCCTATACCTGATTCAACAGGGCATATAGACTATATTAATACGCAAAAGTTAAATGAGTTAAAAAATAATGATGAAGCTGTTTTGCTGGGCGTTTCTGACCACAGCTCAGAGTTTTTGCATTATTTAGATAGGGTAAACATTACACTTGGATCTAAAGTGAAAATAATTGAAATATATAGTTTTGATGAAAGCATTCACATTCTTTTAAATGACAGTAAAGACTTAATTGTGTCAAAACAAATTGCGAAACACTTGTATGTTAAAGTAGAAGAATAAAATATTAGCAGGCATTATTTTAGCAATTACATTTGTAAGTATTTACGATGTTCACCAACAATTTATTTTATAGGGCTGTTTAAAAAGGTTTTTGAATGCCTTATGAATTCAATATTTGAGAAAGTTCTCGGATACCTCTATCCGAATACTTTCTTAAAAAACGAGACTTTTTAAACAGCCCCTAATAATGATCCCAATTATGGGCTTCCATATCATTTACGCAAGCTAACAATAGTTGTATGCTATTTAAAGTGTCCTCTTTATGCACCATTTCTACCGACTGATGAATGTTGCGTGTAGGTATAGAAATTCCACCACAAATAGCTCCATCAATAGCTAAACGTTGTACTGCCCCGCCATCAGTACCGCCTTTATCTAAAATTTCGGGTTGCCAGTTAATTTTGTGTTTTGTAGCAGTAGCTTTCATAAAGTCAATCATTCTATAGTCGCAAATTAATGTACTATCCATCAATTTTATAGCAGTACCTTTGCCCAATGCGGTAATCGATTCTTCTGGCTTTGCGCCCGGGCAATCAAATGCAATAGTAGTATCAAGGTTTATGCAAAAATCTGGATTAATTTTATGCGCTGCTAAAAATGCGCCTCTAAGTCCAACTTCTTCTTGTGTGGTAAAAACTGCATAAGTATCAAAAGCAGGTTTTTTAAGATTTTTGAGCATTTCAATTAAAATATAAACTGAAATGCGGTTGTCTAAAGATTTACAGTTAATGCAATCGCCCATTTCTATTAATGGCTGGAAACGAGTAATTGGGTTGCCAACTTCAACCATTTCTTTTATTTTATCGCCAGTATAACCTGTTTCTATATAAAAATTAGCTATTTCTAATGGCTTTTTTCGTTCTTCGGCGTTCATAATATGAATGGGCTTACTTCCAAAAACGCCCATTATATTTTTTTTACCGTGTATAATAACTCTTTGGGCAGTTAATGTTTTAGGGTCAAAGCCACCTATTGGATTTACTTTAATAAAACCGTCTTTATCAATGTGTTTTACTATAAATCCAATTTCATCCATGTGGGCTGGTATCATTAGCTTTTTGTTGCTTTTACCTTTTTTAAAAGCAATTATATTACCAATTGCATCAATAGTAACTTCATCAACTAATGGTTTTACAATATCAACAATTGTGTTTCTAATTGCATTTTCGAATCCAGAAGTACCAGGTGTTTCACAAATATTTTTAAGTAGTGCAATATCTAACTTATTCATGTTATAAAACAATTTTTAAAAGTAAGTCATTAAAATTTTGATCACCAAAGTTACAGTTTATTTTTTTGTTAACCTATACTTTGTAATTTGGACAAAAAAAAAGCGACAACATTTGTTATCGCTTTCTTAAAAAATTTATTGTTTATTATTTGCCGCTTACCTTTTTGCTTCCGCAAGATTTAGCTGATTTGCTGGCGCAACACGCTTTCTTTTTACCCTTCATTTCTAAAGCTTCAACATTGTCGGCTTTTCCATTAGATACTATTTCGGATGCTAAAACAGCACCTTCTTTATCTTTTACTGTTTTGGTTACTTTACCACTAGTACCACACATTTTGTAATCGGTAGTTTTACCGCTTGTAGCGCAAGTTTTGCTTGCATACTTACTGCCGCTTGAAGCACAAGATTTCATTTCGAAACCTTCACCTTCTAAGTTAGCAAAGTTAAAAAGAGATCCAACTTCTGCTGTAGCCTCTTCTAAAACTTCGGTAGATAAAACAACACCATCAGCATCGGTTACAGTTTTGGTAACTACACCTTCGCCAGATTTTTTAATTTTAGTTACTTTACCGCTTGCAGCGCAAGTTTTTTTAGCTGTAGTACTTCCACTTGAAGCACAAGATTTTACAGCATAACCTTGTAACATTAAATCATCTGCATTAAAGTTAGAAGCACCATCTTCACTTACTTCTTTTGCTTTATCATCAGTAGTAGCTGCATTTTTTGATACCGCTTCGCCACTAATTACTTCTCTGGTAACTAAGTTGCCTTCTTTATCTGCAATTGTTTTTACGGTTTTACCTGTTTTACCACAAGTTTCTACCGTTGTTACTTTTCCGCTTGCTGAACAAGTTTTTGAGGCAGTTAAACTACCTGACTTTGCGCATTTTGATACTTCATAACCTTCTGCCTCTAAAGATGCAGTTTTTGTTAATGAAGAAGCCGTACAAGAAGCTTTTTGAGCAGCAGTACATTGTTTTTTTGCACCTACTTTTAAACTTTCTTGTGCGTAACCTAAGCTAACTGTAGCACAGGCCACTAAAATTATTAATAACTTTTTCATACTTAAAAAATTTTAAATTTATTTATTAATTGTAGCAATTATTGTTTTGCCAACATCTACTTTTTCGTTTAAACTAACTTCTATTTTAGCGTGGAGTGGCAAAAAAATATCAACTCTTGAACCAAACTTAATAAAACCCAGTTCCATACCTTTTATTACCGATTCTCCTTCTTTTAAATAGTTCTCTATTTTCCTGGCTACTTTTCCTGCAATTTGACGAACTAAAATATCAAATCCTTCATTACCTATTACAGTTGTAAACCTTTCGTTTTGGGTGGATGATTTTGGATGCCATGCTACTAAATAGTCTCCAGGGTGGTATTTTAGGTATTTTACTATTCCATTCATTGGACTCCAATTTACATGCACATTAACTGGCGACATAAAAACAGAAACCTGAATTCTTTTATCATTAAAATATTCACTTTCATTTACTGTTTCGATAGCAACTATTTTACCACTTGCCGGTGATATTATTTTATTTTCATTAACCGTACCCATTGTGTAGGCGGGTAAACGAAAAAAATAAACCACAAAACCTAACAATGTTAAACTTGAGAAATGAACGATTATTGTAACTAAAGATCCAAAACCTAATAGAAACACAACTAAAACATTCAAAATTAACAGAATGAAAAAAGTTGCTGATATAAAAAAATTACCTTCTTTATGAATATACATTAATTGCTTTATAAAAGCGAAACAAATATACGCAGATTTAATCTTAACAAGCCTTCTATTTCGTATTTTTTAACAATACGTTTTATTATAAATGTATTTATGCCGACATTTCAATTATTTGTATTGGAATAAAAAAAGGGTCAACCCAAAAGAATCAACCCTTTTATCTAATCGAATAATATTGCTATAAAATGTTGTACATTTCTATTTGCTCATTTTTTGCAATCTCTGCAAAAATAGCATCCTTTTCTTTTTGAGAAACTTCTCTTGAAAACTCAGAACGTCCGTCATTCCATAAGCTTTCCATTTTTTTTATAAACTTTGTCATTGCTTTAAATTTTTATTGAATGAAAAATAGCTAAGTGTTATTAGCTTCTATTTATTAAAACCGATTTTTCTTACAAAAAATTCCAATTACGTAATATTTTTTGAACTTAATGGAAAATTATATGAGTGTTCGTTAAATAAAAATTGTAATGTGCCGTTTTCAGTTTTATGTTTTTCAAATTTTGGGCCTCTTTTATATTTTTTTTAACGGCCACATTTTCAATTAGTGCACAAGGTTACATTACTGCAGCAGGCGTAAGGTATCATACTTCAGAAAATAGCAATGCATTAGGCATTATTATACAACAACGTATTGTACCTAATATTACCGTAGGCTTAATTGCAGAAAGCCGCCATAAAGAACCCATTGTTACTGCAACTGTTAGGTTTCATAAGCAAATTCTATTTAAAGGTTTTAATGTTTTTGCAGGTGCTGGGGCACATACTAATTTTAAAGATTTAAGTACTACCGAAAGTATAAACAATTTTAAATATGGTTTAAATGGAATAGTTGGTGCAGAGTTAAGGTTGCCCTTTTTTCCACTAGTTGTTGCGGCTGATTTTATGCCCGAAATTAATAAGGTTAAAAATGTTGACCCCATTAATGCTAAAGAATGGAATGCTTTATTAACAACAAACTTTTCTGTTAAATATGTTTTTTATTCGGATAAAATGAAACGCAAGAAACAGCGTACTAAGCGAAGAACTGAGAAAAAAGAAAACAGACAGGAGTTTTTTGACGATTTTAAAGATAAAGAAAAGAGAAAAGAGAAACGCAAACAATTTTTTGATAATATTAAAAATAAGTTTAAAAAAGAGCCTCCGACTACAAAATCTTAATTCGCATTTTCTTATTTGCAAAATTAGTTCTATTTTTGCAACTCTGTTGCAGAAATGATAAAAAATAATTCTACATCTATTAAAAGTAATTCTGTAAGAAAGGCTAGTGTTTTTCTTTCTAGTTTATGTGCTATTCATTGCCTAATAGTGCCAATATTTGTTACAATACTACCAGTAGTTGGGCATTACATAAAATTAAATTTTTGGTTAGAAATGCTTATTTATTCGAGCATATTGTTTTTTGGTGGTGGTTTAATGTTGGCAGATTATAAGCATCATAAAATAAAAACACCGCTAATTTTTTTTGTTATAGGATTTATAACAATAGTTGGCAGCCATTTTATACCAAATTTATTACTTAGTAATATATTCATTATTTTTGGCGGAATTGGCCTTGCAGTTGGGCAACTAAATAATATTAGGTTGCATAAAAAATTAAATAAGTCTTGTTGTAATAGTTGAGTTTTTATAAAGTATTATAGTTATTTTAATGAAACTCTTGGATCTAAAACCCCATACAACACATCTACCAAAATATTAATTGTAACAAAAATTACCGCTGCAAACAACACAGAACCCATTACAACTGGAAAGTCTAAAGTTTCTATGGCTTTAATGGTAACATAGCCAAGGCCCTTAAAATCAAAAATAATTTCTATAAAATAAGCGCCTGCCAATAAACCTGCAAACCAACCAGAAACTGCTGTTACTACTGGGTTTAGTGCATTTCTGAGGCCATGTTTTACAATTACAGTCCAGTAACTCAAGCCTTTTGCATAGGCTGTTCTAATATAATCTTGCGAAAGTACCTCTAACATAGAACTACGGGTAAGCATGGTAATAATAGCAACTGGCCTTATGCCAAGAGCAATTGCTGGTAATATTAAGTTTTTCAATACTAATTGTTCGTCACCATAATCATCTAAAACCCATAAACCGCCAGTATAATTTAGGCCGGTATAATCTGCCAATAAATAGCCAAATATTAAGGCCAGTACAATTCCTGAAAAATAACTTGGTAGCGAAATACCTAAAATTGAAGTTACAAGCACCGAATTATCAATAAATGAAAATTGTTTTAAAGAAGCGATAATGCCAAACATAACCCCAAAAATAATTGCCAAAAATATAGCGGCTGTTGCCAAAATAATGGTTTTGGGTAAAGCATCTAACAAAATAGCACTTACGTTTCGTTTGTTTTGGTATGATTTGCGTAAGTATGGCAATTTAAATACCACACAATTTTCACCAATACTAAAAAGCTTTGTATAGTTATATTTCGTTTTATTAGCCTCTATATTTTTATGAAAAGAGATTGGACTTAGATCATTCAAATAATACAAAAATTGAATGTGTTTAGGTTTATCTAAACCTAATTCTTTTTGTATAGCTTCAACTGAAGCTACATCGGCACGTTGGCCTAAAGTCATGCGAGCTGGGTCTGTTGGTAGTATCATAAATAATACAAATACCAAAACTACTACCCCAAAAAGGCTTAGTATGCCAGTAAAAAATCTACGTAGTATAAATTGTAACAAATCGGGTGTAAGTTAGGCATTGAAATTTATATTCCAAATGCTTTTAAATCTGGTAGATAAAATTTCATAAATACAACTATCTATTAGATTTCAGACAGTCCTTATAAAATAGAAACCGCATTCTTCTCAGCTATTAAAAAACTTTGATCGCCTTCTGTTTGATAAGCTTCTATAATTTCACTATCCATATCTAAAGCTAAGGAAAGTTCAATATCTTCCTTTGGAGTTTCAAAATTAACTAAACCATTAATATGATTGGTGGCGTATACGGTGTAGTCCATTAATTTGAAAGCTTTAACTACCTCTTGATGAGGAAAGTTATATTGTTTGTTTTCACCGACAGAAATTACAGCAAAACATTCTTCTATACGAACCTGTTTTTTCCAAAATTTTGAATAATGGTTATTAATTGAACCGTGATGTGGAATTTGACCAAGCACTAATTTATTATTTAAGCATTCAAGGTCATTATTTTCTTGATGCAGCCTTTCAAAAGTTTGCTTTTCTGCATCGGCAGTTAATAAAATTGAGATTTTAGCATTTGAAATAACAAAAACGGAAGACAGCAGATTCGAAGCCTGGCTGCATTTCAGCTCATTGCTTTTTTTAAACATATTGATCTGTTTAGTAAATGCTCTGGATTCTGTATCAGATGGGGAAATGCAATGCAAAATATATCCTTCACCTATTTTTAATTGCCAATTTAGGGTAGGATATCCAATGTAATTGATAAGTTTTGATTGTTTCAGTTCAATTACTTTTGAAAAAATTTGGCTTAATAACCGGCTTTGTTCATCATCAATTTCATGCCACTTTAAATATTTAGGATGTACATAACAAGTGTGTATAAAATATTTAATGTTTATCTGACTGTCTTCAAAAAATTTCAATAATTCAAGCATACCTGAATAATGATCGAAATGCGGATGAGAAAGTGCAACAAATAGAATTTCTTTTGGATTAGATGTTTTTATAAATTCAATAGTAGGATTGGTGTTCTCAATTTTTTTTGCAATCAACAATTCCTATTTGTCCGTCAGCACTTTCTAAAATAATAGAATCGCCTAAACCAACGTTTTTAAACGTTATCTTCATTTTCTATGGGTAGCGGTTTAAATAGCTCTGAATTTTCTAAATCTTTAAAGTGGTTTTGTTTTTCGAATAGAGGTTTTATTTTAGTATTATCTGAAACTTTGGTATATTTGAAGATTCGTTTACCAGGAGAGGTCTCAATGGTAATTTCAACTATATCATTTATCTTTAAATCCATTTCTTCAAAAGGTTCAATGTCAAATCTTCTTTTTTGAAATTTCCTTTCTTCTTTGTTGATGAGGACTTTAGTAATAATTGAGTTTTGGTTGATTTCAAGAATTTTAAGATAGGTAGTTTTTATATCGAGATAAAATGATCTATTTTCATTATTAGTTTGTTCAATTTTATAAAATCCTAATTCATTTAGTTTCTGCTCTAATGGAGCATATTTCCCAATATAGTCCAAATCATCTTTAGAAGAAACGTTTATAATACTTTCAAAAAGCCCGACAAGACTTAACTCAGCAACAATACCATTTTCACCATTAGATTCCTTGCTATCTTTAGGTAAAGTTATATTACTTGTTTTTGCCTTATCTTTTTCCATTATTTAATATTAATGAAGCTTATATCTACCAAATTTACACTAAATTCTTTTAAAAATGGAATCTTAGCAAATTGAAATTAGGTTAATCAGCCTAAAGTTGTCTTTATCTATATAAATCAACAAAAAAACAAAACATTTAATAAGTTAGGCATTGCCACCTATATTCCAAACTCACTCAACTCACTAATATCAGGCACATCATTATAATGCCACTTACCTAATACTTTACCATCTTTAAGTAACACAATACCAGGGTTAGAACGTATCATAGTTTTGATAGGAATCGCATCAATATTATTAAAAGTGTAAACGCCTTCTGCCAACTGGTTTCCTTCGTCAATGGAGGAAGCGGTTAAACCATAAATATTGTTTATGCCCTTTTGCTTAGCTGCTTTCATTAAAGTATTGACCGCTTTAAAACCATCTTTAGAGGATTTATCCAAATAATAAGCTCCAATCAAAAAACTATAATCTGTATTGCCCAAAACTTCATCTTGAATTTCTTCGCCATTAGCATTTTCAATACTAAAATCTTTGCATTTTGGTAGTTCTGCCTCTTCAATTATTACTATACGTGGCTCCCCATCAATTTCCCAGCTTTTATCTTCCCATATTTTGGTGCTCATATACAATTTACTTTCCATTTCTTTTTGTTCACCCGTTGCTGAATTGACCATATTGTAGTATATCTCTTTTATACCCGGATTTAATCCTTCATTACTGGTACATTTACGTAAATCTGTACCAGCTGCATAAGCTCTAAAATCTTTAACTGGTAAATGGTTTATGTTTCTAAAATTAAACCATATAGTAATTATGGTTAAAATGCCAAGCAAGCCCCACCCAATTTTTGCATTAAACAAAGGCTTTAAATGTTTACGATACATAAAAATGATAGCCGCTAAAATGATCAATAAAAATATATCTTTTTGAAAAGATTGCATTGGTGCTAACTTTAAAAAATCGCCGAAACAACCGCAATCGGTAACTTTGTTGGTTACCGCAGTAAAGCCAGTTAAAAAAGTAAAAAAGGCTAACAGACCTGCATAAAATAGGAGTGTGGTTCTTTGTAATATGCCTAACAATAATGTAATGCCTAATACAATTTCTAAAATAATCATAAAAGAAGAAATAGGCAAAGCCATGCTGTAACTCCAATCCCACAAAGGATCTAAGGCTGGCAAGTATTCGCTAAAAACACCAAAATAGTCTTGCATTTTAAAAGCTGTACCTTTTGGATCAATAGCCTTTACAATGCCAGAAAATAAAAAGAAAACCGCTAAGAAATATCTTAAATAAGAAAAAATCCAACCTTGTGTAGAGCCGGGTTTTTGAATTAAAAGATTGATTAATAAAGTTACGCCTAAGGCAATTGCACCAATTAATAAAAGTAATCCGGTAAAAGTCATTTTTATAAATTTTTTATTGTAAAAGTGATTTTAATAATTCAAAAGTAGAACAAAATTAGCAGCTTCAACTAAAAGTTTAGTTAATAAAGCTAAAACTTTTTTTATTTACGCTTTAACGGTTAATTAAAATTAGCTTGTTTGTTTATATTTGCATTAATTATCTTATAAAACAAACCATTTTAAGCAATTTTGCAAATTGATTAAAACCTAAATTGGCATATTATTAAATAGCATTAATTTTATATTTTTTCAATATAAATGCAATAAAATTACCTTTTTTCACTTTGTAAGATGATAAAGCACATTTGTATATGAAACCATTTTTTACAATAGCAATATTATTGAGCTTATATTTTAATGCACTTTCGCAAATTGATGAAAAACAGCACCAAGGAAAATACTTTGAAATTGGTGTAAATGCATCTTCGTTTGTTAAAAATTTTATTGGCTTAAATAATAGTGAAACTTCTATAAGTCCTTATATTTTTCATTTTAAATTTTTAAACTACAACAAAGGTTTAAGGGTTCATGCTGGTTTTAATAGTTCATTATCCCAATCTGATAATGATGGTTTTATAGAAACTAACACCATTATTAGTAATTTAAAAGTAGGCTATGAACAACGCACAATAGCCAGCAAAAGGTGGATGGTACTTTACGGAGTTGATGCAGTTGGCAACCTACGATATGCTAAAACCACATCTATTACTTTTGAGGAAGTAGATATAAGTTCTCAAGAGCTTGAACTGGGTATAAGCTCATTTATTGGTTTTGCATTCTATATTTCACCCAAAATATACTTGAGCACCGAAGCTAGCATAGATTTCTTAAACACAGCTACTGAAATAAAAACTAATTTTGGTGATCCCTTAGTGCCCGATCAGGTCAATGCAAGAAACGATTTTGAAATATCAACCAAATTGCCAACCAATTTAAATTTTACTATAAAATTTTAGCCCAATGAAAACTTTACAAGTAATATTTTTTGCGCTGTTTTTTTGCAGCTGTAGCTACGGGCAAACTGATACTTTATCAGTTTATAAAATAAGAGAATACGGTGTTAACACTACTCCTTTTTTGCAGCAATTTATAAGTATAGGTGATGTAGCCACTAATAATATATCAAGAGCTTTTATGTACAAACGGATTAAAGCAGGCAAAAGGCGAGCATTAAGGCTTGGCTTAGGTTTGTTTTTTGAAGATGATAGTTTTTTCCAAGAAAATCAAATCTTTCACATTTCATTAGGAGGTGAGGGTAGAAGAAAGATCAACCAAAATTGGTCTTATTATTTCGGATATGATGGTTTTGTAAATGCCCGTCCAAATTTTAGCGCAGATGATATTTTTGGTAATGGTATTGGTGCTGATATGGTTTTAGGCGTTATATTTCAAATGAATAAATATTTAAGTCTTTCAACAGAAACAACAGTTGCCGCTACCATTGGAGATGGTTTTACCTGGAAAATTACACCGCCATTAGCTTTATATTTTAATTTTAGAACTTTTAAAAAAACCTATTATTAATTTTGGCAAACTGTTAAAAACTCCTTTAGCTATACGCACTTAATAATATTTACGTTATCTTCATATCAAAATTATAGAATATTATGAATACTAAAAGATTTATTTTTTTATCTGCAATAGCTTTAATTACTGGTTTATGGGCGGCTTGTTCTATTGAACGACCGCAACCAACAGCACAAAATTTGCAACTACCAGAAGTAGTTGATAATTACGAAGGAATTACTTATCCGCAATCTTTTAAAAACAAACCTGACAATACACCTATTGCAAACCCTATTACAAACCACGGTGCAACCTTGGGTAGAGTGTTGTTTTATGATGGGCGTTTATCTTTAAATGGTACAACCAGTTGTGCTAGTTGCCACCACCAAAGCAAAGCATTTAGCGATGTAACCGCACAAAGCGTTGGTTTCAAAGGTGATTTAACCAAAAGAAATTCAATGCCTATTTTTAATATGCAGTTTTTAGAAAGCTTTTTTTGGGATAGCCGTGTAAATAGATTGGAAGACCAAGTGATAATGCCTGTTGCCGACCATATTGAAATGGGTATTGATAAAGAAGAAGTATTAATAGCAAAGTTAGGTTCTGCAAAATATTATCCACAATTATTTGAAAACGCTTTTGGTGACGAAACAATTTCAATGGAACGTATACAAAATGCGTTAGCTCAATTTGTGCGTTCAATTGCCAGTTATAATAGTAAGTTTGATGAAGGTGTAAAAAACGAATTTGCCAACTTTACTGCTAAAGAATTAGAAGGTTTGCATTTATTTACTAACGCGCAATGCCAAAGCTGCCATGCTTTAGAAGGTATAGAACAATTAAATATACTTAATAATGGAGATTTAATAGAAAACTCTCTTGATGATATAAGTTTTTTTGGAGATTCACAAGCTAACATTGGTTTAGAAAAAGTTTATGAAGATAAGGGTATGTATGAAGTAACTGGTTCTTTAAGTGATGTTGGCCGTTTTAAAATACCTAATTTAAGAAATTTAGAATTAACAGGACCTTATATGCACGATGGCCGTTTTGCTACTTTAGAAGATGTGTTGCTACATTATAACGAAAAAATTGAACCACATCGCAATTTAGATTTTAGATTAAAAAGTGGTGTTGGAAATACTTATGAAGATGCTGCCCCAACAGGTAATGGCCAGCCAGTTCAATTTGATTTTAATAAAGAAGAGAGAGATGCATTAATTGCCTTTTTCAAAACCTTAACAGATCAGCAATTAATTACCGACGATAAGTATAGCAATCCGTTTAACTAAAATTTGCAGGTTGAATAGTTACTTTATTTCAGCTAAACATTGTTATTGCTTAAAGTAATTTTACCTTATAAAGAAAGGTTTTCAACTGAAGATATTTTAAACATATTTTCATTTAAAACATTAAAGCGCAAATACAATTTATAGAGCTTTTGTAAATATTGAGTGCAGGTCAGAAATCAGACTGCTTAGCTGAGTGAACTCAAAAACGTCTTTTTTAGCCCAAGTTATGTCTAATGTCTGACTTCTGACAATGAAATGGCCTGACTTCTGAATAGTTACGAGCTTTTAAGTTTTACCTAAAATAATAGTTGTAGATAAGTTTGTTTAAGGTAATTTCATTCCTGAATTCTCCAATGCATCGTACAAAACTTGATGTATCCTGGTTCTAATGTCATTTTTATATAATTTTTTGTTGTCCATATCTGGATGAACGCGGTTAGATAGAAATACATAAACAGTATTGTGCACCGGATCAGCCCAGGCACAAGTACCCGTAAAACCAGTATGCCCATAAACATCAACCGTAGCATCTTCGGCGCAAGGGCTGTTTTCTAAATCTTCTAAATTGGGTTTATCAAAGCCAAGGCCGCGGCGATTATCATCTTTTTGAAGAGCCGTAAATTTTTCAATTGTATAAGGCTGAAAATAACGCTGCCCGCCGTAAACGCCTTTATTTAAAAACATTTGAAACATAATAGCTACATCGTTGGCATTGCTAAACAAGCCCGCATGGCCACTTACACCGCCAAGCATTGCTGCACCCATATCGTGTACATAACCATGCAATAGTTGATTTCTAAAATAATCATCTTCTTCGGTAGGCACAATGTATTCTTTTTTAAAACGGCTATTAGGATTAAAACCCATAGTACTTAAACCAAGCGGTTGGTAAAACTGTCGACTTGTAAATTGCTCAAAAGGCATGTTGGTTTTTTCTTCAACCATTTCTTTAAACATGTAATAACCCAAATCGCTGTACCTATACTTGCCTTTATTTAGTAATTCAGAGCTTTTTATGGTGTCCCACATTTCGGTAATATAATTTCGGTTCATATACATATCGTCGGCAACTTTTATACTAAATTCCCCTGAACGGTTGCTGCTGTAATCATCAGTTAATTTACCATCTTCGTTGAGTGTGTTTAAGTAAAATGGTATCCACGAAAGTAAGCCAGATTCATGTATTAAAATATCTTTTATTTTTAACGATGCTTTATTGCTGTTTTTTACTTTGCTCAAATAATTGCCAATGCCATTATTAGTATTAATTACATTATCTTCTTCTAAGCGCATTAGCGATAGGTTGGTTGCGCATACTTTAGTTAAAGAAGCTAAATCGTAAATATCTGCCGGATGCACTAGTTCGTCTTTTTTATAGGTATGATGTCCATAAGATTTATAAAAAACTACTTTTCCATCTTTTGCCATTAATACCACACAGCCAGGCGTTGCTTTGGTACGAATGGCTTCTTCGGCAATATCATCAATTTTTAATAAATCAAAACGGTTTAAACCTACTTCTTCGGGTATAGTATATTTTAGTCTAAGGCCACCTTCGGTTTTTATACTTTTTCCAAAATAAAATTGTGGTGATGCAGTAACAGGCAATGCTCCTTTTGCTCCAACAGCTCCAAACAACATCATAGCGGCAGTTTGTTGGTTTAAAGCATTATCGGCATAAGTGCATAATACCGTATTTTGATTTTCAAATTTTGACAAACTGTATGGTGAACCATTTACAACTAAAACAGTTTCTATTTGCTTACTTATTTGTTGAACCGCACTAATAGTACTTGCAGTTAAGCCAAAATTTTTATGTGCATATCGGCTCATATTGTGTATACTTAAAATTACTAAGTTGTAATTTTTTAAAGCATTTAATAAGTTTTGCTGATCGGAGGTAGAGGAGTTTTTGCTCAAATGATAATTATCAATTGGAGCATAATAGCGCAATGTTTTTTGAAATATATTGTTCGCCTTATCACCAATGTTTATGCTGGCAATTTTAAGCTTATCCAAATTTTTAAATGGAATTATGCTTTTGTTATTTTCTGCAACGGTAATGGCTTCTTCTGCTAATTTACGGTTAAGCAAATCGTAGCTAATCAAATTTAAATCTGCTACTAAATTTTCTGTTTTTAAAGATGTAAATTTTTTTAAACCTAATTTGGCTTTTGCTTTTAAAACTCTTCTTACACTTTGGTTTAAACGTTCTTCGCTAATTTTACCGGTAGAAATTGCCGAACGCATAGCAACAATTGCTTTAGCCACATCAGTAGGAAACAACAAAACATCGTTACCTGCCATAAAAGCTTTTACTTCGGTTTCGCCGGGCGCATAATATTTAGTAACACCTTTCATATTTAAAGCATCAGTAAATACTAAACCATCAAAACCCATTTTGGTACGCAACAAATCGGTAACAATTGGTTTGCTTAAAGTAGAAGGTTGGTTAGGCGTGGCATCTAATGCCGGAATGTTTAAATGGGCAATCATAGTACTTTGTAGTCCGTTGCGTATAAGTTCTTGAAACGGAAAAAATTCGATACTACGCAGGCGGTTTATGTCGTGATTTATTATTGGTAAATCGTGGTGCGAATCAACATCAGTATCACCGTGGCCCGGAAAGTGTTTGGCGCAGGCCATAATGCCATTATCTTGCATGCCACGCATATACGAAATACCTTTTGCTGCCACATTGTATTTATCTTCTCCAAACGACCGATCGTTTATTACCGGATTGTTAGAGTTGTTGTTTACATCAACCACAGGCGCAAAGTTAACGTGTATGCCCATACGCTTGCATTGCTTAGCTACCTGCGCTCCCATTTCGTAAATGAGTTGGTTATTTTGTACTGCACCAAGCATTAGCTGTCGCGGGTAAACTACCGTACTGTCTAAGCGCATGCTTAAACCCCATTCTCCATCTATGGCAATTAGCAAAGGTACGTCGGCAACAGATTGGTATAAATTAGTTTGTTCTACTTGTTTGGTAGGCTCGCCTTTAAAAAAAATTAAGCCACCTAATTGGTAGCGTTCTACTAAATTTTTCACTTCTTTAACGTGAGCTTTACCTTTGGTGCTATAAGCCGCCACCATCATCAATTGTGCAATCTTTTCATCCTGGCTCATATTAGCCAAAGTACTTTCTACCCAATCATCAGCTAAGGTTGGTATAGCAGTTTCATTTGGGCTGAAATTCTCTGTAGTTTCGCATAATTTATTACCTGTAGGTTTTGTAAATGCCATTAAAGTAATAGTGATTAATATGGCAGTCAGCATTTTCCAATTTAACATCAGCTTTATCATTGAGCTACAAAATTAATAGTTATTTGATTTTAAACGCTTATAAGACTGATTTTGTTGGAAATAGTTGGCTTTGTTATGCCTGGATGTTGTGGAAAATGCAAAAATTATCGAATTGCCATCAATTTTTTTGCCGAGTTACACTTAGTTCGCATAGTTTAAGACTTGGGAATTTTTCATAGTTTAAACATTTAACCGCATCAAAAAATAGGTGCGGATTGCAGATGCCAACCTCATTAGTTCAACTGTAACTATTCTGAAGTCAGACCATTTCATTGTCAGACGTTTGACATAATTTGAGTAAAAAAAGCGTTTTCGCCCCTCACTTAAACTAATTTATCTAATGTATTACAGCGAAGCGTTCTGACTTCTGACCTCTACTATATAGTTACGTTAAACTTGTAAATAACAAACCGTTAACTAATAACTCAAAAGAAAAGTTAGACATAGAATATTTTTAATAAAATATTAGAACACACTTTAAGAAACAACAAATACAAGCCTACAAGTTAAAAAAACGCTTAGTCTCAAAAAAACCGCTTGGCTTCTCAATAATTTTATTTTCAGCATTTAATATAAACAAAGCTGGCGTTGTAGAAATATAATAATCTTTAGCTGCCTGGGTTTCCCATTTTTTGAAATCACAATATTTTAACCAGCTGTGGTTTTGAGCAACTTTGTTGTATTCGTTTTCATCAGTATCTAATGAAATACTTATTACTTCTGTACCTTTTGCTTTTAGTTGAGGATAAATTTTTACCAATTGCGGTATTTCTTGCATACAATGAGCGCACCAACTTGCCCAAAATACAACCAACTTGTTTTTATTTTCTAATTGATATAGACTTTGGCTTTCATTAATTTGTATGTCTGGTGCAACATTACCAATTTTCATTTTACGGTATTGTTCAAACCTACGCGTAACATCTTTACTATCATCTATTGCGCAACCATCACCTTCTAAAATTAACAAACTTAAATGTTCATTGGCATTGCTGTTCTTTTTGGTTTCAAACATATTGTAGATGAAAGTGCCAGCCAATATAAATTGATCTTCATCTGTACTAACTTGGTTCATTATATGATCGGTTATAGAATTAACAGCTTTAGAACTATTGTCGGTTGGCATACTTTCTACCAATTGATAAGCATTGGTAACAATATCTTCGCTACAAGCACAACCTTCAACTCCGTCACTATTAAGATCAATTGTTTTAAAAACATTAAGGTACTCCTCGTTTTTAAAAGAATTAAGCTGACTGGCAATACGCATTTGTTGAATTTTATAACGAAGCGGTAAATAAGATTTTAAATAGTAGCCAGGCGATGAGCTGCTAATTAGTTGCTCTATATTAGTAATAGCTTTGGCTCGCAGCTCTTTAGCCAAGACATAATCCTTATCTACAGGTTTATAATTTTCGGTTTGTACCATGGTGGTTAGCCATATAGATTCGGTGGTTAAATATTTTTTAAACAATTCATTTTCAGAGCTGTTGTTAAAGTTGAAAGCTGCAATACTTTCGGCATTAGGTGCTGTAAATTCAACATCTTTTCCATTTAAAATAATTGGCACTTTTGCGCCTCTGTAAATTTCAATAGTACCAATACCTTTATAGTCTAATGGATAATATAAAGTAAACTTTCCATTAACATCGGTAGTGTCGCCATGTATAGGTGCGGCCGCAAAACCTTTTGAAATATTAATACGAACTGGTGTGTTAGGCAATTCTGTAAACGTTCCTTCTATTTTTAAACGGTCATTTTCTTTGTCAATTTCTGCGCCAGCTTTAGTATTATTGTCGCAAGCATTTAAGCAAACAACAAAAGCACAGCAGCAAATTAAATAAAAAAACGATTGAAAAATACGGTAAAATATAATCTGTTTGAGGTTTTCTTTATTCATAAGTGAAATTTTATCTTTTTTTTAGATGATAAATTTACACCGCTTTATACATTTTTCGTAATGCTTTATGAATATTTTTTTCGTAGTTAAGTACTATGCCTTAAAAGAAACAAGTTAATTGACAATAAATTTTCCTTGACTTAATATGTGTTGATTCTGTTTGTCTTTTATTACGTAGTAATATGGTCCACTATTAAAAAACCTATATTTAATTTATAAACCGACTGGTTAATTGTTGCAACTGCAACAACGCTACCTAATACATTGTAAATATATAAATTGTTATTTATGTTTAATGATGGGTCGAGTTTAAAAGTTAAGTGTTCATTTGCTGGGTTGGGGTAAACTGAAATTGGCTTTAAATTTTCAACATCATTTATAGAGGAGGTAATATCAGTACTAAATGTAATATTATCGAAAAAAGCAGTTGATGCACAAAAATCACAAGCATCACCTGCCATACCAATTACTAACGTATCATTTAATTCTGTTGTAATAGTATCAATTATACTATATGTTTGCCAATCGGCAGAAAAATCTGTGAAAGATTTCGTTGTTTCTAATTCTCCATTCACTAATTTGCCAATATATGCAGTACCATTTCCTATGGTTTTCATATCATATTTTAGCTCATAAATATGAGTTCCTTAACTTCCTGTAACAAAAGTTTCTGTAAACAAAGGCTCCGGAAAACTTGTAGGTATTCTTAAACTCCAATTATTTTCTACCGAATCAATAAAAAAATAAAAGTCATCACAAATTTCAGTTGAAGTTGAAAGTGGATCTCCATAAGGATTAACCCAACCTTCACAATTTAGTTGCATTGAATCATTTTCAAAAGTTCCGTTTGTAATTAAGTTTTGTGCAAAGCCAATAAGGGTAATGGCAACAAAGCTGATTGATAAAGCTATTTTTTTCATAATTTATTAAATTAATTTTGAAGATTATGATCGTTTTTAATATAGATCAACAAAACTGAAAAAAGGTTGGTGAAGGTTTTTCAAAACTTGGCTAAATAAAGTAATTCTTACCAAAACCTTACTCAATTTTAATTATTTTTTGATGGTAAGCAGACTCATTAGTTTTAAGTAATAAATGATATATACCTGATGGAAACGCTGCTACATCTATTTCTATTTCATTAAAATTGCCCATCGGAATTATTTGACCAAACATTTGAATACCTGTAGAATTATAAAGAACAAGGCTCATTTCTGTAGTTCTAATATCTTTAACATTAACAAAAATACTTTTTTGTGCCGGCAATGGATATACTGGAATACTTTTAAGGCTTCCTAAATTTGATGTACTGCCAATAACACCTCCAAGTAAAGCAAAATTGTCTAAGGCCCATCCTTCTTGCTTGGTATCTACAGTATCTGACACAAAGGTAAACTTCATTAATATGTTTTGATTTACGTTGGGTACTTCTCCTCTGTAAGATCCCCAGCAAATTGCTACCCAGTTCCATTCACTCTTTCCCGAAAACCCGGCTTGGTTATTATAAAGCGTATCCCATTGGTAAGTGCCAACAACTACTGGCCTATAAACAGGATCATTAAATACATTTAACCAAGTATTGCCACCATCATAAGAGGCTTCAATTATTCCACCATCTACACCAGCTTCCATGTCTGTTTTTTGCATCCACTCTAATTGTAAGTATGGAAAGCCAAGCGTTGTCCAAGTATCAAACTCTATAATAAAAGAGGCAGAAACATTGGGTGGATAAGTGTTAAGAGTATCGGTAACCAAAGCATTTGGCAAGGAAAAAGCCGATTGAAAAAAAGGTTTTAGTGGTGGGCCTATTTGCCAAATTTGGTTTGAATCACTTTGCTCAATCTGAATTTCTATATGAGAATTAGATCCATCAAAATCATTTTCTTGTGAAAGACCTATTAATGGCAAGACTAAAGCCAAAATATATGTTATGCTTTTCATAATTAATTTTGCATTTTAAAATGTAAGATATTAAAAATTTTCTTGGCAATGAAAGTGCGGATGAAAAAATGACAATTTTATGGCAAATTGTGTTTCATTATTATTTATATGTAAATTGTTTTAAAATACTCGCAAACAATAATCATATCTTCTGTAGGTTGCGCACCTTTGGCTTGCATTTCGCGGCTAAAAAAATCCCAATGTACTTTTCTCCAGTAAGCTAAAGATTTATCGCCTTCACCTTCGGTAGCTGCAAATTTGTCAGTAATGTTTTTAAAAGCGATTTGTTCTATTTTAATCAATTCAATAATTGCTTTGGCTTGTTTATTCCAATCGGTAATAATATATAGTTGTCCAATTTTTGGTAGTGGTTCGTTTTCTTGTTCATAACTCCAAAGTGAACCAGCAGTAGCCTGTTTAATTCCTTTTACAACTAACTCGGCACATTCATTGGCATCTTTTTTATTATCGCAAAAATAATAATGCTCAGGCATGGGCAAGGCTTGGTGAGCTGTATTGGCTTTAACAAAGTTGTCCCACATTTTTTTTACAGATTCGTTCATAAAATTACTTGTTGAGTTGCCTTTCTTTCAATTGCTGGTTAAAGGTTTTATTTATTTTAGGAAATTCTTTTTTACTGCCCCAAGCATCTTTAAAAAACAAGTTGATTAAAAAGTTTTTAACGCCTTGCCCTTTATTCATTAAACTTCTGTTAAGCATTGCATTGCCGCTTCTACATTTTTATATTGTTGTAATCCTTTAGTAAAGGCATTTTCGTATTTATTAATATTGAATTTTATTTTATGATAGTGTTCTTTATCAGCAGCTAATTTTGCTGCGCTGTTGTAAAATTCTGTTTTTTGTGTTGGCAATGTAAAAGTGGTTTTCTTAATAGCAAAGGTACGTAATTTGGCCTAATCTACTTGTGCTTAAATTTGGCATTATAATTTTTTCTAACTTTTCAGTAGAGATCAGAAGTCAGACCGCTTCGCTGTAAGACGTCAGATAAATTTGACTGAGTTAAGTCAAAAACACTCTTTTTCGCCAAAATTAAGTCTAAGGTCTAACGTCTGACAATGAAATGGTTTGACTTCTGAATAATTACAACTTCTCTTTTAAATAACTGCCGGTATAACTTTCTTTCACCTTCACCAAATCTTCGGGTTTACCTTGAAAAACTAAATGCCCGCCAGCTTCACCTCCTTCTGGGCCAAGGTCAATAATGTAGTCGGCACATTTAATAATGTCTAAATTATGTTCAATAATAATAATAGAATGTCCATTTTCTACCAAGGCATTAAATGCAGTCATTAGTTTAGTAATATCGTCAAAATGTAAACCTGTGCTTGGTTCATCAAAAATAAATAAAATATGTTTTGTAGCACTCTCTTTACCTAAGTAAGAAGCCAGTTTTACTCGTTGCGCTTCACCGCCACTTAGTGTGCTGCTACTTTGGCCTAATTTTACATAACCCAAACCAACATCTTGCAATGGTTTTATTCGTTTAAATACCTCAGGTACTTTTTCAAAAAATACCATGGCTTCGTCTACGCTCATATCTAACACTTCAAAAACATTTTTTCCGCTGTACTTTACTTCTAAAATTTCTTTTTTAAAACGCTTTCCATCGCATTCGTCGCACAACAATTTTACATCGGCTAAAAACTGCATTTCAATAGTTACAAAGCCATCACCTTTGCAAGTTTCGCACCGCCCACCTTCTACATTAAACGAAAAATGTTTGGGCTTGTAACCGCGTACTTTTGCTATTTTTTGTTTAGTAAACAAATTACGAATTACATCATAAGCTTTTATATAAGTAATAGGGTTTGAGCGAGATGATCTTCCCAAAGGGTTTTGATCTATCATTTCAATTTGCTCAATGCATTTTAAATCGCCAGTAAGTTGTTCGTAATGCCCCGGTTTTTCACCAAACTGATTAATATGACGATTAAGTGCAGGATGTAAAATATCTTTTACTAAGGTAGTTTTGCCAGAACCACTTACACCAGTTACTACCACAATTTGGTTTAGTGGAATTTTTACATCAATTTTTTTAAGGTTATGTTGGCTGGCACCAATCAAGTCAATATGGTTAATTGTTTTTCTACGATGCTTAGGCAAGAGCACCGCTTTTGCGCCACTTAAATATTTACCTGTTAAGCTACCATTGTTGGGTGGAATGTTTTTTGCTGGCCCATTAAAAGTTACTTCGCCGCCATAAATACCAGCCAATGGCCCCATATCTACTAAGTGATCTGCTTCTCTAATTATTTCTTCATCGTGTTCTACCACAATAACGGTGTTGCCTAAATCACGTAATTTTTTTAGTACTTTTATTAAGCGGTCGGTATCGCGCGGGTGCAAGCCAATACTAGGCTCATCTAAAATGTACATTGAACTAGTAAGGTTACTACCAATACTACGTGTTAAATTTATGCGCTGCGTTTCGCCACCAGAAAGCGTATTACTTAAACGATTTAAGGTAAGATAGCCTAAGCCAACTTCTTGCATTACTTTAATTCTGTTGTTAACTTCTAACAAAATACGTTTAGCAATTTGCTGCTCTAACTTATTTAGTTTTAAGGTTTCAAAAAAAGTGGCCACCTTATCAATAGAAATATTTACCAGTTCATTAATACTGGTTTCGTTTATTTTAACATATTGTGTGTCTTTACGAAGGCGCGAACCAAAGCAATCGGTACAAACCGTTCTGCCTCTGTATCGGCTTAACATTACACGGTATTGAATTTTATAACTCTGTGATTCTAATTCGGCAAAAAAATCGTTTAAACCGTTAAACCATTCATTACCTGTCCATAATAGTTGACGTTCTTCATTTGTTAATTCTTTAAAAGAACGATGTACTGGAAAATCGAATTGGATAGCATTTTTTATTAAGCGTTGTTGCCAGGCTTTCATTTTGTCACCTCGCCAACAAACTACTGCGCCATCGTAAATAGATAAATTTTTATTGGGTACAACCAAGTCTTCATCAATGCCAATAATAGTGCCAAAACCTTCGCAACGGTCGCAAGCACCATAAGGGTTGTTAAAGCTAAAAAGTAGTGGAGAAGGTTGTTCAAATGCCATTCCATCTAACTCAAAGCGGTTGTTAAATTGCTGTTTTTTACCATCAATAACTTCAATAATACAATCACCACCACTTTCGTAAAAAGCAATTTGTACAGAGTCGCCAACACGGCTGCGGTTGGCTTCGTTGTCGGTTGCTGTAATTCTATCAATTACAATATGTGTTTCTTTAGGTAGTTTTTTTGTATTGTATTCTTTTTCATTTAGATCTTTAATTCGTACAACTTCTTCATTTATTTTTAAACGTGAAAAGCCTTTTTTGTTAAGCAGTTGGGCAATTTCAAACAAAGATCTATTAGGATAATCTGTAACTTTTAATGGCGATAAAATCATCAACTTGGCATCAGCTTTTTGCATAAAAATGAAATCTAATACATCGCTAACTTCGTGCTTTTTCACTTCTTTACCCGAAATAGGAGAAAAGGTTTTACCAACACGAGCATACAATAAGCGCAAATAGTCATAAATTTCGGTTAAAGAACCTACGGTAGAACGGCTGCTTCGGGTAATTACTTTTTGCTCAATAGCAATAGCCGGGCAAATGCCTTTAATATAATCTACATCGGGCTTGTTCATTCGGTTTAAAAACTGACGCGCATATGAGGAAAGACTTTCAACATATCTGCGTTGCCCTTCTGCATATAAAGTATCAATTGTTAAGCTTGATTTTCCAGAACCACTAACACCAGTAATTACGATTAGTTTATTTTTGGGTAGTTCAACATCTACATTTTTAAGGTTGTGTACACGCGCACCTTTAATAAAAATACTATCTTGGTTTTGCTTTGTTTTTGCTTTTATCGCCATCGGCTCAAAAATAAAGTATTCGGTTGGTATTTGCTTAGCTTTTATTACACATTGTTTTTTGTTTTTAGATGAGTTTTAAAACAGCCTTATTATTTAGGGCTTTAACAACTACAGTTATTGTTATTTTAAATATTAAACTGCAAAAAAAAAGTGACACTCCTTAAAAAGAAGCATCACTTTAATTAGAATTAATATAGTCGTAATATTTAAATCATTTTAATAACCTTATCTGTAAAAATAATTTTATTGTTGCTACTAACTGTTATTATATAATGGCCGTTGGGCAAATTACTTGTATTTAATATTGCTGTAGTAGTCGAAACACTTTGTTCAAGCATTATTTGGCCACTAATTGAAAATACACGTAAAACGCTATTGTTTGTTTGAGTTGATAAACCAGTAATATTCAATTGATTTTTTACTGGCTTTGGAAATATATTAATATTTGTATTTGCAAAAGCATCCATAGAAACAGGTGTTTCTTCTTCTAACATTTCGCCCGGCATATAAAATTTACGCGGACACATTGCCGACCATAAATTTTTAACTGTTTTAGTAGTAACATCTTCATATTTAAAAGAGGTAGTAAATACTCTTGCTTTAACTTCAATTTTTTCATTTATTGTAATTGGCTCTTTATATTTTTTAGCAGTATTAGAAATTGTGCCATCTAAATTTTTTGGGTCGGTACCGTTTGTGGTGTAATAAATATCTCCCAACTCATTCGGGTTTGTTAACCTTAATTGATACCCTTGTTCAACTTCGCCACCTATTTTAGAGTATTTTACTGCTTTAAAATTGAAAACTTCTTCTAATACATATTCCCCATCTTTATTAACCCTTTTTATATAATTAGGAAATAAATTAAGTTCTGAATCTGGCCTGCCATATATAACTAACATTTCTTTTAATAAGTTAGGAAGTATCCGCTCTTTATAATCTTGTATTGTTTTATCAACTGCATCAAAACAAACTTCAGTATAACCTAACTCATCTTTTCTAACATCAGCCCATCTTGCAAATTCAAGCATTGTTGCATTGTTAATTTTTTGTGCTGCTGCTTGGTAAGAAGCAATTAAATTTTCAGAAGTTAAAACACCGTCTTCTTCAACACAATTACATTGAATATGATCTCCAAATTTAGTTTTATACGCTGGCACATCTAAAAGGCGTTGATTCAGATCAATAGGATGGTATTTAAAACGATCGTTAGTTTTGCCAGCATTTAATAATGTAAGGTTTTTTACGCCTGTATAATTTAAAACAAATTCAGCATCCCAAACAAAAAATTGAAACTTACCATTTTTGCTATTTCGGGCAGCCCACCAATTATTGTTACTCCAGTCTGCATTTACTAAAAACAGATTTAGCAAATTATAATCAATAAAATTATCAATATCTAAATGATTAGTAATTTTATTATAAAATTGTTTGGCTTTATTTTCATTTACCACTACATCTTCATCATAATTTGTTTGGCCTGTAAATGGGTTGGTTTGGGGGTTTGTTAAAATGGTATCGTAAATGGAATGTCCCATTTCATACATATTTCTATAATCTACATCAGTTCCGTTCTCAACTCCAATATTATTTACTACATCATAATCATCTGGTTTGCCACCATAGTAATCGGCCATATAATTTGCATCTGGTTTTTCACAAACATCATAAATTCCCCAATACAAACCATTAATAAATAAGTGGAAAAATTTGCTATTAACAGAAGAAGCATCACCAGATAATTGCTTTTGTAAATTACGTGTCCAGTTATCTTTATGATATTGGCTTTCTTCTCTTCTACCGTAATTAGGGTCGTGTGGCGAACTGTGCGCAATCATTCTTAGCTCTAAATTTTTAAAGCTGTCGCTTCCCTTTTCTCCATATAATGGATAGTTAAGTTTTTCAGCTCCATATTCATCTTTAAATTTCAACTGAAAGCTGTGTTTATAAAAATCAAAATATCTTGATGTTTCTCCACTAATTTTTAAACCAGCATTAACCTGAGCTGATAAAGTTTCAGCACCCTGCACATCGTTAAATATTTCTACAGATGCTTTTCTTTCCCAGGTATTAACATTTGTTGGTAAAGTATAGCAACTATCCGACTTTTAAACCGGATATACATATAAGCCACTATCCGCTCCAAAAAGCTGGTTTTTATCTAATGAAATTGCTATAGAAGGTATTTGCATTAATCCCTCGTAAAGTTTTTGCTCGTAATCAGGTTCATTAGTAATACAATTGTTATTTAACAGCCCATATTTTGCGTTTTGTCTTCGGCACACAAATTCACCAAAATATGATGAACCATAACCCCAAACAGAAGGGTAAAGTAGTTCATTTATTACCTTATCATTATTTTGAGTTAACACATCATTAATAAATAAATAGGTTTGAGTAGCAGAAAAACTTTCTTTACTATTGTAGGCATAAACCCTAACAACGGTTGAGCGATTTAAATTAGGAATTACCATTGTACTGCTGCCTTCGTGACTTAAACCATGGCTTTCGGTTGGTTCACTACCATCTAAAGTAAATCTTATTTTTATATTATCACTTGT
>ENA-ORXT01000475-ORXT01000475.1-marine-metagenome-genome-assembly--contig:-NODE-475-length-63888-cov-19.480701_pt1 | contig 63888 bp, 58 predicted proteins | sample MGYA00237868_ERZ511482 | MGnify/ENA metagenome assembly ERZ511482 | reverse complement strand
CTCGGTGCGCAGGTAGTGGTCAAGTGCGTCACGGACGACGGCGATGATCACACCGCCGAGCAACCCGAGCATGATGCAGAGCGCGAGAATCAGACGCTGGTTGGGTGAGACCGGCGCTGCTGGCACGTCTGCTGATTCGACGACGCTGATGTTGACAATGGCGTCCTCGGCATCCACTCCGGTTGCTTCGAGATCGATGGCAACCTCGCTGAACGTTGCGGCGACTGCGTTGGCGGTCGCCGCAGCTCCCCGGGCTGTATCGTCGGTGGCGGTGATCCTCAGAATGACGGTGTCAATGGGCGCAGTTGCCGACACTCGACGCGCGAGCGTATTGGCTGTCTCATCGAGGTCGAGGTCGGCAATGACTTGGTTCAGGACGATCTCGCTGTCGGCGATCAAGGCATACGTCTTGACACGATCCTGGTAAAACTCCGAGCCTTGGACCAGTTCGTCGGTGCTGGGCCCGGAGCCCGGGGCGACGAAGAGCTCCGTCGTTGCCGAATAGGTCTTCGGTGAGACGAGGATGACTGCGACGCCGATCAGGACGAAGAGCACGACACATGCGACGATGTTCAACCAGTAGCGGCGGACCGCGCGGATATAGTCGTTGAATTCCATGGATATCTCGCGTTCTCGTCGTGTTCATCGCGTCGCCCGGCGATAAAAATCTCAGCTTACAGCCACCAACCGTGGCTGAGCCGATGTTGCGCAGGTTCGATCATGGGTCTCAGTGATCGGCGAGGTGCTCGCCGATCAGTTGTGCCACGTGCTCGTGGTAGCGATCCGGCGAAAACTGTTCGTCGAATGCGACGCGAGCTGCTCGGCCTGCCGCTTCGACCGTGGCGCGGTCGAGACGACTCAGCACCGATGCGAGGTCGGCTGCGTCTGCGAGATTGTAGAACCAGCCGGTTCGATCCGGGTCGACGATCTCGAGCGGTCCGCCCGCTCGGGACGCGATGACCGGCAGACCCATCGAGAAAGCTTCGATGGCGACGAGCCCGAACGGCTCGGGCGAATCGGATGGCAGCACGAGCACATCGGACTCGGCGAGGTAGGGAGCGATGTCGTGGACCTCCCCGACGATGTTGACGCTCTCAGGTCGAGTGACTGTCTCGTCGACGAGCGCTTCGACATCCACACCGACACCCATGGGCGGCGGGCCCCCGAGCACAGTGAGCTCGCCGGGACAGCCTGCGAGTTCCCACGCGTTGACCAGGGTCGTATGTCCCTTCCAATCGTTCCAACGGCTCGCAATAAGGAAGCGAAGCGGGGCGTCGGCTTCGACGCGCCGTGGTTCCGCACGGAGACGGGCATCGTCGACGCAATTGACGACGACGACCGCCGGAGGGTCGTCGAGACCCGTCGCTGCGTCGACGTAGTTCGAGATCGACAGCCTCGCCGTCGTCGAACGCGCCAGTGCTGCGAGGATCTTCGCTGTCTTGCCCAACCATCGTTCCTGTACGTGCAGCATTCGCCGCGGGACTCGCGCTCCCCGTGCCACCGGTGCCGAGACGAGACACGCGCTCGACGACAGGTACACGAGGTCCGGACGGACCCGGCGAAGCTCCCGCCAGTGTGACGCTGCGACCCGAGCCAGCTTGATCAGGCCGAGCGGACGCACATACGCCCGTCGCATGATCGGAAGCGCTTTGTGTTGCCACGAGATCGAGTTCGCCGTCAGCTCCTCACACAGGGGGAACGGTCCGTGCTCAACGTCGTTCGGCAGCCAGACCTCGACGTCGACGTCGAGACGTTCCTGCAGGGCAGTCGCGACGTGGATCAGCATCCGGTCGGCTCCGTACAGTTCATCGGACGAGTGGATCAACACCAGGCGCGGGCGCGCCTGCCGCGCGACCATCACGCCGTACCGTCAGGCGCGGGTGCAGGGGGCTTGCCGAACCCGGAAACTTCCCGGTACCACTTCGGGAGCGCCAGCATTAAGAACCCGGCATTGCACGCCAAGAGCAAGGCGTACACGGCCCGGAAAGGCTCGAAGGCGAACATCAAGCCGAGAACGATGCACATCAGGCCGTAGTCGGTCGGGATGACGGCCAGCGAGTACAGGATTGATGATGAGCCGTCACTCTTCATCAGCGACTTCGTGGTGCCGCGGTGAGCTCGACGTAGCTGGTCCACGAGCAGCGTCGAGAAGAAGTGGACGGTCGCCACCGCCTGGAATCCGAGCGGAACCAGCAGCCAGGCACCGCGCTCGTCTTCGAATCGAAACCACGACACGAGTACTGCCAGATGCAAGACCCCGACCTTGAAGGCGTCGACGGTGTGGTCGAGCCACTCACCTGAGACGCTACCGTCACCGCGCAGGCGAGCGAGCTGGCCGTCGGCGGCGTCGAGCGCATAGCCGATCACGAGGCAGAACACGACAGCAATCGATACGGCGATGCTGGGGGTGAGCAGCGCGATCAGGCCGATCGCGGTAAACGTGAAGGCGGCACTGATCACCGTGACACCATTGGGCGTGATGCCCACTACGTAGGCCAGCGCTGCCAACGCTCGACCGAGGGGCCGGTTGATAAATCGGCTGTAAGCTGGCGCGCCCTTCGATGTTTTCTGAGCTGAAGCAAGCTGGGCGAGTGCAGGACTGAACGAACGAGGCGTGGCCATCATCGGCCCCACGCCCGCAAAGAAGATTGGGTCGAGCGTCTCACGAAGCTTCGTGCTCGACGAGTGTAGTTCGCCGGTTGTCGTCTGCGTTCACAGAGCCTTCGCAATCCGATTGAGCGCCTGGCGGAGCTGGGTGCTCGATGTCTGGGGTGTGTACGGGAGGTACTCGACTCGAACGCCGATTTCGGCCATGGCCTTCTCAAGTCGGTCGCCCTTTTCGGTGTCGCGCCAGTCGCTGCCTTTAAACAGGATGTCGAAGCGGCGGCCTTCCCAAGCTTGGCGCTTGTCCTCGGAGTGATCGATGACGACTTCGTCCACGTAGCGATTCGATGCGACGACCTCGGCACGTTCGAACTCAGGCACGATCGGACGGTACCCCTTCATGACCTCCACCGACTTGTCGGTGGCGACGCCGGCGACAAGCCAATCACACATCTCGCGAGATCGCCGCAGGATGTTCAGATGACCGACGTGAAACATATCGAAAGCGCCCGGTACATACCCGACGGTCTCTAATTCTGATTGTTCGGTCATTCGGCCGCCTTGTGTCTGTATCTCCGATAGAGGACGCTCCGCCTGAGTGGCTTGGCGCCGACGTTCTCGGTTGGACGATAGCGGTAGGACCTCGAACCGAACACCTTGGTCGCGACCTCGACGTTCGATCGGTCTACTGACTAACCGGAGAGTCCGGGCCAGGCCGATCTGTCGTCACAACGTTCGTTCCATTGCGCAAGCGCCGCGGGCGCTCGCAAGCCGCAGCGCGGGTTGAGGGTGGGGGAGGTCAGGCATCCTGGGGTTGTTTCGAGCGGATCTGGTTCACGATGAGTAACTTTCGGATTGCCCATCCGGATGGGAGAGAGCAGACGGCGAGAGCCACCGGGGCCCACATAGCCGAATCGGTGGCAGCGACAGCGACGTACATGACTGCGAGTGAAGCGATCGATTCTGTGAGACGGATGGCGAAGACCGAACGTTGTCGACCGTGGACCGATGCCAGCTGGCCGTACGGAGTGACAAGCGCTGTGGTCGAGGCGAGTGCGGCCCAACCGGCAACGGCCAGCAGCGAAAGATCGGTCTCGCCGTCGGTCAGCACCGGGCCGACGATCGGCACAGCGAGTAGAGCGAGAGCGCCGAGCACGGAAACGGCGAAGAACAGCTTGACGACGGCGCGGTCGGCGAAGTGCAGCATCTCCTCGAGTGATCCACAGGCCCGGGCCCGGGCGAACGATGCGAAGAGGTACGAGCTGATCCCAACGACTCCGAGCGCTGCGGGCGCCAGATAGATGCGCGCGAGCTCGAGTTCACCCACCGCAGTTGCGGTCACTGTGGTCAGCAGCAGGACGCGCATGACCGCCATGGTCGCTGCACGCACCGCTTGCTGCAGCGAACGCCAAATTCCGTAGGCGGCGACATCTCGCAACCCCACTGCGCTTGGACGCACCGCGAATCGTTCTGCACCGGGCAGCAGCGCAACGCCGGCCACGATCGCAGCAGTCTGCCCCACGGCGAGCGCGGCGAGGATCTGTCCGAAGGTGATACTCCCGGCGACAGTGATAGTGGCGAAGTACGTCAGTGCTCCCAGTAGCGCAACGACATCAACGATGACGATGCGCCAGAAGTGCAGAGTCGACATGAGAAGCCGTCGTATGAGGTCTTCGAGGACGAATGCTGTGGTCGCAAGACCGAAGAGAATCGAATCGTTCCACGCAAGGAAGCCGAGGGTGCCCGAGCCGAGCGCGAACAACAGTGCGAAGCCGCTGGCGATGACGATCGCCCATGTTTGAAGTGCAGCTCGAATGTGGCTGGCCGCACGGTCGAGGACGGTCAGCGAGTCCCCCACGAATCCGCTCGACACCGCTGTCGCCAACACGATCAGGGAGAAGACCATAGCGAAGCGACCGAGGGCGTCGAGACCAAGCAGGCGCGCTGCCAGCAGTTGGAGTACGAAACTGCCGATCGCCTGAGAGCCCTGGGCTGCGACACCGCCGGATGCCGGCCGCCGGCCGGTCTTTTTGGGCGGCGAGGAATGTGCTCTGGTGTCGGCGGTCATCGGGTCGGGTCGTCGGGAGCGCCGGCGACGTCATCGAAGGCACCATGGTCGGGAGCGTCGCTCGACGAAGCGCTACGCATTCTGAATGTGGGCACCGTTGCCGTTGCGGGCGTGCGCCGAATCGAGAGTGTCACATGGCACCGAGCCATCAATGGAGGAGTGGAGTTCAACCGACGGAGTTGCCGATGCTCTACGTAGTGTATTCGCCCCCCGCCCCCCGCAGCGTGGCTCTCGATCGACGTGCGGACGAGACTCAGGTCAGAGCGTCAAGGCGTCGAGGATCTGGTCGAAGGCCACATCGGCGTAGGTCAGCATCTCGTCATCGGTGCGATCCTGGATCGGGTGCGGCGTGAAGACACGCGACACAGCCGGGAAACCCAACGACGTCGACTGCGCAACAGCGGCGTCGACGAACTGGTCGGAGGCGATGAACATCGACGGGATGCCACGCAATTCGAGATCGTTGATGTCATGCACACTGCACGACGTGCAACTGCCTCAATCCGCCAAGGCCTCGATGACCACCTGACACTCGGTCGCGATCTGGTGGCGGAGGTCGACCGGTGCTGGCTTCGCGAAGGTCGGCTTCATGTAGCGCTTGACGTTCGCACCGATGCCGGTGAGCCGCTCCTCGATCCGGTCGAGGAAGATGTCGCCGCGCGGCTTGGAGATGTCCAGCAGGCCGACGGTGAGGCCCTCGAGCGTCGGCGGGCGTGCGAGGCGTTCGCGTTGGACGAGTGCCTGCTCGCTGGTCGGGTCCAACACGGCGGTGGAGTTCGCTGTCATGGCACAGTTCTAGTACGTCACCGGTCGGGTGATCGGCTTGGAGCCCTTGTCGCCGTTGACCCAGCCGCCGATGATCTGGCTGAACAGACCGGCCCCGCCACCGGCATAGGCGAGCATCAGGCCTCCGGGGCGGAACTTGGGAAGTGACTCAGCGTCGGCGAATGCTTCGGGGACACCTTCGGCGATGCCGTCGGCGCCGCGAACGAGTTCTGGCCCCGACCGGTTCAGGTGTTCGTTGATGCCGGCGATGATCTGTTCGCGACTCCAACCCGCCTCGGCGAACACGCGAGCGTGCTCGGGACCCATGACGACGATCGTGTCGAACATCAGGATCAGCTTGGGATGGTTGACGGTCTGCAGCTTGAGGGCGAGCGATCGGGCGAGCGACTCAGGGGTCCGCGACAGTTGATCGACCAGACAGTGCGGCCCTTCGCCAGCGAAGATCGTCAGCGCGTCGACACCGTCGTCGATGCCATGTTCGGCGGCGAGGCGGCCGTACGGGGACGTGTCGTCGGCTTCTGCAAAGCAGAACGAGATCTTGGCTGGGCTGCCGTGGGTCGCACGGTCGACTTCGCCGGGGCGCCCACCGCCGAAGTTCCGGACGACCAGTTGGAGCGCTCGGCCAATGGTGAGGTTGGCGCGGTTGCCCTGCCCCAGCGCATTGCCGCCGGAGTTCATTCCGATTGCCCGCGTGCCCGGGCCGCTGCAGACAATGACCGGACCGACCGGCATGGTGGTGGCGAGCAGGCCATGCATGTTGAACTCGTCGGTGCAGGCGGCTTCGACTGCGGTGAGGACCCATGGCAGGTACTCGGGTTGACACCCCGCCATCACGGCCGCGATCGCGACCTTCTCGACGGTGATGTCGATGAGGTCGGGCGGAACAGTTGCGACGATGTCAGACGCAGCACGCGTCGTGCCGGCCAGCATCGCCATGACCCGTGCTTCGGTCGGGGGAACCACGGGGAGGCCGTCGGTCCAACCGCGGTTGAACATCATCTCCATGACGTCTTCGGCATCTGCGATGTCAACCCGACGTGCCGCGAGTGCCGACGCGCCGAACCGCACGCGGAGTTCGTCGACGAGATCGGGGTCGACGCTCATCGAACCGCACCCGGGGCGCATCCCCGGCAGTCCGTCACCGAGATCGGCGACGCCCGTGAGGCGTTCCCATTCAGGCCGATGCCAGCCCACGGTCCGTTCCACTTCGATTCCGTTGCGGACGACGATCATCGTGGGCACGGTTTCGATGTCGTGATGCCAGCTGACTGCGAGGTCAGCATCATGGAGTGGCGTGGGCGCGGCCGGAAAGGCCGCGTTGTCCTGGGTGTAGACGGTGAGCTCGACGGCTGTGTCGAGTTGCTGGAGGACCGGCACGATGGTCTGGCAGGTCTCGCATTCCTCCTTGACGACGATGACGACTCCGTCCGGCAGCACAGGGGCACCGGTCCCGGTGATGAGCGGGTCGGTCATGCGAGGAACTCGAGGATTCGGGCGTTGACGGTCTCGGGTGCTTCGAGGTGTAAGAAGTGCCCGACGTCGTCGATGATCTCGATGGTCACGTTGTCGCCGGCCATCGGGCGAGCGGACTCGGCGACTTCGGCTCCGATGCAGCCATCGTCGGCGCCATGCAGATACAGCGTGGGCTGGTTCGGAACCGCCTGCGTTGCGTTCTGAGCGTCGGCGTGAGCGGGGTCGCGGAACCCGTCGCCGAGTGCGGCCCGGTAGTAGCCGAGTGCAGCGCTCAGGTGCTCCGGCGATCGCAGTGCGTCCTTGACATGGACGAGGTCGATGGATGCGTCGTAGCCGGGTGACCAGTCGTTCCAGATCATGTCGATGAACGCGTGATCGTTCGAAGGGACGACGAGGTCGGCGAGGTCGTGTTGGAAGAAGAACATGTACCAACTGCGTTTCAGTTGGTCGGTGTTGGTCACGAACGCAAGGCCCATCGAGCCGCCGGGCGGTACCGCCATGGCGATCACCTTCGCCCAGCGCTGCGGCTCGTATGAGGCTGCTCCGTACACGATCGATGCGCCCCAATCGTGACCGATCAGCACCGCGCGGTCGTCGCCGCCGAAGTGCTGGTGGACCAAACCTGCGTCGATGGCGGATGCACCGGTCTGATACGCACCGGACCGGGCCACCGAACTCGGCGAGTAGCCGCGAATGCTGGGGGCCACGACCCGATAGCCGGCGTCGTCGAGTGCAGGCATCAGATGACGCCAGGTGTGAGCGCTGTCCGGGAACCCGTGCATGCAGACGACCAGCGGCCGGTCACGATCAGCGATCGACGCGGACGTCAGGCAATGCAGTTCGACGTCCGGGAGGTCGACGACGGTCGCGTTCGGAGAGTTGTCGCTCGTGCTCACGATTCGACGGTACAACGCGACGGTGTTACGGACGTCACCAGCCGCCGTTTGATCGTCCGCGTGCCCGACGCCCTATCGTTTCGGCATTGGGGAAACAGCCGGGGAACTCGATGGGGAAACTGCTGACGAGTTGGTCAACAACGTGATGGGGAACAGTAGATGAGCGACACCGATCTCGTCGGCGACGACGAGGGCTTCGCAGTGACCTTTCACGGGGTGCGTGGGTCCACGCCGTGCCATGCCCCAGGCCTCGTCCGCTATGGCGGTAATACGTCGTGCGTCTCGCTCGACATTGCGGGCGCGGATCCCATTCTGTTCGATCTCGGAACCGGGCTGCGATATTTCGGAAACACGTTGAAGCCGGGGATGCCGTTCACCGGCACGGTGCTGCTGAGCCACCTGCACTGGGATCACATCCAAGGCCTGCCGTTCTTTGCCCCGCTGCTGCAGGAGGGGTCCGAGGTCACGATGTACGGCCCGGTTCAGGAAGGCGAGGCCACGCTTCGTTCCGTCTTCAACGACACGATCTGCCCACCACTGTTTCCCGTGGACCTCGCAGCGCTGCCTGGCACCATCGATTTCGTGGAGTGCTGGGACTCGTCGTTCACCATCGCCGCGGGAAGCCAGCGCATCGACGTCCTCAGCCGCCCGATTCCGCACGTCGGCAACACGCTCGGTTACCGCGTCGAGGCCCACGGCCGCACTGTGGCGTACCTGAGCGACCATCAGATGCCCATCGATGGCTCGACGTCGATGACCACTGGTGCACGTGAGCTGTGCGAGGGCGTCGATCTCGTCATCCACGACGCTCAGTACACGCCGGCCGAGTTCGCCCGGAAGCGCGACTGGGGACACTGCACGATCGAGTACGCCGTCTACGTCGCTGCCGAGGCGGGCGCCAAACGCCTCGCACTGTTCCACCACGACCCGTCCCACGACGACGACATGCTCGATCGTCTCGCCGACGTCGCGGCGCGCTGCGGTCGCGAGTTCGGCGTCGAGGTGTTCGCCGCACGCGAAGGCCTCACCGTTCAGGTCTGACCGCCCGCCCTCCACTGCATCGACCACGACGAACCGCACGGACCAGTTCATGCCCCAGTGGATACCCGTTGTTGCTTCGGTCGTCGTCGGCGCCGTCTTCCTGGTCGCTGGAGGTTCGAAGGTCGCGGCGGGACCCCAGTGGCCGGTGCAGGCGCGTGGCCTCGGTGCTCCCACAGTGTTGATTCCGATCGTTCCGTGGGTCGAGATCGCAATCGGCGCGCTGCTGGTCGTGCAGTTCGGCCGCCGTCCCGCTGCTGTTGCGGCCCTTGTCGTCCTCGCCGCGTTCACCGCGCTGATCACCTGGCAACTCGCACGCGGCCGTCGGCCGCCGTGTGCGTGTTTCGGCGCGTGGTCGGCCAAGCCGCTCGGCGTCGGTCACCTGGCACGCAACGGCGCGCTCATCGCTCTCGGCATCCTCGCTCTGTTCTGAGCGTCGACTGAGACCCGGTCAGCCAAAGACACGATCAGCCAAAGACACGATCAGATCGTGTCGAGCAAGAACGCCAGGGTGCGCGCCTCGTCGCGCCATGCGTCGTACCGGCCCGTCGGGCCGCCATGCCCGGCGCCCATCTCGGTGCGCATCACCATCGTCCTGCCACCGGTGTCGACCGCTCGCAGGCGCGCCATCCACTTCGCGGGCTCGTGCACGCTGACGCGCGGATCGTTCAGGCCGGCGCTGATGTACACGGCCGGATAGTGCGCGGCGACGGTGTTGTCGTACGGGGAGTAGGCAGCCATCACGCCGGCGAACGGTTCGCTGCGCGGGTCGCCCCATTCTTCCCACTCGGTCACCGTGAGCGGCAGCGACGGGTCGCTCATCGTCGACACGATGTCGACGAAGGGAACTTCGGCAACCACGCTGGCATAGAGGTCCGGGCGTTGCGTCACGCATGCTCCGACCAGCAGCCCGCCCGCGGAGCCGCCGCGGATCGCCAGGCGATCGGGCGCACAGACCTGCTGGGCGACGAGGTGTTCAGAGCAGGCAAGCATGTCGTCGAACGTGTGCTGCTTGGCGAGCAACTTTCCGTCGAGGTACCAGTTGCGTCCGAGTTCGCCTCCGCCGCGGGGGTGGGCGAGCGCGAACACCACGCCGCGGTCGAGCAACGACAACCGTGCCACCGAGAACCACGGCGCGAGTGATGCTTCATAGGAGCCGTAGCCGTACAGCACCGCCGCCGCGGTCCCGTCGAGCGGTGTGTCGACGCTGTGCACGATGTCCAACGGGACGAGCACGTCGTGCTCAGCAGCACCAGGGCTCGGAGCCCACAGGCGTCGCGTGACGTACCTGGTCAGGTCGACGTTCGGTGTCGGCGCCTGACGGAGCAGGGTGCGTTCGGCGGTGACGACGTGCTCGGAGTACAGCGTCGGCGGCGACACCATCGAATGAGTCCCGAAGCGCACCGTGTCGGTGTCCCACTCCGGGTTGGCCGAGAGGTCGATGTCGTGGGGTTGATCACCGAGGTCGATGACCCGTTCGGTGAATGCAGCGTCGCGGAAGAGGATGCGCAGCCGGGGTTGGGCTTCGGACCATTCGTGCACGATCAGATGTGTGGAGAAGGCGTCGACGCCGGTGATGCGCCGACCGGGTACATGGGCGACGAGTTCGCTCCAAGCGCCGGTGCTGGTCCACTCGGCGTCGACGGGCGCAGTGAGGACCCGGAAGTCGACCGCTGCGTCATTCGTCGTCATCACGAAACGATCGCCCCAGTGATCGACCTGGTACTCGACGTCGTCTCGCCGGGGCCGGACGATCGTGAAGGGCGTCGAGAGATCGGACGGTGCGAGCCGGACCTCGCTCGAGGTCTTGCTGGCGACATGGATGACCATCCATTCGGCGGAACGGGTCTCGCCGATAGCGACGAAGAACCGTTCGTCGGGTTCGTCGTAGATCAGCGTGTCGTTGCTGTCGGTGGGGTCGCCGACGCGGTGCTGCCACACCTGCGAGGGGCGTTCCTGGTCGTCGGCTCGGACATAGAACAGCGATGCACCGTCCTGGGACCAGGCGGTTCCGGAATTCGACACGCCATCGATCACGTCGTCCAGATCGATGCCCCTGCTGGCCGTGTCTGACCCGGCGGGTGGGTCTGTGTCTGTGTCATCGAAGGTCCGGATGCGGAGGGTGTAGCGCTCGTCGCCGGTGGTGTCCATCGACCAGGCGAATGAGCGATGGTCGTGGGAGGCGTCGAACGCGCCCAGGTCGAAGTAGTCGTGGCCCGCTGCTTCGATGTTCTCGTCGAGCAGGACGTGGCGGTCGGCATCGTCGCTCGTCGGCCCGCGAAGATGGGTTGGATAGCTCAGTCCCTCCTGCGTCCGTGACACGTACCACCACGAACCGTCGCGTACCGGCGTGGACATGTCGGTCTCTTGGACGCGCGACTTGATCTCGTCGAAGATCGTCTCCACCGTTGCAGCGTGGGCAGCGAAGTAGCGATCGCTGTAGTCGTTCTCGTCACGCAGGTAGCGAAGGAATTCGGGGTCGTCGACGTCACGCATCCAGGCGAAGGGGTCCTCGACCGGACCGGTCGGGCGCTCCCAGACGTGAGGACGCAGCGGTGCGAGCGGTGGGGGGATGGGGGAGTGCTGTGCGTCCACGATGCCGCCAATGTAGGCGACTCGGTGCAGTTCTCCCTGCGTGTGGACGTTCCGTCTGTGCGGGTGCTGCTCGCCGGTGAGCGACCTGTCACTGCTCGACTCGGGGCATTCAGCGATACGGTGCAGTGTCATCATGCGTGTCTGGATCGACCAGGACCTCTGCACCGGTGACGGGATCTGTATCGATCACTGTCCCGACGTGTTCGTCCAACTCGAAGACGGGATTGCCTACGTCGCCCAAGACGGTGCTCCGCTGAATGACCCCGGTGGGTCCGGGAGCCTCGCTTGGGTTTCCCAGCGCAACGTCGCCGACGTCGTCCACGCTGCCGAGGCCTGCCCTGGCGAGTGCATCTTCATCGAGATCGACGTCCCGGTCGCTGAGCTCGCCGCCGACGGCAGCGCCGACTCCGCTGCGGCCTGACACCGTCACGGCCCGGGCAGCGCACCGTCAACGGCGTCGCCGATTCCGGGCCGCCAGAGTCGCCATGACGGTTTGCAATTAGTAACATGGCCGTAGTGCAAATTCCCCCTCGTTGCGCAGCAGTCCAGTACAGGAGCTTCACATGACGTCCTTCGATCTCGATCTCAGCAAGTACGACCTCGGCTGGAGTGATGAAGGCGTCGAGTACGCCTTCGACCCGGTCAAAGGCATCAACCGGGGCGTCGTCGAGCAGATCGCATGGTGGAAAGGCGAGCCCGAGTGGATGACCAAGATGCGTCTTCGTTCGCTGCGCCTGTTCGACAAGAAGCCGATGGCCGAGTGGTTTGCGGTCAACATGCCCGACATCGATTTCCAGGACATCTACTACTACCTGCGGCCCAAGGGTGAACAGGTCTCCGAGTGGGACGAACTGCCCGAAGAGATGATGCGCACCTACGAAAAGCTCGGTATCCCCGAAGCAGAGCGTCAGTATCTCGCCGGCGTCACGGCGCAGTACGAGTCCGAAGTCGTGTACCACAAGAACCGCGATGACCTCGAAGAGCAGGGGATCCTGTTCTGCGACATGGACACTGCCCTGCGCGAGTACCCGCACCTGGTCAAGGAGTACTTCGGAACCGTCATTCCCCCGGGTGACAACAAGTTCGCTGCGCTCAACACCTCGGTCTGGTCGGGTGGCTCGTTCATCTACGTGCCCCCTGGCGTCGAGGTCGAGATGCCGCTGCAGGCGTACTTCCGGATCAACTCCGAGAGCGCCGGTCAGTTCGAACGCACGCTGATCATCGCCGACAAGGGCTCCAAGGTCCACTACATCGAGGGCTGCTCGGCGCCGGTGTACACCAAGGATTCGCTGCACTCGGCTGTCGTCGAGATCGTTGTGAAGCAAGATGCGCGCGTCACCTACACCACCATTCAGAACTGGTCGCCCAACGTCTACAACCTCGTCACCAAGCGGGCGCGCGTCGAAGCCGGCGGTCACATGGAGTGGATCGACGGGAACATCGGCTCGAAGCTCACGATGAAGTATCCGGCGGTCTACCTGGTTGGTGATGGCGCCACCGGTGAAGTGCTGTCCGTTGCCTACGCAGGCGAGGGCCAACATCAGGACGCCGGTGCGAAGATGGTGCACGCTGCACCGAACACCACGTCGAAGATCGTGTCGAAGTCGATCAGCAAGGACGGTGGTATCACCACCTACCGCGGCCTGGTCCGAGTCGACGAGGGCGCAACCGGGGCGAAGAGCCACGTGGAGTGCGATGCGCTCATCCTCGACGAGGAGTCGGTGTCGAAGACCTTCCCCTACATGGAGATCGGCGAGCGTGATGCTCAGATCGGTCACGAGGCCACGGTGTCCAAGATCGCTGACGAGCAACTCTTCTACCTGATGTCTCGCGGCCTCTCCGAAGAGCAGGCAATGGGGATGATCGTCAACGGGTTCATCGAGCCGATCACCAAGACCCTGCCGATGGAATATGCAGTCGAGTGGAGCCGCCTGATCGAACTCCAGATGGAAGGGTCGGTCGGCTAGGACCTTCTCAGCGTCGAACGAAACGGCCCGTGATGCACATGCATCACGGGCCGTTCCGGTTTTCCGTGACCGCGGGCCGCTCTCGAGGTCAAAGCCCTCGAGGTAATAGCTCTAGAGGTAATAGCCCTGGAGGTCGACGATGACGTGCGTGGACGAGGTGACCGGCCCACCGAGTTCGATGGTCACCATGCCGTCAGCCGACACGGGCACCGTTGCCTGGTTGGCGAGGATCTGACCGTCGGTGTACCAGTTGATGTTCGAGGTCTCGACGTCGGAGAGATCGGTGCCGACCGCGAAGATGCGAGCGAAGCCCGATCCTTCGGTGTCGTCGAGCGTGATGTTGAGCACGGCGGTGATCGAGCCGGCAGGGAAGCCGGAGTCCTCGCCGAGGAAGGTCGTCGTCAGGTCGAGGTCGGTCGTCGCCGGGCCAGGGGAGAGCTTCGTCGGTGTGCCGAGTTCGCGGCTGTCGTAGATCCGCTGGGCCACGGGAAGCGTGTGAAACTGCCCGGCAGTCGGTGTGCCGGCGAGCTTGACGAACCGGACCTCGCCCGGCGTGGCCGACGGCGGATAGTCACCGGGGTCGGCCCCCAACGGAACGGTGAACCAGAGGGTGCCCTCCGCATCACGGTACAACTCACCGGCTGCGTGGGTGCCGGGTGTCGGGCCGGCAACGCCGGCCGCAAGTGGGACGAAGGTGATGTGGGAACCACCGACCGAACCCACAGCGAGTGCGCTCGGAGCGACCTCGGTCGCCCCGTCGGCCAACGCCGGAGCAAGGTTGGCGGCCACGGCCCCGTAGCCCGCAGGATCGAGCGTCGACCCGTGCAGGCCGTGCGGGATGGTCTCGTCGCCGTATCCACCGACCCCCGCCGGGAACGGTGCGTCTGCGCCCGGCACGTACCCGCCGGCGCTGAACGCGCTCGGACCTGCGGTGACGGGTGCTGCGGGCGTTCCGTCGATGATCGTCGCGTCGACCGCGGTGTTGGTCTTACCGAGTTCGACGGCGTTCCCGTCGACACCGGCCGCAGCCTGGTCGCCTGCGCTGGCAGATGATCCGAGGGCGACGGCACCGGCCGCTGCCCCGACGCCACCGAGTGCGATGCGCCGCAATGCAGTGCGGCGGTCGCTCGTGGTCTCGACGACGGGATCTGCGGTGTTGGTGCTGGCGCTGGTACTGGTGGATTCGTGTAGATCAGTCATTGGCGTTCTCCTGTTGGTCGGGCCCGCTGTCATCATTCTGTAACAATCGAACCGTCGATGTCCGTCGCGGCCGGTGGTCCGGGCGAAACATCTGCTGCCGACGAGTTGGTGGCCGAATTCGCTGCGTACCGGGCGGTGGTTCGCCGCTCTATCCTTGAGGTCATGCCGATGCGGACTGAGTGCAAGAATTTCGAGAGTCGGTCGTATCCGAACGGCGACACGGTCCGGAAATGCAACATCGACCTGGCGCCCGATGCACCGTGGCGATGCCCGGAGAACTGCTCGGGATACGCGCGACGCCTCGCCGACGCCGCCTGGACCCACGGCACACTGGTCGTTCCGCCCACGCCACCGGAGCCAGCGGGCCTGGAGGACGGGTCCGCCGCGGCGGTCCTCGACGCTGCCGAGGACATCCTCAACGCCATCGGCGACGACGTGAAGGCTGAAGTCGACGCCGAACGCGCTGCCAACGAACGCACGCCCGGTGTCTTCAAACGGATCTTCCGCAAGAAGCGCTGAAATCCGACCTGGACCCTCGATTCGGCGCGCATCACCGTTTGCGTGACGAAAATGGCGTGCATCGAAGCCGAAACTGTCACGCAAACGGGGTGGGGCGGTCCTGTCCGATTACTCCTACCGGCGTAGGGGAAACTCGATCCGCGTTCGTAGAATTACCTTGTGTTTGCGTTCACTCCCGATGCAGCGCGTGACCTCGATGGATGGGCCGACTTCCGAGTCGCCGCCGCTGAACGTTTCGCTGCTGCCGACCTGCCCAGTCCCGACGAAGAGATCTGGCGCTACAGCCGCATCGATCAGCTCGATCTGAGCCACTTCGCACCGGGCGTTGCCACCACCACGATCGAGGGCCCGGTCGACTACGTCGAGACCGGTGGGACCGGTGAGACCGGTGATGGTGGTCGTGCGGCACCAGAGTTGTTCGCCGATGAGACTCCGGACGTGTTCGCCGAACTCAACCGGGCGTTCATGACGCCGGTCGTCGTGCGAGTCCCGGCCGGGACGACTGTTGCCGACGCCATCGTGATCACCCACACGATTTCGGGGTCGGGCACTGCAGTGTTCCCGCGGCTGATCATCGATGCCGGCGAGGACAGCGACGTGTCCGTCATCGAACTCTTCGTTGCTGCCGATGGTGCTGACGACGACCTCGCGCTTGTCGTGCCCGTCTTGCAGGTGCGCGCAGCACAGGCCGCCCGGGTGAAGTATCTCGCCGTGAACGAGGTCGGCGCCAAGACGTGGCAGATCGGCAACCAGCAATCGGTCGGTGAGCGTGACTCGACCACCCTGCTCGCCACGGTCACCCTCGGCGGTGACTACGTCCGAGCTCGGACCGAAGCTCGGTTGGTGGGCCAGGGCGGCACCACCAAGCAGGTCGCCCTCTACTTCGCCGGTGACAACCAGATGCACGACTTCCGCACGATCCAGAACCACGATGCGCCCAAGACGACGAGCGACCTGCTCTTCAAGGGCGCAGTGCAGGACACAGCGGCCAGTGTCTACACCGGGCTCATCAAGATCGGCGAGGATGCTCACGGCTCGCAGGCCGACCAGACCAACCGCAACCTGACCCTGTCCGAAGGTGCATGGGCCCAGAGCGTGCCCAACCTCGACATCGAGACCAACGATGTCAAATGCAGTCACGCGTCGACCGTCGGCCCGATCGACGACGAGCAGCGCTTCTATCTCGAGAGTCGCGGTGTCCGCCCCGAGGTCGCTGAACGCCTGGTGGTGCTCGGCTTCTTCGACGAGGTCATCTCGCAACTCCCGGCCGGCGATCTCGCCGACGATCTCCGTTCGCGAGTCTCGGCGAAGCTCGACCTCACCGGTACCCGTAAACAAGTCGAACTGGCAGGAGCACCAGCATGACCGCGGTCTGCAGATTCGATGATCTCGCCGAGGCATCGGCGACAAAGTTCGACGTGAACGGTGTTGCGGTGTCCGTCGTGCGGATCGGTGACGATGTGTACGCGCTGGGCGACGTGTGCAGCCACGCGAACGTCTCGCTGTCCGAGGGTGATGTGTGGTGTGACGAGCTCGAACTGGAGTGCCCCAAGCACGGCAGCGCTTTCAGCTTGCTCACCGGTGAGCCGAACACCTTGCCAGCCACGACGCCGGTCGAGGTCTTCGATGCATCTGTCATCGACGGCGATGTCGTCGTCACTGTCCGCACCATCGACGCAGCACCTGCGGGGAGCACTTCATGAGCACACTCGAGATCCGTGGCCTTCGGGCATCGGTGGCTGGCAAGGAGATCCTCACGGGGATCGACCTCACGATCAACTCTGGCGAAGTCCACGCAGTGATGGGCCCCAACGGCGCCGGTAAGAGCACGCTCGCAGCAGTCGTCATGGGCAAGCCCGGCTACGAAGTACTCGGCGGCACCGTCACCCTGGACGGCGTCGACATGCTCTCGCTCGCCACATGGGAACGTGCGACTGCCGGCTTGTATCTCGTGATGCAGTACCCGACCGAGGTACCGGGTGTCCGGCTCGACGCAGTCCTCGCCGAAGCGCTCTCGACGCGCGATCGCCCGGCCGACGATCTCGATCAACTGCTGCGCGCCGAGGCCGGGCGGATCAACTTCGAGGAACGCTTCCTCGAACGGCCACTGAACGTCGACCTGTCCGGTGGCGAGAAGAAGCGCAACGAGACACTGCAGCTCGCGGTGCTCGAGCCGAAGATCGCGATTCTCGATGAGCTCGACTCGGGGCTCGACATCGACGCGCTGCGCGACTGTGCCCGTCGGGTCGAAGCACTCACGAACGACCTCGACGACTCCGACGGCCAGCCCCTCGGTGTGCTCGCGATCACGCACTACAGCCGACTGCTCGAAGAGCTGAAACCCGATCACGTGCACATCCTCGCCCAGGGTCGCATCGTTGAGTCCGGCGGCCCGGAATTGGCCAGGCAACTCGAGTCCGACGGCTATGCGGCCTATGCCGGTGATGCTGACTCCGATGCGTCCGACGCCTCGGCCAGTGCGCTCGGCGACCTCTTCTCGCTCTAGTTTCGGGTACGTGAACCGAGGGAGCGAACAAAGCACGAGCTTGCGGCCGGGTTGGGTCGAAGTCGACGGCCGGTTGACACGCGACCTCGAGTTCGGCGACTTCTCCGAAGCGTTTGCGTTCATGGCCCGTGTCGCGCTGTTGGCCGAAGTCCATGGGCACCACCCCGACTGGTGCAACAGCTACGGCAAGGTCTCGATCGCTCTGACCACCCACGATGACGGCAACGTCGTCACCGATGCGGACCGCACGCTCGCAGCTGCCATCGATGACCTCCTCAGCTGACCATCGACACCCGACGACAGCACCAGGGACGGACCAGTCCAGACGATTCCCCGGTTGGTGGGTGGTGGCCGGGTGCTTCCTGGTGCTCCTCGTCAACTCCGGTCTGGCCTTCTACGGTCTTGCGGTCTACCTGAACGCGTTCAGCAACGAAAAGGGATGGGCGCTTGGCACGATCTCGTTGGGCACGACGATCTTCTTCATCGTCGGTGGCGCCGCCGGCATGTGGGTCGCCAGGCTGATTGCTCGCTACGACGTGCGGTACGTGCTCGTGGGCGGTGCGGTCACTGCGGGAGCGTCACTTGCGCTGCTCGGCCAGGTGGAGACGCAATGGCAGATGTTCGTGGTGTATGCCGTCTTCGCTCTCGGTTACGCGGGTGCCGGCTTGGTCCCGGCGACCACGGTGGTCACCAGGTGGTTTCATGCCAAGCGAGCTGTCGCCCTGTCGGTGGCATCGACGGGGCTGTCGGTCGGCGGCATCGTCATCACGCCGTTCGCGAAGCGGTTCATCGACGAGAACGGCATGGCGGCCACGACGCCGTGGCTCGGACTGCTCTTCGTCGTCACCGTGGTGCCCGTGTCGCTGTTCCTGGTCCGCCCTGACCCCGAGGCCGAGGGGTGGGCTCCTGACGGCCTGCGCCGCGCCGTCGGCGAGATCGCGCCGGCGCCGACCGGATCGACGTTCGACGAGGCGGTCGCGACCAAGTTCTACAGGGCCATCACCATCGGGTACGTCTTCGGACTCGGTTCGCAGGTCGGCGGAATTCAGCAGTTGGTGAAGCTCGTGGAGGAACGAACTGATCCGGCGACTGCCCGATTCGCGGTGACCGCACTCGCCGCCACGTCGGTCCTGGCCCGGCTGGCCGGTGGCCGCGTCGTGCAACTGATGCCGATGATGGGCTTCACGGTCGTGATCGCAGCACTGCAGAGCTGTGCACTGCTCGGGCTCGCCTTCTTCGAGTCGACAGCGCTGATCTTCGCGGCGATCGTGCTGTTCGGTCTCACGATCGGCAACCTGCTGATGATGCAGCCGCTGCTCATCGCTGAGCGATTCGGAGTTCGTGACTACCCACGGATTTACAGTCGCTCGCAGTTCGTCGGCATCCTGGGCGTGGCTGGTGGTCCGCTGCTGCTCGGCTGGTTGTACGACGTCTTTGGCTCGTACCGGGTTCCGTACGTCACCGCAGCGGCGTGCTGTGCGGTCGGTGTGTCGATCCTCGCTGTTGCCGGCCCGGCGACGATTGGTTCTGCCGCCGGGCCGTCAGTGCGTTGACCAGCGCTGATCAACGCGGATCAGTCGGTGATGAAGTCCATGTCGGAGATGGTCAGGTCGAAACGGCTGTAGTCCGGGAGTTCGGTGTTCGGATAGCCGTCCAGGTACGACTGCTTCACGTCATTCGCCGTGATCTGGGCGGTGAGTGAGTTGGTGTTCATGTCGATGGTCACCATGCGCGTCGGGTTGAAGTTGTTCTCGTGGAGCGTGCCGACCATCGACACCACCTTGTTGCCGTTGACGCCGACGTCGGTCCGGCTCGCTGCTGTGCCGACGTGCCCGGAGAACACCATGCGCACATTCTCGTGCTGCAGGATCAGGTTGTCGTAGATGTAGCGCGGGCTGGTCGATCCGTATCCGCTGGTGCTGTTCGAGATCGACCCGTTGCCGTTGAGCATGTAGTGACTCGTGATGATCACGTTGTGGTTCGGGTGCGAACCGATGACTTCATCGGCCCAGTCCACGACCTCGCTTCGCGGGTTCATCTCGAGCGTGAGCATCATCCACTTGGCGCCTTCGGCTTCGAAGAGTTTGTAGGCGTTGTCGACCTTGTCGTACTCGAATTCCTGGGAGAGCGGGATGTTCTGTCGCGACGACGGGAAGAAGTCGTTGAACACCGTGGTGTCGCGAATCGCTTGGTTCGTGTTGATGCCGCTGCACGCCCCACCACCGAAGCAGACGATGCCCGTGTCGTGGTTGCCGATGGTCGTCAGATACGACAAGCCATCGTTGTCCAGGGTCTCGAGTGCACGCGATGCATGCTCGAACTGGTTCGGGTCCGTGCGCTCATTGCCGCCCCAGTCGACGAGGTCGCCGGTCTGCGTGACAAACCGAATGTCCTGCGGCGTGCGCTGGTCGACGAGCCAGTCCATCCGCTTGTCGAACAGCATGGTCGAGTCGTTCCAGAACTCCCGCTGAGTGTCAGGGACGACGGCGATCGAAAAGATTCCGTCACCCTCGCCGTCGGCATTCGCCGGCGGTGTCGGCGCAGTGGTGGAGGGCGCAGTGGTGGATGGCGCGGTGGTGGGCGGCGCGGTGGTGGGCGGTGCGGTGGTGGGTGGCGCGGTGGTTGCCGGCGCGGTGGTTGCCGGCGCGGTCGTCGTTGGCCGTGCGGTCGTGGGAGCTGCGGTCGTCGGAACTGCAGTGGACGGCGTCGGGTTCGAATCGAACTCGTCGGCATCGGCGTCGGTCGGCAGTGCGTAGAACGCAATCAGCTCGAACTCCCACCCGTCGGCCTCCAGGCGCTGTTGATCGCTGAGGCTGAGCGCGAGCTCGTGCAGTGGACCCTTGCGGTACCGCTTGACGGGTTCGGTCTGCTCGGTGTCGCGGGGGCTGACGTAGAACCGTCGGCCCTGATCGACGTAGCCGTACTTGCGCATGGCCGACACCCGCTCCGAGGCCCAGCGAGTCGTCAAGAAGTCACCGGTCCGCGGGCTGTAGAGGCGGAATGCGGGGACGAGTCCGTCGGCGTCGCGTCGTGACGCCACGAACTTCTCGTCGACTTCGGTGAAGCCCCACCGAGTGGCCGACGCGACTTCGTTGCGGTAGGTCGTCAGTATCGTCGCACCGCTGTTCGGGTTGCGAACCTCGTAGACCATGTCGACGTACGGAGCGTCGGTCGAAGCCGACTGCGACATGAAGCCCTGGCCAGCAGCGGCACCGAGAGAGACGAGCACAGCGCTGACCACGCCAATGTGACGTTTTGAAGAAGTTCGTAACATTGCCCGTAATGTAGGGCGACTCCTTCTCGATGCACCGGCTCATCGAGCGTGTGCGAGGAAAAACCGGAAATCGGCGCCAAGAATTGCCGGATCCGTGACTATTCGACCTGGGAGAGTGCCTGAGCGAGTGTGTTCCAGCTGAGTACGGCGCATTTGATGCGAACCGGGAACTTGACGACGCCTTGCAGTGCTTCGAGATCTCCGAGTTCGATGTCGGCGTCGCTGTCGACGGAATCGAGGCCATCGATGCCCATCAGGGTCTTGAACCGTCGGATCCTGGCGTGCACGTCGCCGATGGACTTGCCGAGCATCGCCTGGGTCATCATCGATGCCGACGACTGGGAGATCGAGCAACCCTGGCCACCGATCTTGATGTCGCGGATGATCGCATCGTCGCCGGTTCCTGCGGATGTGTCGAGGTCCAGGTAGACGGTGATCTCATCTCCGCACAGTGGGTTGTGCCCGTCGGCCTTGATGGCGGGCGGCTCGAGCTCACCGCGGTTGCGGGGCGTGCGGTAGTGATCGAGGATGATCTCTCGGTAGAGGTCTTCGAGGCCTGGCATCAGATGCTCCAGTTGATCGGTCAGGGTTGATCGGTGACGGTGCGAAGCGCCGGTTCAAAGACCGAAGATATCGCTCGCACCGTCGAGGGCGTCGGCGAGTGCATCGATGTCATCGGTCGTGTTGTAGAGGTAGACGCTGGCCCGTGTCGTTGCGTTGACTCCGAGGGTCTTCATCAACGGCTTCGCGCAGTGGTGCCCGGCGCGCACACACACGTTGCGTTCGTCGAGCACCTGGCTCACGTCGTGCGGGTGCAGATCGCGGAACTCGAAGCTGAACACGCCGCCGCGCTGCTCGACGTTGTCCGGTCCGTAGATCGTGATGTCGTCGCCGAAGCGGCCGTTGAGTGTGTCGAGCGTGTAGCGACTCAGGTCCATCTCGTGTTGTCGGATGTTGGCCATGCCGACGCCTTCGAGGAACTCGACCGCCGCTGCGAGGCCGACGGCTTCGACGATCGGGGGTGTGCCGGCTTCGAACTTCGCCGGTACCGGCGCCGTGGTGAAGCCATCGAACGTGACCGTGTCGATCATGTTGCCGCCGCCGAGGAACGGCGGCGTCGCGTCGAGTATCTCCATCCGTCCCCAGAGCATGCCGATGCCCGACGGCCCGCACATCTTGTGACTGGAGAACGCGACGAGGTCGGCGTTCCAGGACTGCACGTCGGTGACGTTGTGCGGCACGAATTGGCAGGCGTCGACGACGGCAAGGGCTCCAGCGGCCCGTGCCTTGTCGCACAGCATCTGGATCGGGGTGATCGTGCCGAGGACGTTGCTCATTGCGGTGAAGGCGAACACCTTTGCACCGGCGAGTAGCGAGTCGATGTCGGTCAGGTCGAGTTGGCCATCGAGGGTAAGTGGAACCCAGCGGATCTGGATGCCGCGCTCCTGCACCAGCATCTGCCACGGCACGATGTTGGCGTGGTGCTCCATCTCGGTGAGCACCACGACGTCGCCCTCACCGAGGTTGGCGCGGCCCCACGCCATGGCGATGAGGTTCATCGACTCGGTCGCGTTCTTGGTGAACACGACTTCGTCCGGCGATGCCGCGTTGATCAGCCGGGCCACCGCAATTCGCCCCTGTTCGTACGCCTCGGTCGCTTCGCCGGCGAGCCGGTAGGAGCTGCGGTTGATCGGGGCGTAGGTGTGCTGCATGAAGCTCGACATCGCGTCGATGACCTGTCGTGGTTTCTGGGACGTGTTGCCCGAATCGAGGTACACGAGCGGCGCGCCGTCGATCTCGCGCCTCAGGATGGGGAATTGGGCGTTGACGGTGGCCTGGTCGAAGCTCACGGGAGTGCTCAGGAGTTGGTGGCGTCGGCCGTGCGGAAGGCTTCGTAGCCGTCCTTTTCGAGCTGCGCAGCGAGCTCCATCCCGCCGCTGGCGACGATCCGCCCGTCGACGAGAATGTGGATGTAGTCGGGCGTCACCTCGTCGAGCAGGCGTTGGTAGTGCGTGATCAACACGACGCCCATGTCGGGCTTGTCGGTGCGGACCTCGCGGATGCCCTGGGCCACGATGCGCAGCGCGTCGATGTCGAGGCCGGAGTCGGTCTCGTCGAGGATTGCGATCTCGGGTTCGAGGATCGCCATCTGCATGATCTCGTTGCGCTTCTTCTCGCCGCCGGAGAAACCCTCGTTCAGGTAACGGTCCACGAACGACGAGTCCATACCGAGTCGTTTCATCCAATCCATGGTGGCGAGCCGGAGTTCGAGGACCGACAGGTCGATGCCCTTGCGCGCCGACAGCGCCTGTCGGAGGAACTGGATCACGGACACGCCCGGGATCTCCTGCGGGTATTGGAAGGCCAGGAACATGCCCGCTTTGGCGCGCTCGTCGGCGGGCCACCCGGTGATGTCGTCGCCCTGGTACTCGATGGTCCCGCTGCTGACCTCGTACTCGCTCGAGCCCATCAGCGTGGAGCCGAGGGTCGACTTGCCAGAACCGTTCGGCCCCATGATGGCGTGGACCTCACCGGCATTGACCGTGAGGTTCAGTCCCTTGAGGATGGCACCCGACGCATTCTCAGCGGGCTGCACGTGGAGGTCGTCGACTCGAAACAGGGGAGCGGTCACGACTCGATTCTATGAGCGCTCGACAATTACTCCTACGCCCGTAGTGTAAATACCCGGAGTCGGGTGGGCGATCCCGCTGTGAGCTACCAGCCGCGCTCGATCCAGTCCTCGAGATGTGGGCGCTCGGTGCCGATCGTCGTGTCGTCGCCGTGACCGGGGAGCACGATGGTGCTGTCGCTGAACGTGAAGAGCTTGTCGGTGATCGATCGGATGATCGTGTCGAAATCCGCGTCGTCGAAGTGCGTCGCCCCCGGGCCACCCGGGAAGAGCGTGTCGCCGGTGAACAGCAGCGGCGTGTTCTCGAGCGCGAACGAGATCGAACCCGGGGTGTGGCCGGGGTTGTGGATGGCGTGGAGGCGGAGGCGGCCCACTTCGATCACCTCGGCGTCGTCGAGGAAAAGGTCGTAGCCGACGTCTGCGAGCTTGGGTGCATCGAGCTTGGTGACAGCCACCTCGTAGCCCGCTTCGCGCATGGCCGGAACCGCTTGGATGTGGTCCCAGTGGCCGTGTGTCTCCAGGACTCGCTCGACACCGAGAGCATCGCAGAGTTCGAGGAGTCGCTCGTGTTCGTTTGCCGCGTCCAGCAGCACGGCGTCGCCGGTCGCCTTGCACCGAACCACGAACACGTTGTTGTCGTACGGGCCGACGACGACCTTGTGCACCTCGGTGTCGGCGTCGGACCAATGGAGCGTGTTGCTCGGACCCGTGCGAGAAGTCATGGCGCCATTCTGCCAGTCTCAGCCAATCGCCGCCGTAGTCGTGGCGCCGTCGTGGTCGTGGCGCTGTCGTGTTCCCCGTTCCGCGGGTACCGTGCGGCACGTGGCACGTCGCACCAAGATCATCGCAACCATCGGACCTGCGTCGGAGGACGAAGCAGTCCTCGAAGCAATGATCGATGCCGGCATGAACGTTGCTCGTATCGCGCTCGCCCACACCCCGCTTGACGAGGCACTGAAGCGGCACCAGCGAATCCGCGACGTTGCCGCCAGAAAGGGTGCGATCGTCGGCACGCTGGTCGACCTGCCGGGGTCCAAGATCCGGATGGGTCGAGCCCAACGAGAGGGTTTCGAACTCGCTGTGGGCGACACCGTGACGCTGGTGGTCGGCAATGAGGCGAGTACGGCTGAACGGATCGAGATCGACTACGCCCATCTGGTCGACGACTGCCACGTCGGTGACGAGATCACATTCGGCGGCTCCGTCGTGGTCAGTGTCCAGCGAGTCGCCGGCAATGAGATCATCGGCCGCGTCGATTCCGGCGGCACGCTCAGCGGCAGGTCCGGTGTCCACATTCCGTTCGGATCCGCCGAGTATCGACCGATGACCGACGAAGATCGGAAGGGCTTGGCAGCATTCGTCGATGCCGGCGTCGACATGGTCGCACTCAGCGTCAACGCGGGTCGCGATCTGCGCCAACTCGGCGTCGAGCCGCATCCGCGGGGCCCGATGGTGGTCGCCAAGATCGAGACATTGTCTGCAGTAGAGCACCTGCCGGGCATCATCGAGGACGCTGCGGGGATTCTCGTCGCACGCGGGGCGCTCGGGCGCGAGGCCGACCTCGAGGAGTTGCCGCACCTGCAGAAGCAGGTGATCCGTGACTGCATCGCCGGCGGGCTGCCCGTGATCACTGCCACCCAGATGCTCGACTCGATGGTCACCGCGCAGGCACCGACGCGCGCCGAGGCGACCGACATCGCAAACGCAGTGTTCGACGGAACGTCGGCGGTCATGCTGTCCGCCGAGACTGCGGTTGGTGACCATCCGGCACTCGTCGTCGAGACGATGTCTCGAATCGCAGAACGATCAGACGACCAGTTCAATCACAACAGCTGGGCCGAGCGGGTCGCAGCGTTGCGGATGGCCGGCCAGGACCACAGCGACGCAGCAGTCACCGATGCAATGACCATTGCAGCGGCGCGAGCGTGCCAAGAGCTCCGGGTGCGCGCGGTGATCTGCATCTCGGGGAGCGGATTCACCGTGCGCTCGATGGCGCGTTTCCGGCCGGGAGCGAAGATTCTCGGTTTCAGCGGCTCGGAGGCAACGGTCCGTCAGCTGGCGTCGAGTTGGGGCGTCACGCCGGTGCTCTTCGACGGATCGGGCGCCGAGTATGAGGAGCGTGTTCGGCTCGCCGTCAATCAGGCCAAGCGCGAACGCCACGTCGTCGCCGGTGACCTGATCGGTGTGGTTGCCGGGATCTCCTCGGCGGCCCGTGCCACCGACACGTTCCGCCTGCTCCGGGTTTCGTAGCTGCGTCGACCGGCTAGGTGCTGACTGCGTCGAAGCCGAGGCCGAGTGCGACGCCGAGTTGTGGCGGGTCGAACGTGACGAATCGCAGGGGGCTCGGGAGTCGTTCGGCGGCAGCGAAGTGGATCGCGTCGGTCAGGCGCACCGGCTGGGATCTGGCCAGGACAGCAGCTTCGTCGAGGCACCGCTGGTCGACCGGCACGACATGCAGGTGATCCCAGACCGAACGGACCGCATCTTCGAGATCGAGGCGGATGATCTGTTCGTCGCTCAGCCGATCGATCGCAGGCAATGCCTCGGTGAGGGCGAGTGCCGACGCCGCCCAGACATCGGCGCCGCCGAGGGCATCGAGCACCACTGGACGCTGTGGTCCCTCGATCGTGAGCGCAAGCAGCGCACTGGTGTCGAGAAAGACGGTCATCCCCGTAGCTCGCGCAGCACTTGATCGACTCGCGAGCCGGCCCAGACCGGCACCGCCGCGGGCGCCCGGAAAGCGGTCGACCGACGTGGCGGGATCACTGCGCCGGACCCGATCAAGCGGTCGAGGTCAGGTGTATCGGCGTCGAGTGGGCCGAGTTGCGCCGTCGGTCGCCCCGACGTCGTGATGACCGTGCGTTGGCCCGCCGCGGCGCGACGAATGGCGTCGGTCAGCCCTGAGCGAAGGTCGCGCACTCCGATCACTGCAGCTGACGGTGAGGGTGTCGGAAATGTGTCCACGTGTGTACACAATCAGATTTGACGTCATCTGGCAAGCACGCCACGATGTCACCCATGAACTTTGCCTTCACCGAAGAACAAGAAGAACTCCGCAAGACCGTGCGCGCCTTCCTCGAGAACAAGAGCTCCGAGGAAGCCGTGCGTGAGCAGATGGAGACCGACAACGGGTACGACGACGCCGTCTGGAGCCAGATGGGCGAGCAGATGGGCCTCCAGGGTCTGCACATCCCCGAAGAGTTCGGCGGGTCGGGCTACGGCTATGTCGAACTCGGCATCGTGCTCGAAGAGATGGGCCGCTCGCTGCTGTGCGCTCCGTTCTTCTCCACGGTCGTGCTCGCCGCCAACGCCCTGCTCCTCTCGGGTGACGACGACGCCAAGCAGGCACACCTGCCCGGCATCGCCGCTGGAACCACGGTTGCCACCGTTGCCTTCACCGAGCCGAACGGTAAGTGGGACGAGTCGGGCATCGAAGCAACCGCCGATGCCGACGGCAAGATCACCGGAACCAAGAGCTTCGTGCTCGATGGCAACACCGCCAGTCTGATCATCGTTGCAGCCAAGACGGCGGCGGGCACGAGCCTGTTCGCCGTCGACGGCGACGCGGCGGGCCTGACCCGGACGGCACTGTCCACCATGGATCAGACTCGCAAGCAGTCCAAGCTCGAACTCGACGGTGTCCAGGGCACCCTCATCGGCGCCGACGGCGCTGGCTGGGACACGCTGCAGGGCATGCTCGACCTTGCGGCTGTGAGCCTCGCTGCTGAGCAGGTCGGCGGCGCACAGATGGTTCTCGAGATGGCTGTGGAGTACGCCAAGGTCCGTGTGCAATTCGGTCGCCCGATCGGTTCGTTCCAGGCCATCAAGCACAAGTGTGCCGACATGCTCCTCGAAGTCGAGTCCGCCAAGTCCGCTGCCTACTACGGCATGTGGTGCGCCGCTGAGATGAACGACGAGCTCGCTTCGACGGCGTCACTGGCCAAGGCCTACTGCTCCGAGGCGTACTTCCACGCTGCAGCCGAGAACATCCAGATCCACGGTGGCATCGGCTTCACCTGGGAGCACCCGGCGCACCTCTACTTCAAGCGCGCCAAGAGCTCCGAGCTCCTGTTCGGGGACCCGACGTTCCACCGCGAGCAGCTCGCACAGCGGATCGGCATCTGACCCGCTGCCGCACATCGGGCGCTACACGCTGAACATCTGACGGTCACGTCGTGCCTGGCACGGCGTGACCGTTGCGCGTCGGGGGACGTATCCTGGGCCGTGATGGAGCCAGTGACGATCGTGTTCGTGGTGGTGGCGGTGGTGCTCGTCTTTGCGATCGCAGCGGCATCGGTCGGGCGAGAAGCACATCGCCTCGACGCAGTGGCGCCCCGTGCGGTCTACCAACTCGACGAGGCCGCCGACTTCGTGTGCGACCGTCTTCCGGCGGAAAGCCAAGCCCGGCTCACCCCGGAAGAAGTCGAACAACTGCTGGTGTTCCACATGCAGTGGTTGCATGCGCAGGGTCTGCAGCCGGACAGGGTTGTCGACGCCCCGCAAGCAATCGACGACACCCTGGTGGTCACCGAGGACTCGCTCACGGCCTATCTCCTCGGTGAGTCCGACCGGAACAACGTCGACCTGCTCGACGACGTCGACGCCGTGCACGTCGTCGAAGCCCACCTCGCGTACTTCGAAGCCATCGGCGCCGTGGGGCCCCGGGCGCCGCTCGACGACGTGCTCTAGAAATCGTTCGCAACGAACAACGATCGGTGCGAGCAATCGTCAGCGATCGAGGCGACGGCGGGCGAGCGTGGCGCCGGTTCCGTGGATGACGATCGACGCGATGATGGTCGCGGCCACCGTCGCCCACAACACGTCCACGTCAGTGAAGTCCGAGGTACGTAGCGCGTACGACAGGTAGTAGATCGAGCCGATCCCACGGATTCCGAAAACCGCCATCGTCTGACGATGCACCCGCGACAGCCGCATGCCAGCGAGGCCGATGAAACCGCACACCGGTCGGACCACGACGACGAACAGGACGGCAGAGGCAACGGTCACACTGGACGAGGCGGACAAGATTCCGCCCAAGAATGCTCCGCCGAGCACAAGCAGCAGCCCGACGACCGCCACCCGCTCGAGTTGGGCGGTGAAGTCGTGCAGCACCCGGTGGTACTCGTGGTCACGTTCTTCTCGACGGAACACGACTGCGGCGATGAACACCGCCAGGAACCCGTACCCGTATGCCAGTTCGGCAGCGCCGTACGCAACGAGCATTGAGGCAAGCGCCACGAAACCCTGTGCGGTCGTCGACAACCGAACGTGCTCCCGTGGATGCCGGAACGACAACCACGCCACTCCACGCCCGACCAGCAACCCCACTGCCACGCCGACGGTGAGGCGCACGAGCACATCGCGTCCGAACCATTCGAGCATCGATCCCCAGCCTGTTCCGTTGTCGTTGATCGCGACTGCGAGGTAGACGAACGGGAAGGCGAGAGCGTCGTTGAGGCCGGCTTCGCTCGTCAGGGTCGAACGCGCCACGTCGGAATCATCGTGTGGGTCGTCTTCGTCCACCGGTCCCTCGATCGTGAGTTCGTCGGCGACCACCGGATCCGTCGGCGCGAGCACGGCGCCGAGCAGCACGGCGGACGCCAAGCTCAACCCGAGGACCGATGATCCGACGATCGCTGTGGCGGCGATGCAGAGCGGCATCGTGATCGCCAACAGTCGCCAGGTCGGCATCCACGACTTCCAGCCCAGCGGCCGATCGATCGCCAGGCCGGCCACCGTCAACGACAGCAGCACGCCTGCTTCGGTCAGCTTCTCGGTCAGTTCGAGGTTCGTGCGCAGATCCGGAATTCGCAGCGCGGGCACCGACGCGAACACCGCAGCCCCGATCGTCGTGAGGACGAGGGCCAACGAGAACGGCCACGACCGGACCGAACGGTGCACGACAGCGGCGATCAAGCCGACGACACCGGCAGTCAGCAGCGTCACCTCGTACGGGTCGAATTTCACTCCACCACCCTGCCGGGTTCGACCGGCGATCGTCGTTGACCCGTGCGCATTTTCCGCACGTCGGGCCGATCCGGACGAATTCTCGATTACCGACCTGACACCGACGCGCAGAGTGTGCTGAACTGTCCATACCAGAGAGAGGAGGTGGTCCAGACAATGTCAGACAGTTATTGCGGGATCCTGGAGGTGGTTGGCCGTCGGCGATAGTTGCCACATGGTCAACAGGCTGGATCGCCTGGCGAATTCAACGCCAACCCCGCTGCACCTCATCGCCGCAGTTGATCCCGGCGGCGTGACCGACGAGTCTCCGGACCCGTCGGTCTCGTGGTGAAGTGCAGTCCCAAACAGTTGTGTTCGACGCCCGAGTGCCACCCGGTGCTCGGGCGTCGTCGCGCAAGTGGGTCTGACCGCCGATGTCCAGTAACTTTGCCCACGATGGATCATCACCCGAAGTTCGAAGAGAGCCGATTCCTCGGCGACAAGCGCACGCAACTCGTCTATGACCTTCAGACCTGGGAGGACGACGACGTGATCAACGAGTTCGTGGAACAGGGAGTGGCGCTCTGCTTCGACCCCGACGAGCTGCCCGAGGCTCGCAATCGTGGGTACACGCTGGCGACGCCCGGCGTCAAGCGCATCAAGCGCGCCCCCCGAGCCTGAACGGCTGCACCACGATGCCGGGTATGAACGAGCGGTTCGACTCCAACGGGTGGTCGCTTGCCTGCCATGTCGCCCGACCGCCCGGTGATGTGCGGCCCGGTCCCGGGGTCATCCTGTGTCACGGGTTTCCGATCGGCCCACTCGACGCCGAATTGTCGGCGGGCACGTTCCCGCAGCTGATGGACCGAGTCGCCAACGGTCTCGGCTGTGTCGCGATGACGTTCAACTTCAGAGGCTGCGGCGAGAGCGAGGGCGACTTCTCACTCCAGGGCTGGGTCGACGACCTGCGCAACGCGATCACGCATCTGCAAGCGGTGAGCGAACCCGACGGTGTCATCCTGGTCGGAACGAACACGGGTGGATCGATCGCCGTATGCGTCGGCGCGGACGACCCGCGAGTGAGTGCACTCGGTCTGCTCAGCCCGCGGGCCGATTTCGACGACTGGGCCGACCAGCCACGCCGCTTCCTCGAACACGCACGTGAGATCGGTGCGATCTCCAACCGCCAGTTCCCGCCCTCGGTCGACGACTGGGCTCGCGAGTTTCGACGGTTCCGGCCGGTTGCCTCGGCGCGCCGATTCGCCCCACGGCCGATGATGGTGATGCACGGCGAAGATGACGATTCGGTCCCGGTGTCAGATGCGCGGCAACTGGTCAACGCTCACGGCGACGCCGAGTTGAGCCTGTTCGTCGGTGCCGGTCATCGGTTGCGACACGACCCGCGTGCCGTCGCGGTGCTGATCGGCTGGCTGGACCGGATGCGGTCGACGACGGTGCACCCGTCCGCCAACATCGTCTGAACAGCGTCGGCAGACGAAACCCCACCGTGGCGTGGAGCAACGTCTCCCGAACGCGAGTGGGAACGGGTGGTCAGCGGGTGCCGTCGAGTTGGCTGACGTGCCATTCGTACGCGGTCTTCACGATTGCGTCGAGGCCGTGTTCGGCCTGCCACCCCAGTGTTGTCAGCGCATGATCGGGGTTCGCGTACGTCGACACCGGGTCCCCGGCGCGTCGCGCAACGACGTCACGGGGCACCTCTGCCCCGGCGACTGCTTCGGTTGCGGTGATCACGTCGAGCACGGATGACCCCGTTCCGGTGCCGACGTTGACGGCGGTCGATTCGCCACCCTCGCCGAGATAGGTGAGCGCCTTGACGTGGGCGTCAGCGAGATCTTCGACGTGGATGTAGTCACGGATGCAGGTGCCGTCGGGTGTGTCGTAGTCGTCGCCGAACACCTTGAGGCGGTAGCCGTCGAGGAGCATGGCCTTCATGACCAACGGGATCAGGTTCTGGCTGTGCGTCCAGTCCTCTCCGATCCGACCGTCGAAGCTCGCACCTGCTGCGTTGAAGTAGCGCAGGCTGACGGAGTTCAACCCGTTCGTGACTCCGTACCACCGCAGAATGGTCTCGACCATCGCCTTGGACTCTGCGTAGACGCTCTCGGGATGAATCGGGGCGTCTTCGGTGACCGGGTTGACCTGCGGGGTGCCGTTCACCGAGCACGACGACGAGAACACGACGTCGTCGACTCCCGACGCAAGGCACGCCTCGACCAATTCGACGGTGCCGGCCACATTGTTCCGCCAGTACTTCGCAGGTGTGTCCATCGATTCTCCGACCGCCTTGTATGCGGCGAAGTGGACGAGCTGCGTGACGCCGTGCTCGTTGCACGTCGCAGTCACCAGGTCGGGATCGGCGATGTTGCCGACAACGAGTGGTGCATCGATGACCGCCTCACGACGCCCGAGTTCGAGTGTGTCGAGGACAACGACGTCTCGGCCGGCTGCGCGCAGCGAGCGCACGGTGTGTGACCCGATGTATCCGGCGCCGCCGGTGACGAGGACGGTTCCGTCGAGCGATGACATACCGAGCGATCGTAGCGACGTGTAGGGAGTTGTGTGGATCGGTGAGTTGCGCTGTAGATCGAAGGCTGACCGCTCGGTTGAACATCGCTACGCTGGAACGATGCCTGCGGTGACTCAGCGGATGCGTGGGCTGATCAGCCGGTATCGGGTCGATCGTCGCCTGCCTCCGCCAGTGCGCGACCTCTTCAGCTCGGCGCTGCGACTCCGCAGGCGAGATGCCGCGGATCGTGCGTTGGCGGCGAGCCGCCCTGTGCTCGGCCGTGCGAGTTCTGACGTGAACGACGTCCGGACCGCCCGTCTGGGTGACCGGCGTCTCGTGACGAGCGGACCGCTCCCGGCTTCGCTGTTCGATCTGGGACACGTGCACGCTCGCAGCTTCGTAACTGCGTTGGAGTCCGCCGGGATCGCACCATTTCTCGTGACCCGGCGCGACGACGGCCTCGAATTCGGCATCGCAGCCGAGCATCGAGACCGGGCGCTCGATGTCCTGGTGGCCGCACTCTCCGGCACCGGGGTCTACCTGGTGTGGGCAGACGGGCCCAGGTCCGGCATCGTCGAGTTGTCCGATGCGTCCGATCGACATGTGCGGCGGGCTCGCTGCTGGAACGTCTTCACCGCATACGCGTGGGGTGACCGTGTGCTCGGCGAGTCGGCCGGCACCCGACTCACCTTCTGGGACGTCGGGACATCCGGCCAACGCGAGATGATCGGCACACGCGGGCAGGAACGCTTCCACCTCGACACGCCGCAGACCAGGCCGGTCGTCGATGGGCGCGAGTATCCCGGCCTCGCAGCGTTCCCGGTCGGTGACACGTTCGAGGAGTTCGTCGGCGACATCGACATGGTTTACACGTGGGTTGATGGCAGCGACCCGGCGTGGCAGGCCGACTTCCGGCACTGGATCGAGGCCACCCAGGGAGCGGTCCCCGAGTCGGCTTTCGACCCCGCGAGATTTCGCAGTCGTGACGAGTTGCGCTACTCGCTGCGCTCGGTGTGGGCGTACTGCGGTTGGGTCCGCAACATCTACGTCGTCACGTCCGGGCAGGTCCCGGCATGGCTCGATGACCATCCGCGCATCCGCGTCGTACCGCACAGCGAGATCTTGCCGCCACACGCCCTGCCGACGTTCAACTCACACGCCATCGAGTCGGCGCTGCATCGCATCGACGGCCTCGCCGAGCACTTCATCTATCTGAACGACGACTTCTTCATCGGTCGACCGGTGCGGCCCGAGGTCTTCTTCACGCCGAACGGGCTGCCGCGCGTGTTCCAGAGCACCGCCCGCGTGTACGCGATGGAAGACGCCGACACGTTGGCGTTCGACACTGCTGCGATGCGGGCGCGAGCACTCATGACTGAACGATTCGGGCGAGTGGTGAGCAACAAACCGCTCCACGCTCCCTATCCGCTGCGCCGCAGCGTCATCGCTCAACTCTGCGAGGAGTTCGCGGACGAGGTGAGTACCACCGCCGAGAGCCGTTTCCGCTCGCCGGCCGATCTCAGCATTGCCGCGTCGTTCGCGTCCCAGTACGCACTTGCGCTGGGTGCTGCTGTCCACGGCCGGATCGAATGTCGACATGCTCACGTCGAGTCGGGTCGGCTGGCATGGGACCTCGATCGCATCAAACTCGGCGATGACGTCGACACCTTCTGCATTAACGAGACCCAGGACACAGGGCACGAAGAGCAGGGGCGCGAAGCGCGACTTCGAGACTTCTTTGTGTCCATGTTCCCCGTTCCCGCCCCATGGGAGCGCCCGGAGAAGGCGATGCTGCAGTGAGTGAATTGCGTCGCGTCGCCCAGTTCGGTCGCGATGCGACCGGACGGTTGTACCGGGAGTGGGCCGGAGTCCGACGTCGTCTCGGTCGCCTGGGTTCGGCACAACCAGCACTCGATGTGTTCGGTGACGTCGACCGTTCCGATGTCGCTGCATGGAATCAGATCACCGCTGAACGTCACGACGCGTACCGGCAGGTCATCGAGCCGGTGTCGGGAAGTGTGGTCATCATCTGTTCGTCGAACCGGCCGCAAGACATGGCCAATGTCATCGCCTCGGTCGGGGCACAGCTTCATCACGACCTCGAGTTCGTCTTCGTCGCCCATGGTGATCACTGGGAGAGCGGCGCAGCGACACGAGCCTGTGCAGAACTCGAAGGTGCTCTGCAGCGGGTTCAGGTACTGCATCGCCCGACTTCGTCGTCGTTGGGGGCGTGCCTCAACGCTGCGATGGAGGCATCGACCGCCCGTTTCGTCGCCAAGTTCGACAGCGATGACCGATACGGGCCGAATTATCTCGCTGATGCTTTGAGAGCTCATCGTTACTCGGGAGCCGGAGTCGTCGGCAAGCACTCGATCTTCGGGCTGCTCGAGGGCACCGACGAGTACTTTCTGCGGTTTCCGGCACGAGAGTTCGACTACACGTCGTCATTGGCGGGCAGCACGTTTGTGATCGATCGAGACATCGTCGGCGATCAACGTTTCGTCGATCTCTCGATCGGCGAAGATCAGGCCTTTCTCCGCCGCTGTCACCTCCGCGGCATCTCGACCTTCGCCTGCGACCGCTTCAACTATGCCGTCGTGCGTTCCGGAGCGAACACGTGGAAGGTCACCAACGACGACTTCACAGCCGATTCGATCATGTTCGGCGTCGAGTGGAACCCGTCGCAGATCGAGCGCTGACCAGGCCACTGAAACGCTGACGGTCTGACCTAGCATCCAGGTCGTGGGAGACAGCAAGGCCTCTGCAGGCGCTGAAGGCGAGAGTGGCGATGCGAGCGACGGCGGCGACACAGCCTCCGTCATCGACTGGGTCGTGCTGACCATGGGAGACCGCCCGGATGGCCTCGCCGCAGCACTTGCCTCAATCGAGGCGCAGGAATCGGGCTCTGAACGGGCCGTCGTGGTGCTCAACGGTTGCGATGCCGATGTGCTCGACGATCACGTGTGCGAACGGCACGACGTGGTGGAACTGCCCACGAACATCGGCGTGTCCGCCGGCCGAGACGTCGGGTTGAAAGCGACCACTGCCGCACTCGTCGGCTTTCTCGACGACGACGCCCGGCTGCTCGGATCTGTCACCGATCAAATTCGAGCCGCGTTCGACGCGGACGATCGTCTTGCGGTGGTGTCGCTGCGCATGGTCGACGAAGGTGGCGAGACCGACCGCCACCACGCACCTCGACCAGGTGCCAGGCCGACCGAAGAGTCGGGTGACGTGGCCCTCTTCGTCGGCGGAGCTGCTGTGTTCCGGAGAGATGCATACGACAATGTCGGCGGGTACTTCCTCGACCTCGTCTATGGGCACGAAGAGGTCGAACTGTGCTGGCGATTGATCGATGCCGGTTGGCGAATCACCTATCTCGCCGACCTGGAGCTCTTCCACCCTCGCATGGAACTGTCGCAGCGCCCACGCGGTTGGTGGCTGACCGGCCGAAACCGGGTGTGGGTGGCTCGGCGAACACTGCCGTGGCCCGTAGCGGCCTTCAACGTCGGCGCCTGGCTGGTGTTGGGTCTGCGACGGGCTCCGAAGGGGGAGTGTCGACGGAGCTACTTCGCTGGCTGGCGTGCGGGCTGGGGCGGCCCGATTGAGCGCAACGCCATCTCGTGGGGTGGCGTCTGGCGGCTCACACGTCTGGGTCGACCGCCGATCATCTGATCGTGGGCTGGGCCGTCTCGCCACGGTGGGTCAGCGCCCCCGCGGCGAGCCCTGCGACCCACATCGTGTGGATCACGACGGTGACGGCCACCGTTCGAACCCGGTGAGCAGGGCGCCCTGAACCGGTCGCTGCTATTGCCCCGACGTAGCCGATGGGGATGACCAACGCTCGTTGCCACCGGGCCGCCGCAACGAGCGCGAGGACGACGGACAGCACGCCGAGCGGAGCAATGAGCTGTCGAGGTCGGAGTGAATCAGGGTGCATGCGCAACACGACGGACTTCCACACCCCGTACTCGTAGTACTGCCGAGCCAGTGACCTCCAGGAACCCCGTGGCGTGTACCCGACCGCAAGGACTGGATCGAGGACGACATCGAGCCCTGCCTTGCGCAATCTGATGTTCAGCTCGTAGTCCTCGTTGCGGAGGAGGTGCTCGTCGTAGAGACCCACCGCTTCGATCGAGGTCCGGTCGTACACGCCGAGATAGACGGTGTCGACAGGGCCTGCCGTGCCGCCGGTGCGGTAGGACGCTCCGCCGGTGCCCAGCAACGATGTGGTGGCGGCTGCAACGGCTGCGGTGAACAGCGTCGTGGGTGCGGGAACCTGGAGGCCACCGACGTTCGCTGCACCCGAGCGTCGCAGCGTTCCGACGGCGTGCTCGATGTACCCATCAGGAAGTTGGCTGTGGCCGTCGACGCGCACGATCACCGGTGACGTCCCGGCGCGGATCGCATGATTCAACGCCGACGGAATCTCGCCAGACGGATTGTCGACGACGAGGAGTTCAGGCACAGCGGTGCACAGCGCTTCGGCGATCTCCGCCGTGGCGTCACCAGAAGGGCCAACGGCCATGATGATGCGCGTGGTTCCCGGATAGGACTGCGCTCGGACTGCGGCCACAGCGATCTCGAGGTGAGCCGCCTCGTTCCTAATGGGCATGACCACATCGACATCGGGCCATGCAGGGTCATCGCGCCACTCAGACACGACGACTGAGCACCACCCAGATGGTCCGTAACAGGATCTGGGCGTCGATGACGATCGACCAATCGACGAGGTACTGCAGGTCGTACCCGAGTTTGAACTCGGCGTCGGTGTCGTAGCGCCCGTTCACTTGAGCAAGACCGGTCAGGCCGGGAGGGAGTTCGTTGCGACGCACGTAGCCGGGAACTCTTCGACTGATCTCGGCAACGAGTTCTGGACGTTCCGGCCGCGGCCCGACGAGAGACATCTCGCCGCGCAGCACGTTGAACAACTGGGGCAGTTCGTCGACGCGCATTTTGCGCAGCCAGGCCAGTGCCGGAATGATCCGGGCGTCGTCGACGGTGGCCAACTGGGCACGGCCGTCTTCCTCGGCGTCGGGGACCATGGTGCGGAACTTGATGCAGTCGAACTCGACCCCGTCGCGCCCCACGCGGACCTGGCGATAGAACACGGGCCGCCCCGAGGTGATCAGCACGTACAGCGCCGTCAATACCATCAGCATGAGCCACACCGGTGCGAGTCCGACGGTGAGCATCAGGTCGAAGGCGCGTTTGAGTCGAACCTTGTGCATGGGAATGGTGTGGAGGCGAAGCGGCACGAAGGGCATTCCTCCGACCTCACGGATGCTCTTGAGTCCGAGCAGGGTCTCGCGGGCGCTCACCCGTTGGAGGAAGCCGACGCCGGCGTTGTCGAGGGAGTTGAGGGGCTCGGGATAGACCGAGCCGAACGCGGTGACGTCGAGGAGGAGCACGTCGGTGGCCTGGGTGTCGACCACAGCAGTCGTCAGGAGATGTGGGGATCCGACCCGACCGACGACGCGTGCTTCACGGTCGCTCTCGACGAGGTGTTTCTCCGCGAGGTCGAGCGAATCATCGGCGCCGACGAGGACGACCCGCGGGGCACCTTGGCGGCGTCGAGCCAGTCGGCGACTGATGGCGCGGTTGGCGACGAGGACGAACGAGGAGAGAAAGAAGAACACGGCGAGGTTGAGACGCGGCATCAGATACTGGCCGCGGTTGAGTGCGACGACGGCCAGGCCTTGGATACCGACGCCGATCGCCGTGGCGAGCAGCACCCGGGGGAGCCAGGGTCGCAGCCCGAGGCGCGGCTCGCGTTCGTAGAGACCGGTGAAGTAGTTGGCGGCGAGGTGGCCGGCGGTGGCGATGGCGAAGCCGACCAGGTAGAAGGCCACGGGCGACGTGTCCCAGTCGAAGGAGAATCCGAAGCGGACGAAGCTGATGACCACCATCAGCGCATAGAGAGCAATGGCGTCGAGTACCGACAGGAACCGGAAGCCGCGTGACCACAACCAGGTCGTGGGCCGACTCACCAACGCGGCGGCGCGGTCGCGCGGCAGCGGAAACGGCTGAGGCTGCCGTGCGTCCGATCGTGCTTGGCGCCTCGCGGGCGAGTTCGTGGTGGTCATTGCCCACCCACGTTACTGGCCGGTCCGGAACGCTGACCGCCACCGATCAGCGGCGCACATCAATCGGCCTTGCGCGACCATGACGGACGCAGCGTGACCAGACCGTGCGTTTCGTTGGTGTCGCCGGCGATCACGTCGAAGGTGAGGGCATTCTGGACGTGGTCGTAGATGTGCTGGCGGCCCCACCCGGTGATCTCGGTGTGCAGGACGTAGCGCGACGGCAGCAGGGGGATCTGTTCGAAGAGGACGTCGACGTGTCCGCTCCCGGAGAGCGTGTCGGGAACGTCACCGGCGTCGCGCGTCGAGGGCGCGGTGAGGGCGGCGCCGGCGAGACTGGCCACCGTGAGGGCGAACACCGGTTTGGGGACGGGTTCCGACGCCCGGTAGTGAAGTCGCACGGTCAGGTCGTCGCCCGTGCGGAGCCGGTCGACTGGGACGCCGTCGACGAGGAGTTCGGTTCTGGTCACTCGGATCTTGCCGTCGCCCCGCCGGATCCCTTCGGCTCCCTCGGTCGTCTCGCCGCCGAGCATCGTCTCGGTGTACTCGTCGACGACCTCGGCCGGATCGCCATCGCGTTTGACGCTCCCGTGGTCGAGCCAGATGGCACGGTCGCAGAATTCGCGGACGGTCGTCGCGTCGTGCGTGACGAGCACGAGCGTGCGGCCCTGGGTCCGGAAGTCGACGAACTTCTCCATGCATTTCTGCTGGAAGGTCACGTCGCCGACTGCGAGGATCTCGTCGATCAAGAGCAGTTCAGGGTCCACGTTGATCGCCACTGCGAAGGCGAGGCGGACATACATGCCCGACGAGTAGGTCTTCACCGGTGTGTCGATGAAGTCGTGCAACCCCGAGAAGTCGACGATCTCGTCGAAACGCTCGGCGATCTCCTTGCGACCCATGCCGAGGATCGACGCATTGAGGAACACGTTGTCACGTCCGCTCAACTCCTGGTGGAATCCGGCGCCGAGTTCCAAGAGGGCGGCCATCTTGCGATGGACCTCGATACGACCGGCGTTGGGCGTGAGGATCTGCGCCATGCACTTGAGCAGCGTCGACTTGCCCGACCCGTTGTGTCCGATGATGCCGACCGCCTCGCCCGCACGGACATCGAACGAGACGTTGCGGAGCGCGAAGAATTCGTCGTAGCGGTTGCGGCCCCCAGAAGCGATGTACTGCTTGAGCGACGACGCTCGTTCCTGGTGGATGCGGAAGGTCTTGGTGACATCGTCGACTCGAAGGGCGATGCCGGCGTTGGCGGGATCGGTCATGTCAGGTGCCAGCCCTAGATCTCTTCCGCGAATCGCGGTGACAGTCGGTTGAAGATCCATGCGCCGATCGCAAAGACGACGAATGCCCACGCTGCGATGTAGCCCCATCGGGCCAGGCTCGGGAACACGCCCTCGTAGAGGATCTGGTGGGAGGCGGTCACGAAGCTGCCGGTCGGGCCCCACGGGGCGTACTTGTTGATCACGGGACTCTGGACCTGGCCGATGACCCAGATGATCGGACTCGCGTAGAACAGCACCTGAGAAAAGATTCCCCACAGGTAGTTGATGTCGTGGAAGAACACGTTCGCCGCCGACAGCGCAAGGGCGACACCGGTGGTGAACATCGAGATCAGAATGAGCAGCACGGCCATCGGCAGGAGCCAGTGGAACATGAAGTGGCCGAACAGCAGGAACGACACCGAGAGCACGAGGAGTTCAATGCACACCGTCACGAGTTGCGCAAGGACGATCGACAGCACCAGGTGTTCGTGCGGGAATGCGACCTTCTTGATCAGGCTCGCTCCGCCTTGAACCGATCCGATACTCGCACTGACCGAGATGGCGAAGAACTGGAACGGGAGCAGGCCCGACAGGAAGTAGAGCGGAAAGTTCTGGATGCCGCTGGAACTCGCACGCGGGGCCACGCCACCGAAGATCTTGAGGAAGATGATGCTGAAGATGATCATCTGACTGATCGGGTTCAGCAGACTCCACGCCCAGCCCAGAATCGACTTGCGATACCGGGTGCGCAGCTCCTTCAGAGAGAGGAGGTAGAGGAGGTTGCGGTGGGCCACCGCCGTCCGTAGCGACATGTCGGGGCGAACCCTATCCAGCTGACCCGGTGCGAGCAGTCGATGCCTGCCCGGTCGTGGGCGTGACCCATCTCATGCGCCGACGAGCTGGATCACCATGTTGATCCCGGTGATCGCCGCGACGACGCTGACCATCCACACAGCACTGCGCTTGTCCATCGCCGACGCCGCCGAGACGATCATCAGTGGGACGAGCGGCAGTCCGAACCGCGCCGGCGTTCCGAAGTCCTGATTGCTGAAGTAGGCAAAGTAGAAGGTGTAGAACGGTCCGGCCGCAAGGAGGGCTGCGACGGTGGCCCGGGCGAGCCACGCCTGCCGGGCGGTGGTCGCCACTGCGACGGCGGCGGCGATCAGCAATGCGATGAACACCCAGTTCGTCAACTCGACGCCGGCAAAGGTCCAGGACGAACGCATCGGCGGTGACACGTAGGCATTGCGGACGGGGGTGAACGTGGCGCTGAGTTGGCCGATGATCTTGTCGGTGGACACGCCGGTCGCGACGTTGTTCGCGAACATCGGCGCGTTAAACATCGCATCGCTGGCGTCGTCGACGGGAGACTGGGGGAACAGCCATTCGTGGACTGGGGTGCTGATTTCGAGGCGGAACAGCAGCAGGCCCGGCAGGATCGTCAGCGGTGCCAGACGCTGCAACGGCGAGAAGTCTGTCGCGCCGATGCGCCGAGCGACGAGGTACAGGCCGCACGCGGCGATTGCGAGGATGTTCGTGGCTTCGACGAAGAGCACGCCGACGTACACGGCGGGGAGCCACCACCAGCGCAATCGCCCGGCCTCGTACTTGATCGTCGCCAGCGCCGCGAGGGCTCCGGTGAGCATCAAGCTCACATCTGCGTTGACCGTCGCCGCAGCGTGGAAGATCGCAAGCGGTGTCACCAGCAGCAGCGCAGTGACCGGCGCACGCGCTCGACGCCGAATGCCGAGACAGGCCATCAGGTACCACGTCACCGACAGTGCAGCGGCAAGCCAGACGCCGCCCAGCATCCGCGCTGCAGTCACCTTGCTGCCGAAGAGGCCGACGGCGACGACCGCGCGCGCGGTGACGCCGGTGATCACGTAGTAGGGAGGGAACTGCGATGCAGCGGTGTTGAAGCCTCTTTCCTGAAAGTCGTTCGGATCGTAGGAGTCGAGTCCGCAGAGCGGCCCGACGTAGCTCGGTGAGTCGACGCTGCGACACGCAGCTTCCGAGAGCGCCTCCTGGCCGACTCGATCGTTGCGAACGGGGATGTCGAAGTCCCCGGCACGGATCATGTAGTCGACGTGCTGAAGTTCGTCGATCGGAGACAGTGTCTCGTAGGTCCGCACGTGGAGCGCCACCATGACCAGCGCAGCGACGAGAATGGCCGCACACGCAACCCAGTCGACCCGATTCCAGGACACGGCGGCCGAGTCATCGGGCCTGGAAGGTGACGTCGCCACGGGGCTGGAAGGTATCACCGAGGACCTGGCAACGGTGTCGCGCCGGGCCACGGCAGCGTTGGGTAGCGCCGGTGCACGCTGGCAATGGCGTCATCGGTCGCAAGGTTGGTCAAGGTGATCATCGACGATGCCTGAACGCGGTACCGCCCCAAGATTTCGGGGTGCAGGACGGCTCGACCTCCGGCCGCGGCGAGCCGCAGCCACAGATCCCAGTCCTCCCACCCGTACACCTCACGGTCGTCGTCGCGGTAGCCGCCGAGATCGGTCCACATCGTCCGGCGCCACATCGCCTGGGCGTCGATGTAATTGGCCGAACAGAGCCGGACGGGGTCCCACGCCAGCGCGCTGCGGATGTTCCGTTGGTCGCCGAAGTCCTCGAGAATCGAGTAGGTCGCCGCCGCCCCGGGATCGGAGTCGAGCGTGTCGGCAAGTCTGGTCAGGCACCTCGGGTACACCTGGTTGTCGGCGTCGATGACGAACACGTACTCGCCGTGGGCCGCAGCGAACGCGTCGTTGCGCGCTGCGGCGAGGCCCTCGTTGGCGTCCTTGCCGAGAAGCAGCATCGGGATGTGAGGGTGCGCCTCGAAGAAGTCGGTGACGATGCGCCTGCCGTCATCGGTCGAATGATCGTCGACCACGACGACCTCGTAGTCGATGTCGACCGAGGAGACGAGACTCGCCAGCGTGTCGGTGACCACCTCGGCGTAGTCGTACAGCGTGACGATCGCCGAGACTCGAGGGGCGGCGGCCCGGCGATCGTAGGCCGGGGTCGCGATGCGTTCGACGTGTTGCACATCCCCATGGCGCAGCATGCAGGACATCGAGTCGATTCGGCGCAACATCGCAGTGTCGTCCAGCGCGATCTGCTTGGCTGCGCGTTGCAGTTCGGCGTGGGGTCGAAACGGGCCCAGCCGGACGGGTGGCGCGATCTTGGAAGCTCCCAGACGCCACGGGCCGGAAGCGGGGTCCGAGGTAGCCAGGTGGCCGGTGAGTCGGGGGAGTGTGACCGTCTCGAGGTGGTCGAGCACCGTCGCCAGTGTCCCGGCGAAGCCGATGTCTTCGCTGACGGCGTGGAACGCGTCGTCCGCCAGTCGACGGTGCGTGACCGGATCTGAGAGCAGACGGGTGATCGCTGTTCCCATGTCGCTGATCGGAACCGACAGGAAGTGTTCGCCCGCCATGAGCGGCGCTGAGGTCTCCGACGGCTCGGTGATGACGACGCATCGGTTGGCCATTGCCTCGATCATCCGCGCCCACTCGAAGTAGGCCGGGGTGTCGGCGCGGCCGCGATTGCGATGCAGGTTGACCAAGATCTTCGCGGACGCCAGGAGTCGGTACTTGTCGTCACCGAACACGACGCCCGGCGACGTCTTGTCGACCGGGCGGTCGAATTTGAACAGGCGGAGATCTGACCGCAGATGTTGGAGTGTCGGGGCCAGTTCGGCCAGCGCTGCCCCTCGCCGATCGTCGAGGCCGCCCATGAACAGCACATCGATCGGCCGCTCGGACAGTGCACGATCCGTCGCCCGCGCAGCGGCCATCGCAGGGACAGCACCGAGTTGGAGGTGTGCGGCATCGACACCGGCGGAGCGCAGGGCGCGCACGCCGTGAGGGTTGATGTCGAGGCACTCGAGGCCACGCCGGCAGGCGTCGAGCGTGAGGTCGAACCATGGTGTTCCCGGCTGCTCGGTGGCGACGCAGATCGAGACCGCCGCTGCGCGCTGCAGTGTTCGCGTCGACGCGTCGAACAGCTCGAAGAACTCGTGGGGTGCAACGACGAGGTTGATCGAACCGTCGAGCTGGGGGAGTTCGTCGGTGACGAGCTCAGCAGTCCGTCCGCTCGCGCGGGACGCGTCGACGATCCACGATGCGATGTCACGCATGAACTCATTGCCGGTCGCGGCAACGAACACGCGCACCGGCGCCCCGGTGCCGCTCCTGGCGGCGCTGGGTGGAGTCACGTCCGCTCGCGCAGAATCCGCATTGCCTTGCCCGGAGCGCGCCCGAGCTTGGCAATCGCCCGCTTTGCGACTCCGGCCTTGTCCGGGTGATGTCGGGCGTCACTGGCCATCGACCGGAGTAACGCATGCCGACTCATCGCCGTCGGGAGAGCTTCGGCGAGCGTTCTGACCTCGGAGCGTCGCGCCAGGGCTTCGGCACGCATCTCAGCGAGTGCAGCCTCGGCGAGCGCGAGGCGGCGACGGAGTTCGGCATGCTCGCCGCCGGGGTCAGTGCTCGGCGTGTGTGGTTCGCTGGACATCAGGCACCGAAGCTATCGCCCGCCACGCGTCTGACCGGGGAGCTGGCTGGTCGCTGGCTGGTTTGCCGGTCGGTGACCGTTCGGCTCGACTTGTAACCTCGCACCCATGACTGCTGCTTCGCCCGACGGGTCGGGTGACGAGCTCGACCGCCTGCGTGCGTTGGTCGGGCCATCCGAAGTCGCCTACGAATCGCTCCTGAACGATCGCGCCGCGGCCGAAGCACTGGCCAAGCAGGCGCTGAGCGAGACCGGTGAGCTGCGCGGCCGCCTCGAGGAGATGAGCGTGCAACTGTCGCGAGCGCGTCAAGACCAAGATGTGCTGCTTCGGCGTGCCGACATGACGCCCTGGCGCCGAGTGGCTGATCGCTTGCAACGGCGGTGGACGACCTCGGTCGCCCCCCGCGTGTCCACACTCCTGCGCCGCTCGTGACGGGTCAGACACCGACTCCGCCACGTTTCAGCGTGCTCACCACGGTGTACGACACCGAACCCGCACACCTGCGGGCGTGTCTCGAGTCCGTTGATGCCCAGACCGAGACATCGTGGGAGCACATCATCGTCGACGACTGCTCGCAGCGGCCCGAGGTCCGGAGGGTGCTCGCTGAGTTCGAGGCGAGTTCGGCCCGCAGAACCGTGATCCACCGAGCGGTCAACGGTGGCATCGCTGTCGCAAGCAACGACGCGCTCGAAGCTGCCGTGGGTGAATTCATCGTGCTGCTCGATCACGACGACGTCATCACGGCCGACGCCCTCGAGGTGATGTCGCAGCACGTCGGCGACGGCGCCGACGTCTGGTACAGCGACCACGATCTCCTGCGCCGCGACGGTCGCTGCGCATCGCCGATGTACAAACCCGATTTCTCGCTCGAACGGCTTCGGAACCACAACTACATCACCCACCTCGTCGTCGCGCGACGTGCCGCTGTCGACAGCGTCGGAGGGTTCCGTGAAGGCTTCGACGGGGCGCAGGATCATGACCTCCTGCTCCGGCTCGCCGAGGTAGCGGCGCCGTTCACGCACGTGCCCCAGGTGCTGCTCCACTGGCGGCAGTCTCCAGCGAGCGTCGCAAGCGACTCGGCGAACAAACCCGAGGCGTATGACAGAGGGACGCGGGCCGTTGCCGATCACTTCGGCCGGTCGGGCATCGATGCAAGGGTGGAACCCGGCGCCCTCGCCGGTCTCTATCGCATCCGACGTCAGATCACGGGTCGACCGACGGTGTCGGTCGTGATTCCGACGCGCGGCTCGCGCGGTCAGGTGTGGGGCGTCGAGCGGATCTTCGTGCACGACGCGATCGGTTCGCTACTGGCGCCCGACACGAACGTCCGGATCGAGATCGTTGCGGTGATCGACAGCGGTACCGACTCCGTCGTCGAGCGCGGCCTGCGTTCCCTCGTTGGTGATGACCTCGTCGTGGTGCCGTACGGGCGGCCGTACAACTTTGCGGAGAAGATCAACGCCGGCGTCGCCGCCGCGACCGGTGACTACCTCTTGCTCCTCAACGACGACACCGAACTCATCGAACCCCAGAGCCTGCTCGAGATGGTCGGTCTCGCCCAGGACCCGACGGTCGGCATGGTCGGTGCGAAGCTGCTGTTCGAAGACGGCCGCCTGCAGCACGGCGGCCACGTCTACAACCAGGGCTACATCTCTCATGCGATGTTCCACTGGCCGGGTGATCATCCGGGCCCCTATCGCCTGCTCGCCGTCGAACGTGAATGCAGCGGAGTCACCGCCGCTGCTGCACTGCTTCGGCGCGACGTCTTCGACGCCGTCGGTGGCATGAACGCCGCATTTGCCGTCAACTACAACGACGTCGACTTCTCCTTGCGGATCCGAGCTGCCGGGCTGCGCGTGATCTGGACACCGCACGCCAGTTGGTACCACTTCGAACAGCAATCGGGAGCACATCCGATCCGTAGCGACGAAGCAGCCATGGTCGATCGACTGTGGCACGACGAGCTCGCCGTGGACCCGTTCTACAACCCGAATCTCGCTCCGGGGCGCAGCGACTGGCTTGAGTTGCCGATGCGCTCTGGTGCGCCTCCCTCGGAGGTGCTGCCCGACGGTCGAGTCTCATGGGGCTGATGGTGCGGGGATGAAACCAGTTGGCCGACGCATCCCATAAGATGCCGCTGATGGCTGGAAACGATGTCGGTGACGAAGTCGTCGAGCTCCGCGCGGAGGTCGATCGCTTGCGAGCCCTCATCGGGCCGAGTGAGGACGCCTACCTGAAGCTGCAACTCGATGTGCTCGGCGCTCGCGATGCAGCGATCGCTGCCGAGGCCGAGGTCGGCGTCCAACGCGGACGCAATCAGTTGATCGAGACCGAACTGGCGCGATCGCAGCGCGATTTCATCTGGTTGCGTGAGCAGGTGGTCGTCAAGGCCAAGGCGCTGCGCGACCGCGGCCCAGGCCTCAGCCGTGTCGTCGGTCGCCTGACCAGTCGATGAGCACGGAGGCAGCGGTGGTCTCACCGACGACCGGGCCTCGGTTCTCGATCGTGACTCCGGTGTACGACCCGCCCGCGGACGTGCTGCGAGAAATGATCGAGTCAATGCTCGCCCAGTCCTTCACCGACTGGGAATTCGTCCTCGTCGACGACTGCTCGCCGTCGGATCACGTGGCACGGGTGTTGCGCGAGTACGCCGCGGCTGACTCGCGCGTCATCGTCATCGAACGAGAGGTGAACGGCGGCATCGTTGCCGCGTCGAACGACGGCCTCGCGGTGGCGAGCGGGGAGTTCGTCGGCCTCCTCGACCACGACGACACCCTTGCCATCGACGCCCTGCGGCTGGTCGACATGTACGCAATCGAACACCCGGAGATGGACTACTGCTACAGCGATGAGGACCTGATCGATGTCGCTGGCCAGTACGTCGGGCCGTTCTACAAACCCGACTGGTCGCCGGAACGGCTGCGCGGACAGAACTACTGCACCCACTTCTCAGTGTTCCGAGCGACACTGCTCGAACAGATCGGCGGATTCCGACCCGGGTTCGACGGCTCTCAGGACTACGACGTCATCCTGCGCGCCACCGAGCAGGCGCGCGAGATCGTCCACATCCCTTTCGTGCTGTACCACTGGCGGCAGATCGCGACGTCGGTGGCGAGCGGCGACCTCACGGTCAAGCCGTACGCGTACGATGCCGGTCGGCTGGCCGTCCAGGAGCACTGCGAGCGCATCGGCCTCGACGCAGAGGTCGAGCTCGGGGCGTTTCCCGGCAACTACCGGACTCGCCGGCGCGTTCCAGCGGACGCCACGGTGTCGGTCGTGATCGCGACGCAGGGGGCGTCGGAGCGAGTGTGGGGCGTGGAACGACTCCACGTCGTCGCAACGATCCAGTCGGTCTTGGCTCGCACCTCGCGCCCTGTGACCTCGCTCGGTTTCGTCGTCGTCGCCGACGCAGCGACGACCGAGCACACCATCGACTCGATCGGTCGAGCAGTCGGCGAGCACGACCTGCAACTCGTCGTTGCGCCACCGACGACCGGTCGGAACACGATGGTCGACATGGGTGTTCTCGCTGCAACGGGCGAGTTCGTGCTCTTGTTGCATGACGACATCGAGGTGATCACCGATGACTTCGTCGACGAACTCCTGGGATACGCAATCGACCCGAGCATCGGTGCGGTCGGCTGTCGGTCGTTGTTCGCCGACGGACGTATCCGACACGGTGGCTACGTGCACAACACCAACCCCCACGAGATCATGCAGGGCTTCGCCGCCGACACACTCGGTCATCGCGGCATGATGACGGTGCCGCGTGAAGTGGCGTCGGTCTCCGACGCCTGCCTGCTGATGCGCCGTGACGTGTTCGTCGATGTCGGTGGGCTGAGCCAGGCACTCACCGACGACTACGGCGACGTCGACCTCGGGCTCAAGCTGCGTTCACGAGATCTGGACCGCATCTGGACACCGCACGTGTCGGTCTACGACTTCGGCGCGATCGTCGACCCGACCGAACCGAGCGCGGACCGCCGTCTCCTCGAACGCCGATGGGGACATCAACTGAGTCAGGACCCGTACTTCAACCCCAATCTTGCGCCGGATCGCCACGATTGGGTCGAGCAGGGGTTGCGCTGATGGGCGCGCCTGATCCGGCTGCCGAGCTGCGTCGCGTCAGCGCCGAACGTGACGCAGTGCAAGCCGAACTCGACCGGCTCCGTGCGATTCCCGAGCTGCGGATCGGGCAGCGCTTACGGGCGTTGGGACAACGCCGCCCTCGGAACCCTGACGTGCCTGGCGCAACGACGGGGACGGACCTCGACTCAGACTCCGCGCCCAGCTCGTTGGATGGGTCGGCGGCGGCGCAGCCTCTCGTCGTCGCCCCGCAGGCGGATCCTGCCGACCCGACCGGTTGGTTGACCGCTCCGGCGACCTGGATCGGGTCACCACTACGAAGCGTGGTGGTGCAGGTCGTGCTGTTCGAGAACGAACCGCTACAGCAGAAGCGGTTGGCCGAAGCAGTTCGTGCCGCCGTGCTCGCGGCGCGCGAGGAATTGGGCATCGACACCGTTGCGGTGCGCTACGGCGACTGCTCACCGACACCGTGCCTGAACGACGTCGACCTCGGCGTTCTGCGCTCCGCGCTCGGCGATGCCGCCGACGACGTCAGCTACGTCCATTTCGCCGCCAACCTCGGCTCGAGCGGCGGGTCGAACGCGCTGGCCCAGCTCGGGGACGAAGCAGTCATCTGGGTGCTCAACCCGGACACCTACCCGGCACCGAATGCGCTCGTCGAGATGCTGGCGGTGCTGTCCGGAGACGACGTCGGTGCAGCCGAAGCCCGTCAGCTGCCGATCGAACATCAGAAGTACTACGACCCCTACACCGGCGACACATCGTGGGTGTGCGGATTCTCCGTGCTGTTCCGGCGATCGGCATACGCCCAGGTCGACGGTTTCGACCCGCACTTCTTCCCGATGTATTGCGACGACGTCGACATGTCCTGGCGTCTGCGCTCGAAGGGCTGGTCGCTGCGATACGTCCCGGCGGCTGCGGTCATCCACGACAAGCAGATCGCGCCGGGCGGATCGGTGCGCTGGACCGACGACGCAGCGCGCTGGAGCCACCTCGCCCGCCTCTGGCTCTATCGGCGATACGGACGTCCCGACCTGGAGGCCGAATTCATCGCATCGATCGACCGGAACCTCGACCCGGTCGCTGGCGAAGCAATCGCCGAGTTCGAGCGGCGGATCGCCGAAGGTGACTCGCCGTCGGTCATCGAGGGTGGCAACGAGGTGGCGACGTTCACCGGCGCGGAGTACTCGCCGACGCGTTTCGGGTACGCAGGATGACGAACAACTCCGACGGGCTGAAGTACGACTTCGACGTCGCGCCGGACTCCACCTACGTGCGCGCCGCAGGCCTGATCGCCGCAGCCGAGTCGACTGCACACTCGACTGCGACCTCGACCGGTCGCGTCGTCGACCTCGGTGCCGGTGTCGGATCGCTCGGCACGGCGCTCGCGGCACGCGGTCTCGGCTACGTCGGCTTCGATCTCAACGCCGGCAGCGTCGCCGAGATGCGGCATCGTGGATTCGACGCGCACGTCTCGGACCTGAACGCCGTGGGCGCCGTTGACGAGTTGATCGGCCGCGTAGCGCCGACACCGACGGACCCGGTGATCGCCGTCGTGGCACTGGACGTGATCGAGCATCTTCCGGAACCGGAGCACACGGTTCGCACGCTGACCGAGATCATCGATCGGATTGCCATGTTGCAAGATGGCGTCGAGCCGATCCTCGTGCTGAGTGTGCCCAACGTGGCCCACGTCGACCTCGGTGCCAAGTTGGCAGCTGGGCGCTGGGACATCACCGATGTCGGCCTCCTCGATCGGACGCACATCTCCCTGTTCACCGCGGCGCGCCTCGGTGATGTACTCGGCGCAAGCTTCACCGAGATCGGTCGCGACGACGTCGTGCTGGCCGCCACCGAGCAGCGCGACGACATCGACCACCCCGTGTTCACGCAAGGAGGCCTCGGCGCATACCTCCGTCATCTTCGTGACCGCACCGACGACTGGGCGACGACGTACCAGTTCGTTCGTGCCTATCGTCGCGCGTCGATGAGTCTCGGAGATGGTGCCGCAATGGCCGCCGACACCGACACCGACACCGACACCGACACCGACACCGACATCGACATCGACACCGGTGTGCCGGGCCCGTTCCTGTCGGTCATCGTTCGCACGATGGGCGATCGCAGGTCGTTGATCGACACGCTGGCATCGTTGGCGGCGCAGACCGACCGCGACCTCGACGTGTTGCTCATGGTCCACCACCCCGACCCCGGCATCGTCGAGGCCATCCGGGCGCGGGTCGCTGCGTTCGGTGCTGACTTCGTGGCCTCGGTCAGCGTGCATCACGTGCTCGGTGGCGGACGGAGCGCGCCGCTCAACGCTGCCCTCGACGCCGCAAGCGGCCGGTATGTCGCCGTGCTCGACGACGACGACATCGTCACGACCGCTTGGGCCGAGGAGTTCCGTCGCCTTGCGGACCTGCATCCCGGCGCGGTCCTGCGATGCAACTGCGTCGAGCAGCAGATCGAGCGACGTGACACCTCGCTGCTCGACTTCGCGGCCGTCTCGGGCTTCGACGCGCCGTATCCGGTCGACTTCGACCTCTTCGATTCCATACGGGCGAACCGGACACCGCCGTGCTCGTTCGCCGTACCGCTCGCGGCGGTGCGGGCGTTGGACATCCGGTTCGACGACACCCTGCGAGTCTGCGAGGACTGGAAGTTCCAGATCGACGTGATCCGGTACGCCGGCATTGCGACATCGTCGGCCATCACGTCGGTGTACCGCCGCTGGGTCGGACGTGGCGGGTCCGGTGAGCTGGAGACCCGCGAGGTCTGGATGAGGGATGAGAACCGGGTGATCGACGAACTCGATGTTGTCCCGACCGTGTTGCCACCCGGCGCGCTCCGCCGGATGCGTGACCTCTATCGGCACATCGAACATCTCGAGCGTGAGCTCGATCGGCGCAGCGACGACGCGTCGCCCCTGCGGTTCACCGAATGACGATCACCGGCGTCCGAATCGTCTTCGTCCTGTCGCCATACCAGAATGCGTTCTTCACAGAGATCGCCGAGGCGCTCGGGGAGGCGCTCAGCGCCCACGGGGTCGAGAGTCTGATCGTTCGGGAGCCCGCATCCCACGTTCCCGGGTCGGACGATGTCTTCGTGTTGCTTCCGCCGCACGAATACGTCGCACTCGAGGGCGACGGATTCCTCGCCGACGCCGCAGTCGCAGCGCGCACGGTCGGGATCTCGGTCGAGCAGCCGACCGAAGTCCACTTTCCGATGAACGTCGAAGTCGCTCGCGGTCTGGCGGCGACCCTCGATTTCAGCCCGACCTCGGTGGCGGCCTATCGGGACCTCGGAGTCGATGCGGTTCACCTTCCGTTCGGCCATGTGCCGTCCTGGGATCGGTTCGGTGCTGAGCCGGGTACTGAGCAAGACGGCCGTCGGCGTCGACGGACATCGGTGTTGTATCTGGGCAACAACAGGGCTCGACGGCTCGAAGTCTTCGCAGAATCGGCGGATCTCCTCGCACGGCATGCGACGACCCTCGTCGTCGCCGACCGGAGCGAGCCGAACCGGCTCGACGACCCCTGGTTCTTCGTTGGCGATCGCAAGCGAGACCTGCTCGCCGACACCGATGTACTGGTCAACGTGCACCAGCGTCCGGGCCAGTACTTCGAATGGCTCCGCTTCACGGAGGCCGCGCACTGCGGCGCGACAGTGCTGACCGAGAAGTCGTTGGAAACCGAGCCGTTCGTCGACGGTGAACACTTCGTGTCGTTCGACATCGACGACTTCGGGTCTGAGCTCGAAACGCTGCTGGGCGACCCGGAACGTCGCGAGATGCTCGCACGTGACGCGTACAGCAGGCTGCTGGAGACGCCGCTCGCGGAATCGGTGCGGTCACTGATCGCAGTGGCCACAGACGTGTGCTCGCGCTCGCCCACCCCGGACGCGTTGCCGCCGAGAACGCGCGTCGAGCCGATCGGCCGAGACCGTTCCGATCTGGTGGCAAGGAATTCTTGGCGTCGAACTCGCCAGCGGTTGAGTCGAGTCCGGCAACGCCAGTCAGCGCCCGATTGGGAACTCGTCGCGCCAGTGGACACCGTTTTTCGAAGCAGCATCGACGATGTCGTCGCCGCCTCCGCTCCGACGGCCGCCGGCGGGGCGGCGTTCATCAACGTGATGGCGAGCGGCCACGATCGCCAGGGTGCGCCGATGCTCGAAGGCCTGTGGCCCTGGCAGCCGTGGCGGTTGCGTCACGGTCAGCACCTCGGGCGCGTCCTGCTCGTTCGGCCCGCTCTCCAGGTCGCGGCACGACGGTGGCTCCCCGATGCAGCGTTCGATGAGATGCCGGCGCTCCGGATTCAACTGTTCGCCGCGGTCCACGGCGTCGCTGGCGGGCACGTCGCCGCTCCACACGCTGCACTGACCGCCATCGTCGATCCGACTCACGTGCTCAGCGACGACGTCGCGACACGATGCAGGGAGATCCTCGGTGTGCGGTAAACGGCGCTGAACGACCAAAGCCCCTCAGCGTGCGAAGTGGGCTCGCATCGCCTCGATCGCCGCGTCGTCATTGCGGACCGTCGAGACTCGATCGGCTGCCGAGTACGAGTAGCAACTGGCCAGGACCGGGAGTGCGATCAGCGGAGCGGACGCGGACAGACGGACGGCGAGATCCCAGTCCTCCAAACCGTCGAACTCGGGCACGAAGTGCAGTTCGGGGTGTCCGGCGCGCACGGCGAGCACCCCGAGGTCGATGTGGTTGTCCCGTCGTAGGCGCGCTGAGTCGAAATCCGCCTCGAAGAGGGCGGTGATCGTGGCATCGGCGGTCGGGTCGACCGGGGCGCGCAGCTGTGCGCCGTACAGGCCTTCCCAGCCAGGCATGCGGCCGGAGAACTCCGCGATCCCGCGGAGCCAGTGCGGCATCATCAAGTTGTCGTCGTCGAGGAAGGTGACGATCGACCCGGTGACGGCGCCGAGGCCCGTGTTGCGCGCTCCGGCGGGGCCGAGCCCGGTGGTGCGTTGCGAGGTGATCCGATCGTCAGCATCCTGGAGTTCGGCGATGACCTCGGGGGTCTCGTCCTGGCTGTTGTCGTCGATGATCACGAGTTGCCAGCGCGAGTAGCTCTGGGCCAGTACCGAGGCGACCGCAGCGCGCAGCATGTCGGCACGGTTGTGGGTCGGCATGACGACGCTGATCGTCGGAAGGTCGCTGCCCAAGGGGGCGATGGCAGCCCACTGCGTGGCCCGCTCGATCATCGTCCACACATTGGTGGCATGCACCACGTCGGTGACCGCAGTGACGTGCTGATGGAGCTCGGTGAGTGTCGAACCGAGAGCCTCGGATCGCAGTTCTGATGCGCTGAGGCGTTCGACGGTCGCATGGAGGTCAGTAGTGAGCGATTCGAGACTTTGCTGGAGATGGCGCGGTCGGAGCACGGTGCGGGCCGCGTCCAGTTCGCTCTTGACCCTCTGGACCCTGCTGGCCTGCTTGACCTGCGACGGCGGCGATTCGGACACAGACTCACACTAGCCAGGCCAGGGGTTTCGTACACTCGGCGCTGTGGCGACTGCTCTGAGACAACCTCGGGTGTCTGCGATCGTGGTCACGCACGCTGGGCCCGGGGCGATGTTGGCCAGGTGCCTGGACGCGCTGCACGTTGACAAGGGTGTTGATGCGCTCATCGTCGTGGATAACAGCGTGGGCTCAGCGCACGGTCGCACAGCGGCAGATCTGGGATCGGCTGTCGACCTGACCGTCGTGGTCGAGAATCATGGCTTCGGTGCTGCGGTCAACGCCGGAATCGCCGCTGCGACTCGACTCGCGCATGCCGCCGGCGACGAGCGAGACGGCTACTACGCGGTCTTCAACGACGATGTGGTCGTTGATCCAGGATGGCTCGAGCCGCTGCTCGACGAGATCACGGGCGACGATCAGCTCGGTGCAGTGCAACCAAAGATGCTGTACGCCGCGACCGATCCGGCGATCGTGAACAGCGTCGGAGTCGAACTCGACGCGTGCGGCGCCGGCACCGACATCGGGATGGGGGAACGTGATGGCGCCGGCTTCGCACAGCCGACCGACATCGCCATGTTCTCCGGTGGCGCAGTGTTGCTCAGCAGCGGATTCATCGACGATCTCGGCGGCTTCGATGAGCGCTACTTCCTGTATTACGAAGACGTCGACCTCGCGCTGCGCGGTGCGCAGCGTGGATGGCGGTTCCGGTGCGTCCCGGCGAGCACCGTGCGCCACGAGGGGAGCGCGACGACGAGTGGTGCCGGCGACGAGATCCGTCGGCTGCAAGAACGCAACAGGCTGTGGGTGGCTTTCCGATTCGGGTCGGCACCCACGGTCGGGCGGGCGCTCTGGTTGTCGATCAGGCGGCTCCGTCACGCTCCACGGGCGATCCACTGGCGGGCACTCGCAGCCGGGCTCGGCGGAGCGCCCGGCCGGTTGATCGAACGCATCCGCTCAGCTCGCTGACAGCGGACGGTCCTGCTTGTCCTTGTTCGCGGCCTTCTGCGCCTGCTTCCAGCTGCGAACGGTGGCGAGTGAGGCTGCGTCGGTGATGTCTGCGACCGATCGCGGGACGTCGTCGCCGAACTTTCCTGCGGCATCGCGCCATCCGCGTGGGGTGACACCTTGAGTCTTGCCGAGCACGGCGGTGAAGATCTTCGACTTCTCGTCGCCGAATCCGGGCAGCGCGTGCAGCCGTCGGAACAGGTCGGCGCCCGAGTCCACATCGGCCCAGATGTTCGTGGCGGCCCCGTCGTGGTCGTCGACGAGGACGCGGCACAACTGGTGAATTCGCTTGCCCATCGAGCCGGGAAACCGGTGGATGGCGGGTTTGTCCCGACAGACGTCGACGAAGTCGTCTTCGTCCATCGCTGCGATCTTGTACGGATCGAGGTGTCCGAGTCGATCGAGCAGCGTCGACGGACCGGCGAATGCCCACTCCATCGGCACCTGCTGGTCGAGCAGCATCCCGATCAGGAGTGCGTTGCCATCGGTGTTCAGCAGGCGGTCTGCACCTTCGTCACCGGTGATGTACAACGTGCCAGCCATGGAGTCAGATGATGTAGGGGTCGATGGCGTCGGGGTCGATCTCGTATCGAGCGATCGCGTCCTCGACCGTTGCAGCGTCGACGACACCATCACGGAACAGACCTGACAGCACGCCGACCACGACGTGGCCGGTGTCGATCTCGAAGTGCCGACGCAGCGCCTCACGAGTATCCGAGCGGCCCATGCCATCGGTGCCGAGCGGGATGAAGGTGCGACCGGGCAGGAAACGCAGAACCTGCTCCGGGACCGCAGCCATGAAATCAGAGACCGCGATGATCGGCCCCTGTGCATCGGTGAGAATCTGCGCGACTCGCGGCACCCGCTGCTCGCCCGACGGGTGCAGCTTGTTGTGGCGTTCGGCGGCGAGGCCCTCCTCGCGCAGTGCCTTGTACGACGTGGCCGACCAGAGTTCGGCGCCGACGCCGTAGTGCTCGGCGAGGTCGTCGGCTGCTTGGCGCGCTGCGCCCTGAGCGGAGCCGGAGAACAGAATGGTCGCCTGCTTGCCGTCCTTGCCGACGTCTCCGTCGGGTGCGTCCGCCCACTTGTACAGCCCCTCGACAATGGCCTCGGCAATGCCTTCGCGTTCGGGCAGGACGGGCATCTCGTAGTTCTCGTTGTAGAGGGTGATGTAGTAGAAGACGTCGGTTTCGTCCGGGGTGCCGCCGCCGTACATCCGCTTGATGCCGGCATCGACGATCGCTCCGACCTCGTAGGCGAACGCCGGGTCGTAGGCCTGCACCGCCGGCACGGTCGATGCGAGCACGAGGCTGTGACCATCCTGGTGCTGCAGGCCCTCGCCCATGAGTGTCGTCCGTCCGGCCGTGGCGCCCATGAGGAAGCCACGGGCGCGCATGTCGGCGGCTTGCCAGATCAGGTCGCCGACGCGCTGGAAACCGAACATCGAATAGAAGGTGTAGAACGGAATCATCGGCACGCCTCGGGTGGCGTAGCTCGTGCCCGCGGCGATGAAGCTCGACATCGCACCCGCTTCGGTGATGCCCTCTTCGAGGATCTGGCCCTTGGCTGACTCTGCGTAGGAGAGCAGGAGGTCATGGTCGACCGGTTCGTACTTCTGGCCTTGGCTGGCGTAGATCCCGATCTCGCGGAACAGGCTGTCCATGCCGAACGTCCGGGCCTCGTCGGGGATGATCGGCACGATGCGATTGCCACAACTGTCGTCGCGCGTCAGGCTGCGCAACAGTCGGGTGAAGCCCATGGTCGTGGACACCTCTTGACCGTTCGAGCCCGCCCACATCTCGGCGTACGCCTTGGGGTCGGGGAGTGACATCGGCTTGCGAGCGTGTGTCGTGCGCTTGGGAATCGAGCCGTCGAGCGCCTTGCGGCGCTCCATCATGTACTGGTACTCGACGGAGTCGGGACCGAGCTTGATGTACGGAGGGTTCTTGTCGTCGACCAGTTCCTCGGGGACCTCGTCGTGGAGTTGCAGACGGTCGCGCATCTCGAGCAGCTGCTTCTTGGTCATCTTCTTGATCTGGTGCGTCGAGTTACGACCTTCGAAACCCTCGCCCAGGGTCCAGCCCTTGACGGTCTTGGCCAGGATCACGGTCGGACGGCCCGAACCCAGATTGTCGGTGGCCGCCTTGTACGCGGCATACAGCTTGCGGTAGTCGTGGCCGCCGCGCGGCAGGTTGCGGAGCTCGGCGTCGGACAGGTGGGACACCATCTGGCGGAGGCGGTCGTCGGGGCCGAAGAAGTGATCGCGGATGTACTCGCCCTGCTCGACGGCGTAGCGCTGATACTCACCATCGACGGTGTCGTTCATCTTGTTCAGCAGGACACCGTCTTTGTCCTGGGCGAGGAGTTCATCCCACTTCGAACCCCACACGACCTTGATGACGTTCCAGCCGGCACCACGGAACGTTGCTTCGAGTTCCTGGATGACCTTGCCGTTGCCGCGCACCGGGCCATCGAGGCGTTGGAGGTTGCAGTTGACGACGAACACGAGATTGTCGAGCTGCTCGCGCGACGCAAGCGAGATCGCTCCGAGGGTCTCGGGCTCATCGCACTCGCCGTCACCGAGGAACGCCCACACGCGGCTGCCCGACGTGTCGTCGATCTCGCGATTCAGGAGATAGCGGTTGTAACGCGCCTGGTACAGCGCGGTGAGTGAGCCGAGGCCCATCGACACCGTCGGGAACTCCCAGAAGTCCGGCATGAGGCGCGGATGCGGGTAGGAGCTGAGGCCTCGGCCGTCGCGGCCGAGCTCGCGGCGGAAGTGGTCGAGGTCGTCCTCGCTCAACCGGCCTTCGAGAAAGGCGCGGGCGTAGATGCCCGGAGCGGCGTGGCCCTGGAAGTAGACGTGGTCGCCAGGCGTGCCGTCGTCCTTGCCCTTGAAGAAGTGGTTGAAACCGATTTCGTACAGCGCGGCGGAACTGGCGAAGGTCGACAGGTGGCCGCCGATGCCATCGGCAGCCTTGTTGGCCTTGACCACCATGGCCGCTGCGTTCCACCGGATGAAGGCGCGGATGCGGCGTTCGATGTGTTCGTCACCGGGGAACCACGGCTCCTGTTCGCGCGGAATCGTGTTGACGTACGGCGTGGAGACGGTTGCCGGGTAGGGGATCTGACCGGCGCGGGCATGCTCCATGAGTCGCGAGAGCAGATACTGCGCACGGTTCTTGCCGTACACGTCGACGACTGCGTCGAGACTGTCGAGCCACTCTTCGGTCTCGATCGGGTCGATATCGGGCAGTTGATGGACGTGACCGTCAAAAATCATACGACGCCATTGTCGCAGAGTTACCCGACGGTACGCACCGGATGATCGAAAGTGTGTGATCGAGGCTGTTCGACTTGTGGACCAGCTCCGCACGTGTGGAGTGGGCGCGAGCCGTGGTCAGATTCAGAGTGACTGAATCAATGCGCAAAGGAGCCGATCCGTACCGCTGGAGCCAGCCCGGTACCAGGCTTCGGCTGGCCGAGCGGATCTGCAAGCAAGACTCCGATGTGATCGATGTACATCTGCGTGAGGACGCGAACCCCAGCAACGTTGGGGTGGACGTCATCGAGAAAGAGGTCAGGGCGACCGACCGTGAGGGCGTGCCAGTCGACGACCACGATGTAGGGGTCGCGTGCTGCCCGAATGCTGATGGCGTGATTGAACCAGCGGGTGGCAACTTGCTGGTTCTCGCTGAGCAGGGTGACCCATGCAATGGGAACACCGGGTCCGATCGCAGTGAGCAACTCATCGATGATGTCGCCCGCGAAGGCAATCGGGTCAGGACAGTTGCAATTCTGAACCACACCGAGATCGTTCGTGCCGAGTTGGATCACCCAGAGCTCTGGTGCCACCCCGGCGGCCTTGAGCGCCCGGACCCGAGAGACTCCGGAGTCGCGCAGGCCCTTGAACTGGAACGAGACAGCGATGCGCCGGGCACTCAGTGCTTCGAGTTGCACATCGAGCCCAGCGTTGCGGAGCGTCGGCGCAATGAAACTCGTGTTCCCCCCGGTGATCGAATCCCCGACGATCACGACATCTGGCTGCCCCGGCGCGGCGGTGACCAGCGGGCTGGATCTCCCTTCCGGCAAGAAGCCCGCGATCAACGCGCACGCGCTGACCATGGCAATGCGGCCGAGATGAGCAGAGCGAGTCGCGCGACGGGTTGTGCACTGGGTCGTGGTGTCGACGGCTCTCGTCGTCCGGAGTCGCAGCTGCCGATTTGTTGGCCGAGACATCGGTCTCATCGTAGGACCGGTGACGTAGCGTTGGGATGATGCAGCGACTCGAGATCTACACCGATGGTGCGTGCCAGGGCAACCCCGGGCCGGGGGGCTGGGGGTGGGCCGTGGCGCCAGAGGGTCAGCCCTGCGGTTCCGGCGGCGAACTGGCCTCGACCAACCAGCGGATGGAGGTGTTCGCGGTCATCGATGCGCTGCGCACGTACGCATCAGTGGCCGACGAGTACGGGGCGCCACTGCCGATCGAGATCGTGTCCGACTCGACCTACGTCGTGAACTGTTTCCGAGACAAGTGGTGGGTCAAGTGGGAACGCAACGGCTGGAAGAACTCCAAGAAGCAACCGGTCGCGAACGACGACCTGTGGAAGCAGTTGATCCCGCTCGTCCAGGCCGGTGACGTCACGTTTCGGTGGGTCAAAGGCCACAGCGGCGATCGGATGAACGACCTGGTCGATGCGCTCGCGGTCGCTGCCGTACCGCGCTGAACACTGTTGATCTCACCGGCCGTGCATGACTGGCGTTCGGGCGTGACTGGCGGCGTCGAGTTCGTGTCAGCACACAGAGTCGGATGAGGCGTTGTTGCCGACACAGATTTCAGCGAGGGGGTTGGTGCCAGGGCGGATCACAGGATCTTGCCGGCATGACCTCGCCGACGCGCTCCGCAATATTACAGTTCCGTGACATGAGAACGAGGAAGCGGAGTCGGCTCGTCGCAGCGGCGACGGTGTCGATGGCAATGACGGCGGGAGCGCTCGCCGTCGACGGTCCCGGATCGTTGGTGCCCGCAACCGAGGCCGCCTCGACCGACATCATCGCAGTCGTGCTCGAGGGCACCGGCAACGGTCACGGGCGCGGTCTCAGCCAGTGGGGTGCGTACGGCTACGCGGTCGATGAGGGGTGGGAGTGGCAGCAGATCCTCGGCCACTACTACGGAGGGACCGAGGCAGGCACGGTTGCGGACGGCCAGCGAATCCGCGTGCGGCTCACCGATGCCGACGGCGCCGGCGCCGTGGGTGTGGTCTCCTACGGGTCACCGATCGAGTGGAACGACGAGACGAGTGTTGCGATGTACGCCCAGGAGACGTCGCCCGGTGTCTTCGACGTCTACGGCTCCGAGAACCGGAGTTGTCCGGGTGCGTCGACCCTGATCGTGCCGTCGGGTGATCCGGAGATCGCCACAGGATCCGAAGACGAAGCGGCCGTGAGTCAGCTCCAGGCGTTCCTGCGGGCCTACCAGTCGACGTCCGTCGTCGTCGACGGCGACTTCGGCAACCAGACCCGCGGCTATCTGCTCGACTGGCAGAGTGCGCAGGGACTCTCACTCGATGGCATCTGGAATCCCGAGGATGCCGAGGAGGCGACCGCGGTCATCGAAGCAGATTCCGGCGACGGCTTCACCCTGCTCGGCACCGAGACGACCACATCCGGCGACCGTGCGCTCAGCTTCACGATCGCCGACGGCGACGACTCGTCGATCGATCCCGGCGCAGCCATCGGCCTGTGTTCGTCGAACCGCACGCTGACGCACTATCGCGGCAGCATCGATGTGTTGAGCACGTCGTCGGGCAACCGGGTCGTCAACGATGTCGAAGTCGAGGACTACCTGCGCGGTGTGTTGCCGAAGGAGATCTCCGCACAGTGGGCCGAGGCCGGTGACGGTGCAGGTGCCAATGCCGTTCGCGCCCAGGCGGTGGCGGCGCGCTCGTACGGACTGCAGCAGCTTCGCGACTACTTCTACGACGGTTCGTCGACCCGGTACGCCAGTACCTGCGACACCACGGCCTGCCAGGTGTACGGCGGTGCTGCGCGGCGCTCGACAGCAACGGGCTCGGCAAACGCGGTCGAGCACCCGCTCACCGACGCAGCTGCGAGCGCAACGGCGGGCGTCGTGCGCCGGTGGCCATCCGGGCACCCGAAGGCAGGTGAGCTCGTGTCGACCGAGTTCTCTGCATCCAACGGTCCGCGGACGGCGGGCGGCGAGTTTCCGCCTGTCGATGACATCGGTGACGACACCGAACCCAACCCGAATCATCGCTGGACACGGGTGATCGACGCCGACACACTCGAAGCCAGGTACGGCCTGGGCCAGCTCACCTCGGTGGCCATGACCGAAGCCGCTGATTCGCAGTACCAGGTGTACGACGGGATCTGGTTCAACGATCTGGTCCTGACCGGTCGGAGCGGGAGTGAGCGGATGCAGGCATGGGACTTCCGCCGATCGTTCGATCTCCCGTCGCCGGGCTTCACCGTGCGCGTCATCAGAGAGAACACGACGGGCAGGTCCTTCGGTCTGATCGGTGACTCGGTCGCCGAGAGCATCGCAGCCGGCGGTACCTCGGAGTTCGATCGACTGATCGACGGCACGTTCACATCGGCCACGATCAGCACACGAGTGAACAGATGCACCGTCCGCCAGAGTTGCCCAGGAACGAGCGGAGTCGAACAGGCAGCTCTGCTGCCGCAGGGCCTCGATCTCGTCGTCGTCGAGCTCGGCTACAACGACTCCGCAGATACCTTTGCGGCCGACATCGACGCCATGATGGCCGCGCTGACCGACCGTGGTGTCCGACGTGTCGCGTGGGTCAACATGGCCGACATCAGAACGACGACGAGCGGTTCGCGTTTCGGGGCGATGAACGATCGGTTGGATGCGGCCCAGGCGGACTGGCCGATCCTCGAGGTGTTGGACTGGAACGCTGCGAGCAGCGGCAGCGAAGCGCGTGCCCGATGGTTCGACGACGGCGTCCACCTGACGACGACCGGCCAGGCCCGTTTCGCGCTGTGGCTCCGGGCGGAGCTCGTCGTGCTCGCTCCGAGCCACTACCTGCTTCCACCGAAACGGATTCGCATTCCGGTCGTCGGTCAGACACACACGACTCCGACCGGAGCCGAGGTGCGCGTGCCGTCGTCGGCGTCAGCGGTTGCTGTGAACATCACCACCGTTGATCCGGCAGCTCCAGGCTTCGTCACGGTCTGGCCGTGCGAGACCGACCGCAAGGAGACGTCGAACTTGAACAACATGGGCGGCGACATCGTGGCGAACAATGTGATTGCGCCCATCGACGGCGCCGGCGAGATCTGTCTCTACTCCAACGTCGGCACCGATCTGGTCGTCGACATCGCCGGCTGGTTCGACCGAGACGCAGCCGGTGACGCACTCGTTTCGGTGACTCCACAGCGAATCGTCGACACCCGAAAGGGGCTCGGCGCAACGGCGGCGCCGCTTCGCCCGGGCACGCCGCTGGTGCTCGACATCGCCGGGATGAGCGCGAAGACAGCCGGTGGCACCGCCGTCGTCGCGCCCGAAGGAGTGAGCAGCGTGGTGCTCAACATCACCTCGACCAATGCGGCGGCGGCGGGCTACTTCACTGCGTGGCCGTGTGAGCTCGACCGCGAAGAGACATCGTCGCTGAACTACGTACCGGGTCGCACCTCCGCGAACGGGATCGTCGCCCCCGTCGACATCAACGGTCAGGTCTGCGTCCACAGCCATGCTCCGAGCGATGTCGTCATCGACGTGCAGGGGTGGTTCGGTCCGGCCGACCCGGTTTTCGCTGCAACGGACCCGACCCGGATCGTCGACACTCGTGAAGGACTCGGAGCACCGCTCCAGCGAGTCATCCCGTCGGCGCCACTCGAGATTTCTGTTCGCGGTCTCGCGCTGTCAGCAGCAGGCGCCGAGGTGCGTGTCCCGGCAGATGCTCAGGCGGCGATCGTCAACGTGATCGCCGTCGACACGACCGGTGACGGCTACGTGACGGTGTGGCCCTGCGACGGCGACCCGCCACTCGCCTCGAACATCAACTATCTCTCGAACGAGATCATCGCCAACGGCGTCGTTGCGCCGATCGGCGCCGATGGCAGCATCTGCATCTATTCCCATGTCCCGAGCGACATCGTGGTCGACATCGGTGGGTGGTTGTCCGACGGCTTCGTCGGTGTCACGCCGTTGCGCGCGCTCGACACCCGCTTCGGGATCGGTCCCGCACCGGAGTGATGCCTCGGTGGCATCCGCTGCGCCGGATGGTGCCGACAGTGCAGACGGGGCGGCTGGATTGTTCGTACGGGTCCCGGCCCGAATAGTTTCGGCGCATGGATATTTCTGGAGCAAGTGCAATCGTCACCGGTGGAGCATCGGGTATCGGAGCAGCGTCAGCACGCATGCTGGCCGACCGTGGCGCCAAGGTCGTCATTGCCGATCTGAATGAAGAGGCCGGCAACGCGCTCGCCGATGAGATCGGTGGGGCATTCGCCAAGGTCGACGTCACGAACACCGAGGAGATCATCGAAGCCGTCGAAATGGCCAAGTCGATGGGTCCCGTCCGCGCGCTGGTCAACTCAGCGGGCATCGGTTGGGCGCAGCGGACCATCGGGCGCGACGGCACCGTCGACTCAGCAGCAAACCTCGATGCGTTCAAGAAGGTCATCGCGATCAACCTCATCGGCTCGTTCGACGCGATCCGCATCGCAGCAACTGCGATGAGCACGACTGAGCCCATGGAGCACGGTGAGCGCGGGGCAATCGTCAACATCGCGTCGGTCGCAGCGTTCGACGGTCAGATCGGCCAGGCGAGCTACTCGGCATCGAAGGGCGGGGTCGTCGGCATGACCCTGCCGATCGCACGCGACCTGTCAGCTTCCGGCATCCGCGTGAACACCGTGGCGCCCGGCTTGATCGACACACCGATCTACGGCGAAGGCGAAGGCTCCGAAGCGTTCAAGGAGAACCTCCAGAAGGGCGTGCTCTTCCCGAAGCGTCTCGGCGACCCCGAGCAGTTGGCTTCGATGGTGATCGAGTGCATCACGAACAGCTACATGAATGCCGAGTCGATCCGCGTCGACGGGGGCATCCGGATGCCTCCCAAGTGATTCGGCCAAGTGATTCGGCCAAGTGATTCGGCCAAGTGATTCGGCCAAGTGATTCCGGCGACATGATCGCGGCGTGACGCGCCGCTGACACCCGACACCGCTACCGTCGCGATCGTCGACTCCGGAGTCGTCGCGTTCACCGCTCAGGAACCCCATGGACGACATCGCCTTTCTCATCACGAATCGCTACCAGATTCACCACTACGCCGCGATCGCCCGCCATCTTCCGGGGGCGACGTTCGTCGTCGAAGTACGGGAGCGGGACTACGAGGTCGACGAGGCGTTGATCGAAGCCCATGTCCCCGGCGCACCCGTCGAATTCGTGCCGAT
>ENA-ORXT01000474-ORXT01000474.1-marine-metagenome-genome-assembly--contig:-NODE-474-length-63900-cov-8.931044_pt1 | contig 63900 bp, 42 predicted proteins | sample MGYA00237868_ERZ511482 | MGnify/ENA metagenome assembly ERZ511482 | reverse complement strand
CACGTTAAAGTTACGGCATTTAACCTGTTTTAACAGGTTTCCCATAGCAGACGCAGAATTCATTCTGCGGGCCACTCAGCGTTTATTTGCGCTAACTTTTAGCTTGGGGCAGAGGACCAATTGTGCCGCGGCTAGGCCTGTCATATTCGATGTGAAAAATCATGTTGCAGAGAGGGCTTCTAACCTGTTTTAGCAACTTTTCCTTACCAGACGCAGAATTCATTTTGCGGGATTACTGCAGTCGGATAAGGTGAACTATTTGGCTAAAATAGCTAAAGTTTTCGCATGATTTTGTTCTAGAAAAGGCTATAGTACACAATAGACGGTATCCAAACATCGGATCAGGCGCACGTTGGCTGGTAATACAGCAGGTACGACAACAAAAGGGATACCCAAAAAATATGAATAGTCGAAGTAATGAAGAGTGGTTAGCTGCTTTTCGGGGAACAAATACAGCAGAAAGGGATAGTGCATTACGCGATCTGTACATGCTTTTGGTCCGTGGATTAGGGTTTGTGTTGGCAAGCCGCAAGGAACTGCTTGATATGGATGTTGAAGATTTTGCCCAAGATACCGTGTTGCGGGTACTTGATAAGCTGGATACGTTTCGAGGCGAGAGCAAATTTATAACGTGGGCGCAGAAAATCGGTGTTCGCCTGGCGCTGACCGAACTGCGTCGGCGTCGCTGGCAGGATGTTTCGCTTGATCAGATGGTTGAAGATATGGGTGGAAATGCGCCTCGAGTATTGACAGATAAAAGGATAACACCAGAAAAACAGTTGATGCAGGCTTCGATGGTAGAACTGGTTGGAAGAGTAATGACCGAAAAGCTGACCGAACGTCAGCGTCAAGCTATTACGGCCGTGCGGGTAAATGGCGCTCCATTGGATGAGGTAGCTGAGCGCATGGGGATGAAGCGCAATGCGCTCTATAAGATGTTACACGATGCGCGTACTAAATTGCAGAAAGAATTAATGGCTTCGGGGATGTCGACGCAGGAAATTCTAGCTGTGTTTGTCGATTAGAAAGCAAAATTGGAATCTTATGAATATTTGGAAGAGACGAATACAACGACTGTTTGGCAAGAAGAAAAACAGCGAACAATATAATAGTAATGTGGTGAAACAAAATAATAACATGCCGTTGACGGCTGAGCTTGTGAGTTCGATGGTACAGGGTGTGATGAGCACTCGCCCGGATGAATTGGACTGTGATAAATGTTTTATGGAATTAGATGTATTTGCAGAAGCTCATTTGGTTGGTAAAAATGTGTCGGAAGCACTCCCGTTGGTGAAAGATCACTTGAATCGGTGTGTAGATTGTCGCGAAGAATTTGAGGCATTGCTTCTTGCTTTACAAATTTCTTAGAAGTCTTCTCACTGCCCTCTACATCAACGCCATGAAGACAAATCTTGGGATTTGTCATGTCCGCAGGCTTAAAGATCGGCTGTAGTACCGCAACGTAGATAATTTAAATTTTGATGGGTAATGGTTCATCGAATATGAGCGCACCTTAACGTATGTGTAAATAAAGCTGAATTTATCGGTTGTAAATTTTATGGTAAACTTTGATTTAGGTTTTCAAATAATATCAGAAATTAAAGAATTAATAATGCTCTGACAGACTGGCAAAGCGACCGTTGAACCAGTAATTTTGAGGAATTTTTATGCTTACAATTTGGGGTAGACGCAACTCACTAAATGTGCAGAAAGTTATGTGGGCTGTTGGCGAGATTGGGCTGCCTTATGAACGACAAGATATCGGCGGAACCTTTGGCGGTGCGGATACAGAGTATGAGCAACTTAATCCGAATCGATTGATTCCTACTATTGATGATAATGGAACCGTTATTTGGGAATCAAATGCGATTGTACGGTATTTGGCTGCTCGATACGACGCGGGTGGTCTTTGGCCCGAGGATCCGGTGCAGCGGGCTGGGGCTGATCAGTGGATGGATTGGATGCAAACGACGCTGATGTCTGCATTGACCACCGTGTTTGTAGGCATGACTTGGACCGCTTCAGAAGAACGTGATATTGCTGCAATGAATGAAGCGTCTGAGAAAATGGGCGTTTTTTTTGGCCGCTTAGATAATCACTTGGCCGACAGAGTCTTTCTGGCTGGCGATACGCTGACGATGGGCGACATTCCACTTGGTACAGCCTGTTATCGTTATTTTTCGCTTGATATTAATCGCCCGCAGTTGCCCCATTTGAATGAGTGGTATGAACGGCTTGCGGCACGTGAGGCGTATCAAAAACATGTGATGATTCCGTTTGGTTCTTCGCTTTCGGAATGGCAGGCGCTTGAACAGGCCGGAAAAGATAAGTAGTACAGGTTCATAAGCATAAGATGATAGTAAGAGGGGGCGAGAATGACATTGACGGCTGAACTTTTTGTTGATTCTAAATCAATTTTGGGCGAAGGGCCGATTTGGGATAATCAGAAGCAGGTGCTTTTTTGGGTGAATATTCAGGCAAATGAGGTGCTCATCACGGATCCGGCTGGGGGCGAGACGCGTACGATTGACGTTGGTCAGATGGTCGGGACTGTTGTTCCGCATACAGAAAATAGTGTAATGTTGGCGCTGCAAGAAGGCTTTGCGCAACTCGATCTGGATTCGGAGGCGTTAACGTTTATTCATGATCCCGAAGCGGACATAGACACGAATCGATTTAACGATGGGAAGTGCGATCCGGCTGGCCGCTTTTGGGCGGGCACTATGGGATTCAGCGGTCCAAGTGGCGCGCATGGTTCACTTTATCGTATGGATAGCGATTATTCTGTGCATAAAATATTGGAGGATGTTACGACCTCTAACGGCATTGTGTGGAGTCATGATAGGACGACAATGTATTATATTGATACCCCGTTGGGACGGGTTGATGCGTTTGACTATGATGATGCCAGTGGAGATATCTGCAATCGACGCACGGCTATTACGATTCCTGATGGTCAAGGGTTCCCCGATGGCATGACGATTGATGCCGATGGCAATTTATGGGTTGCACATTGGGGTGGGCATCGCATAAGCTGCTGGGATCCGGTGCGTGCTGAATTAGTGGAAACGATAAGGGTGCCTGCGCCACAGGTAACGGCCTGCGCTTTTGGCGGTCCGAATTTGGAACAGCTCTACATCACCACAGCACGGAATGGGCTTGACGATGCAACGCTGGCAGAGTACCCACATGCTGGCAGTCTGTTTGTGGTAACGCCAGGCGCGCGCGGTGTTCCTGCATTTGCTTTTAATGGCGAAAGGCGGACAGGATGAGGTTGTCGATCTAATAACTTTGACCTATGTAAGATTGTTTCCTTCTCATGTGGTACGGCCCTCATTTATGAAGAGGTGACCTCGTTGTCACCTTGTCACCATTCACCCCTTCATCCTTTTTCACCATGTCACCCCTTCAGCAGTTGTCACCTTGTCATCAATCATTATCAGGAGAACCTTACCCATGGATCTATCGACGCCCGAAAATCTTGAAATTATTGATCATCTACTTACCACGACGCGAAGCGTACGCAAACGGTTAGATCTAGAGCGTCCGGTAGAGCCGGAGATAATTCAAAAATGTCTCGAACTGGCAAGCCAAGCGCCTACCGGATCCAACCAGCAGGGATGGCATTTTATGGTGGTTACAGATGCGGAGAAACGTCAGAAAATTGCTGAGTATTACAGCGAATCGTGGTTTGCATATGCCGGTGTGCGCAGTGCATCAACTGCCTCATCGGCTGAACAGCCATCTACTCAAATGCAGCGGGTAATCGGCTCGGCGCAGTATTTGGCCGAAAATTTTCATAAGGTGCCAGTCTTTATTTTTGGCTGTATCGATGGCCGTGTCGAAACACAATCGCCGATGAGTCAGGCTGGGCTGTATGGCTCGATTCTGCCTGCCGTGTGGTCATTAATGATGGCGTTGCGCGCGCGAGGTCTCGGATCGGCGTGGACAACGCTCCATTTGAAGCACGAGAAAGAGGTAGGAGAGCTGCTCGGGATCCCCAATAATGTAACACAAGCAGCGCTGCTGCCAGTTGCTTATTTCAAAGGGGATGATTTCAAGCCAGCCAAGCGGGTGCCAATTTCGCAGATGACTTACTGGGACAGTTGGGGCGAGACGCGGTAGAGTTAGGATCAAAAAAGGGTACGTCAACCAGAGCTGGTTGACGTACCCTTTTTTGATCCTAACTCTATTTTTCTTACCTCATCACAAATGGAATAAAGATCGAGCGATCCTCGTTCGGATTTCCGCCCGGCGGGGGCAATGGTGGATCCGGCTGCGTGCCTGGATCTCCTGCCCCAGAGATGCCGATGAAGGCCGTCAACGACGTAATCTCGTTTAGCGGGCTTTCTGGAATCGGTTGCAGCCAGTATATATACATTAAGTTCGGATCCACCGATACATCATCATATACATACTCAATACCACTACCCTGCGCCGGGATAATCTGCGAAGTCAACTGCACCGCATTATCAAAACTAAGACTCGTGCCGCGCCATAGGTGGAAACCCTGTAGCTGGGCAGATTCATTTGACGTAATCCACGATAGCATAATCGAATTCTCATCCGTCGCCACATCGCTTTCAAGCAACTCCATATCGGGTATCGTTGTTGGATCGAGATAATCCACCACCCCATTCTCATTGATATCCACTTCACCTTCCTGCGCGTCAAGTCGACCATCATCATCAGAATCGATATCGGCAAAGTTTGGAATTCCATCCTGATCAAAATCCTCCGTTCCTTCTGTTGCATCATCAATTCCATCACTATCGTAGTCGCTGCCGACAACGGGTAAGAGTGCATTTGTATATTGCTGACCTTCGGCAAGCGTTACAAATAACGTGCGCGTGAACGAACTGCTTCCATTGATGGTTAATTGATTAAAAACTACCTCAACACGATGCTTACCGGCATTAACGACAGTAAATTGGAAATTGCCGTCCGTATCGGTATATTCCGAATATGAGAGATCATCTGCATCACCCAATAGCTCATTTGGCCCTGCCCACAGACGCGAAACCTTATAGTTGGATAGAACGGGTTCAACTGGATCAAAGAGATCGTTACGATTCAGGTCATACCAAACCAAACCAGAAATAAACTCACCCGTTGCCGTTGCCCCATCATTTCCATCATCCAAATTGACTGCATTGAGCACCTGTGACGGCAGCGCATAAAAATTCACGTCTCCAGACTGTATGCGAACCATAATCTGATAGGCTGCATCACCATCTTCATCCGCATCATCTACGCCCCGTATGGCCACAAGCTGCGGACTACTCCACGTTGCTGGCGTAAAGATTAGATCTGGGGTTATCACCTCGCCCTCACGCGGATCTAAACTTGTTATATTAACAACCACATTGCTGCGCGGCTGGCTGTCCAACACCACCGTTAGCGAATCCGTACCACCCTGTTCGCCCGTGCGCAGCTCGGGCAAACCAGAGCTTGTGCCAATTGTAAAACTTACTTCATCATCATCTAAATTAGTCAACTCTGCGTTACCGCCGTTCCACCCTGCATAAAGAGAATCAGCCAAAGTATCTGCGGTAAGCGAGATGCGATAGAGCACATCCCCATCCGTAATCGAATCATCTGCCCCCGTTACCGTGACAGCCTGTGGCGTGCGCCAGTTTGCCGGGGTAAAGGTCACGATATTTGGAGAAGGCGTCCCCTCATTCACGTTTGTGCTGTAAACACGATAGGTAACATCACCGGCTGGTTCGCTGGTTAACGCAATCTGTATCTCAGCGCTCTCACCTGCCTCTGTTGTGGTTAGTCCAGTTGGTGGACCAACGCGCACGCCCGCATTATCATCATCTTCATTGATAAAGGGAATGTCGGCCAGTTGTAGATTGGTAAAACCAGGATCGGCGCTCACCAGCGGCGAGAATGCAACCGCATAGCTCGTATCACCATCTGGATTCAAATCATCCACGCCCGTGATTGTGACCGTTTGTGGGCTGTCCCAATTGTTGTTTGTAAAGGTGACCGTCGATAGATCAACAACGCCCTCACTCATATCTGTGCTGGCAAACGATATGAGTACATCGTTAGTTGGTTGACGATCAAGCACAAGGCTAAAGCTTGCGGTTGCCCCTCCCTCGTTTGTGATTGTTGCAGACGCATCCCCTCTTTCCAGCGAAATCGTTACCCCAAGATTATCGCCATTGTCTAGATTAGTTATGGTCACATCATCTGCATTGAGGCCACCATAATTTGGATCGCTGCTGACGGCAGGCTCTGTTTCAATCACATAGGCTATGTCGCCATCACCCTCGCCATCATCCATGCCTGTAACCGTCGCCCGCTGTGGCCTGTTCCAGTTCGACGGCGTAAAGGTCATCGCAGCAGGAATAACCGTCCCCTCGCTCGGATCTGACGACATAAGCGGCACCACAACCTGTGCGGCTGGCTGACTCTTTAGCACCACATCAAACGAGATGCTGCTGCCCGAAACCAGATCGTACTCGCTCGTTGTTGCGCCCATGATCGCCACTATGCTAATGCCCGGCTGATCGTTATCCACATTCAGCACATTTACATCACTCCCGTCAACCCCAGCGTAATCGCTGTCATTACTTTCTGCCGCTCTAACCACAACCATATAGGCCACATCAGCGTCGATGGCGTCATCATTCACGCCCGTTACCACAACTGTCTGCGGGGTGTTCCAATTGGCGGGTGTAAAAGTTACCGCCGTTGTCGAAAGCTGCCCCTCTGCGCCATTTGTGCTAGCAAGCGGAATCGTGACATCTGTCGTGGGACGACTATTTAGCACAATTTCGAATGTGTCCGAATCGCCCTGCTCGTTTGTCACCAACTGGGCACTGGTCAACACATTTACCGCAGCACGATCATCATCCAAATTAACCAGCGCAACATCGGCTCCATCCTGCCCGCTATATACGGCATCCGTACTAATCGCTGGCTCGACCAAAATTGAATAGGAGATCGCGCCATCGATATCGAAATCATTTATGCCCATTGCCGTCACACGTTGCGGAATATTCCAATCGGCAGCGGTAAAGATTAGCTCGGATGGCACCGGCAGCCCCTCGCTTGGATCGCTGCTGCGCAATGGAATTGTTACAGTTGCAATCGGTTCGCTCAACAACACAACGCTCAGATCCGAAAGCGGGGGCGACGCTGCCTGTATCCCTTCGGTAGTAGTAATCAGCGCCGCGGCAAAGACCGTTATACCCGCAACGTCATCATCATCGTTTGTCGCCGCGAGATCGGCTGCATCCAATCCACTGTACACCGCATCGTCGCTCACAATCGGCGCAAGCACAATCGAATAATCGACCGCACCGTCATCAATTTCATCCTGCACGCCACGTACCTGCACCACCTGTGGCTGCCGCCAATTTGCGGGCGTAAAGAGCAACGATGCACTATCCACCGCTCCCTCGCTCGCATCCGAACTGCGCAGCGGCACCTCGACATTTACAGTGGGTTGGCTGGCAAGCTGAACGTTAAATGCAGACGAAACACCCGCATCGCCATCAGTTTCACTCGTTGCCAGCGTTGTAGACGGACTCACAATCAAGCCAAATGTATCATCATCAATGCTCGTTAATGTAATATCTGCCGGATCAATATTGTTATAGACAGCATCAGCGCTCTCGGCAGGCGAAAGCACCACCGAAAAGGTCACATCACCATCATCAATGGCATCATCCTTGGCCGAAACAATAATCGTTCGGGGCGTCTCCCAATCGCTTGGCGTAAAGGTCAAAATACGGGTAGAAATTGCGCCATTGACAATGCTCGAAACATTCACCTCAATCAAAATATCCGCATAGGGCTGGCTGGTTAAAACAATCTCAACTGTGGCCGAATTTATCCCCGCATTGGCATCCTCATATAGTACAATGCCGCTTGTAGGGCTTACCAAAATGCCCGGGCTGTCATCATCCACATTAACTAGAGAAAGGGCAGTAACTGCTGCGCCGTTGTAGGCAGGATCTGGGCTGCGTGTCTGTTCGAACACAATGCTATAATTGGCGTCTCCGTCCGCCGCAGGGTCGTCCACCCCCGTAATCGTCACCGTTTGCGATTGGTCCCAATCACTCGGCATAAAGAGAAGCGTCGTTGGCGACACCACCCCCTCGCCCGGTCGCGTGCTGCTCAAATCGATCTCAACTGGTGCCAGTGGCTGGCTTGTCAGCACCACATTTACGGTTGCGGCGCTGCCCGTTTCATCCGTCGTCAGGAGCCCATCTGCCCCACTAACCGACACGCCCGCTATGTCACCATCATCGCTATTGATAAGTGTGAGATCGTCTAATTCGTAGCCAGCATAGAGCGGATCCGCACTGCTTGCTGGCGTAAAATCTATGCCATAGAGTACATTTCCATCCGCAACCGAATCATCCGCTCCTATAACCGTCAGCGTCTGCGCCATGTTCCAATTGTTGGGCGTAAAGGTCAGCGTAGCGGGGCTTACCGTCCCCTCGCTTGTATCCAAACTCGTCACGTTGATTGCAACATCGGCTGTGGGCTGGCTCGTTAAGCTCACTTCAGCAGTTGTGGCTCCGCCCCCTTCAGTCGTTTGTAGCACCGTATCAGGCACAAGAAGCAATATGCCCACTTCATCATCATCCAAATTGATCAGCGCTACATCGACCGCATCTTGGCCGCTATAGTTTGCATCGCCGCTTGTAGCAGCACCTGTCACCACCGAATAGGCGCTATCGCCATCATCGACTGCATCATCCACACCGCTAATGGTCACGCTCTGTATATTGTTCCAGTTGCTTGGCGTGAAGGTAAGCGTGCTAAGGTTAACCACACCTTCGTTGGCATTGCTGCTGCTCAATGGGATTGTCACATCCGCAGTAGGTTGCGTATTCAATCGAACTTCTACCGTTGTGGGTGCGCCGCTTTCATCTGTGTTAAGCCCACCAACCAAGTTGACAAAGATTCCGGCCACATCATCATCTGCATTGACCACTACTACATCGGGGGCGTTCATGCCACTGTAGGTTGTGTCGCTACTGCTTGCTGCCGCGGTTGTAATAGTAACTGACTGATTGCTGTCCTGCGCTGTATCGTCTACGCCGGTTGCAGTAACTGTCTGGGGTAAATTCCAGTTGGCTGGCGTAAAGGTAAGCGCTGCTGGGGCAATCGTTGCCTCGTTTGTATCGCTGCTCACTATGCCGATAGTAACATCTGCGGTTGGCTGGCTGGCAAGCACTAGATCAAAGCTGGCGTCGCTGCCATTTTCGCTTGTGGTCAATCCGCTGACAGGGTTGACCACAATTTCAGCCACATCATCATCATTGTTGGTAAGCGTGACATCCGCCGCGTTCAATCCGCTGTATCCGGTGTCACTGCTTGTTGCGGCAGATGTGACAATTTTGTAGCTAATATTGCCGTCGTCACTAAGATCGTCCACTCCTTTTACGCTGACAACCTGTGCGTTTTGCCAACTGCTGGGCGTAAAGGTAACCGTTGCCGGGGTAACTGTCCCTTCTGTAAGATTATTGCTGCTGAGCGGAATGGCCACATTTGCGCTGGGCTGGCTGTCTAGTTTGATGGTAAAGAATACCGCCGCGCCCCCTTCGTCTGTGCGTAAGCCACTTGTTGGGCTAACCGTTACGCCAACGCTATCATCATCAAGGTTGATCAAGGCCACATCGGCCACGCTGCGCCCATTGTAGTTGGCATCATTGCTTACTGCACCGCTGGTCATAATTGTGTAGGGGATATCGCCATCGTCTCGATCGTCATTTGCGCCCGTCACGGTGATAGTTTGGGCGCTATTCCAATTGTTTGGCGTAAAGAGCAGGGCCGAATCCGAAAGCGATGCTTCGTTGGCGTTGCTGTTGGAGAGATCGATTGTTACGTTGGCGGTTGGCCGACTGTTGAGCTTGACGGTAAAGGATGCGGTTGCGCCCTCTTCATCAGTGGTTAGGACAGGCGCTGCGTTGAGCGTGATGCCCGCAGCGTCGTTGTCCACATTTTTGACTGAGACATCGGCAACGCTTAACCCATTGTAGGTCGAGTCGGTGCTGGTGGCCGCATTGGTGCTGATAGCGTAATTGATGTCGCCATCGTCTTCATCGTCGTCTACACCCGTCACCGTGACGCTTTGCGCTGTGCTCCAGTTACTGGGCGTAAAGGTGACTGCTGCGGGCGCAATGGATCCTTCGCCGCTGTCCGTACTGTTGAGGGAAACGGCTACATCTGCCGTGGGTTGACTGTTTAGTTTTAGCGTAAAGGATGCGGTTGCACCCGCCTCGTTTGTGGTTAGCCCACCTGCTGGGGTGACGATTACACTGGCTGTGTCGTCATCTATATTTTTGACCGAGACATCAGATGGGTCGATGCCGCCGTAGTTGGTGTCACTGCTATTTGCTGCACCGATGAGTATGCTGTAGCTGCTGTCGCCGTCGGCTACATTATCGTTAACGCCGCTTATCGTGACCGTTTTGGAATTGTTCCAGTTGCTGGGCGTAAAGGTAACCGCTGCGGGGTTGACGCTTCCTTCCGCGGTGTTGCTGCTGCTGAGTGGGATAGTCACATTGGCGCTTGGCTGGCTGTTAAGCTTGATGGTAAAGGCTGCGGTTGCGCCCCCTTCATTTGTGGTTAAATTATTTAGCGCGCTCACCGTAATGCCCGAGGCGTCATCATCCAAATTGGTCATCGAAACGTCGGGTGGATTGACGCCGCTGTAGCTGCTGTCATTGCTGGTTGCTGCGCCTGTCCGAATGGTGTAGCCGATATTGCCATCATCAATGCTGTCGTTTACGCCACTAATTGTGACAGCCTGTACAGTGCTCCAGTTATTGGGCGTAAAGGTCAGCGCCGCTGGTGCAACGGTCCCTTCTGCGGTGTTGCTGCTGCTGAGTGGAATGGTCACATTAGCGGTTGGCTTCGTTTCGAGCTTGACGGTAAAGGTTGCGCTTGCGCCGTCTTCATTTGTGGTGAGGCCACCCGCCGCGTCGACCAAGATACCGGCTGCATCGTCATTTAATGTGGTAAAACCAACGTCGGCTGGGTTGATGCCGCTGTAATTTGTGTCGTTGCTGGTTGCGGCTGCTGTGCGAATGGTGTACGCCACATCGCCATCATCAATGTTGTCATCGACACCCGTTATGGTGATCGTTTGGGGGCCATTCCAGTTGTTGGGCGTAAAGGTAATGGCTGCCGGGCTGACGCTGCCTTCGGTTGCGTCGCTGCTGCTGAGCGCAATGCGAACGTTGGCGGTGGGTTGTGTGTCGAGCACAATGGTGAAGGTGCGGCTGCCGCCGGCTTCGGTGGTCGTTTGACCCACTACTGCGTTGACGCTGATGCCCGCCGAGTCGTTGTCTACGTTGCTAAAGGTGCGATCCGCTGCATCGATGTTATTGTAGCTGGCATCACTGCTGCTCGACGGATTGGTGCGAATTGTATAGCCAATATCGCCATCATCCTGACCATCGTCTACCCCGATGACGGTAACGGTTTGTGGCGAGTTCCAGTTAGATGGCGTAAAGGTTACTGCCGACGTGGACGGTACACCCTCGCCGGGGTCGCTGCTGAGGAGAGCGATAGAAACGTTGGCGGCTGGCTGGCTAATAAGGCGTATGGTAAAGGTTGTGCTGCCGCCTGCTTCGCTTGTGAATGGGCTGCCCGCTGGGCTAACAATAATCCCCGGGTTGTCGTCATCGTTGTTGGTGAGCGAAACGTCTGCCGCGTTAAGTCCGCTGTATGCTGCATCGCCACTACTTGACGCGGCTGTCACAATTTTGTATGCCACGTTGCCGTCAGAGATGGCGTCATCCTGACCGGTGACAGTAACCACCTGTGGGCTATTCCAGTTAACGCTCGTAAAGACAAGGCTGGTCGTGCTTGGCAACCCTTCACCTGCATCCGAACTGCTTAGCCCGATGGTCACATTAGCCGCGGGCTGACTTTCGAGCACAACGCTGAAGGTAGCTCTGCCGCCTGCTTCGGTCGTATTGAGTCCGCTGGCGGGGTTTACGGTAATGCCCGGATTGTCGTTGTCGCTGTTTACCACGTTGACATCGGATCCATTTAAGCCCGCATAGCTTGGATCCGAACTAGCGGCTGGCGCGGTAATAATCGTATATGCAATGGGGCCATCGCTACGATTGTCGTCAACGCCCCTAACCGTTACTGTCTTTGGTTGATTCCAGTTATTGGGACTAAAGGTAAGCGAGGCGGGTGCGGCGGTACCTTCACCAACATTGCTGCTATTTAAGCTAATGGTTACATTGGCCGTGGGTTGGCTGGCTAATTTGACGGTAAAGGTTGCGCTGCCGTTTGCTTCGCTGGTGGTTAGCCCGCTGGTTGGATTGACAACAATCCCAACTGCGTCTCCATCCTCTAAATTGGTTAGCGCAATATCGTCTCCGTTAAAGCCGCTGTATCCACCGTCGTTGCTAACGCTCGCACCCGTTATGACTGTGTAGGGCACATCTCCATCTGCAATCGAATCATTTTTACCTGTGATCGTCACAAGCTGTGGTGCGTTCCAATTATCTGGTGTAAAGACAATTGATGCTGGCGCAACCGTTGCTTCGCTATTGTCCGAAACGCTCAGCGGAACTGTCACATTGGCGCTAGGCTGTCTGTCTAAGATTAGGGTAAAGCGTGTATCTGCACCGCTTTCGCTTGTAGTGGCGCTGCTCAATGCCCCGATTGTGATCCCGGGTGCAATACATTGGCTGACGCCAGGGGTGCCGCTATTGATGCTAGGCTGCCAGTTGATGGGATCATCGGCATATTTATCGCACTCGATCCGTTCGAGCGCGGGGCCGCTGCCGTTGGGCGAAGTAGGCCACGGGTTGTCGGGCGAGTAAGTTACTTCATCCACAATAAAATAAGGGATGGATCCATCTGCTTCAGGTGTGTCCGGCTTAAGCAGCGCAATTGTTTCGCCTGTGTCATTAAGCAATCCGGTGTAGGGGCCTGCGATCTGCACATCGTTGGGAACAATATAGCTGTCACGGAAAGTTGCTGGGTTGTTCGGCACAATTAGCATGGTGCCATTTGCCGGAATAATCGTATTATCTGGGAAGACATAGCCCCCAAGGCCATCGATGCGCCAGCGGTTGGCCGGGTTGGCGGGATCGAAAAGTTCGACTGGCGAGTTGGTGACGTTCACGATTTCGAGATAGTCAACGCTACTGTTGTCGCTGCTTGGATTATACATAATCTCGGTGATAATCAGCGGTCCAATCTTGGGGTAAGCGTTGGCCACACCAAGCGAGTTGACGCTTTGTGCCGTAAAATGTTCGGCCCCTGTGCTGATTTGGTAGCGCTCGAACGAGACGCCTGTTTCCGATGGGCCAAAGCTAAACCCGTGGCTGTAGCCAGTTAGGGTACCGCCGCTGTTGGCCGCAAAGAGATAGCCTTCATCGCCTAACGAGCTAAAGGCAAAGCTGGTTGCTGCGCTAGGATTTGCGTTAAAGTCACCTTCATCAAAAACGAGATAGCCCCCGGCTGGAATAGTGGTTCCGGCTGGAATTTTGAACTTTTTCGGACTATTTTTGTCATCCGAGATGAACCAGTTGCCGATATCAACGCTATTCCCTGTGGGGTTGTATAGCTCAATCGCATCGACAGTAGGTGGATCGCTGTGAGCCAGTATCTCATTCACGAGGATCGCCTCTTCGCTATCCAGATTTGTAGCCGTGATCGTGCTATTCGAGAGTCTATTGTAGCCACTATCCCTGCTGCTTGGGTTGAGCCGAATTGTATAACTTTGGGTACCGTCCTGTATGCCGTCGGCCACGCCCGTTACAACCACCTCTTGGTTGATGTACCAATTGTTTGGCGTAAAAGTGAGCGAGCTAACGTTTGTGACCCCTTCACCTTGATCGAGGCTGCTGATATTGATTGTTACAGCCGACGAGGGCCGCGTGCCAAGGGCAACCAAAAATCTATCGGTTGTGCCGCCTTCATCAGTCAGCACGTCCTGTTCTTTGCGTAAGCAGATCTCTGCATCGGGTGACTCCACGGAGTAACTTTCGATGTTGCTGTCCATCCACTCGGCACGGTTGATGAGCCACCAGCGCATAAAGTCGACTTCCATCTTGTAGGTAACTTGCGAGGTTGGGTACGTTACGTAGGAGGGTGGAAAGGATCGATAGTAGTAATTGGGCCACAAATCATAGCCAAGACGCACAAACTTATCGTGATCGCGTGCTTGCGCTTCGTTCAATAAAAGCGCATTCGAATCGATTAGCTCAACTAAGTTTCCAGTCGAAAATTGATCTTGACGTAGCGTAGTCCAGCGTTCGACAAAACGTTGCGTAAAGCAGCCATCTTTTAACAATTGATTAAATGGAAAATTCGTATAGTCTATGCTGATATTCCAGCCGTTCACCTTATAGCCAGAACTCAATTCCGAGTTGCCCAAAGCAAGGTTCGCATCCCAAATGGGGCCAGCATTTAGCTCACCGCCCCGATCTTTATGAAAATAAGTACTGCGCCGATAGGCATCCAAGTCGTGGATTAGCTCGCGCAAAATCATGTGATCGACAAATGAGCCAACATCCAGATAGGAGGAGTACCCTGTTACCGGATCGTCGAAATTGGAACTGGTTAGATTATTGATAATATCGTTGATATGACCCTGCATATACTGCTTCTGCTGAGTTGTTAAGTCATTGCGCACCGCATCGGATGTGTCGCCGGTCGGGTAGACAAATATGAGATCCGAACTACTCGCATAATCCTTTGCCAAAACATCACCCGCATCGTACGGATCTAGTTTGAGGATGTACCCACCCGTCACATCGGGCTGCACATTGTCTTGTGGGTCCGTTTCCGAAAGCTTTTTAATATCGATACGGTTGTTGTCACGCTTTAACTTTTCGATCAATACGTAAACGCCAACATAATCATCATACGTAATTTGACCATCGCCATTATCGTCCAGAAAAAGTTCGAAATATTGGGTGCGTGGTGCATAGCGATCAACGCTGTTGCTGAGTGCGTATGTAACAACATTGCGCATGAGCGTTTTATCGGTGTATGGTCCATTAAAGACCCAATCCGATTCTGCGGGCAGCCCTAAAAGCGCTAAATTTCGATCATTTCCTCCGGCATCTCGTGTTTCTACGCCATATTGTTTTTTTAGAAAGCTGTTACTTTGCGATGATTGTCCGCGTTGTTCGATGCCAATGTTGCTGCTCATCTGATAGTTTGTGCTAGATAGGTAATTGCGCTTGCCACTCTGCTCCCAAATTACATCCATGGATGCGTTGATTTTTGGTTCATCGGGCACACTGTTGCCGTTAGTCTTCACAATTATGATCGGTAGATTCGAATCAAATTGCGTTGTAAAGTTCCAACTGTAGCTACTTGCCATGTTGGTGCCACTCTGATCGCGTATGCCGCTAGTCAGGAGCACCGTATACCGCGCAAATGGATCCAGATAGCCGTTGACCGTAAACGTTGCATTGCTGCCATTAGCAGAAACCGTGCCAGGTACGGGTGTGTTGCCCTTTTTCAGCGAGAATGTGCCTGATGTGACAGACGCCGTATTGAGCGGCTCATCAAATGTGACGCGGATTTGCGTTGTGATGGATGCATTATTCAAATTTGATGCTGGCGTGGTGGATATTACTTGTGGCGGGGTTGAATTCTGCGAAAGCGAACTGGCATGTACTGGAGTAATAGAATGATTTAATACAATCAGGGTAAAAAGAGCGGTCCCCAAATGAATCCAAAAATTAAATTGGTGAGTAGTCATAGAATTGGCTCGCGCTGATGAGATCATTTTTGCTGCCTTGATAAGGAACGTGAATATAATTTATATACGATCAAAATTAGTCGATAGATACTGGTTTTATTAAGATTATTATGGCGACAGTTTCAAACGATTTTTCAAATGATGAAGAGCGGAGAATCATGCAAGGGAGTAGTAAATGGTCGATGTGTGCAGTTCGCGCTATATTTTCTTATTATGATATATATCACAAATAGAGGTGCGAATGCAATACCGCAAAACCAGAGGGAGAGAACAGAGGGTATCGTTCACGGCCGCAAACCGGCACTGCTTCGCAAACACTAGACCTGGCTAGAGTATCATCAAGTCTTAATATTCTGGTTACCTGTAAGCAAGGTGTGAGCATCGGAAAGTACATGCCGTGGAGCGAGTTGAACGTTCATAATTCGTGTGCGTCGCTCTGGTTTGCAATTTCAGGAACGCTCGCTCTTATAGAGACCAACTTTTCGACCTTGCTCAGGTAATCAAACAAAATGAACGATCTCGCAAACGTACACTATGGTACATTGTTGTCATTCCCGAAGATTTTTATCGGTAATCCGTGGATACTCAGCGATATAGATGCCTGTTAACGGCACTCGGGCATGACAAAGTCGCAGGATTGATCTTCAATCTTCAAACTGTACGGTAGCTAGATAACGATTACAATTTTTTGTACTCAGATTGTTCGGATTTAGCCACAGGATAGTCTAGAAATAGGATGGCCATGATTCCATTTCTAAAAATCTGAGTATATCTCTATTTCATAGGTGTAAACTTAAGCCGTCTAGTGAGCACGCCTCGTGCGGCTCTTTTCAGCCATGAACCTGCACGGGGCGTGCTTACTGGGCTTGATTTAATGACGTTTGTTCTTAAGTTTACACTTATAATCTGTGTTTATGTCATAGGGGCACAATATCTGAGTACAAAATCAGCTTTTTTAGCTCTCCCCGACAGCCTGCTAGGAAAGTACCGCATTAGAAAGTGCTTTCTCCAAGTTTTGCGGATGCTTATTTTTGTGGTTCTCTGAGGTATTGTGTGGGTAACTAGGAATGAACTCCCAGCCTGATACGGAAAACGTGATAAATCACGTTAAAGTTACGGCATTTGACCTGTTTTAACAGGTTTCCCATAGCAGACGCAGAATTCATTCTGCGGGCCACCCCACAATTTCTCATAGAACCATTTTTGTTTAACGGCCCAAACATCTTTACCGCTCGGGTGCGATCTCTTCGAGCTGCCTACCGCTTGTTTCGGGCAGTGCCATCACAAGAATTGGCACACACAGCAGTAGACAAATCATCGCCGAGACCGCCAGCCATGGGGAACCCAGCCACACCGTTAGCAACGTATGCAATGCAAACCCGAGCACGCCGCCAAGCGTGCCTAATGCGCCCTGCATCCCCGCAGCCGTGGAGCGATAGGATGTGGGAAACATCTCGTTATTGATAGCCGTCATCGAGACATCATAACCGCGGATTGCAATAATCGTAATCGTCCACGCGGCGACCAGCAGTAGCGTATTGGAACTATTATAAAAGAGCACAACCGCCATAACAACCGCCACGGTAAAGCCCGTCATGGTGCGCTTGCGCCCAATGCGGTCGCTTAGTCGACCAACCAGTGGCGTAAATAACAAGACAAAAATACCCGCAGCCAACGTCGAAACCGTTAAATGCCACGGTTGCCAGTTGTGTACATTTTGCAAATAGAGCGGATCGTAAAAGTAGGGCACCTCTGCTGCCAGATTTGCGATAAACGCAATCAGCGCCACGATTGCAAAGCGTTGTGGATACGCTCGAAATACCTGCACAAATGGTGCAATTCCAGCTTTGATCTGCTTGCCAATGATGGGCCGATTCACCCGATCTGTAGCCTCGTAGCTCGCCGCCAGCCTCGCGGCTTTTGCCTCTTCAAAGCGTGCGGTTTCGGGCAATGTACGCCGCAAGTAGACAACAAAGAGTAACGGAATAATCCCGACCAGATACATGCCGCGCCAGCCGAATGGGATCCAGTCGATCACGGCGAAGAGCACTGCCGCGCCAGCGTAACCTACGCTCGAAATGGCAACAAATGTGCCGATGCCCCAGCCGCGAGCGTGCGCCGGAAACTCTTCAGTAATGATAATCACCGCTAGCGTATGTTCGACCGTAATAAAGAGCCTCGCCAAAAATTGGATCACAACAAATGTGCGGATATCCGTAACCAGCGCAGTGGCAATGCCCAATATAATATATGCGGTTAATGTAAAAATGAGGAGTTTTCGCCGCCCGAAGCGATCGGCAGCAATGAGGAAAAGAATTGCGGGCAGCGCACCCAGCTTGATCCACGCAAGGATGTTGCTAAGCTGCGATTCACCGATGCCCAAATCGACCTGAATGCGCGGCAAGGCAAGCTGTAGAATTGCGTTATCGTAGCGGCTAAAAATGGACGCCGCAATCACAAGCCCAAGCACCTTCCAATGGTGGGCCGTTAGATCCGGCGGGCTGCCCATTATAAGCATAAAAAGTCGTCGCAGCCGATTGAGAATGGACGCAACGCCATCCGATGCTAAAAAGTTACCCACTAAAAAGATCCGTTTGATTTATTGTGCTTCTTGTTAAGTTGGTCCTAAGTTAAGCTGGCAACTGATGAGGATGTTCAATAATAATGGTGAGTAGGGGCGCGATACATCGTGCCCCTACAGGTTTGAATCATCTTTTTTCGAACCAATTAATATCCTACCAAATCTGACAAAATTAGAAATTTTCTGTACTCAGATTTACTCAATAATTAAGTATTTGTTATCCCCAACGCATTGAGAATCGGGCGAAACTTGAGCGCGGTCTCATCCCACTCTTTCTGTGGTTCCGACGCGGCCACAATGCCCGCACCCGCATGAAGCCATACGCGCTCATATTCCGTTACCGCCGAGCGGATCGCCACGCTGAACGCACCTTCGAGCCGCCGATTGACGAGCCCCACCGGCGCAGCATACCAGCCGCGCGGCACTGGCTCGTGCGCGCTGATGAATTTTAGCGCATCCGTCCGTGGCGCGCCACCTAGCGCGGGGGTTGGGTGCAATAGTTCGACCAGATCGAAAACGGTCAACTGATCGTTGAGCGTGGCGCGAATGGGCGTGTAGAGATGTTGAATATTGCTCAGCTTCAGCAAGCTGGGCGTGGTTGGGATGTCGAGTTCGCTGCTGATTTTGGACAAACGTGTGCGAATGGCTTGGACCACCAGATCGTGCTCGTGGCGATCTTTTGGACTATCAAGCAACTGCTGGCCTAGGCGATCATCTTCTGCTGTCGATTCCCCACGGGGTTCTGATCCGGCGAGGCCCATGGTGGTCAATTCGCGACCGCTAGTGGAGACAAGCATCTCGGGCGAGGCCCCAAAGAAGGCGTGATGCGCGCGTGGTTCGAAGAGGAAGCGGTAGCAGTTGGGGTACTGATCGTTCAAGAAGGTGAGTGCCTTGTCGACATTTACAGTCTGGCTAAAGCGGATCTCGGCGACGCGCGAGAGAACCACTTTGTCTAGATGGCCCGCGTGGAATTGTTCGATGGCCGCGTTGAGCATTGCCTCCCACGTCTCATAATCCATTGGGTACTCGAGCTGATTGATAGGCGGATGAGGCACGGGATCCCCCGATGTTTCCAGCGATTGGAGGCGTGCCAGCATGGTAGCGAGGGGATCCTGTAGCTGCGTGCCGATCTGCTCTAGCTCTTTCTCTAGCTCTTTCCCTAACTGAGTTTCATCTAAGTTTTCGAAGAGTGTGTTGAGGGTGAGCCACGTGGATTGACTGCCGTCGCTGTTAGTGCGAATGGCAAGCTGATAGTGCGGCAAGATGAACTGGGCGGGGTGATAAATAGACCAGGTGTTGTCGGGGGTGAAATCTGCGCTAAACGAGAAGCCACCAAAGAGTTGCGGCTCGGCAAAGTCAGGGATGTCGGGCTGAATGCGGGCATTTTCGAAGAGCGTTTGCACCTGCGTTTTGATGTTTGTAAAGCGATCAATGCCCCACGCTTGCAGGTCAACGGCGATGCCAAAACCAACGTAGGTGATGCCGCTGCGGTTGTCGTCCCAGTAGAAGCGCTCTTGGCCGAGGGTGTGGCGCAGGACGGCCATGGGATCGATTTGTTCACATGGTGTGCTGACCGAAATGAGCCGGGTGGTTGTTGTTTTTGTGGATTCGTTTATCATTGTTCGTTTTCAATATGGCCGACGCTGCGCAATAGGACGGGCAGCAGCGCGTCGACAATTTGCTGTGGGGCTGGTTCACCCGTGTAGACCCAGCGAATGACGACGGCATAGATTGCGCCCATCCATGCGTAGGGTACGACATCGAGATCAACGGGAGCAATATCGCCTACGTCGACGGCCTCTTGCAGGTAGCGACCAATCAGTCGGGCGAAGCGGTCGTTGATCTCTTGGCGCTTTTGCTCGAATGGTGCGCCCAGCCCCGATGCTTGAATTAGCATAAGTTTGGCAGGGCGACGATAGCGGCCAAAGGTTTCGACGATGGCTTCAAGCGCGACGCGCACGCGCGTGATGCCCTCTTCTTCTTTTTCGATGGCAGTCGTCACTTGGCGCTCTAGCAGATCGGCAAATTGATCGACCAGGGCAAGAAAAAGTCGCTCTTTGTTGGGAAAGTGGAAATAAATTGATCCCTTGGATGTGCCAGATTCATCCACGATTTCGTCCATGCGGGAGTCGTGATAGCCTTTGGACGAGAAGACGCCAAGGGCCGCGTCGAGAATTCGGCTGCGCGTCCCTTCGGGGTTCCGATTGTTTTTTTCTGATTCGCTCATAGTGTTTTGGTCTCCAAACCGACTGGTCAGTCTGTATGGGTGAATGATAGCGATTTGGAAAGGAATTGGCAAGTTTGGTCTGTTACAATTTCTGTGAGGGTCGGCTAAATTCTTATTGCTAGTAAGCACAGTTCAGTTAGCAATAAGAATTTCTTTATTTCAGCTAAGAGGATACAATTAGCAATACAGGAATCGTTATTTCAAGAATATAATACTATGATCCAAGCACTTCAAACCGTACATTCAATATGGCTATACGTTGTTCTAATCGTTGGTGGCCTTGCCATTGGACAAATGCTGCGCGGTTATTTCAAGCGTACGCCGTGGCAGGCAGTCGATCAGAATATGAGCTTCTACTTCGTTTCGGCGGTCGACTTGCAGATCATCATCGGCATCTTGTTGTGGTTTGCGCAGCAGCGTTGGGATATGCTCGATAGTCTACGGAGTTTGCGCCATCCTGCATTAATGTTGGCGGCGTGGGCTGCCATTCGAGTGGGCTGGTATCGCGTGAACGTTGCGCCAAGTGCGGAGGGAAGGTTTACGCGTGGGGCACTGTTTTTTACGATTGCGGGTATCGTTATGATGACGGGCGTGTTTCAGGTCTTGGGTGTATTTTGAAAATACCACGCTGTTGCCTCGGTTCGGTTGGTTACCCCCAACTTATCGTAGATATTTTTCAGGTGAAAGCGGATCGTGTTTTCGCTTATATCTAACGTAGCTGCGATCTCGGCATTGGATATCCCTTTGGCTAACTCGGCCAAAACCTCCTGTTCGCGTGGCGATAAACGCGAATTTGCCTGTGTCGCATCATTGTCCATCATCCATCGTCGGGCAGCTTGTGGAAAGACCAATCGACCCTGTGCCACCTGCCGAATAGCCTCAATTGTCTGCTTAGGTGGCTCCGTTTTGAGGGCGAAACCACTAGCGCCCAAGCGCAGTGCGGCCTGCACACTTTCACCATCGGCATATGCTGTTAGAACGAGAATGCGGGCAGTAGTTCCTTCTTCTCGCAGTGCGGCTAACACCTCCAAACCGCTAAAGGGCATCTGTAGATCGAGCACGGTTACATCCGCGATCGATTGCTCTTTTAGCAACGGCAGCAACTCGTCCCCATCTTCCACAACTGCAACCACGCACATATCGTCCTGTTGATCGATCAAGCTGCGTAATCCCTCGGTTACAAGTGCGTGATCGTCTGCCAAAATGATGCGAATCGACTGGCTGTCTGAACGCTTAGACATGAGCCGGTACCCTCACAACGACGCGCGTCCCTTTGTTGATCTGACTAGTGAGCTCGAATGTGCCGCCCAGCAGCGCGACGCGATCCGCCATGCCGCGCAGGCCAATGTGCTCAACCGCATCGTTCATCTCCCCCTCCAGCGGATCGACTAAATTGGGCGGCGCAAAGCCACGTCCATCATCCTCGACTTCTAAGCAGATCTGCTTCCCCTCGCCCCACAATCGGACCCACTGCTGCTCAACACCAGCGTGTCGATAGGTATTCGAGAGCGCCTCTTGCAAAATTCGATAGAGGGCTATTTTAACGGGCAGCGTAACGTCATCGGGCACGTTTTGCATCTCTAACTCTACCTGCATATTAGTCGACTCTTCGTGTTGAATGATCAACCCTTGGACGATGGATGTGAGCGAGCGCCGCCGAAATTCGGGCGGGCGAAATGTGCCCATAAAGTGCTTGATTTCGTACAGCGATGATTCGAGCAGGGTGCCAACTTGCGCCAACCTTGGCGACAGATCGGCGGATAGGCCACCCTGCACGTCCTCCTTTTGCGCTTGAGATTGTTTGATCTCGTTTTGCAAGCTAGTCAGTAGCGAAAGCGCAGTGAAAAGGTACTGCACTGGGCCGTCATGGATATCGAGAATGATGCGGCTTAGCTCGTCTTCGGTTATGGAAAGAATGCGGTGTGGATGCGAGTCGCTCGGTTGGTTGGCTGCCATATGGGTTTTTCAACTCAATACTGAATCCGTGAGAGGTAACTTTTCTTTGATGTTTCGATTGCATCATCCAAGGTTATGATGCCCTTTTCTGCTAAGAGCGGAATCAAGCGTAGAAAGACTTTGGCCGTGGTGAGCGCATCGCCCAACGCGGTGTGTCGATCGGCCACGGTCACGCCAAGCCGCGCGGCAATTGATTCTAGCGCATGATCGGTTTCATTCGGATGGATGATGGTGGAAAGCAGCAGCGTATCAACTACGGGATTGCTAAACTGTACGCCGCTAGACGCTTCATTTAATTGTAACAGCCGCATGTCGAATGCAGCATTGTGGGCGACGAAGACAGTCTCATTCGCATAGCGGCGAAACGTAAGCAGGACCTGTTCGATGCTCGGTTGCTTTAAAACCATTTCGGGCGTAATGCCGTGGATCGCAGTGGATTCTGGCGAGATTGTGCGTTGTGGATTGATTAGCTGATCGAATGTTTCTTGGTGCAGCAGCCGACCGTTGACAATGCGCACAGCACCGATGGAGATGACTCTGTCTCGATCCGCCTCGCTGGGCGCTGAGATATTTAGACCTGTAGTTTCCGTATCGAAAACGGTATAGATAAGCGCCTTTAGAGATTGCTGTCTTAATTCGGTGGGTAGATCGGTTGTAAAGAGATCAAAGTCGTAGAATTCGGCGCGGCTGCCGATAATGAGCGGACGCGCGGTATTGACCTGTGGCTGCGATATCGGAAAATGTAGCGTAACGGCATAGTGATTTTCCGACGGCAAGATTGAAAAGTCGAGCGTGCCATTATGTCGCGTGATCATTTCGTTTAGCGTTAAGGTCGCATCAGTGGCGTCGATTTTCTTTGCTCGGTTTTGCCATGCCGCCCACATTTTGGTATCAATTAGCGCGTGGAAGGTCAGCATTACCGCCACTTGATTGGTTGGCTCTACTTGGCGGGCGCTTAGTTGCAGATTGGTTAACTCGTGCTGTTTTAAGTCGCGCACCGCACCCATGACCGCACGCAGCAGGGCGTAGCTATCAACTTTTAACCATTGATCCGGCGAATTATCCTGCGCAACCACTAGGTCGACCACTAACCGTTGCTGGATGTGGCCTTGCAGCGCGATCAGCAAATCTTCGGTGTGCATATCTTCGAGCTGCCACGCGCGCTCTCCTGTTTCTGCTCCAGCCACGGCCTCGTCCATCAGATCGTAGCTCGTGAGCATCTGATCCATGCGGGCGATTTCCGCACTCACGTTTTGAAGCGTAATTACATAGCCAACCCGCGCGCCATGATGGTTGCGGCAGGTCGAGAGCCGCAATCGTGCAAGGCGATTTTGGGCGACGGTGGTGACAAAGCCGGTTGAGACATCAAAGTTGTGGGGTGCTTCTCGTTGATTATTTGGGCTAGAATGATTGCTGCTTTGTAGATGGCTCAATGCAAAGGTCAACTTTGCGCGGTTGATCAAGTCGAAGATCGAGCGACCGAGGCCAACGAAGCTTTCCGCTGTGGAGTATTCATTCCTATTGTGGCTCAGCAGCGAGCGCGCTTGCTGGTTGTAGAGCAGAATATTCCCGTCGAGGTTGCAGATAATAACGCCTTCCGTCAGCTCTGCCATGAGTGCAACGAGAATGTTGCGCTCGCCTTCGAGTTGCGCGTTTGCGTGAAGAATTTCGCTCTCCCGCTCGGTTGTGAGTTGATCAAAACGATCCGCAAATTGATTGAGCAGCGTGGCAAGCTCTGCCGAGTGAGTGCCACCAATCTGATTTGTTACGCGGTGCTGTGGATTGGCGTTGAGCATCAGCCGTGCGTCGTCGCTCAGCGCGCTGAGCGAGAAGAGATAGCCGTTGATGAAGCGATAGAGCAAGAGCAGCAACACAAAGAGCGTTGTTCCAATCAGCGCCAGAAATGCAATGTGAAATAATCCAGCATCGGATGCGAAATAGCTGGCCACGCCCCACGCAGCGAGCGCGCCAATCAAAAATAGCAGCAGGCCGCTTAAGGTGAGCAGATACGTAACTTGTGAGCGTCTCATCTGTTTGGTTCGGCCGAGCTTGATTGAGTTGAATTTGTTCTGCCTTTTGATAAGTGGGTTTGTACTTCGGTGAGCAACGCTTTTGTAGAAAAAGGTTTGGTGATGTATGCATCTGCGCCTAATGTTAGCCCTTTGGCAACTTCGACGTCTCTTCCTTTTGCGGTGACCATAATGATCTGTATATGGCTAAGTTCTGGTGTTTGACGGATGTGTTGCAGCACGGCAAAGCCATCGATACCGGGAAGCATAACGTCGAGCAGCATGAGGTCTGGTTGAAAATTGGCGAGCTGCTCGATGGCGATTTCGCCTGTGCTTGCGGTTTGTACAACATAGCCTGCTTGGGTCATTAAAAAGTTAAGCGAGATGAGAATGTTTTCTTCATCGTCGACGATGAGCACGCGTGGGGGCATATCGTTGACGGGTTGCTTCTGTGTCATGTATCTGTTTCTCCGAGGGAGGCTATAATGAAGCTAAGAAAGTATAGGTTTACGTAGAATTTCAAATTAGAAAAATTTTTGTGTTGAAAAAATTTTGGGGCTTCTCTGAAATATCGGCAGACATAGGTGCGATATGGAAATCGCACCTACGTTTACGTTTCTAACGGGGCAACATCAACGAACCTGTAGTTGCTGTTGTTCGCGTCCGATTTCGTCATCGCGCAACGGCAGCGTGAACGAAAAGGTTGCGCCATGGCCCGGCTGGCTTTCGACCCACAGATTGCCGTCAGAATGAGTGATGATCTGGCGGCTGATGGGTAGGCCCAACCCGCTGCCAATGGGTTTTCGTGATTTGGGACTATTTTTTTGCATCTCGTTTGTACCGTTTTTGTTTGTGCCATTTCCGTTTGTATCGTTCGTATCCGCACCGTTGCCGTTAAGCGATTCGCTGACTTGGCGAAACTTGTCGAAGATTGTTTCTTGTTCAACGGCGCTAATGCCGCAGCCATTATCGCACACGTCGACTTGGATTCGCTCTTTATTGTGATGAAGCCGCACTTCGACGCGACCGGCTTGATCATCGCAGAATTTAATGGCGTTCGAGAGCAAGTTTATCACCACTTGGGTAATGCGGTCGTGATCCACATACACAGGGGGAACCAAGTCGGGTACGTGGAGTAGCAGATCCACCCCTTGCTCTTTAAAGAGCTGATCCATTGACCCGGCGGCACTGCGCAGAAGATCGTCCATTTGGGTGCGTGTTGAATGCCACTCGGCGGCACCGGATTCGAGCTTGGAGAGATCGAGCACCTGATTGATGAGCCGCGTGAGACGCTCGCTCTCTTTTTGAATAATGTGCGCAAATTCGAGCCGCTTTTCACCCTCTAGATTGGGGTTGTCGCTTAGGATTTCGGAGAAGGCACGGATAGAGGTGAGCGGCGTGCGCAATTCGTGGGTGACGGTCGAGATGAAATCATCTTTCATGCGATCGAGCTCTTGCAGGCGCTCGTTGGCCGAGCGCAGATCTTGGGTGGCAGTTTCGAGCGCCAATGATTTTTGCTGTAGCTGCTGGGTGCGTTCCTCTAACTGGCGACTGTAGGCGACCATGCGCGAGGTTTCGGCCAGCATTTGGAGCACTTCGTCGATGCCGATGACCTCTTCTTTGGTTACGGAAGCAATGGCGACGCGGGCGGATGCGGCTCCAATTGCGCCAGAGAGTAACGTTTCGGCGTAGTTGACAAGTTCAGCGTCGGTTTGCATTGCGAGCAGTTCGGGCCACGCAAGATCATGACGTTGGGCGTAGGTGCGCAGATGGCGTTCGGTGCGCTCTTTGCCAAGAAAGTTGTTGAGTAGATCGTAAATAGTTTGGACGGATGCTTCGCCGCGCCAAAGCGAGAGCAGATCGCCGCTGCCAACATGTTTGTAGACATCGACAAAGAGCGAGGCTTGGGTGTGCTCGATGGCGCTTTGTCTGTCGAAGAGCGAGACGATGATGTATGAACCGATGTTAGCGAACATACTCCAAAAGAGAGAGTGAGAAACGGGATCGAGCGTGTCTAGGCCAAAGAGTGCATAGGGGCGCAGCAATTCGATGCCCCACGGCCCGGTTGTGATCAACTCTGTGGGGAGCACGCCCGACGAGACGAGGGTTGGAACGGGTAATGTGTAGCCCCAAACCAGAAAACCGAGCAGCAATCCACTGATTGCGCCGCGGCGGGTGCCCTCTTTCCAGTAGATGCCGCCGAGGATTGCCGGGGCAAATTGGGCGGACGCGGCAAAGGAGATCAGGCCGATGGAGACAAGTGAGCTTTCGCTACCGGTGAGACGGAAATAGCTGTAGCCAGCGAGCAAGATCACGACGATGGCGATGCGGCGAATGCCAAGCAGCAACCCACTGAGGTCGCGGCGCTCGGTCAGGCGCAGGGCACGTAGCTGCAACAATTGCGGCATGATCAGATCGTTCGAGACCATGGTGCTGAGGGCAACGGTTGCGACAATGACCATGCTGCTAGAAGCGGATAGCCCGCCGATGAAGGCGAGCATGGCGATGTCTTGGCGACCCGCGGCAAGGGGCAGGGTAAGCATAAATGTATCGGCGTCGACTGTACCGTCTGGAAAGCGCAACAGACCACCAAAGGCTACGGGCAGCACAAAGATGTTGATAAGCAAGAGGTAGAGCGGAAAGAGCCACATGGCTTTGTTAAGATGGCGCTCGTCCATATTTTCGATGACGGCCATTTGAAACTGACGGGGCAGAAACATGATGGCAAACATGGAAAGAACGAGGAGCGACGCCCACGATACATAGTCGCTGGCGCTGCCGCCCATGCTAAAGAGTTGGCGCAGCTCTGGTTTGGCTGCCGCCTGCGAGAAGATGTCGCCGAAGCCATTAAAGAGGCCAAATGTGACGAAGATGCCGACGGCAAGAAATGTAATGAGCTTCACGACAGATTCGAATGCAATAGCGGCGACCATGCCTTCGTGGTGTTCGGTTACGTCGAGGTGGCGCGTGCCAAAAAGGATGGCAAAGATCGCCATGGCGATGGTTACGAGAAAGGCGGTATCACTGCCGCTAAAAATCTGGTTGCTGTTGATCGATGCGTCGATTATGGATGCGTTGAAAACATCGGGATAATTCCAAAGTAGGGTAAAGCTGGTGGATGCAGCTTTGAGCTGTAGCGAAATGTAGGGCACGATTCCAGCGACGGCGATGACGGTAACGAGGCCACCGAGTACTTTACTTTTGCCATAGCGCGACGCGATAAAGTCTGCAATAGAGGTGATGCGGTTGACTTTACTGATACGGATGATTTTGCGCATGACAAACCACCACAGCACCGCGGCCAAAGTTGGACCAAGGTAGATTGGTAGAAAGCCAACGCCCGTGCTGGCGGCGCGACCCACACTGCCGTAGAAGGTCCATGCTGTGCAGTAAACGGCAAGCGAGAGCGCGTAGGTATACGGGTTGCTGATGATGCTGCGTCCGGCATCGGCGCGCTTGTCGCCATAGTAGGCGATGCCAAAGAGCAGCCCCAAATAGCCAAAGGCAACGAGAAAAATGATCCAGCCCGTTATCATTTTAGTTACTCTGCCGCTCAATGACGAATGCGACAAGTCCGATTAGCGCGGCCCAAGCCAAAAAGAGCGCGACATAAAAAAAGGGGATCCCTGCTATGGTTTCGCTTTTGCTATAGAGCGCCAGCAGTGGATAGTTGAATAGTAGGAGGCCAATGCAGAAGAGGACAATCAGCCATTGGCCTGTGTTTTTGGGTTGGTTCATGGTTTAGTGTGGTTCGTTAATAGGGGCACGATATATCGCGCCCGTCCCATAAGATCGGAGAAAATCGTAGCGGCACGATATATCGTGGCCGTCCCGTGAAATTCGTGTCGGAAAATGGCGGTGTTATAGGGAATATCAATGCAAGGCACGATATATCGTGGCCGTACTAACAACATTTCATCTATCTGCCGCCATACGCGGAGCCAACGCCCTCTTGCATTTGGCGAATGGTCATAAAGGCCTCTTTTAAATGACGGCGCTCCAGTGGAGATAGATCCGCCACGGGAATGCGGTTGCTAGGTTGTTGACCCGCACGGATGGCGGCAAGTTGATGGCGCAGACGCAGCTTGAGCAAAAACTGAAACGTTTCGGCCAGATTCTCCGCTCCCTCATCGCTGATGGATCCACCCGCGGCGGCGGCTGTTAAGCGCTCGAGCGTGGATCGTTCGCGCGATCCGGCGGCGAGCGCGGTGGCGCGGGCGAGCCCCACAATTGGTGCAATGCCCCCAGCTTTGATGTCGACCATGCCGTCATCGTCTTGGCGGATGCGGCGAAAGAAGGTGAGCGGTGGCGCAAATTCCTGCGCTCCATGGATCATGTGGCCGATGAAGAGGTTGCTGCTGCGTGCGTTGACCAGCAGCTTTTCTAATGGCTCTAGCGACAGCTCGCCATACGCCTTACGAAAGTCAAAGAAAATGGCGGCTTGCATAATGGCTTCGGGTTCGGGCTTGGCAATTGCATCGCCAAAAAGATCCTGCCAGTAGCGGAGCGGCTTGCACCAGTTGGTTGCCATATAGCCACCCGGACAGGGGGGAAAACCGGCCGTAATTAATCCGTCGATGACCATTGTAGCCAATGCGGCAAAATATTCCTTGCGCGCGGCTGCTTGGGCCGCATTGACTGGATCAGCGTAGATCAGCGCGTTGTCTTGATCCGTGAGCAGCATTTGCTCGAAGCGCCCTTCGGAGCCAAAGACGATCCACGCGTAGGGGGCGGGTGGCGGGCCAAGATCGTCTTCGGCCAATTTAAGCAAGCGCGCCACGAGAGAATCGTTGAGGCTCGAGACGATTTGGCCAATTTGGGCTGCACCGACGCCGCCAGCAAAGAGCGATTCGACCATTCGCGTCGAGTTTTCGGCAAAGCGTACAAGATCGTGGGATGTTTTTCCCTGTGCGTCGCCAGCTATATTTTCCACTTGCTGCATGATTTGCAGCGGGCTGTGAGCTTGGTGACGCAAAAGATCGGTGGAGGTGATCACACCCACAATTTCACCTTCTTCCACCAGCGCCAAGTGATGGATATTTTCATCCAGCATATGCAGCAGCGCACCAAAGACGGGGACGTCCGAATCGAGCGTTTTGAGCGGGCGGCTCATCACTTGGTGAACGGGCGTTTCGGGGCCAAGCCCCTGTGCAAGCACGCGCCCGCGCAGGTCGCGGTCGGTAAGAATGCCGGGTGGCGTGCTGCGGACAAGGGCCGAGCTTGCGCCGCGTTGCTGCATAGCCTGTGCCGCGTCTTGCACCGTGGCGTTTTGGTCCACAAAGAGCGGATCGCACGTCATGATATGCTTGATGGGCGTGGCAAGGTCGCGCGCTGGGCTCGAGCTATTTGATTCTAACGCACGACGCATTCGGTTGGCAATACCTTGCAAAAAGTAGTCGGCAAAGGCGGCGTTGTCCACCAGTTGCTGAAAGAGCGGCTCGGAGATGCTGTAAGCGAGCAGATCAGTTTCGGCGTGGATGTCAAAGGCTGCGGGCTGATCGCTGGGCGTAAAGGGGTAACCAAAGAGGTCGCCCGATTCTAAAATTTGAACGGTGGTGCCCTCGGTGGAGAGGGTGATTGATCCCTGACGCACGATAAAGAGATCCGCTGTGTTTGCGCCATCTTGGGCAAAGATTAATTCGCCCGCCGCGTATTCGTGGGTCGCGACACCCTGTTCAATCAGTGCGAGCTCGGCGGTAGTCAATTTTTCGAAAGGGGGACATGTTTGGATAAATTCGATTGCGTTCATAGAGTTTGGGCGGTAGTAATCGTGTAGTGTAGGATGTCTATGTTGAAACTCATCCTGTCTTTGTAAGGGCTGGCTTCTAGCCCTCAAGGGCGTTAAATTAGTGCAAAATCCGAGTTATGGTTTGGCGAAGCTCACCAATCAGTCACAATTAGAGCTGAACTTAACGCCTTCGTCCATGAAGATTCGGTGAAAATCGTAGGGGAACGATACATCGTGCCCGTCTCGTGAGAGTCGCGCGGGGAAATAGCGGTATTTCAGGGGCAGTCAATGCAAGGCACGATATATCGTGCCCGTACGATTGGTCAAAAAAGGGGATGCACAGGTGCATCCCCTTTTTGGTGCTGTAAAAAACCCTAATGCTTAGTGTGCCGTTGCTCCACCTGCACCTCGCGGCACGCGCACAGCCTCGACCATGGCCACAATATCTGCTGGTGGTGGTGGCGTTGCACGAGAAACGAAGTAGGCAACCACAAAGTTGAGGATCATGCCGATGGTACCGATACCCTCAGCCGTAATGCCGCCAATATCCTCGAACGCTGGTGCCGTGCCGAAGATAGCCTGTGATTTCATAATCAGTACCATGATTAGCGTGAAGCCAAAGCCGACAACCAGACCAGCGATTGCGCCCTGCTTGTTCATGCGCTTGTCGAAAATACCCATCAAAATTGGTGGGAAGTTCGATGCGGCGGCAAGACCAAAGGCAATAGCCACCACCTGACTCACAAACCCGGGCGGATTAATGCCAAAGTAACCGGCCAATATAATTGCTAGTAGAATCATGACACGCCCAACCAGCAGACGATTTGATTCGCTAGCACCTTGGTTAATTACACGATAGTAAATATCGTGCGATACCGCGCTAGACATCGCCAGCAGCAGACCGGACGCAGTCGAGAGCGCAGCCGCTAGACCACCAGCAGCCACCAGCGCAATAATAAATGGCGCTAAGTTGGCAATTTCTGGATTGGCAAGTACCATAATATCGCGATCAACCGTGGCTTCGCCAGCACCATTTGCCATCGAGATTTTGCCATCACCATCCGCATCGGTGAAGCTCAGCAGACCTGTCTTCTGCCAACTTGTGGCCCATTCGATCTCGTTGCCATCAGCACCCGTTAATACGGAGACGCCGTCTGCATCGGTGCTAGCAATCGTTGCTTGATCCAACGTTGTGAGCAGGTTAAAGCGAGCAAAGGCCGCAATTGCTGGAGCGCTCGTGTAGAGTAGCGCAATGAAGAGCAATGCCCAACCAGCCGAGTAGCGAGCAGCACGCACATTTGGCACTGTATAGAAACGAGTAATAACGTGAGGCAGACCCGCCGTACCAAACATCAACGCCACCGTAATACAGAACATATTAATAAATGGCTGCGACGTAAAGGGCTGCGTATATTCGGTAAAGCCTAGGCTAACTTGCAAGTCATTCAATCTCGGTACAATATCGCTAAAGGTAAATGCAAGCTGCGGAACTGGATTGCCAGCAATCTGATTACCGATGGCAACGGCTGGAATGAGATAGGCAACAATCAAAATCGAGTATTGCGCAACCTGTGTCCAAGTGATGCCCTTCATGCCACCCAAAATGGCGAAGAAGGCCACAATCACCATACCGATAAATACACCAACGTTAATATCCACACCCAAGAAGCGACTAAAGACGATACCCACACCGCGCATCTGACCGGCCACATAGGTGAGCGAAACAATGACCGTTGCGATGGCAGCAATGACACGTGCCACCTGCGAATAGTAGCGATCCCCTACAAAGTCAGGCACCGTGTACTTGCCAAACTTACGTAGATAGGGAGCCAGCAACAGGGCGAGCAACACATAGCCACCCGTCCAACCCATTAGGTACATAGACCCATCATACCCCATAAACGAGATCAGACCCGCCATCGAAATAAACGATGCAGCCGACATCCAATCTGCCGCGGTGGCGGCACCATTTGCAATGGCCGGAACACCCTGACCAGCAACGTAAAAACCTTTTGTATCTGCCACACGGTTGCTATAACCAATATAGGCGTATGCAGCAAAAGTTAGACCAACAATGACGTAGGTCCATGCTTGAATAGACATAATTTGGATTCTCCTCTGGGCTATTCGTTGACGTTAAATTCTTTGTCAATCGCATCCATGCGGAAGCAATAGACAAAAATCAGGATGACAAATGTAATAATCGATCCCTGCTGTGCAAACCAAAAACCTAAACCTAAACTCCCGATTTTGATATTGTTCACTGCTGGAATAGCCCACGGGACAATGATTGACATAATCAAGGAAACAAACAACCATATGCTGAGAAGTATGCGGATCAAACCAATGTTGCGTTTCCAGTACGCATCAGCCTGATCTTGCGACATCGTGTCTTTCTGTTCTTCCATTTGAATTCCTTCCTTTGATAGTAGATTGAAAAAAAATTAGAGTAAAAAAATAATAAATCTGGTAGAGTATGATGAAAAAATGACAAGGTGAGGGGATGAAGAGGTGAGGCCATAGAAGATAGATAGCCCTCCAATCCGCGGCTGTCACCTTGTCATTTTGTTACCTCTTTTATGTCTTTTGGGTATCATCCTATTAATAGTTAGTCTTGGTTCAAGCAAATTTTGTGTGGTTGACAGAGTGCGTCGCACCGTTTGGATAGTGATTCGAACTAGAATCCATTAGTCAACAGTGCAACGCACTCGACATGGAGAAACCACGATGATTGGTGGCACTGTCAACTACATAAGATACCGAAGAGCCCTAATCTTCTGAATTCCAAAAGATGCTTATATGCATCAAGTCTACATAAAAAATATCTAACTTTGTCGGAATTGGTGAGGATGGTCTCGGCTGACGGGATGACAATCGCAGAGCAGAGAAAATCTCGGCAATTCTGCGGCTGTCACCCCGTCACCTCTTCACCTCTTCAAACATATCAGTTGGGGGTTTTCAAAACATATCAGTTGGGGGTTGACTTCCAACACACAATCTTTTCATCCTGTCAGCAGTTAATCCTCAAGCGTACTCGTATCGCCCTTCTCGCCGCCCATCACTTCAGCCTTGAGCAAGCGACGCATGATCTTACCGGAGCGCGTTTTTGGCAGCCCGTCGACAAAGTTGATCACAGCCGGTACCGCGATTGGCCCCACTTCGTTGCGCACATGTTTCTTCAACTCAGCCGCTAGTTCGTCGCTGCCATCGTGGCCAGCCGACAAGATACAGTAGGCGTGGATCACATTCCCTTTTAATTCATCAGGAATGCCAATACAGGCCGATTCCGCAACGGTTGCGTGGCTGACCAACGCGCTTTCTACTTCGGCTGTCCCCAAACGATAGCCCGACACCTTGATCACATCATCCATACGCCCGATGATCCAAAAATAGCCATCATCGTCCATGCGTGCGCTATCACCTGTAAAGTACCAGCCTTGATCGCTAAACTCGCTCCAGTACGTGTCGCGATAGCGATCTGGGTCGCCCCAAACCGTGCGCGCCATCCCCGGCCACGGCCCTTTTATGACAAGATAGCCATCCTCATTGGCATCGCACGATGTGCCATCTTCTCGCACAACGTCAGCCTCGATCCCAGTAAATGGGATGGTGGCGCTGCCAGGTTTTAGCGGCACCACTGGGGTCGGGGTAATCATAAAGCCCCCTGTCTCCGTCTGCCACCATGTGTCGATAATGGGTGCCTTCTCTTTGCCAATCACCGTGTTATACCAGCGCCACGCCTCGGGGTTGATCGGCTCGCCCACTGTCCCAAGCAGCCGCAGTGAAGAGAGATCGTGCTTGTTGGGCCAGTCGTCGCCAAAGCGCATCAAGCCGCGGATAGCAGTTGGAGCCGTGTACAAGATTGTGACCTTGTGCTCGGCGATAATCTTCCACCAGCGATCTGGTTCGGGGAAGCCAGGCGCACCTTCGTACAGAATGCTCGTCAACCCGTGGATCATCGGCGAGTAGACAATGTACGAGTGACCCGTGATCCAGCCCGGGTCGGCCGCACACCACCAAACGTCATCAGCCTTTACGTCAAAGACATATTTGAGCGTGGTGGCCGTATAAACTTGATAGCCGCCACAACTGTGCATTAACCCCTTGGGCTTGCCCGTTGTGCCAGAGGTGTAGAGGATAAACATAGGATCCTCGGCATCCATTTTCTCGGTTTCGCACTCGGCACTCTGCTCGGCGATGGCTTCGGCGTACCAGATGTCGCGCCCGTCGACAAACTTGACATCTTGCTCGGTCGATTTGACCATAACCACATGCTCGACTGGGCTACCTTCGCGTTCGAGCGCTTCATCGACAATGTCTTTCAGGTTGACGGTTTTGCCGCGCAGCCACGCACCATCACAAGTGATCACGACTTTACTCTGCGCGTCACTGGCCCTATCCGCAAGGGCTGTAGAGCTAAAGCCACCGTAGACAACGCTGTGGATCGCGCCAAGCTTTACGGTTGCCAACATCGCCATCGGCAGTTGTGGCACGCGACCCATATAGATGGTAACGGTGTCGCCCTTTTTAACGCCCAAACTTTTAAGCAGATTGGCAAAGCGGTTGACCTCTTCATACATGTCACCGTACGTCAGCTTTTGCACTTCGCCATTTTCGCGGATGAAGACGAAGGCAACCTTATCCTTGTTGCCGTTGTTCATATGGCGATCCAGCGCGTTGTGGACCATGTTGGTCTTGCCGCCTGTAAACCATTTGTAGAAAGGCGCACCGCTGTCGTCTAAAATTTGATCGTATGGTTCGTACCAGTCGATCATCTCTTTAGCGCGGGCGTCCCAAAATGCAACCGGATCCGCTAATGCTGTTTCGCGCAAGGCCATGTAGTCGGGCACATTTGCGTTGGCGATTACATCCTCCGACGGATGATACATCTGGGATTTTGATGCTTCTGTCGCAATGTCGGACATAAAACTTTCTCCTAGGGAAATCAATTATTGAGTTATTTGTGACAAAATTGGAGAACTCATCGATTGATGAGTGAATATATGCGTAAAATAGCTGGTTGTTCGTAGAGGGTTTCTGGTTTGGGGACCCTGTACATGATAAATATGACGGGACTGTACTACAAACCGTGTAAATGACTCTGTCTGATTAGTGAATCTAACGCCATTTACACACAATTTGAGACAGTCTCAATATGTCGATGCAGCCAAATGACAATGCGTAAGGCCGTCCCAAAGAATAAAATATACAGTATGGCCGCAAGCTACTCTAGAAAAGTGTTAAAATACGTATAATTATTTTTCTGGTTTAGCCTAACAGCTACAGCTTGTGCCAGCTAGTTAAATCTTGTTTTAAATTAGCGGTTGTTTTGGGTACCTTGTGTTGCGAATCAACTGCATGGACAAAAGACATTCGTATTTACAGGGATAGGGGGATACGAATGCAGCTTCTGTTAAAATGATTCGTGAGTAAGATTACAATACTTCAATTTATATGACAATAATTAGATAGAATAAGCGAGCGACCTACCCGCGCGGGTAGGTCGCTCGCTTATTTCCATTACTTTGCGCTGCCCAATGCATACCCAATGCGTTCGAGCTTCTCTTGAATCTCATCCAAAATTTCTGGGTCATCAATTGTGGCGGGCATTCGGTACTCGTCGCTGTCCGCAATCTTTTTGATCGTGCCGCGCAGGATTTTTCCCGAGCGCGTTTTGGGCAGCCGTTCGACAATCATCGCTGTCTTGAAGGCAGCGACTGGACCAATTTGATCGCGCACCATCTGCACTAATTCTTTGGTAATCTCATCAGGATTGCGATCTACCCCTGCGTTGATGACGGCCAATCCCATCGGCACTTCGCCTTTTAGCGAATCGGCCACGCCAACCACGGCACATTCGGCCACATCTGGATGAGCGGCCAGCACCTCTTCCATTGCTCCAGTTGATAGACGATGCCCCGCCACGTTGATGATGTCATCGGTCCGGCTCATGATGGAGATGTAGCCATCCTCATCTTTGATGCCAGCGTCGGCGGTTTTGTAATATCCAGGGAACTCGCTTAGATAGGAATTGATAAAGCGCTCGTCATCATTCCACAAAGTGGGCAGGCAACTGGGCGGCAGCGGCAATTTTACGACGATGTTCCCGATGGTGTTCGCTGGCTGTTCGTGGCCCGCGTCATCGAGGATCTGCACGTCGTAGCCCGGCATTGGCACCGTGGCGGAGCCTGCCTTGACTGGCAACTGCTCGATGCCAACTGGATTGCCGCAAATGGTCCAGCCCGTTTCCGTCTGCCACCAATGATCAATTACTGGAACGCCTAATTTATCTTGCGCCCAATGGAGCGTATCGGGGTCACAACGTTCGCCCGCCAAAAATAGGGTGCGGAACGCGCTGAGATCATATTCATGAATATATTCACCATGTGGATCCTCGCGTTTGATGGCGCGGAAGGCGGTGGGCGCGGTGAAGAATGCGTTGACCTTATGATCGGCAATGACGCGCCAGAAGGCACCCGGGTCGGGCGTGCCAACGGGTTTGCCTTCGTACATGATGGTGGTGCAGCCGCGCAAAAGTGGCCCGTAGACAATGTACGAGTGACCCACAACCCAGCCCACGTCGGAACCGGCCCAATAGACGTCACCTGCGTCGACGCCGTAGACATTTTTCATGCTCCAATGAAGCGCCACCATGTGCCCACCGTTGTCGCGCACAACGCCCTTTGGCAGTCCGGTTGTGCCAGAGGTGTACAGAATGTAGAGCGGGTCGGTGGCCGCAACCGGCACGGGATCCACTGGCTGTGCGGCGGTCATAGCCTCGTGCCAATCGATATCGCGGCCCGCAATCAACGATGCCTGTAGTTGTGGGCGTTGCAAAACGATGCAGCTTGATGGCTTGTGCGCCGCTAATTCTATTGCTTCGTCAAGCAGCGGCTTGTATTCGACTCGCCGTGTTGGTTCGATTCCGCATGAAGCTGAAAGAATTGTGGTGGGCTGGGCGTCATCTATACGTATAGCGAGTTCGTTTGCGGCAAAGCCACCAAAAACGACGGAATGGATCGCGCCGATGCGTGCGCAGGCCAACATTGCCATGGCTGCTTCGGGCACCATGGGCATGTAGATAATGACACGATCCCCTTTGCCTACGCCTAGATTTACCATTGCGCCAGCTAGGGTCGCTACTTCATCTCGCAGCTCGCGGTAGCTGTAGCGTTTGATCGTGTTGGTAACGGGGCTATCGTAAACGAGCGCGAGTTGATCGGCGCGACCGTTTTCCACGTGCCGATCGAGTGCGTTGTAGCAGGTGTTTACTTCGCCACCCTGAAACCAACGATAAAAGGGCGGGTTCGATTCGTCGAGAACTGTATCCCACTTTTTGTACCAGTCGATCCCTTCTGCTGCATCGGCCCAAAACTTTTGCGGGTCTGATTGCCAAGCGGTGTATGCGTCTTGATAAGTTTGTGACATGACTTCTCCTGCGGGTTATATTTCTACAATTTATATGGTTTAAGTACAGGTTGCGGAGTAGCTAGAAAGTTACATGAATTGAGTCTACACAACGTTGATTGCAATAGATATTCAAAGTTCAATGGAGGGTAAATAAAATGAAATACGATCTAGTGTTCGAAGGGGGCGGAGCCAAAGGTGGCGTACTTGTTGGTGCGTATGATCTGTTTGCGCAACAGGGCAATACACATGGCCGATTGATGGGCACATCGGCTGGCGCAATTACGGCGGTTTTGCTGGCGGCGGGGTATACCGCTGATGAAATGCTGACCACAATGGCCGAGCGTGAAAATGGACAATCCGTTTTTAACTCATTTTTAGCCGAGCCAGCATCCTTTACTAAAGAGGATATTTTGACTGGCGCTGTTGGCAAGGTGTTGGAGGGCGTGGATTTTACCTTGATTCCCGATTTTGTTGAAAAGCAGATGGATAAAGGGATTGCCGGTGCGCTGGTAAAACATGAAAAATTTCGCCACGTTTATTCGTTCATCGAACGGGGCGGATGGTATTCGGCTGACAATTTTGTGCCGTGGCTAGAAAGAAAGTTAGATTCTGGCTCGTGGGCAAAGGGTCAACGCAACTATGGCAAAATGACGCTTGCAGAATTTTATCAGGCCACGGAGGTGGATGTCTCGTTTATCGCTTCGGATACTTGGTCACAGCGAATATTGGTGCTAAACCACCGCACTGCGCCGAAATGTCCTGTGGCTTGGGCCGTGCGGATGTCGATGAATATCCCCCTGCTGTGGCAGGAAGTCAAATGGCAGAAGGCGTGGGGATCGTATCGCAATCGGGATATTAGCGGTCATGCAATTGTAGATGGCGGCATGTTGTCGAACTTTCCAATTGAGCTTTTCCTATCGGACGAACGCCCCGTTACCAAGGTGATGGGGCCCAAACAGGATAATCCGGTGCTTGGATTTTTAATTGATGATGCAACCCGACCCGCAGCACTTTCTGGCTCGCCTTTTGAATCGCTCGACTTGATCAAGAGCAACATCCGCCCCGGGGAATTGCAAACTGTCATCCGGATCCAACGTTTGCTCAATACGATGATGACGGCTCACGACAAAATGGTCATGGACGAATTTAGCCACATCGTTGTCAACCTACCGGCTGGGGGATTTGGCGTGATTGAGTTTGACATGAGCGATGATCGCCGCGAAGCCTTGGTCGAATCTGGGCGTATCGCCATGCGTAAGTTTCTCGAAAATCAGAGTAACACCTCACCATTCGAATCGATGAACAACTGGTCCGAAAATGTAGACCGCATCGCGAATAAGATCTTATCTGATTTATAGCATTTATTTGTTGATGGATTGAGCGTCAAGATACAAATAAATAGTCTACTTGTCAATTTAATCTACTTGTTAATTCAACTGGAAGGTGATGACCGTTAACCTTAACATTCCCCAGAAAAGCTTTAGAAATCTATATAATTATTTTTATGAATTAGCCTTGAACTGTAAGTCCATCCCCCACTTGGGGGAGATTAAGGTAGGCTACTTGACTGTTAAGAAGTTACGTTTTTTGACTGATTCTGAACATTAAGAACCCATATATAATTATTATGCCAAGATCCTATAGTTAGTCGTACGAACGGAGATATGTTTTAAAAATATTTACGAATTTGGTTAATAGTAGATAGTTACCTAACGGAAAGAAATAATAATTTATAGCGCTGTTTGGTATATACAATTTTGAAGAATCGAGCTGTCACTAGCTGTATTGGTGAAGGGTTGCACAATAGATAATGATCAAACTTTATAGATGGTTAAGTAGAATCTTTCTGCGGAACGTATACAAGCAGGCACGTCAAGAATTGGATACCGCCTTTCAGGCATTTCCGGATCTTTTTTTACGTATAAATTCAGTGGGTACGGTGCTCGACTATCGCGGTGGGACGAGTCTTGGAATCCGTGAACGAAAGTGGCCTGACTTGGGCGCTAGTGTTTACTTTAATCTGCCAGATGATACAGCAGATGCTTTACGCGATGCCGTACACTGGGTTAATGAAACACAATTTAGTATTAGTGTAGAGTATGAACTGCCAAGCATCGATGCCGATATAAGCCCCACAGCCCCTACCGAATTCTTCGAAGCTCGATTACTGCCATTTAGCCAAAACGAAATTATTGTTGTGATTCGTAATATGACCGAGAACCGTCAAACCATTGCCGCGTTAGAGAGTGCCAAAGAGTTTGCGGAATCTGCAAACGCGGCCAAAAGCGAATTCCTTTCAAACATGAGTCACGAACTGCGAACACCACTGAATGGCATCTTAGGCTACACGCAACTTTTACAGATGGATGAAGAGTTAGGTGATACTTATAAGAGTGATATTCAGATTATTGAACAGAGTGGCGCACACCTGCTTCGACTAATCGAAGAGGTTCTCGACGTCTCTAAAATTGAAGCGCGCAAGATAGAATTTGAGGCGATGGAGTTTGACCTTCTTGAATCACTCGCTGCTGTAGCGGATATGACCAGAACGCAAGCTGAACAAAAGGGCATACTATTAAAAACAGAGTTTGATCCTGCTCTGCCTAAAACAATTAATATGGATAGGAAAAGGCTTCAGCAGGTACTTCTTAATCTCATGGGCAATGCAGTTAAATTTACGCAAAATGGTCGCGTAACCTTACGTGTAACAAACAATAACTGTACGATTCGGTTTGAAGTAATTGATACCGGAGTGGGTATGTCGCCAGATGCTTTGCAGAAAATTTTTTACCCGTTTGAGCAAGTTGGCGATGAGCAAAGCCGCTCTGCAGGAACTGGCCTTGGGTTAGCAATTAGCCAAAGCTTAGTGGAGCTAATGGGTGGGAAAATCGAAGTTGAAAGTCAACTTGGCACGGGCAGTCGATTTTGGTTTGAACTCTGCTTTCTTACAAAAGCGACAGCGGATGAATCAGATTCGCCTATGGTACGGAGCAGTGCCGAGAGAAGCAAAACATTAGTAGAGCCTTCTGAGAAGAGAGTTCCAAATTATGTGTAAATGACAGTGGGCGCTTCTCCACCGAACTTATTTTGGCGCGTCATGCTCTACTCATATTGAGGGACTATAACATTAAAGTGTGTGAACAACTCTGTCTGGTTAGGTAACCTCCCACCATTTACACACAGTTGGGGCCAGTTTCCCATTGATCCACACATATCTTCGTTGCGGCTGATCGGCAACAGCAGTAGCAGAGAGAGAATTACTCATAGAAACGCACAGAATTGAACGATCCCGAAAGCGTGACCAAGAAGCGTGCTGGGTGCGGCTCACAACAAAACAAATGAGATTACAAGGCCCGAACTATTGATGGATTGGAGCACTTTTATTTCTCACCATCCGACTCCCCAACCAGCATCAACCCCGCGGGCAATGCATCTCCAAAAATCCAATCTTGCGCCTCTTTTGCATGATCACTATTTGGATTTGCCAACATATCCAGATAGCGCGTAGCGTTGGGCGCGGCGTGCAGCCACTGCGCCACTCGTTCGCGTTTTGCCTCAGGTAAATCGCGCGCGCGGTCGCCCGTAAAGCGCGTTAAATGTACCAACGCATTGGCCGCACTCTCGCTTGGTTCGACGCCCGAAGTCAACAGCGTATCCATCCACGCTGCGGCATCCGCGCCGCTGATCACACGGTCCAACGGTCCATAAATTGCGCTGCGTGCCCCCAACCTGCTTAACGCCCAAAGCGCCTGCGGACGCGATCCATTCTTCCTTATATACTTTAAAAGCAGGCTACCCAACTCCGTTTTAATATCGGCTGTCAGCCACTCGAAGTTTGCCAACGCCATCCAAATTTCTAGCTCTTCGGCTACGCTTGGGCGTTTGGGGAACATGGCCGACGGCTTTTTTTTGCGATTGCCGCCATCGGTCATGTGCGGGCGGATCTGCTGATACATTTGGATCTGCTGACCCGCTTTGAGACCGCCAGCCACCCGCCGCCAAAAGATCCACCACTCCGTGCGATTTTGCGACTCTTTTGGGAATTTTAGCCCGTCGAACGAAAGCTTCCACACCTGCTTCATACGCCACTCGTCCAGCGGATCGCCGAAGCCTGGGCGCAAGCAGAAACCGAGCAAGTTCAGCCAGCGAGCTTCGTGATCGGCAGAGAGCGCTCGTCCATCCGACTCCTCTATGAGCGTATCTGCCATCTTACGGATTAACGGCGTGGGCCAGCGTTCTTTGGGCAGATCGAGCAGCGTTTCGAGCCGCTTGCGCAGACCCGCAATGGGATGTACTTTGCGATCTGCATCAGCACCAAAGGTCGCATGGATCTCAGCCTGCGCCTCTTCCACCAGCGTCTCGTCGATAATTTCGCCCGTCTGCTGCACCGCCTCATCTGCCTGCGACGCAAGTTGCCGCACGTTAAATTGAAGCTGCCAACGGTGATCACTTTGCAGCGACCGGCACCACAACTCCAGCGTACCGATCTCGGTCAGCGTCACCGCCAATTGAACGGGCAACTTCACCGCTGCACCCTTCTTGCCATAGCGCAGCACCGTCTGAATCTGTGGTAGCACGCTCATTTCGTCAAAGCCCAGCGAGACCACATCGCCCAGCCGATCACCCAGCCGCGTGCTCGACGTATAGAGCTGAAACGAGACGGGCTGATTGGTCAATGCTTCAAAAGTACGCTCACTTAATTCGGTTCTAAAACCCTCTTCGCTGCCGCGCGGCACCAGACAGACAGCGGGCGTCTCTAGCGAGCTATTCTCGCCGCCAATGCCCACATAATAGGATCGCGGCGTACCGCTGCCCACGCGCACGCCCTTGCCCAGCCGCACCAATCCATAGTAGGCCGCGCCCAGCGCCACCGCCAAATCCGGTTGCGGATTCGACAACTGCACCGGCGACCATTCATCTTCGGTTCCTTCGTTGGCTATGGGCGCAAACCATTCCTGCATCACATCGCTAATCCGCTCGCGGATCACCGTTGGGGCCAGCGTGCCGCCATTGTAAAGCAGAAAGTCTGGGAACGGATTCTCGCGCCCCGTTTCTTCGCGCAAAAAGTCCAAATAGCGCGCCCAAAATGCGGCCAAATGGCGCGTTACCGCCGGGTCCTCTACGTAGGGCAATCCCAACTCCGACAGCCCGCTGCGCACATCCGTTTGCGGCATTTCGTCTAGCGCTGTCTGTGGGAAAAAGCCATCCAAAATGAGCCGCTGCACGTCGTCTTCGGTCAGAGTTGCCTTCATCGTGCCTGCAATCAGAGCGCCCGCCTCGCCCATTAACGTCACGTCAACCGATGCATTTTCGCCTTTAATTATTTCGTCTTTCCTACGCCGAAAACGGCCCGCATTCAACAGCCGCTCCTTGGCCTTGCGGCACTGATGCACAAGCTGATGCCAGCGGCCCGCATCAAGCGCACCCGGTCGCCCCTTGAGCTGCATCTCGATGAAGCGACCCAGCGTCAGGTCCATATTGTCGCCGCCCAACATCAAATGTTCGCCCACCGCCAGCCGATCAAAGCGCAGCCCGCGCTCGCCTTCACGAATGCCCACAATCGACAGATCCGTCGTGCCGCCGCCCACATCACAGACCAAAATCAGCTGCCCATCACTCATCTGATCCTGCCACGTCGACTCATTCTTCGACAGCCACGAATAGAAGGCGGCCAGCGGTTCTTCGAGCAACACCACGTTGGGCAAACCGGCCTCGCGCGCCGCGGTCAACGTCAACTCGCGCGCCACCTCATCAAACGAAGCCGGAACCGTCAGCACAACCAGTTGCTGCGCAAATCGAGACGATCTCTCCGGCGTCGCACCATCCGCTGCGCCATTGTGATCATTGGCCGCGTCAGCGGAACCACTGATACCGTCCTGCACAAACGTTGCAGGCGAAGACATTGCGCTATCCCATGCTTCGTGGACGTGGCGCAGATATCTCATGCTTGCCAACACCGGCGACACCTTCTGTACATCGCCCTGCGCGCCCCAAGGCAGGATCCCCGCCGTGCGATCCACGCCCGCGTGCGACAGCCACGACTTGGCCGACGACACCAGCCGATCCGGCACGTCTGCGCCTTGTTCACGCGCAAACTCGCCCACAATGTAGTTGCGTTCGGCCACATCGCCAGTTTCTTCATCCCACGGCAGGCGCGCGCTCCCCGGCGGCAGATCGTACGCACCGGGCAAATACAAAAACGACGGCAGCACAGAGCGATCCGCCACCTCGCCCGCGGCCACAAGCTGCGGCACGCGAAAAATTTCTATCTTACGCTTTTTCTCATCATCCGCGTCGAGATCAACATACGCCACGGCCGAGTTGGTCGTGCCGAGGTCGATCCCGATCACATAACGGAAGTCGCGGTCGGCGTCAGTTATTTGGTTGTTAGTTGGTTGTTGGGTCATAGAGAGTGGGGGGAAAGTTTAGATGATTCAAGAATGTATTTTAGACAATTATAGGTCACGTATGTTGTGTGACAATCATGGACTATCCATATGCTTGGGCCTATTTAGTCTGATACCTGTGGCTCTGTCACTTTTATTAAAGTGACTTACGGCCTGTCGGTATTATGTGGAGTAGAACTTATCTCGATGATACTTCAAATATTTTTCATGCTGCGAAGCTATGCGTCGAAGTGACAAATCAGGAGTAATTCCAAGTATTGAACGAGTAGCATCAGTCAACTTGTCAGATATGATAATTGGGCCATCATTTTCAAAACTAATGAGATAGTTGTCAAAGCACTTATCCAAATTTGGTGTAAGCAATAATCCGTTAAACTTATCAATTCTCTCCTGACTATCAGACTCACTCCAAGGTTGGATATGGGATGCAATAAGAATCTCGATTTGTTTGCAACCTGTAACGGAACATCCCTGCCAGTATGTACTCAAATATTCTCTAAATTTGCTCTGACCGATTCTCTGCTTCACGAAAGCGTCACGAGTCGTTTTTTCAAGAGAACGACTACCATTCTCGATGCTCAAAAACGCATCTTGGGCAGCCTGTCTCAGGTATGTCTCATCCTGTTCTATCGAAAGCCTCTTTTTATCCAAAATTTCTGGATACGCAATGGGTAATGCCTCGGCTAGTTCGGGACGGAGTATCCAATAAATCCTGTCAGCCTTTCGTTCATGAAAAGGCATATTCCAATACACCGGTTTTCCATTATATCTAGGTGGTTCAATTGAGGGGTATTCTTTCAATATCCGTTTGGAGAATCCTGAAACAAGTTTGTTGACGGGGCCATGACCATTATATCCCATCAGAGGTGCAATATCGCTGCCTGCCAAAGCTCTATATTCTGAAGAATTAATCAGAATCTCCATGATTTCATATACTTTATCATTCACAACATCTGTATTTTTGAGTATCTCCACCCATAAATCAGTATCAATTATATCTTCTTTATTTGCATAATAATCTGTCATTTTCGGTACCCCTGTAATTAGCTTTGACAATCGATGGCACTAACCCACGTTCTGTCGCAACCTTGAACGCCTCAGCTTTACAGGCTAAATTATAGCGATAGACGCCCATCAACGGATCTAGCCGCTGACCGCTCGAAACACCTAAGGAATCCTCTCGATTCTGCGCCAGCAGTTCACTCAACTCCGATTGTGAAGCCTCATCCATCTGTAGTTTTGTCAACGACAGTATCTGATCATCAGACAATTCTGACACTGGTAGCTCTTCTGCCGCACGATCCAGCCACGTTAGCAAGACTTCTGCTAAGGAGCGTTGTGTCTGTTCAGCAGTGTGCTGTGCGTTTTCCGCAATTTTGTCGGGTAATTCTAAAGTAATTGTTAAGGCCATATGACTTTTGTCTCCATAATGTACATGGTCATTATAGCACAGATGGATTGGAGAATTGGCTCTACAAGGTGTTGAATTTGTATGGTATAATTATTTCATCGTATTTGATAGAGACAGAATTTTCATCTCTCTTTGTAAGGAGTTGTTATGGCCTTTACTTCTATTCCAGCCATTTATGATGGCAAAACAATCAAATTGCTAGAAGATGCGCCCATTCACGAACCATGTCGCGTTCTTGTTACATTTATCGGGTCAGAAAACATAAACGGGGCGAACGGTTCTGTTGACGAAGCTGCCGCCGACACTTGGTCTGATTTTCTTGCCACCTTTGGAACTTGGCAAGATAGCCTTCCCGTCGAAGAGACCCTGAGCGACATCCATGAAGGACGTCGTTCGAAATCAGAGCCTGTCTCGCTGTGAAATATCTTCTCGACACCGATATTAGTGTCTACAGGCTGCGTCGTCATATCGCTCCCGCGTACAAACCACTCACCCAAGCTTCGGATCCGGATCCTCCGTATTCCCACCACCTTCTTGCAACAACAAATAATTCATCGTCGACGACGCGTGCCGGAACTCCATGGCCTCTTGGTACTCCGGATCATTGAACCACGCTTCCACATCCGCCTTACTCGGAAATTCCAAAATCACCAATCGACCATCATACTCTTTGCCCTCGACGCAGGTGAACTCTTCGCCCCGCGTCAGGAACTTGCCGCCATATTTTTTAACAATCGGCGGCGTGCGATCCGTATATTTCGAATAGGTTTCGGCATCATGAATCGACATCATCGAAACAACATACGCTGGCATTTAGTTCTCCCCTTCTTCCTCTTCACCCTCTTCGCGAATATTAAACTCTAACTTCCACTCGCGATTAAAACCCGAATCTACCATCCACACTTCAAGCGTGCCAAGCTCCGTCACCTTGCTCTGCAACCGCACCGGGATCACCGTGCCGGCCGCTTCCGCATCCGACGTGGGCAGCATCTTCTCCATATCCGCCACCTTGTGGATCTCGCCGACCCAATCCTCCACCACCTCGCCCGTCTGATCCTGGCCGCGTGTGGTTGACGCAAGCAGATGGAAGACCGCATTCTCACCCACGACCAGCCCAAACTCGCGCTGATTGATGTCGGTTTCGCTGCCCTCTTCCATGCCAAATGGCGCAACGCAGAGCGCATTCAACGGTGTCGGGATCCCCGGCACCGCGGGCATCGAACTCTTCACACCAATATAGTAGGCGCGTGCCGTGCCCGCCTTGACCCGAATGCCGCGACCCTTGCGCGCCAACCCATAATAGGTCGCGCCAAAGGCCACCGACAGATTCAAATCGGCTGATGTCAGCTCGCGCAAATCAGGATTGTCGCTCCACTCTCGCAGCGTTTCCAGCACGCGACCACGCAGCGCGTCAGATTTCATCACGCCGCCATTAAAGAGCACCGCTGATGGAAAAGAAACGCCACCACCTTCCACCACATGTTTGCCCAAAAAGCCAGCCAAATGACGCGTAATCGCCGGGTCCGACTCGTAGGGTAAACCCATCTCGCGGATACCGACCGCCGTCTCTTTCTGCGGATGATCCGTCGCCGCACAGATCGGGAAAAAGCCGTCGCGCAATACCGTCTCAATCTCTTCTCGCGTAATCGCCGTATTGATCGTGCCGCCGATCAGCGACGACCCTTGTCCCAAAATCACGACTGGCTCTTCGTCCAACGTTGGGTCACTCAGCAGCTTCTCTTTGGCCTTGCGGCAGGTGTGCCACAAACTGCGGAACTGCCAATTATCGAGCTGCGTACCCTGCTGCGCCAGCTTGGAACGCAGCGCATAGGCCAGCGTCAGATCCATATTGTCGCCACCCAACAAAATGTGATCGCCAACCGCCACCCGATTTAACTCTAGCGCCCCACCCTCTTCATTTACCACAATCAAGCTGAAATCGGTCGTGCCGCCACCAACATCGCAAACCAACACCGATTCGCCCACGCCCACATAGTCGCGCCATGTGGACTTTTGCGTATCTAGCCATGCATAGAATGCGGCCGTTGGTTCTTCGAGCAGCGTAAACTCATTCAAGCCGGCAAGCTGTGCTGCCTCCACCGTTAGCTCGCGTGCAACCGCATCAAACGAGGCCGGAACCGTCACGTAAATTTCTTGGTTTTCGAGGAAATATGCTTCGTCATCCCCACCCGCAATCAGATCGTTCCACGCGCTGCGCACATGATCCAAGTAACGAGCGGATGCCTCCAGCGGTGAGACCTTCTGCGCATCTGCGGGCGCATCCCACGGCAGAATGTCCGCCTGTCGATCCACGCCGCTGTGGTGCAGCCACGACTTGGCTGATGCCACCAACCGCGCCGGGATCTCGGCCCCGCGCTCGCGGGCATATTCGCCCACCACGTAATCAATGTTCTCATTCCAGGGCAGCGCCAAACTGCCCTCGGGCATGTCGTGCATGTCGGGCAAAAAGAGGAACGACGGCAGCATTTGCCGCCCGTCCACCTCGCCCGGGTTAATCACCTGCGGAATGTCCAATAAAAATATTTCGGGCACCTCGTCCTCGGCTGGATTTGCGCCCGTAAAGGCGATCACGCAGTGGGTGGTTCCTAAATCGATTCCTACTATATATTTTGGTTTGCTCATTTTCTCTCTAGTTTTATAATTATCGAATCTGGACCTACCGACCTACCGAATACCGACCTACTGATTACCAGTTATTATCCAACTTCGACTTCGGCAGACGCAACAATCAATTCCTTGCTTGCGCCAGCCATTTGTTTGGGTAGATCAATCGACGTTACGCGCCAGCCTCGATGCTTAATCACGCCATTAAATGGCGGCTGGCCCGACACATTCCCCGTCAAGCGGATAGCGTGTGCATCGAAGCCCGCATTCACCGCAACGTTGCTGCCTTCTTTATCCGCATAAATCGGCTCCAGCGTCACATATTCAGCCAGCGCCTCCTTACTTTCGGCCTGAATCGTGCGCACCGCCGCCCCGATCTGCGCATCCTGATACGCACTCAGATCCTCCTGCAAGAAATCGATCAAGCGACCCTTGCGCTGCAAAATCGACAGCATTTGCACCGCGTCAGCGCCTGTTGGCTGCGATAGCTCTGTCACCCTGGCTTTTTGCGTTACCAGTTCAGACTTAGTACGCTCCAACTCGCTCTTTGTTTCGGCCAACTTGTCCGATATCGCAGTCGAGCGGGGTGCGCTCGCGGCAGCAGGCAAGCCCTGCCCCATGGATTCGAAGAACGAACGGCCCATAAACTGAATAGCGCCCCACAGCGCCAGCGAAATTGCCACAGCCGCGCCAGCCACAATATAAAGTTGATTGCCCGCCATCGAAATAACGCCACCGGGGATAAAGTATAAAATCGCAATCAGCGCGCCGATCAACGCAAGCGTTACGAGTAATGTCATAATCGAATATGTCGTACGATTCATGCTAGAACATTCCTTTTAAATTCGCCACAAAAATACAAAATTCACAAAAACTTAAAGGAGTTTTGCTGTGAATTTTGTGGCGAACCTCAAATTTTCGCGGTAGATTAAAGAGCCTTTTACTAACCAAAGAAGCTTCGTGTACCAAAGAGTACCAAGCAACCCTTATTTTTTCAAGTTATGTATGCTAAGCCACTTGATTACCAGTTCATCAAATTCAGCCGCTTTTTCCAGATGAACCGTATGGCCTGTCCCATCCACCACACTCAGTTGAACATCGGGCAGCAGATCGGCCATGCACTGATTGATCGCCACAAATTTTGTATCCAACGCACCCACAATCAAATGGACAGGTTTCTTCAGCTCTACCAGATGCGGCCACAACGAAGGCTGCACGCCCGTGCCCATGCCGCGCAAACTATTTGCCAGACCATGCACACTGTTCTGCAAACGCTGCTTGCGCACACCAGCACGCACGGTTGCAGGTAGCAGTTTTTGGCTGTCGAAAAGCGGCACTTTCTCCCAGCGCTCCACAAACGCCGGGATTCCATTTGCCTCGATCCAATTGGCTAGCGCATTATCACTTGCTTTACGCGTGGCCCGTTCTTCTGCACTTGCCAACCCAGGCGATGCACTCTCCAATGTCAACGTGGCGATCAGCTTAGGATAGTGAATCGCCATATATAGCGCCAGCCGCCCACCCATTGAATAGCCCAACAGATGCACCCGATCCAGCCCTAATTTTTGGAGAAGCTCGGCGAGACTTTTCGCCGTCGCAGCCATTGCATACCCTTGTGGATCGGTCGGCGCGCGCGTCTCCCCGTGCCCTAGCAAGTCGACGGCAATTGCGGATCTATTTTGTTGGACGAGCGCGCTGGCGTGTGTGCGCCAATTTTGTATGCTGCCCGTAAAGCCGTGCAGCAGCAATAGGGGTGGCCCTGTTCCCAATGCAAGATCACCGAAAACTTCGACGTTGTAGATTATTTCGTCTATGTTGAGTTTCATCAATCTATGCGCCCTTGCAAAAATGCCTCAACTACTGCGTGCCGCTGGACCTTGCCTGATGCGGTGCGCGGTAACGCGTCGACAAACTTGATCTCGCGCGGGAGTTTATAGCGTGCCAGCTGTGGGCGCACGTGATCGAGTAGATCGCGTGCGCTGAGCGGATCTGCGTCGGTGATGACCATTGCCACAACGCGTTGACCCCATTCGGCATCAGGAACGCCAACAATACACGCATCGGTCACGTTTGGGTGGCTGCGCAGGGCGTTCTCCACCTCGGCGGGATAGATGTTTTCGCCACCGCTGATAATCAGGTCGCTGCGACGCTGGAGGACGAAGAGATCGCCGTCGTCATCAAGATAGCCGATGTCACCCGTGAGAAGCTCGGGCCACTGATTTTGGGCATCCTCTGCGCTTTCATTTTTGCCGAAATCGGCCGGATCACTCAGGGTTAAGGCCCGTTGCGTTGCCACCTCGTTGTGATAGTAGCCGCGCATTACGGTTGGCCCCCGCACGGCTATCTCTCCGTGGACGTTGGGTGGCGCGTCCCCGATGATGCGCTCGTTTTCATCTCGCAGCAGAATGCGTACGGACGAGAAGAGGAGCGGTTTGCCCACGCTGCCCGGCTTGCGGACGGAGTCGGCGGGGGTGATGGTGGCGACTTGCGAGCTGGTTTCGGTGAGGCCATATGTGGGGCTGATGGGCAGGTTGCGTTCGCAGCATTTTGCAAGCAGATCGGGTGTGGCGGCTGCCCCGCCCAGAAGGATCAGGCGCAGGCTGCTAGGCCACTTGGTGCGTGTGTCGAGTAGGCGCACGAGCATGGTGGGGACAACGGAGATAAGGGTGATGGCGTTGCTGTCGAGGCTGGCGTTGACGGCGGCGAGATCAAAGCGGGGGTGCAGGTCGATGGCGATGCCGTAGAGGCAGGCGCGAAAGATGACGGCTAGCCCGCCAACGTGGTAGAGGGGGATGACGCTGAGCCAGCGATCTGTGGGGTGGTGGCCGAGGCGGAAGGCGGATGCGGTTGCGCTATAGAAGTGGTTGGCGAAGGTGAGCATGACGCCTTTGGGGTCGCCGGTGGTGCCAGAGGTGAAGACGATGGCTTGCAGGTTGTCGAGCGAAAATTGGGCTGGCGCGATGGGTGGGTTTGGCGGCAGGCTGGCAAGTTGGTCGAGCGTGAGGCTGAAGGCGCGAAGTTGAGCGGCTGCGGCTTTTGTTTCGCTGTTGCAGATGATGGTTTTAACGTTGACGTGGGCGCGCTGTTTTTCTAGCTCTGGTGCGGTGAGCCTTGTGTTAAAGGGGACGAGTACGCAGCCGATCCGGGCGAGGGCGTGGATGAGGCAGACGTATTCAATGCAGTTGGGCATGAGCAGGCCGATGTGATCACCGGGCTGGATGCCGAGCGCGCTGAGTTGCTCTCTAAATGTTTCGGTTTTGTGATGGAGTTGTGCGTAGGTTAGGCGCTGCTCTTGAAAGAAAAGGGCGAAGGCGGTTGGGGTGGCACGCGCTCGTTCGCTTAGCCAATCTTGCATGTTAGTTCGCTCTGTCGCAGATGAAGCCAAGTATAGTGTAAAAGTCGTGGCTTTTATCGATGCTGCATATTTTGAGGACGGGGATTGATTTCATGGGTTTATCGAATATAAGTATTTAGGATCGCGAAGACGCAAAGGCGCGAAGAAACGCAAAGATTTTTGAAAAAGAAACTTGTCTTTACTCGTCAACAGGCAGGTCGACTTTTTCGTAGATGTCTGCGAGTGAGAGTGTGCAGTCGATGGATGGTAGTTGGATTTTGTCGGTTAGCTGGGTATATTCGGTCAGCAGCCAACTGCTCTCGGGTTGGCGCACGTGATGTTCGAGGTAGATGCGATCTTGGGCGATTAAGATGTATTCTTGGAATGACGGGATGGAGCGGTAGTTTTCGAATTTCGCCCCGCGTTCATAGCCTTCGGTTGATGGTGAAAGCACTTCGACGATGAGGTTGGGGTTGAGTAATATCTTCTGATCAACCTGCTCAAAAAATGATTGACCATATACGGCGGCTAAATCTGAATACACGTAATGATTATTTGAAACTTTGACCATCATGCCGCTGGTATAAATTCGACAATCTCGCTTGCGTGTCTGTCTATAAAGTAAACTAATTAAGTTGCCGCATATAATACAATGCGATTCAGATATGCCTAACCTTGGCAATAGTTCGCCGTCGTAATATTCGTGCTTGAGCTCGCTAATTTCTTCGGCGGCGAGATACTCATCGACGGTGATGTAAGTTTTAGGGGGAATTGCGGCCATTGTGACCTCGGGCTAGGTTGCAGATGCGGACTAAATCGGACTTACGCTAATTGTATATGGCGGCTGGGTTTAGGTCAAAATTGCTATTGACATTCACTGAGCTGCAAGGTAAAATGTATTAACTAGTGTATTAGAATACAATTTGCATACATGCTTATCGTGTATCAAGAGGTGGAATTATGCTAAAATTAATGAAAACAGCCCCCGCATCTGACATGAATCGACGAGCAAAAGAAGTATTAGCAATGCTTAAAAATGGACCTGTTGCCTTGTTGCAACGCAGCGAGCCTGTTGCGGTTATGGTTCAGCCTACCGAGTGGAACAAATTGCTCCAAGAATTAGAAGATCTGCAAGAAGTGGTCGCCGCATATCGTGCTGAGATTGAGCTAGATGGCGACGACGATTTTGAAATGATTGATACTGAGCAACTACAGGCCGAATTAGACAATGCCAAAATTTCGGCTTAGGTGGTCAAGGCGTTCGCGACGCATTTATAGTCAATTGCCGGACAAACTCAAGCAAGAAGTCATCAATGCGCTAAAAGAACTTGAAATGGAAGGTGTAGAAGTGGTTGCCAATCCACTTTATCGAGAATTGCAGGATCGATATAAGTACAAATTCAATGGATTTCGCCTCATTCTCAAATCTTCAGATGATGTAATTGACCTTTTAGAAATTCGCTTCCGTGACCATAACACATATTTGAATGTGCCTTAACCTCACCATTTCACCTCTCTATTCCTACCCCGCCAACTTTCTCGCAAACTCCTGAAAATATTCTATCGACCCCGGATTGCGCATGGCCCCAAGATTGGCCGCTTTCCCGCTATCTTGGCCCAGCAAAATCTTGCGGATCGGCACCTCCATCTTCTTTCCGCTCAGCGTGTATGGCACCTCCGCGATCACAAACACGTCGTCCGGCACATGGCGCGGGGAAACGTCGGCCCGTAGCTTATTCTTGAGTCGCGTGCGCAAATCATCCGTTAATTCTTCCCCCTCACGCAGCACCAAAAAGAGCGGCATATACGACTCGCGCCCCAACGCCTCCATGTCGATGATCAGGCTGTCGACAATTTCGGGTAGCGACTCCACCGCCTGATAAATTTCGCTGGTGCCCATGCGTATGCCCATGCGATTGATCGTCGAATCGGAGCGCCCGTAGATGATGCAGCCGCCGCGATCATTGAACTTGATCCAGTCGCCGTGCCGCCAAATGCCCGGATACATCTCGAAGTAGCTTTCAGCATAGCGCACGCCATCGGGATCGTTCCAAAAGTAGAGCGGCATCGAGGGCATCGGCTCGGTGATCACCAACTCGCCCACTTCGTCGATCACAATGTTGCCGTCATCATCAAACGCATGGACCTTCGCGCCCAGCGATGCGCCCTGAATCTCGCCCGCATAGATCGGCATGGTGCGTGCGCCGCCCACAAAAGCCGTACACAAATCAGTCCCACCGCTGAGCGATTCGAGCGCCAAAGTTTCGTTGATATTCGCGTAGATCCACTCGAAGCCCGCAACAGTTAATGGCGAACCAGTAGAGCCAACCGCGCGGATCTTGCTTAAATCAAACTTTTTGTTGGGCGTAATTTCGGCTTTGATGCAGGCGCTTACAAACGCAGCCGACGTGCCAAAATAAGTCATGCCCGATTCAGCAGCTAGCTCGAACAGCGCATTCATATTGGGGTAGCCCGGGCTGCCATTGTAAAGGATTGCCGTGCAGCCGCTGAGCAGCGACCCGATCAAATAATTCCACATCATCCAGCCGGTGCTTGAATACCAGAAGAAACGGTCTGTTGGCTTGAGATCGTTGTGGAAGACAACCGACTTCACATGCTCGACCAGCACGCCCCCTTGGCTATGCACAATCGGCTTGGGCAGCCCCGTTGTGCCAGATGAGTAAAGCACCCACAAAGGATGGGAAAAAGGCACCTGCTCAAAGCTCATGCGATGTGGCGGGGCGGCGCTGTTGAGCGCGTTGTCCCACTGCTGGACGTTGACAAGCCCGTCGCTTTTGCACGCCTTGTGTGGGATGAGAATTGTCTGACGTAGCGTGGGTAAATTGGCCTGTAATTCGGCCACCACATCGCAGCGATCAAACGTTTTGCCGCCATAGTTGTAGCCGTTGACGGCAATGAGCACGGTCGGCTCGATCTGCGTGAAGCGATCCAGCACACTGCGCGAGCCAAAATCGGGCGAGCAGCTCGACCAGATCGCACCGAGGCTGGCGGTCGCCAAAACGGCCACCATCGCTTCGGGGATGTTGGGGATGTACGCCACCACGCGATCCCCCTTCTTTACGCCACTCTCGCGCAACACCTGCGCCAGTCGATTAGTCTGATCGTAAAGCTGCTGCCAGCTAACTTCGGTCAGCGCTTCATCCTCGGCTTTGTAGAGCAGCGCAGGCTGCGCGTCCGTCCGCTTACCAAAGATATTCTCGGCCCAGTTCATCTCCATGCACACAAACCATTCCGCACCGGGCATCTTACTACGGTGCATCTCGCGCTTGCCCAAAACTTGGGTCGCGGGCGTCGAACATTTAAGCTCAAAATAGTCCCAAATGCTCTCCCAAAAGTCAGCGACATTCTCAACCGACCATTGCCACAATTCGGCATAAGTCGAACAAGTCACCTGTCGGTTTTGGGCCAACCAACGCATATAGTGGGTTAGATTGGCATTTTCGATAACGTCTGAGGTGGGCTGCCAAAGCAGGCTGCCTTCGGTAATTTCGGTCATGGGTGCAGATCCTAATTTGGTTCGGTTAACATTCATATATGCAGAAATTTTACCATATCTATTGCGCTAGGGCACAGGTGTGGATAAGGGGCGGTTGTATGCGTTGCGCCAACTCTGATGTGGGTGAAATCGCTACGAATATTTTATGCTATAATTATGTGACGATGCTATACCAGAAAATAATGAGTAATAGGCCGATGGAGACGACAGATGCGCACCCCCTTTCCCGGAATGGATCCATATTTAGAATGAATCAGGCATGGGCACATAGGGCAATCGCGTACTTTGGTCGACTAGGATTGAAATCCTAGCCTGTTCACGAAGTGGCCGCTATGCGGCATAACGGGAAGCCTGCTAAAGACAGGCTGTTTTGTCCCATTTTTCACCATAACAACAGGGCTTCAGCCTGTTTCCCATACCAGATGCCGTGTTTCAACCGGCATTTTGCGCTTGACAAGTCGTTCGACGCTCGTCACGGGATCGAGCGAGGTGGACGGGTCCCGTGTTTAGTGGAAGGCGACTGTCACTTTAGGTAGCGCGAGGGCAAAAGTCGGTCAACAATTTCAGACCATTCGGCAGTGACAGTCACCTGAAACGACCAAAACCCAAAAAGAAACTTCAACACAACCCAACAGTCTCAAATCAATCCTCTTTATAGACAAATAACCACAAGCGAGAAAATAACTATGTGGAGCATTCTCCTAACGGCAACCATCGAAACAGCAATCGGACTAATTGGTAACGCTGGCTTTGCAGACGAGCTAGCCCAACTAACTTCAACTTGGCGCAATGCAGATGAACGGGCGCGACGGTTGGCGTTTGACAAGGCGGTGGAGCAAGCTTTTGCAGGCTTAATCAATGCCGCAGATCAAGAGAAGGTTCGTACTTTCGTTGAACATCGCCTTATTCGAGACGAGATGCTCGCGGGACTACTTGATCCTGTCTCCGGTTTTGATATGAGCTATTTGGCGGACTCAATGGGAGATCGCTTTCCGCGTCAGGCGCGTTCGCTGCGCCGCTTCTTTTCGAATTTAGAAACAGCATTGCTTCAAGATGGCTTATGGAGACCAACGCTTGAGCGCTTTCATGAGTTGCGCTTTCGTGACGATGTAATAGCGGCCCTAAAAGAACGAAATCAAGATCTCTCGCCGCGCGAACTGGTACAATCCCTCGATACGAGATTGGAGAAGGAACTTGGCATCAAACTGGATGGCAGTGGTGCAATTGCTCAGGGAGACGGTGCCGTTGCCGCAGGCGAAGGCGGGATGGCAATCGGTGGTGATGTGCAACAGATCGTCCAATATTTTATCCAAGAATTAACGCTTCCTACCGAAGATGGCTTGCCAGACAACGCAACCTTGTATCAGCGCTATTTGCAACAGGTAGCCACACAAACTGGTATCCTGCGTGGACTTGATTACGCGAGTGCAGACCCAAACAGCAATGTGCAGATAAAGTTAGCCGATATCTACATCAATCTAGACACGACGCATCAAGTTCGTCCAGAGGATTCTCTAACTGAAAGAAAACGAGGCGAATTATCTACGGGTGAAGAAGAAACCATTATTAGGATGGCAGCTAATGAAGATAGAGAGGCGCGCCCCCTAGCAGCACTCGAAGCGTTTATAAAAAATCCGCGTATGATTTTGCTCGGCGGACCGGGCGGCGGCAAATCAACTTTTGTCAATCACTTGACTTTCTGCCTTGCAAGCCATGGAATGCAGCCAGATGCAGGATGGCTAGAACGGTTGCCCGAATGGCCCCCAGAACGCCAAGGGCTAACTCCTTTACGCATTATCCTGCGTGATGTAGCCGCATGGATTCAGACAACCCAACCAAACCAAACTGATTGCGGTCTCTTTACTGACTATTTGACCCATTGGCTGACCCAAAATGCCTTGGCCGACTATGACAAGCCGCTAACCGAACTGCTGCACCAAGGTAATATACTGCTCTTGCTGGATGGGTTGGACGAAGTGCCAGTCGATAAGCACCTGCGTGAACGCATGATGGCAATGATAGAGGCGGTGGGCGAGACCTTTTCGGGCTGCCCAATCTTGATAACCAGCCGCGTGCTGAGCTACCGCGAAGATTTGAATTGGCAGTTAGATGCCAAGCAATGGCAGGATTTTGAACTGGCTGCCTTTAGCGAGACAAAGATCGAAACCTTTATCCAGACTTGGTACCAACAACTCCAGCAACTGGGGCAAGTTGATGATGGTGATGAGCGCAGCCAACGATTATTGCAAGCTGTGCATCGCCCTGATCTGTGGCGTCTGGCAAAAACACCGCTACTGCTGACCGTGATGGCGATGGTTCATGCACTTAACAATGAATTACCCGATGCCAGAGCACTGCTCTATGAGCAAGTGGTCGATCTGCTCCTTTGGCGGTGGGAGGCGATCAAAATTCGGTCCAAGGATGGCAAGGAGACGGATCTTCGCCAATTATTAGAGGTGGCGGGGCTAAAAGATATTGACCTCAAACAATTGTTGTGGGAAACCGCCTTTACCGTTCATGGTTCGGTTAAAGATGAGGGCAGCGAGGCGACAGCCGACATTCCTGAAAGAATGTTACTGCGTGGTTTACAGCAGCTTCACCCCAGTCAGGATCTAAACTGGGCAGACCAGATGGTGGCAATCGTCAAGCAACGGGCTGGCTTGTTAGTTGAAGATGTGCCTGGCACCTATCGTTTTCCCCATCGAACTTTTCAAGAGTATCTTGCTGCATGTTATCTAAGCAACCAAGGTGATTTTGGCGAAAAGGGAAGTGACCTAGCCAAGCAGGGCGTTTTTTGGAAGGAGGTTTTACTATTGGCGGTGGGGCGATTGATTCACAATGGTGATACAGACAAGCCGCTGGTCTTAATCAGCCATCTCTGTGTTGGAGCAGAAGGATATGCTGGCGGCGATGCTAGTGATGATACTAGTGATGATACCAGCGATGATACTAGCGATGACGCGATTTGGTCTCAGGTTTGGCGCGCTGGTGATGCGCTAGTCGAGATTGGTTTAGAGCGAGCGCGGCGGAATCCGTTAGGTAAAGATATGATTAGCAAAACGCAAACGCATCTAAAAACGCTCATTACAGAAGATCATCTTTCGCCACGAGAACGGGCAGAGGCGGGTGCTCTGCTGGCCGAGGTTGGAGACCCACGTGATTTTGATGAGATGGTTGAGATTCCGGCTGGACCATTTACAATGGGCAGCACAACAGCAGAGATTAGCCAGTTGGTTGAAGATTATCCAAGTGACAAAGGATGGTGGGAAGCGGAAGGTCCGCAGAAGCGAATTGAAGTACCCCAATTTTTGATGAGCAAATATCTCGTTACCAATATGCAGTATGATCGCTTTATCGATGCAACTGACCATGCGCCACCCCAACATTGGAATGGGTCGTCTCCTCCCCAATCGCTTCTCTCGCATCCTGTAACGCATGTCTCTTGGAACGATGCTGTGGCTTACTGTAAGTGGCTTACAGATGAGAAGGGGGTTAGGTATCGCCTACCAACCGAAGCAGAGTGGGAGAAAGCCGCGCGTGGTATGGACGACGCCAGAATCTATCCATGGGTGGGTTCATTTGATGCTAAATTCTGCAATATAGCCGAAACGGGTATTGGGAGTACCAGTCCAGTTGGTATTTTTAAGGTTGGTGCCAGCCCATATGGCTGCTTAGACATGGTCGGCAACGTGTGGGAATGGACGCAAAGTATTTATAAAGAATATCCGTACAACCCAGATGATGGCCGCGAAAAGCTAGATAGTGATGGAGATCGGACGTGTCGCGGCGGCTCGTTCTACTTCATTGATAATGTCGTGCGCTGCGCCTATCGCGACTTCGACTTTCCCACCTTCGGGTTCAACGTCCTGGGTTTTCGGATTTTGTCCCCCGGCAGTTGAGCCTCTGATCTCAGTTTTCTCTGGTCGATGGAGGAGAGTATGCGAGACTAGTTTCTTAAGCGCCGTGAGATGGGTCGTCCTCTGCGAGGGGGTCTGGGGGAGCGAAGCGTCCCCCAGCGACGCGCGCGATTTTTTTACAAATAATTTTTACGAATATGGTATGATGAAGAGAGGGAAAAGAAACAATGCCAATTCAAGTAAGTGGACGCTATGCCGACATACATTCCTTCAAAAACTTATGGCTCTCCTACCGTAAAGCGGCCAAAGGCAAACGTAATCGCGCGGCCGCGGCACGATTCGAATTCAAGTTAGCCTACAAAGGAGCTCTTCCATGGAACCAATTACAACCATCCTCTTAACTGCGCTCACAGCAGGCGCAGCGGGCATCGCCACTGGCACCCTGCAAGAAATCGGCAAAGACGCGTACATCAGCGTTAAAGATCGCACCATCAAACGCTTTCGCGGCAAAGCCAAAGTCGACAGCGCGTTAGAGATGCTCGAAGCTGACCCCAAATCAGAAACGAGGCAGTTGATGTTGCAAGAAGAATTGGAAAAAGGAGCAGCCGCCGATCCAAGCATAGAAGAAGACGCCGACTTGCGGGGCGCACTTCAGAACTTACTTAACCAGATCGAGAAGAGTGGCTCATCACCAGCCGCGACGGTCAAAATTTCACTAAAAGGCGATGGCGCTATTGCGCATGGAGATGGTGCCGTGGCAGCGGGCAAAGGCGGCTTTGCAATTGGTGGCAACATCGACAAAGGGTCAACAAAAATTACGGGGAACAAAAATCGCGCGCGCGATGAAGAATGAGATGCAAGCAAGAGCTGTCACGACAGGTGACGTCCCCAGCACGGGCTAGACAATGATCCGATAGCGAATCTACTAAAAGTCCGTGCCGGGGATGTGCGCTACCCCGTCATTTTGTCTTTAGGGGACAACTTTTGCTTGCGCTTGGCGGAAGGGCTGAGTATTTGTTAATCCGCTTCGCCAATATTTGACGTAAGCATGCCCTTCCCTTCTTCGGTTAATTTCTGGACTTGCTCTTCACTTTCGGCATGGGCAAGCGTCACGGGTTTGGTTACGTGATAGGCAACCGGCACCATGAGATGATCCTGTAAATTTTGACCAACGCCCTGCAGATCGATCACGACATCGATATCGAACTTTTCGAGCGTCTCTTTCGGCCCAACGCCCGACAACATCAGCAGCTGAGGTGAGTTGACTGCACCGCCACAGAGAATGACCTCTTTGTCCGCCGAGACGGTATGCTCTTCGCCATCCTTACGATAAGTTGCACCCGTACAGCGTCGTCCGTCGAACGTTAGCTTAACAACCTGTGCCTGCGGAATGGCAGTGAGATTGTCTTGTGCCAATGCAGCGTGCAAATAGCCAACCGCGGCGCTATGGCGCATTTTGATCCAGCCTGTTCATGGATTGTCCACACCACCTCCAACGACGGTGATTGCTTACTGGGTAAACTCCGAGTGCTCTGCTGTCTTATAATGGATTCCTGCGCAGGCAGGAATGACAGTCGTGCGGCATTGGGGAACCCACGTAAATTTGGATTGCCCCCAACTAAAATGCACCAAATACAATTCTACTTATTCGTCAGAATCTCCTTAATAGGATAGCTCGACAGCAGTTCGTGACCCGTCTCTGTGATCAGCACCTGCTCTTCTAACTTCACACCCGGCCCGCCCGAAATGCGGCCCAAATAACTCTCTACGCAGATCACCATGCCTGGCTCAAGCTGACCATTGTAGCCAGCCTCATCCCACGCAGCAGGAAAATAGATGCACGGATATTCATCGCACAGCCCCACGCCATGATAGAGACACGAATAGTTACGAAACTCATTTGGATTATATTGGAACGAATCGAAGGTGAGCTCCTTGAAAGTTAACCCAGGCTTGAGCCAATCCATGTTGCGCCAGATCTGTTCGTAGGCCATATCGTAAATTTCCTGCTGCTCGGCAGTGGGCGGCAGATCGCCACAGATCCACGTGCGCGAAATATCGACACAGATGCCGTATGTGCCAATTAGATCCGTGTCGAAGGCCACAAAGTCACCATTCTCGATAGTGCGGCTGCTGCACTCTTGGAACCACGGATTGCAGCGCGGACCCGACGCCATCAGCCGCGTCTCGATCCACTCACCACCGCGCGCAATATTCTCGGCATGCAGATAGCTCCACAAACGCTGCTCCGAAATGCCCGGCTCCATCTGTTGGCGCATCACCTCCATCGACGCTTCACACGAGTGGATCGCGCAGCGCATCATTTTGATCTCTTCATCACATTTAATCAGACGCGCAAGCTCCATCACCTCTTCGCCATTAAAGACATCGACCCCATGTCGGTTAAGCGCGTGCAGCCCCTCGGGGTTACAGCGATCCGCTGCCAGACGCATGTTGCCACCACCATGCTGCTTGACCAAATCGGCAATCTCCGCCGCCCACTTTTCCGCGTGCTCCTCGTAACGGTCGCCCGATCCAAAGTAGAACCACGACGTCCCGGGTCGCACCTCGTCGACCACTTCGCTATGGTCGCTCAGAAACTCTGTGCCGTGATAGTCAAACATGATGGTTGGTCCGTCTGTCAGCACAAGCACGTAGCGCGCGGCGTTATGCGTAACCCAAAGCTGCATATTTGTGCTGTCGGTGGCATAGCGCGTGTTCAGCGGATCAAAGAGAACGATGCCCGCATAATCGAATTTGCGTAGCTGCTCCCGCACGCGATCCAGTCGATAGCGGCGAATCGCGGGCTGATCGGGCAGTTCAAGTCCAGCTGCTTGCCACTCGCCCACCGCGAGATCACCTGGGCCGAGCGTGTGTAGGTTGAGCGTTTCGGCGTAGTCGATTGTTGTTTGTGAAGGCGTTTGGAGCGCTCCAATCTTGGCCCGATGTTTGCCGGTAATCACATTTGCTGTCATAGCGAGTAACCTCTTTATTTATCTATAATAACGGTATGTAATTTCTCAATATCGTGGGGACGAACAGCGTAGGCTGAGCTTTGCATTTCGTGCAAATGGTCGCTTTGCACTGAGCACTTCGCCGATGTGAAGCCGAAGCTGTCCCACAATTTATTGAGAAGTTACAGAAGATATTTCAAAAGACTAAAAAAGATGGTTCAACCGGATCTCATGTGGTTGACAGAGTGCGTCGCACTGTTCACCAATGGGTTCTGGCTCGAATCACTCTCTGAACAGTGCGACGCACCCGACACGGGAGATCCACTATGGCTGGTTTCAATGTCAACTACATGAGATCCCGAAGAGCCTAAAAGATTTGTACTTTTCTCTGCGCCTCTGCATTCAGATTTGAGGTGGCGCAGCTATACTCTTGCTGAAAGGTTGAATCAAAGCGTCCCGATTACCCAACCCAATTATCCAAATCGACGTGCCCGACCGCGACGTTTGAGCGCCAATAAAGCGCTCACTAAAATCAAAATACCACCCAGCCACTGAATCAACGTCAACCGTTCATCCAAAAACAAAAACGACCACGTCACCGATAGCAATGTTTCGAGCGGCATAAAGAGCGATGTTTGCCCACTGCCGATTCGATTGATGCCAGCATAGAGGCAGAGACGAGCCAAATAGGTGCTAACCACTGCCAGCAAAAGCGCGGCGATCCATTGATTGCTGCTGTAAACGGGCAACTCTTCCCCCTGAAGCCACCACCAGCCAACGATCAAAATTGCCATAAACATGGTAACGTAAAGCGCGGTCGTGCGCGAGTCATAGGTAGTCATATACCATTGCGCAATAGCGAATTGAATACCAAACCCAAGCACGGCCACCAGCACCAGCACGACACCGCGCGGATCAATATTTTCACTTGGGCCACCCACCAATAACACCACGCCCCCGATCCCCAAAAGCAAACGCACAATATTGCGCGGCGTAATCTTTTCTCCACGTAACGCCAGCAGAATCAGCACAACAATGGGCGTAGCCGACAGCAACATCGATCCAATCGAGGCGGGCAGCGTTTCGAACGCACGAAAGATGCAAAACATGCTGGCCGCATTGAAGAACGCAATCGCAATGATTGCCAGCAGACCGCGCCGATCGACGCGGAAAAGTGACGGCTGTGTCAGCACAATGGTCAACGAAGTTAAGAACGCCGAGACCACAAAGCGTACAGCCAATAGCGTATCTGGCTCCGCACCACCGCTGATCAAGCCACGTGCAAGCGTCGGCGCAATGCTAAAACAGAGCGTGGCTAATAGAGCGTAAATCCACCCCCACCAATCCGCAGAAAAGGTTGTTGATTCAGTGATAGTGGCACTACTTATTTGATTTTTCACGTATGAAAGTTCGTCTTATGGAGTCGGACACATTGCCATTCTAAAGTATTCTGCGGAGATTGTACTCTGTTTTTGCGAAATACTCTAGAATGACAATACTTGTTGCACTATGTTTCGCCTAATTTTGCCTATCTTCCAACAAACGGGAAATAGAACAAACTATCTGCCGGGCCTAGCCCGACAACCGGTATAGATATTTCTACCGAATTTGCGCCAACGACTTCAGCCGTTTCATTGCTAAATAACATAACGTCAGCCGTATTTTGAAGCTCCGTTTTATCTGACGGCCACGGCAAATCAGTATTGAGCGTATACGCATAAGTTTGTTCTTCTTTTGCCGCTAACGTTGCAATATTCACAGTACAAATTGTATCTGTACTTGTCCCATCCTCGCAGATCCACTCAGGCGAGCTAGCTAATTCTAAAAAGAGCATATACTCAGGAACCGCGTTGACAATCTGTAGGTTCGACATTGCCTGATTGCCATTATTTACTACTGTTAGGCTAAAGACAATTGTCGTATCAAGTGCTAAATTAACTTCTGTCTGATCCGCCGTAATATTCAACGAGAGCGCGGCTAGAGCTTCTGCTTCGGGTGTTTTTGCTACATCTTGTGGTGTTGATGTGTCGGTCGATGTGCTGGTTGGGAGTATCCATGTAATGGTTGGTGGAACGGGTGTCTCTGTTGATGGAACGGGTGTCTCTGTTGATGGAACGGGTGTCTCTGTTGATGGAACGGGTGTCTCTGTTGATGGAACGGGTGTCT
>ENA-ORXT01000472-ORXT01000472.1-marine-metagenome-genome-assembly--contig:-NODE-472-length-64029-cov-193.274471_pt1 | contig 64029 bp, 50 predicted proteins | sample MGYA00237868_ERZ511482 | MGnify/ENA metagenome assembly ERZ511482 | reverse complement strand
CATTTGGGACATTGAATTCCCTACAGGACCATTCAGTCTTGGGTACCTGGCAGGCAGCCGCCACTTCTAAAAATCCCATTACGATTCTAAAGAGATTTTTACAAATAAGACCTTATTCATATGGGAAGTTTAGTCTATTAATTGATAGTCTTGAATTTGATTTGAACACGTTTAACCTGAATTATTACCTCGCTTTTAAGGGTTTTTGGCAATAAACGGGGTAATGAATCTCCAGATTAAAAGCAACCTAAAAGGCATGTGACAGAATTAAATTATACCAAAGTATTTGTACAGATTTTGACCTAAAAGTGTTAAAGTCATATCAGCTTGACCAACAGTTCTCTTACTTCTGAATTTATTTACTACTACTGAACATGCCTATTCAATGAGCAAGAGAAAGTGGTTGATTGACATTCATTTCAGGACGAGAACTATATCATATCACTTCTTACGATCGACCACGAAATCCACTAACTGGGCCAATGAAATTCTCACATCAGAGTCAGGGATATCGTGTAATATATCTTGAGCTTCAGCTTTGTATTGTTTCATCTTAGCTTCGGCATAGGTCATGCCTCCATGTTCATTCACATAGCTTATAAGTTCGGCTACTTTTTTGGGATCAGTATTGTGTTTTTTGACAGTCTTGATTAATCGTCTACGATCTCTTGAAGTGGCTTTAGATAACACATGAATCAATGGAAGCGTCATTTTTTTTTCTTTGATATCGATCCCTTTAGGCTTGCCTATATCACTTGTACCATAGTCAAATAAATCATCTTTAATCTGATAAGCTAAGCCTACTTTTTCTCCAAAATCCCACATCTTTTGGGTAATTACTTCATCCTTCGTCGTAGAATAGGCTCCTGTACTGCATGCTGCTGCGATGAGCGATGCAGTCTTACCTTTTATAATATCAAAATAAGTCGCCTCATCAATATCTAATCTTCTTGATTTTTCAAACTGTAACAGTTCGCCTTCACTCATTGCTTTGACTGCTCTCGAGAAGATCTGGAGTATCCTATATTCTTCCTTATCGAGAGCGATCAGCATCCCTTTAGAGAATAGATAGTCTCCCACTAAAACAGCGATTTTATTCTTCCAAAGCGCATTAACTGAAAAAAAACCTCTTCTCTGATAGGCATCATCCACAACATCATCGTGGACGAGCGAAGCAGTATGTAGAAGCTCTATCAGCGAAGCTGCAACATGCGTTGACTCATTGACTTCTCCAAAAGATTTAGCTGTGAGAAACACGAATAAGGGCCTGACTTGCTTACCCTTACGCTGCACGATGTAGTACATGATCTTATCAAGCAGTGGGACCTTTGAGGATACTGACTGTTTAAACAGTTTTTCGAATTCCTGTAATTCGGAATGAATGGGAAGTTTTATGTCCTTCAGGCTCAATGTGTGATATATCGTTTGCGTCTCCAAATGTACTTAAATCAACAGTATATAAGTGGTTTAGTTTTGATACAGGATGGATAGTGATCAGTATAAAATATACTTACTTATATACTGGATTTTTTATCTTCTATTGAGAATCCGATATGCTTTTGTCGTGGCTCTATGACCATTATAGCAGATTATTTATTTATCTGAGTTACATTTGTACTGATTCGGAGACGAAGGGATACAATCATTGGGATTATGTCACTTCACTAAAATGAGATCTGTGCTTGAACTGTATAGACAAAATCTATTTATTAATTCGCTGCTATTGCTGCCGTATACCATAGTCATTAGGATATACTCACTTATATATCCTGAGACGATCCTGATGTACCAAGCAGATGGATGGCTGAATCTTAGCTTTATCCAGAGTATAGCGTCATATCCTCGATTACAAGCTATCATTTGCATTATTCTGGTCTTTCTTCAGGCAGTCAGCATTAATTATCTGGTGAATACTCACAAGCTCTCCATTCGCCCTCATTTGCTGGGTGGATTATTCTATATTCTTTTAGTCAGCTTACACCGAGATTTTTTGCCACTAAGTCCCATTATTCTTGGTAATATATTCATACTTATAGCACTGATTAACTTGATGAGGACTTATCGAGTGACTCGCATTTCAGGATCTATCTTTAATGGAGGTCTTTTTATTGCTTTTGCTTCTGCATTCTTTTTCCCGTATATCGTATTCATTATACCAGGTTATATTGGTCTATTAATATTGAGATCATTCAGGATGAAAGAGCGGATGCAGTTCTTGATGGGAGCCGTGGTTTTTGCTTATTTATTCTTTGCAGTATTATTTTATTTTAAGCTGGATCAGATTTATTTTTTCGATTATCTCAAAGCTAATTTGCCTTCATTTTCTATGATAGAGCCAGATCAGGGGATCATCCTAAGTGGTTTACTTTATATCATAGCCATTGTCGTCGTCGTGGTTAACTATTATAGCTTGCGTAAGAAGAAGAGCATACAGTCTCAAAAGAAGATAGATATCCTCTATTGGCTGATGATCTTTTCCCCAATAGCTATGATTTTTTGGCATAATATTCAGGTGAGCAGCATAATGATTGTAGCGATTCCACTGTCCGTCATGATTGGGATGTTCATCTACAGAATTAAGAATAAAGCCATAGCGGAATTAATCCACCTTGCCCTTGTCATTATCATCGTGATACAGCATTTTAAACCCTCACTATTATTTTGATCTTGGCTTAGATTGATAGATTGAGTTAATGTTTTATTAATCAATACAATTAAGAAGCGTGAGACTGTTGATATAGCGAACTTTGGCTTCTTAATTGGTATATAATCTACATATGAGACATTTTTTTAATTCGATAGCTTTACTTTTGACTTTTTTGTCAACCACTATTGGGCAATCGATTACCCCAGTTAGATGGGATTCTTCAGTTGAAAAAACGGCTGATGGAGAGTTTTTACTCACATTCACGGCTGACATCGATAAGGATTGGGTCATATACGGAATGGAAGAACACGATGATGGACCGATACCGACGTCTATTAATTTTGAAGAGGGTACATTCCAATTAGATGGAACAGTAGAATCTGAGTCTGAATCTATTGTCACTGATGATCAGCTATTCATGATCAAACTTGAAAAATTTAAAAAGCAAGCTGTATTTACTCAGAAAGTAAAATCATCAGACTTACAAACTGTGAAAGGATGGATCACTTACATGACATGTGATGGCGAGCGATGCTTACCTCCGACTGACGTGGACTTCTCACTAGAATTAAAGTAATTAAACCTCAAAGTCATGCTGACTAGAATCAATAAGCTTTTCTCGATATTATTACTTCTAGTCGCTGCGTTTTCAGCGAATGCACAGTTAGATAATCCAGTAACTTGGAAAGTCTCTAAAACTCAAATATCCACGACTGAAGCAGAATTAGTCTTTACAGCAGATATAGAATCTGGCTGGACAGTCTACTCTCAGTTCTTAGCGGAAGATGCTAGTCCAGTGCCTACGATCATCACGTATGATGAGATGGAAGGTGCAGTGCTCGATGGTATGTCGACCGAAGATGGCAAGAAGAAAGAGGGCATGGACCCAATCTTCGAAGAACACGTCATCAAGTTCTTAGCAGATAAGCCTTACACAATTAAGCAAAAACTGAAGATGTCAGGAGACTGGTCTACGACTGGTTATCTGACATTCATGACTTGTAACGATACTAAGTGTCTACCTCCGACTGATGTTGAATTTACTTTTTCAGGAAGTGCCACTGATGCCCCAGCTATGCAGTCAGCTGGTCCATCTAAAGATGGATCTGCCGCAGCTGAGAATCGAGCTGAGGATGATATAGAAGATACCTTGGATGAAGTAAATCCAATCTTTTGGAAATATAATCTAAACGCGACTGACGACCCTGATGTATTTGATTTGGTCCTTCGAGCAGAGATTATTAATGGTTGGCAGATTTACTCTTTTTTTAATTCATTTGATGAGGGACCGACGCCAACATTCATAGACTTCGTCGGAGTCGAAGGTATAAAGAGAGTGGGAGATCCTGTAGAGTCTGGGAAATATAAAAAGGCTTTTGATCCGTTGTTTGATATGGAGGTCGCGAAGTTTATGTCAGATGAAGCATATACTCATACTCAGAAAATTAGATTTGATAAGGATATAGATGAGGCTTTAGTTTATCTGACTTATATGAGCTGCGATGATGCTATCTGCATACCATTCGATGAAGAACTCAAGCTAAACAAGCGGCATCTTTCTGCTGGACTTAGTTTACTGTCCGATGCAGCTATAATCGACAAAACACCCATAACAGATCTGGCTGATAATGAGATAGATCAACTCCGACCAGCATTAGCTGATACTTATAAAGCACCAATAGGTGACTGCGGCGAAGGAGATAATCAAGAAGGTACAGGGCTTCTTTCTATTTTTCTGATTGGATTTGTCGGAGGGCTATTTGCTATACTGTTGCCATGTATATTTCCTATGATCCCGATTACGGTCAGCTATTTTATGAAAGATACGAAGCGTAAGGGCTGGATGAATGGCCTGATCTATGGTCTTTCGATCATTGTGATTTTTATTGGAATAGGTCTTGCCATTACAGCATTCTTAGGTCCAGAAGCACTGAATAAACTCTCGACTAACTGGATAGCGAATACCATCTTCTTCTTAATATTCGTTGCATTTGCCATTTCATTTTTTGGATATTATGAGATTACATTGCCAAGTAGCTGGTCTACCAAGAGTGATTCTATAGCAGATAAGGGAGGACTGATTGGTACTTTCTTTATGGCGGCGACATTGGCGATTGTATCATTCTCATGCACAGGTCCAATCATAGGCACAGCATTAGTGCAAGTCGCATCTAATGGTGATTATTGGGGCCCTTTCTTAGTCATGTTTGGATTTTCATCTGCATTGGCATTACCATTTGGATTCTTTGCAGCATTTCCGGCATGGCTTAATAGCTTGCCTAGTTCTGGATCATGGATGACATCTGTGAAGGTAGTATTAGGGTTCTTAGAATTAGCTTTGGCACTTAAGTTCTTATCAGTGGCTGATATGACTCAGCACTGGGGAGTATTAAGGTATGAGCTTTTTCTTGGTCTTTGGGTTATCATATTCTTAGCGATGGGAGCTTATCTGTTAGGATGGATCAGATTTCCGCATGATAGTAAGTTGACCAGATTAAGTCTACCGAGGATGGCATTTGCAGGAATAGCAATTGCCGGAGCCGTATACTTGACTATGGGATTCAGGTATAACGATGAGACTGCTACTTATAGAACGCCAGGACTGACATCTGGTATCACACCACCAGCGACTTATAATTTTTTCTTAGATACACCTGGTATTGACGCTGCCCTTGAAGCGAAATATTCTTCTATTTCTAAATGTGCGAATAACATCACATGCTTCAAGGATTATGCAGAAGGTATGTCATATGCTAAGGAAACTAACAAACCAGTCATGCTCGATTTCACTGGCTATGGCTGTGTAAATTGCCGAAAGACAGAAGAGCATATCTGGGTAGACGAATCAGTCAGAGATATGCTGAATGATGAGTATGTACTGATTTCGCTGTATGTGGATGATAGAGAAAAGTTAGATGAAATACTTCTATCAGCCCGAACGAAGAAGAAAATGAGGAATGTAGGAAATAAATGGTCAGACTTTCAGATTATTAACTTTCAGCAAAACTCTCAGCCACTATATGTATTGGTCACGCCAGATGAGAAAGTCATAGCTCAGCCAAGAGGTTACCGAGAAGGCATAGAGCAATATAAAGACTACTTAGAGTGTGGTTTAAGAACTTACACAGGCGGGAAGCAGCTTGGATCTCTGGACTAATTGACTTTGTGCTGTTTTTGAGTGATAATTCTAAAATTAAAGTAAACCAAGTTTTATAATCGCATGCGCAGAATAAATCACATACTATTTAAAGAAAGCTTCTCTGGCTAATCTTTAAGATCAGTACTCTGCACCCTCGTAACGGATACATTTTTAATTCTAATCTATTTTTGATAAATCGATTCTTGCTATATATTTTCAATTTTATTGGTAATGTGGGTGATATGGTCTAATCCATAAAGTAAATCAGCTTGATCGATATTCATCCAATGAAACAATGTGGCAACTACATCGTATTTGAATTTTACATAGGAAGTATCAATAATGGGCTGGTTTAACTGAAAACATATAGGTTCGTGATGAGCAATTCTGTTTCGTATATTGTTAATTTCTGCTAGCTGATTAAATATAAATATGTTGTTGTATTGTGAGGTTGGAGTACTCGCTGGGCGCATTGGGAAAATATTCAATAAATTTCTGCCTGTAACTCTGTACTGAAACTTTGCAAACATATATCGCCAGAAGCCGAAGCCTAGTTCCGCTACCAATTTGTTATGATTGTATTGTGCGCCCAAAGAGTTTACAGCAGTTAATATATTAGATTTGGTGAATCGAGAACGTCTATCGTCGAATACACCACCTTGTTTAGTTGCGTATAGTAACCAGTCATTACCCATGTTTTGTTGTATTTGGAGGTTGATCTTGTTTCGTAGTCCAACCTCAAAACAACTGATGATAGTAAACATCTCATGAGATAGTCTAAGATTGAGTCTGTATAATGTCATTGCTTTGCGTGTATTTCCTCCAGACGCTCGCAGATATCTGCTCATTCTTGGTCTTGACATTATTGATTCAAATGTTGTGTATCTCATCTTCTATTGCACATTTACTCTTTTTTAATTATATTTGAATTCTCTTATTCCCGGTAGCCCCTGAGCAATCAAGCTACTGGGTTTTGTTTTTAATTCTTAATTTTCAAGTTCATTCTTCTACCAGTTTTATTGCTCAAGATAATACCTCTACATGGCTAGCAAACAATTACCTGAATATAAGTAACAAAGTCGTTACATCTTTGATAAGTAAAAAATCAATCTCAATTCACGAATTTTTTCAGAAGAACATCTGCTTTATTTTGAATATCTGAAGAATGTCAATCATAAGAAAAAAAGTGCTATTTGACAATTAGAAAATGAAATTGATTTTGGTCTTTAGTTGTACAAGAGATTAATAACCAATCTCATATCTGCCTTTGGGTTGTCGAAAAAGCATGTCTCCAATAATACTTATTGCTTTTTCCGAGTTTAGTTTTTGCTTTAAAGACTAGTAAGTTAACAGAAATGATACCTCTTAGAAGATTAATTTAGGACTTAATTAGTGATCTGCACCTTTGTCGTTGGCTTTTCTAAAAAGTATATTAAAAGCTTAAGCAAGGATGATGTTACGCAAATTGTAGACACATGTTTTGGTATGAATTGGATATAACTTTTGTCATCATTTGTTTATGCCTATTAACATTGAGCCAATTATTTCCTTCATTTTGTCAAGTCTAATACACCCAAGCTGCTAACTAAGGCTGTATCTTGTGATAGGTGATACTGAAAGGATCCACATATCGACAGCTGTTTTGCTTTATCATTTTCATCTCTTGCGGGATCATTCACGCGCAAGACGACTCTGATATCCTATCCAATGAATGGATAGACTTCGATCAAGATTACTACTATATAGAAGTAGCTGAAGATGGCTTATATAAGCTGTCGCAGGTAGCCTTAGTAGAAGCGGGGCTGATTATTGATGATATTAAAGGATCTGATATACGAGTCTATCATATGGGGCAAGAACAAACCATTTATGTCAGCTCTGATGATATCTTCAGCGAAGAGGACTACATACTCTTCTATGGAGAGAAGAATAGAGGAGGGCTCGATGCAGCTCTATATGAGAATCCGAATCAGATGCAGCTCAACCCATGGTACAGCCTATATTCTGATACTAGTCGATTCTACATCACATTAGATAAATCCGATAGTAGTCTAAGATGGGAATTAGCCTCAGGTGAAGTCAGTGCTGATATGCCTGAAGTATCCTTTTACTGGCATCAAGAGACCTCAGTCTATAGTGATAGCCATTTTAAACCTAAGCGTGGTGAGGATGGAGACTTACGACTCTCTCAGTATGATACAGGAGAGGGATTTGGATCTGCACTACGCCAGTCTCATGAGATAGAGGTCAGTACAGAGGACCTCTTTCAGAATGGTCCAGATGCTGTTTTGACCATCCGGCATAATGGCAATGACGTAGAGCATTTATTCAATGTCTCAGTCAATGATCAGAGTATCGAAAGCTATGTAGCATCTGGCTATCATGTGATCGAGAAGCAATGGCAATTATCTAATGATTTGCTATCTGGATCGAACAAAATCAGACTGGCAGGTGAGAATGGCATTCTTGATAAGTCAAGTATTGCTTATGTAGATCTTAGATACCCCAGAAACTTTAATATCGCTGACTTGAATCAGTATTCAATTTATATAGACCAAGATCCAGCGATTAGAAAAGTTAAGATCCAGTCTAAGCACAAATCAGAGCAAATCACAATAATTGACTTATCAACTAATAAGCTTATCTTTAAGGATACAGACTCAAATGGAGAACTTCAATTCCCGATCACTGGAGGTATAAATAAAGACCATCAAATGATCTTAGCAGCTGAGGAATCTATCAATTCCCTTCAGTTGAAGAAGATCGAATTTGTAGATTACGGGCAGTTAGACTCGGACTATATTATTCTGTCAGATCACAGCCTATCAGAGACCGAAAAGACTGGTAGAGACGAAGTACAAGCTTACGCTGAATATAGAGAATCTGTACAAGGAGGCAGTCACGATGTCCTTATTGTCGATATTGATCAATTATACCATCAGTTTGCCTATGGCGTCAGTAGGCATCCATTATCAGTAAAGCAATTTTCCAGATTTGCTTCCACTGTTTGGGATGAGGACTTGAACATTTTCATCATCGGAAAAGGTAGAGAATACTTCAATACCAGAACCAGTGAGCAGATAAATGATACCTCTTTACCAGGGATGCATGTACCCACATATGGATATCCTGGTTCGGATAATCTCCTTTTGTCAGCAAGAGGCTCTATCGCACCTCGATTTGCTTCAGGAAGACTTGCGGCTAAGAGTCCAACAGAAATCAGAGATTATCTCGACAAAATCAAAAGATATGAAACTGCTGATGAAGATGTACCGAATGCTCTATGGCGTAAGAGAGTGCTCCACCTCAGCGGTGGAAGTTCCGATATTCAGGATGTCGTCTTTACATTTTTAGAAGACTTAGATGAGCTCATCACGGAGAGCCAAGTCGGCGCTGATGTGATCACATTCAAGAAGACATCTACTGCACCCATACAGCCAGCAGAATCTCAAGAGATCTTACAAACGATAAATCAAGGCTTATCTATGATCACGTTCTTAGGGCATTCAGCACCAGGGACTTTTGACTTTAGCCTAGAGCAGCCAGTAAAGTATGACAACGAGGATGGTTTACCTATTTTGTTATCTCTTGGGTGTCATTCTGGAAATATTCATTCGGAGGGATTGGGGCTGAGTGAAGACTTTGTCTTAGAGCCAGATAAAGGATCTATTGCTTTCATTGCTTCCTCTTCCAGTAATTATATAGATGTCCAGTATCTCACAGGCAGGCTATTTTACGAACTGATGGGCGGACCATTTTTTAATGCGCCTATTGGCGAGATCATGCGAGAAGCACTACGCCTATCAGAATCATTTGCCGAGGGTGACCTCTTAGCGCTCAACGAGCAGTTCACCCTGCACGGAGATCCTGCAATCAGAATCTATCAGTCTGATGGACCTGACTACACGATAGAGTCTAGCTCTGTCAAAACTGAGCCAGCGATTATTTCCTCTACCGAAGACAGCATCACTTTTCAACTGGACCTGATCAATAGGGGAAAATACATTGCTCAGGATCTAAGTGTCAGAGTGCAATTAGAATCAAATGATCAGACGATCATATTAGATAGTCTTATTGTGATAGATGCGCCAGCATATGATGCTACATTGAGTATCACAATAGCTTCTCCTGGCATCACTTCTATAGGTAAGAATGTGTTGTACATAACTCTGAATGAAGGTGATGTGGTGTCAGAATTCCCACTGCCATTTGCAAGTGAAAATAATAAGCTAAAAAGCGAAGACGGAGGAGCAGGCTATTGTTTTTTCATTTTGGATAATTCTATCACGCCTCTTTACCCTGACGCATTTGCTATTGTGACAGAGCAAAATCCGATTTTATATGCATCCACTTCTAATGCATTCGCTACACCAGAGGACTTTTTATTCTCCTTGGATACAGTGGCTACATTTGATAGTCCGGCACTAAGTACTTATATGACAGAAGATGCATCAGGTCTGATAAGTCAGGAGATAGGAAATGATCTGATACCTCATACTGTATATTATTGGAAAGTGGTCTCAGTGAATGAAAGCACAAGTCCCTTCGAAGTGAGATCCTTCATCTACAGACCAGATGATGAAGCAGGCTGGAATCAAAGCCATTATCAGCAGCTCAGTGAAAATACTTTTGATGGCCTCTATATCAATGCTGCGAGAGAATTAAATTTCGATACATCAGGATTCTATATCAGCATCCATAATAGAATATATAATCCCAGTGTGCCGCCTGGCTACCAGTTCAACTTTGAAAATTTTGCAGCTTCTGTTAATCCTTGGCTCTTTATGGAGTCTGGAATTGCAGTTGTTATCGCAGATCCTATCAGTGGTTCAGCATGGCTTAATGAGGGTGGTAGCTATGGAAGTATAGCTTCTACCAGAGAAGCCTCTAAGAGAGTTTTTGGATATGATGTCAGGGATTCAGATAGTCGAGCTAATCTCATTAATCTATTGCAGAATGAAGTGCCAGAAGGTCACTACATATTTCTATTTACAGTCTTAACGGATGAGACTCATGACCTTAGATTTCAGGAGTGGTCTTCAGATTCTATATCGCTGATCGAGATACTAAAGCAAGAAGGTGCTGCTCTGACTGATCAGTTATTAGATAGTGGTGCTGCTGTTCCATATAATTTGATATATCAGAAAGGTCGAGGTCTACTTGCAGAAGGGATAGCTGAGTCTGCTGATGGCTTCAGTAAGACAGATGCTTTCATTCCTACTTTAGCTACATCAGGACGCATGATGTCTGAAGAGATAGGACCTGCGCAGATTTGGGGCAGAATAGAATTAGATATGGGTAAAGAAGCTGGAGATAATCTTATACTTTCTGTCTTCGGAATTAATGAGGGCAAAAGTGATCTCTTACTCTCGACAGAAGACCTCAGCTCGGATATTGATTTATCTATGCTTAATGCAGATTTATATCCTTATGTAAGATTAGAATTGGAAGTGAGAGACGAGACACAGAGGACGCCTCCAGATTTTGATTTTTGGAGAGTTCATTTTACTGGACTGCCTGATATTGCACTTCATCCCCAGCTTCTATATTCATTTGATGAAGCACAGAATTCTGATAGCATAGAGCTGATGATAGCTCTTACTAATATCAGCAAGCAAGATATCACTGCGACCGAATTTGTCATTTCTATAGATGATGATCCTTTATATGAAGAGAATATACCTGCATTATCATCTGGAGAATCTACTACAGTAAGCAGTAGACTATCGACTCAAGGATTTAATGATCGCGTACTGATACAAGCAATTGTAAATCCCTCAAATCATCCAAAAGAAAGATACCGATCCAATAATATTGGTCTAATAGAATATGAGTTATTTCAAGACCTGCAAGCACCGGTGCTCACAGTCTTATTTGACGGGATAGATATTAAAGATGGTGATATTGTAAGTCCGACACCATCGATCAGATTCACCTTAATCGATGAAGGAGCGAGACGGTCGATTGATGATATTTCCTATTTTGATATTTCTCTCCAGTTACCAGATGGGGATATTATAGATCTAACAGAGGAAGTAGAAAGATTAAGTTTTGGCTTTGAGAATCAAGATTCTTTTGTCTCAGCTCAAGTCATCTACGACGCAGATTTTGCTGATGGAGATTATACTTTGACAGTGACCGCTTATGACGTAATTGGGAATCCATCAGAGACTTATGAGAAGTTATTTAAAGTGATAAGCAAGAAGCGTATTTCTGATGTCAGCATATCTCCTAATCCCGCTTCTGATTTTATTTTTATTTCATTTGAAGCGACAGGAGAGTTTGATTTATATTTAGATCTTTATAACAGCCATGGTCAGCGAATCGGCAGGTATCCTTCAAATAGTCGAAATAGTGTAAGAGGCGGTTCTAATTCAATTAGAGTGTCACTGACAGGAGCTTATGGAAATATCCAGCCCTTGCCAGGAGGAATATACTTCTACAGGCTGAATACCACGGAAGATGGACCTGGATTCGCAGATATTCGAAATCAATTAGATGAGCTTGGATTTGGTAAGTTTATCGTTCTCTAATCAATTAAATTCTGAAAGTTCCATTCCACATAGCCACAGTCACAGGATCGGAAAGAGAGGCCATCAGTCAGTCTTTAGACAGAGGAATAAAGTGGTCAGATGATCATTTCCGAAGTTTATGCGAAGACAAGCTAAAAGAGATCACGGGTACTAAGCGAGCTCTTTTAGTTAGCTCTTGTACTCATGCCTTGGAGATGACCATGATGCTATGTGATCTGAGTCCAGGAGATGAAGTGATCTTACCTTCATTTACATTTGTCTCTGCGGCTAATGCTATTGTACTCAGAGGCGCCACGCCAGTATTCATCGACTGCAGGGTGGATAATTTTAATATTGACGAGTCCCTTATAGCGCAAGCGATCACATCTAAAACTAAGGCGATTTTAATCATGCACTATGGTGGTGTGTCTTGCGATATGGATGCCATCATGGAGATTGCTGAGCATCATCAGTTATTGGTCATAGAAGATGCAGCACACTGCATCGAAGCCTACGATAAAAATGGTATTCATCTTGGCACGAGGGGACATATGGCTGCACTTAGTTTCCATCACACTAAGAATATTCACTGTGGAGAGGGTGGTGCATTATTAATCAATGATTCGCAACATATAGATCGAGCAATAATCCTTAGAGATAAAGGGACCAATAGGCAGTCATTTCTTGAGGGTCACGATCAATTTTATTCATGGGTGGATGTAGGCAGCAGTTACAGCATGAGTGAGATGTCTGCCAGATTTTTATTAGAGCAATTGTATGCATTACCACAAGTAATTGAGAAGCGACTATCTTTATGGAATCAGTATGATGTAGCACTTCGAGATCTATCTTATTACAATTCATCAGCATTGGAAGGATGTCAGCACAATGGACATATTTTCTATTTGATCTTTGGGTCTTTAGATCAGAGAGACTTTGTAATGAGAGAGTTGATAGAAGCTGGCATAGATTCCAGATTTCATTATGTACCACTGCATAGTTCTCCATATGGAAGTCAGTTTCGGTTTGTACAAGAAGAAGATAGAACGACGAAGATGGCTGAGTGTATGCTCAGACTGCCACTCTATCATACTATGACTTCAGAGCAAGTAGCGTATGTCATCCATACTTTACGAAAAATTCTCATCTGATGAAGATTAGAGAATTAAGTACTTTAGAATGGATAGATATTTTAAGAGAATATCCTGCAAAGACTTTTTTTGAATTGCCAGAATGGTATCAGATATGGGCGAAATATTTGAATATTAAGACGAGCACTTTTCTCATTGATGATGATGTATTAATTTCTGTTCTCAAACTAAAAGGAGCAAAGGGCTTGATCGAATTTTGGAATTCTGGGCCGGTCGGTACTTATTCTAATCTTCAGTCTCTGAGCGGAAAATTAATTCCAGATCGGGATATAAGAGATATACTCACAGCAGCTAAGGTCTCTGAAGCCAGACTCTCACCATACCAATTATCAGAGAAAATAGAGAATGAAGAAACAGATCAATACACACAGATCATTCGACTGGCTGATCATGATGAGTTGACCTCAGCATGGTCCCGAAATCATCTTCGCCAGTTGCAGAAGGCACAGAATCATCAGTACGATATCTGTATAGCAAAGACAGATGAATGGATGGCTTATTATCAGCTTTATGAAGACTTTTTATCTTTAAAAGGTGATCATGCAAGCAGCCGATATGGCGCTTCCCTATTTAAGTTAATATCTGAACTACCTGATAAATACTGCAAATTATGGCTGGCAAAAAACGAAGGTGAAATCGTCGCAGGTAGATTAGTCTTCTATCAAGATCTGCACGCAGTAGAGTGGCATGCCGCTTCTCAGAATGATTCTTCTAATCGAGGAGTTAATCAGTTATTGATTTACCATATTATGAATGATGCTAAGCGGCAAGGTATGAGTATTTATGATTTTAATCCGAGTGGTGGTCATGATGGTGTCGAGGACTTCAAAGCTAAGTACGGAGCAGAGTCAGTTTATTGTCCTGTGATTAAAAGTCAGAGGTTGATTCAGAATTTATATATGAGGTATACGAAGTTATAAGACTGAAATATAGATCTACAGTAAGTGTCATCAAATCAACAACCGAAAGTACCTTAGAACACATTCATTTAATAAAGACCTATGGTAGACTCGACTGAATTAGAATTGATTTTTTATTTGGGATACCAGGCAAGACCCAGAAAAACTAAAGAGGCTATTGGATCAGCTTATCTGTCCTTTTTAGTCTTTCAGGCAATGTGCTACTAGCGTGTCAGATTCTACATCAAGCCTGCCTAACACAGTAATTTGGAAATGACCCCAAGTCTGATGTTTACTATTTGCCATCAGTAGAATTCTATAGCCTCAAAACTCATAACTAACAGATAAATAACTCGACCTAGGTAAAATAGGAAACACCACAAAACTCGCATTAGGATTCTGCTCGATAAACTCTGCCGTCGCATTATTCGCACTACTGCCGAATTCATTAGGTCCGAAGAAATTAGCTAAGCCAGCGGAATTAAAAATATTATTGATCGCTAAGTTTGCCTTAAGTGAGGATGAGAAACTGTACTGCAGATTCGCACCAAATGTATGATAAGCGGGAAGGGTAAAAGAATTTTCAGCGTTCCCATATCGATCTCCTATCAGCTGCCAGTTAAGAGAAATCGCAAACTGATTCAAACTACCATCGATCCATACCGAACTCATTATGGAAGGAATATGCGCCTGCTCATTACCAGAGAAATCAATAATATCATCATCTGCTGTATCTGCAGAGCCATTAGTATTATATACTGTGAAGGTTGTCGCTTCGCTACGCTGTAATGTCTGCGATCCTCTGACGGATAAGAGATCATTAATTCTGGCAGACCACGATAATTCTAAGCCAGTGGTCCTTGTCGCATTTGTCTGTACGGGAGTATAGAATATTTCATTCGTCTGTTGATCAAATAGAAAATCAGAGACCACGATATTATCCAGCTCGCTGATGAATCCTGTGAAACTGAGACCGATGACTGAAGATTGCATTTTATAACTAAGTTCTATCTGCCTGATTCCTTGTACTCCACTTGCTTCGGTGATCGGTAGTCCAGAAAAATTCTGGATGTAAGCATTCAGTTCTGGTGCTTTATGACTATCACTATAGCGGGCGTAAACGTACTGCTGATCTGATAGAGCATATTGCAGAGATCCAGAAAAAGAAATATAATTATAATTAAAATCAAGCTCTTGATCCAGACCTGAAGCTGCCATAAAACTATTGTCATACTGAGTCAGCGGATTGCCATCGAGTCCTCCATCTTGCTCTATTGGAGCAGGTGCAGCAAGCGATCCACTATGATTTACACGCTCCCATCTCATACCAAGGTCAGCAGTTATCTGAGGTGTGATTTTAAAATGATCATTCAGGAATACAGCGGATTGATTGACTTTGAAATTTCCATTCTCAAAAAATAAACCTCCGTAATTACTCATGCCAGTTTCGTCAGATATAGCCACTGTATTACCCTCGAAGTCTGTGACTGATGCAGTAAGTAACCTGGGTTTTAGTTCATAAGTAGCATATGCGAAGCTGGCATTAGTAAAGTAGTCTAACTCAGATCTGGAGAAAAATCCACCGACATGGATGTCATGATTACCGAAGGATCTAGACAAGCTCCATTGGCTTATCCATTCACTGAGTTGATCTTGTTTTTTCCAAGGCGCGATACCCAATAATGCATCATTAGGCAGTTGACCTTGCTCATAGCTGAAGGTAGGCGCTTCGCCTTGGAATACATTGAGTGCTCCTGCATTATTGACCACAGCTACAGGCTCTCCCGTTTTAGCATCAGAGAAGCTGACTGTACCAAATGGAAATTCTGCACCACTGATAAAATATGCTAAGAAATTTTCAAGCCCTAATGGTTGATTGGCAAAAGAGGTATTCCAGTCTATGGACTTGTCAGAATACTTAGTCTTAATATCTATGATCCAGCCACCTACTTCATAATCAAAATCAGCCTGAAGGGCTAAGTCTTTCACATGTATACCGTCAGCAGTATTAAAGTCATAGCCCTGAGCTCCGGGAATCGTATTTTGGAGCGAAGGAAGCATCAGCGCCGTATAATTAAAATCCTGTCCAAAGGCAGCTTGTGGATCAGTCCAATTCTCTGCGGCAACGCCAGTATATCGATTGACGTGGTCATTTAAGTATTTAGCTGATAGCGATACTGATCCTTTGGCTAATAGCTTATGTACTTTAGCTTTCAGCTGACCTCCTTTACTCCATGGATATTCAGTGGTACGAGCACCACGATCATATCTGTATAGTCCACTCAGCATAACGGATAATTGCTCATCGAGAGCAATTGAAGTCATCGCCTCTAATTTATAATATGGATTAGATTCTCCGACTATTCCAAGTGTAGATCTAACTGTCGTACTATTTTCTGAAGAGAATCCCTGATTGATAAAATTAAAAGATCCTCCTGGTGCATTCTGAAATAATATGCCAGACTTACCACCTCTGAGCGCTTCCATTTTTTGAGTGGCTAAATCAGGCCGAAAGAAAAAGTCAGGCGTGAAATAATTGTATTGGATACTGGTCAGTGGCAGCCCGTCTTCTTGCAGCGACTGATAATACCAGCCTATATCATCCTCTGCTGAGGCCGCGATGCCTCTGGTAAACACACGAGAATAGACCTCACCCAGTGAACCATCTATGAATACGCCTGGCACCTCACTGATTAATGCAGCAATACCTGTATTAGCCTTAGTAGAAGGGTCAGTTATAATTGTAACAGCATTCTGTGACTGCAGCAAAGCATTCTGAGACTGATAATCTGAGATCACGATGCTCTCTAATAGAAGAGGATCTTTCTGCATTTTTATCGCGATGGGACTTTCATTGACATTGATGGTGATACTTTTATAGGAGAATGAACTGACATGCAGACTGACCGGTATACTCGTGACTTCTATGTCAAATAGTCCATCCACAGTCGTGACACTGATGGCTCCACTGTCGGTGTCTGTGATCGTAGCAAATGCGATGGGTGTCAGCCCATCTTGTTCCATTACAGATCCGTTGATGGATAGTTGGCTTAGTAGACCAGTGGCCGATGTTATGGATAAACATGCAGCGAATATGAGATTAGCGAAGTACTTCTTTTTCATCTAATAATATTTTCTGTATCATCGGTATACCGGATATGGCTAAAACTTACGTACATACTGAAATCGACGGTCGTAAAGTTAAATTAAGTAATCTTGATAAGGTACTTTATCCTAGTAAAGAAATTACTAAGGCACAGGTCATTCAGTATTATTTAGGAGTCAGTGACTACATACTTCCGCATATCAGAGATCGGGCACTCACAGTCATCAGATATCCAGATGGCATCCACAAGCAAAAATTCTATTCTAAGGATAAGCCAGACTGGACTCCTGACTGGCTGAATAGCACTAAGATAAAGCACGACGACAGAACCATAGACTACCTCATATGCGACGATAAAGCAAGTCTATGCTGGCTGGCTAATCTCGCTTGCCTTGAGCTTCATCCGATGCAGTATCAGGTGGCGCATCAGCCTAATCCTGATCACTTTATCTTTGATTTAGATCCTGATGAAGCTTTGGACTTCAGCCATGTCAAAGAGGCAGCTCTGCGCTTGAAGCCATTCTTAGAGAAGTATGGCTACCATCCATTCGTCAAGACGTCTGGTGGAAAGGGACTGCACTTATATGTACCCATAGAGCCTCAGTGGGACATTACGATTGTATCGGATATGGTGAAGGCGCTAGCTGGCGTATTCGTCAGCCAGTATTCTGATAAGTACACACTTCAGATACCGAAAGCTAAGCGGAAGGGTAAGATCCTTATTGATATATATCGGAATCACTCTACTAATACGACAGTTGCTCCCTTCAGTACCAGAGGGAAAGTAGGGGCACCGATATCTCTCCCCATTCATTGGAATCAGCTTGAAGCTCTTCAATCCTCTAATCAGTATGACATCGATAACTACCAAGCTTACTTAGATGAATATGGATATGCTTGGGAAGGATGGAAGGAGAAAGCATCGGGCCTGCATAATCAGCGGATGGAGGCCCTCAGCTCGACGGAGATGAGTCCTCGACTAGAGTCATATATTGAAAAACGTAATTTTTCTAAAACACCAGAGCCAGTTCCTTCCGTGGCCGCGACAGACCAGAATCGATACTGCATCCAGCTGCATGATGCTTCTAATCTGCATTATGATCTACGGCTGGAGCACGAGGGTACTTTACTGTCATGGGCTATACCTAAGGGCTTACCCTTCGAGAATGGAGTGAAGCGACTTGGCATCAGAACAGAGGATCACCCGATCATGTACTTAGACTTCGAGGGCGTCATACCGAAAGGAGAATATGGCGCAGGACGCATGTGGATCTGTGAGAAGGGGAAGATCAAATGGATTAAAAAATCTGAAAAGAAGTATGTCTTCTCCCTCAGTCATCGAAAGGGAACCACCTTTCATTTATTCCGTACGAAGGACAGTCAGTGGCTCATAGAGGCTAAGCTCGACGATGACTATGTGCAACATATCCCAAAGCACATGCTCGCAGAAGCTGCAAAGAAAATACCACATTCTGATAAATATACTTATGAAGTGAAATGGGATGGCATCAGAGTATTTATATTGCTGCGAAATGATAAAATAGAAATCTATAGTAAGAGTGGACGGGATATTACAAAGCAATTTCCAGAGCTGTGGCATACTGATCGCTTCAAGGTGGAGCAAGGTCTATTCGATGGCGAGATCGTCGTGCTTGATGCCACAGGAGCACCTGTCTTCTCAGATGTCATCAGTCGCATGCATACCAGTAGTGAGGCATCCATCAAGGGCCTGACTAAGCGAAAGCCAGCGGTTTGTTATTTATTTGATGCGGTCCAGATAGATGGCAAGGATATCGCGAAATTCACTAACACGAAGCGGAGAGAATGGCTGGACTGCGTATTAAAAAGCGGGGAGTCATATCGCTACAGCGAAAACTTTGATGACGGAAAAGCTTTATTTGCTGCTATAGAATCTAAAGGCATGGAAGGCATCATGTCTAAGCTGAAGAATGCTTCTTACCAATATGATACAAGATCTCGACATTGGCTCAAGATTAAAAGTAGATCCACAGCAGACTGCCACATCATCGGTTATACGAAAGGCAAGGGTGACAGGAGTGCTGTATTTGGTGCGCTTCACCTAGCGAAGATCGATGGTGATGAGATCACTTATATGGGTAAGGTGGGGACAGGTTTTGACATGTCTAAGCTGAAGAAGCTGTTTGGTATACTTAATCAAGTAGAAAAAATACTTAAGCCGATCAAAGATACGATCGAGGAAGAAAGTAGAACTGTTTGGATTAAACCCGAGTACCAGTGCGAGATTACTTATGCTTCTATGACGAATAATAATACGTATCGAGAGCCCGTATTTGTGAAGCTGATTCAAGAGATTTAATGAATTTCGTTATTAGAGTAAATCGCTATAGCTGATCGAGGTGATTATGGATTTGCCTATTCTTTAAATTGAGAATAGTCTTTATAACATTTTCTTTTATTTACGAGTAACTATCTCCATATAAAATTATCTGACCATTAATTATAGAATGCGATATCATGCTAATATCACCAGCATATACTATCGTAGAAAGTCTATTTTCTGGAGAAGCCGTTGTTAATAATGGGTTATCTAAATTACCTTCAGGACAAAGAAGAGGACTGACACAGGCACCAAGTATATTCCTGTACATAGGAAGGAAAGATTAGACCGTCAGATTGATTTTGGATTTGTCAGAATAGATCGTGCACCAAGGGAACTAGTACTACAGCCCTTCGTAGAGGATACCATTTCGCTAGTATTACCCGTAGGGCATCAATTGGCAAAAGCTAAATTTAAAAATCTGAAGCGGCTGAAAGTAGAAAGATTTATTTTATTTGATGCGGCCTATAGCGATTCTTATTATGCCAAGGTTATGCAGCTTTTTGATGATGCTGGATTTGTGCTTATCGTCACTCATAACACAGTGGATGCAAGTACCATTTATCGACTTGCTGAAAATAATTTTGGTGTATCAATTGTCCCAACATCATTAAGCCGTGATTTTGTTATGACGGTAAAGTTTATTGAGCTCGATAAAACTAAACAGCGTACTATACTCAATATCATTGCAATTCGCAAAGCATAAATCCGATATTGAAGAATGTTCTGGAGCTGATTAAGTGAGTTAACATGATGGCTTTCACAATAAAATATCAAAAGTTGAGAGCGATTTATTTATATTAAGGTTTTAAAATAATCAAGTTATTATGTTAGAATACAAAGTGGAAGTGAGGGCATATTACAGTAAGCCTACGTTTGACAAAAATCATATTGTGAAAAGCTCCCAAGCGGAGGGACAAGAAATAATAGACAGAATGGCCGCTGATGGCTGGTCACTGACATCTACTAGTACCACTTCATTTGGTATGGCACTTTATGTGTATTTATTTTTTGCACGGAATAAGGAGGCCTAATATCATAACAAGAGCTAATAATCTCAAGGTAGCTTATTTGTATTGGCACGAATCAATGAAATATCTAAAGGATATTTAGCATCTTGTAAAAAATAAAGTCATCACATGGAAGCATTTCTTACATTTTTTGAAACTATGCCGTCCTGGCAAAAATTACTTTGGATTTTTATCTGCCTTAGTTTTAGCTGGATTTTGGAAGCTGGCATTCCATTAATCAAAATGGAATATGAAAAGCTCAAGCATGCTGGAGTGAATCTAATATTTCTAGCCACCAGCTTAACGATTAATGTCCTTTTCGGATTGATGACTGTTGGCGTCTTTGCTTGGTGCAGTACTAAGGGCTTTGGATTGCTCAATTGGATTAACCTTCCGCTGTGGTTAGAGTTATTGATAGGGGTGATGCTTTTAGACTTTGTCGCTCAGTATGTGGCTCATGTATCGCTACATAAGGTCGCCTTCATGTGGAAGTTTCACATGGTACATCATAGTGATACTCATGTCGATGCCACCACAGGTACCAGGCACCATCCAGGTGATTATGTATTCAGAGAGATCTTCGCATTATTCGCTATTGTCATTGGCGGTATTCCATTTGCCTTTTATATTTTCTACCGCATTTTGACTGTGTTCTTCACTTATTTTTCGCATGCTAATTATGAATTACCTGGAGGATTAGATAAATTTTTAAGCATTTTATTCATCACGCCTAATATGCATAAGTTCCATCATCATTTCGAGCGACCGTGGACAGATACTAATTATGGTAATATATTTTCGATCTGGGATCGTGCTTTTGGAACGATGGTATATGATGACCCTAAGAAAGTCGTGTACGGTTTAGATGTCTTAGACGACTCGCTTAACCAGGATGTAGGCTATCAATTCAAGGTGCCCTTTGATAAGAGTATTAAAACGGATTATTAGTATTTGAGCTAACGCTTTTTATAAATTATATTGATTAAAGTTGTAGAATAGGAACCCTATGTATCTCTCCATCAAGTTAGAGGGAAGGCCCTTGGAAAGGGAGACTGTAGCTTTTTGGTCTTTAGAAAATAAGTGGTGTACCAGTAAGCCTATTTATTAAATCTATGTCAGGTCCAATTTTAAATCTTAGTTATGGGGATTTGCCTGTTTGTATATACCCGAAAGAAATAGGTTTGCTAGTGTAGAATGTCCCAAACCAATTTCTCTTCGGTATAGAATACCTTTCCCTTCGTTTATAATTAATGAAATATCAACACTTCTCAATAATATAATTAGCATATAGATTTTTAGAATCCACTATTTTATCAGTGATTTTAAAATCAGTTTTATTCAAGATATTCCCAATCACTTCATCATTATACTTTCGAGACATTTCTGTTTGCAAGAGTTCACCTTTATTAAAGTAGAATATCTTATTTAATCGTCCAATGGTGACTTTCTGATCGACAAGACTTTTGAGAAAACTCTTCGCAATGCCTTCTGATTCTATGTAATCTGGAGCATGTATGAATTGATCAATAACAAAGTCAGCGTCTAATTCTCGATTCATCCTTCTTAAAAGATTGTAGTTAAATTCCGCCGTAATACCCTTGGCATCATTATAAGCAGGAAGGACGATTTCCCTTGATTTGATCATGTCAAGACCCAGCAGTATTTTATCATTTGTCTGTAGCTCACTGCCCAGAGCGTAAATGAATTCTGTCGATTGCTCATCAGTCAAGTTGCCTAAGTTAGAACCTAAAAATAAAATGATTTTTGGTAATTTATTATTCTTTAGTTGATTCAAGACAGAGAAATATTCTCCATGCTGGGCTTTGATACTTAGATCAGGCAGTTGTGTAGATAAGCTTTTCTCTAAGCCTTTTAATGCATCGATAGAAATATCTATAGGGATATATTCAATACTATATTCTCGCTCTAATAATGCTGACAGAAGATGTATGGTCTTACTACCATCACCTGCTCCTAATTCAATAATCTCGTACTCCTGATCTTTATCTAAGGCCAAGCCATCTATGATCTCGGATGTCTTGTTTTGAAATATATCTAATTCTGCATCAGTGACATAATATTCATCACTATGCATGATCTGAACAAATAGATCGCTGCCAACCTTATCATAAAAATATTTACTTGAGATATATTTAGGATTGGATGATAGACCCGTTAAGACATCTTGCGCAAATTCATCATTCATTTACTTCGCTTAAATTTTCTAAAGTGGTCGGTATAAGTTCAGATACAGTGGGATGTAGGACCACAGAATCTCTAATTAGTTTATAAGGTTGCTTAGCATACATGACATTTAATATACTGGTGATGATTTCGTCACCCCCTGTACCAAGCACACATGCTCCAACTATTTGTTCTGTATCTGCATTTACTAAAATCTTCATGAATCCATTCGTCTCTCCCTTTTCTTTCGCTCTACTTATTTTATTCATAGGCCGCTTAGCTTCCTTCAGATTGATGCCTTGGTCCAGCGCTTGCTTTTTAGTCAATCCGCATCTGCCAAGGGGAGGGTCCACGAATAGTCCATAAGTCATGATTCTATCAGTTACTTTTCTTTCTTTCTCTCCATGTAAATAATCATTAACTATCTGAAAGTCATTGTATGCCGTATGGGTAAATGCACCTTCACCATTACAATCACCCAGGGCAAAGACTCCACTTACATTCGTCTGACAATGCTCATTTACATCGATATAGCCTCGATCATTAGTTTTTATATCAGTATTCTCAAGACTGAGCAGATCTGTATTAGACTGTCTACCAATGGCCAATAATAAGTGAGATGCTTTTATTTGTTGATCTGCATTTATAGTCAATACGATATCTTCACCTTCTTGACTTGGCTTAATGTCTTTCGCTTCTAATACGAACTCTATTCCTTCCTCACGCATGAATTTTAAGATCTCCTCACTGACGTCTTCATCTTCTTTAGATATGATCCGGTCGGATCGTTCCAGTATGGTTACTTGACTTCCGAATCGTCTAAACATCTGTCCAAACTCCAGCCCGATGTAACTACCACCTATGATGACCAAGTGTTCTGGTAGATCGGTAAGCTGGAGGATCGTCTCATTAGTTAGGTAATTAATTCCGCTATATTCGTCTGGAATCATTGGTCTACCGCCTACATTAATGAATATTTGATCAGCGGTGTAAGTTTGATCATTGACCTCTACGACTTTATTAGATTGAAAAGCTGCGCTACCTTCTATGAGGTCTATTTTTTCATTGTCTTTTATGCTTTTCGTGATGCCATCGACTGATTTGGCGATCAGTTGATCTTTTCTCTTTTTGACTTTATTCATATTAGCTTTGAAAGTACCCTCTACTTCTACACCTAAGTCTTCGCTATGGGCAATGTCCCACATTCTTCTGGCAGAAGCGACATAGGTTTTAGTAGGTGTACATCCTACATTCAGGCAGGTGCCTCCTATATGCTGCTTTTCTATGAAAGCCACTTGCTTGCCTTTTTTCGCTAGGCTAAATGCTAAAGGCGTTCCAGCCTGACCTGAGCCGATAATAATAGCATCATATTTTTTAGGGTCCATATTTTATTTTTAAAGCATTTTTTTAGCTAGTCGAAAACCAGCATACTGCCATCTCATGGATGGATGAAAGAAATTTCGATACGTATCTCTGCTGTGCTCATCTGCCGTCACACGACTACTGCCTCTGAGGACCATTTGATTAATCATAAATTTTCCATTGTATTCTCCTAAGGCTCCTGGTGCTTTCTGAAAATTAGGATACGGCAGATAGGCACTGTATGTCCATTCCCATGTATGACCCTTATTGAGATGAGAAGCAGCTACCTCCCATTCATATTCTGTTGGGAGTCTCATGCCTTTCCACTCCGCATAGGCGAATGCTTCATAAAAAGATAAGTGCCTGACAGCTTCATCTAAGACTAATGGCTGTAGGCCGTGTAAGTCATATTCATACCACACGTCATCTTTCTGATGCCAGTAGAGGGGAGCAAGAATTTGATTTGTATCCTTCCAGAATAGTCCTTCATCATGCCAGAGATTAAAGTCTTGATAACCACCTGCTTTGATGAATTCCAGAAACTGGCCATTAGTGACGACATTAGTATTGATCGAATAATTATTCAGGTATTGCTTGTGTCTGCCTAACTCATTATCAAAACTAAAGGAATCTCCTGAGTGACCGATATCGTATATCCCCTCATCTATATCGATCCATTGTTCTTCTACATTCACTTTCTTCATCTCATATCCTGTGGCATAAGCAGGGTGATAAGGCTGATGACCAAGGATAAACTTTATGTCATAGAATAATAATTCTTGGTGTTGCTGCTCATGATGAATGCCAATCTCCACCAGCTTTTTGAGTTCTTTGTTGTTCTTCTCGTCTTCTAAGAGCTGCTCCATTTGATGATTCACATAAGCTCTGTACTCATATATTTCAGATACAGCTGGTCTCGAATTAATACCTCTCATCTGACGATCTACCCGATCACCCATGTTATTGTAGTAGCTATTAAAAAGGTAGGCATATGTATCATTATACCGCTTATATTTCTGCTTGTATTTAGCTAAGACAAATTCTTCCCAGAACCAAGTCGTATGCGCTAAGTGCCACTTGGGAGGAGAGACGAAGTCAACTGGCTGGACAGAATAATCCTCTGTGAGCAGAGGTCTACAAATATCAGTAGTAGCTTTCCGCATAGAAAGAAACTCATGTACGAGAGAAAGATCTGTGATTGCAGTTGCCATTATTCTGATATGATTTCGACACCTTTCCAGAAAGCTATGTAGTCTTTTATTTCAGAAGCGGCTGCGAGTGGCTCTGGATAATACCATGCGGCATTTACATTTTGCTTTCCATCTACATTAATAGTGTAATAAGAAGCCTTCCCTTTCCAAGGGCATGAAGTACTATGCGAAGTGCTCTCAAAAAATTCTTGAGAAATAGAATTTTTTGGAAAATATTGATTGCCCTCTATTTCTTTTGTCTGATCACTCGTGGCTATGATCTGGTTATTCCATACTGCTTTTGTCATTGTTGCTGGTTTAGTTTTAAGTCATGTTGGTCGCCCCTGACACGTTTAAGACTCACTTATACTATAGAAAATGGATAGTGTTCTAGTTTGTTTGTGGAATCTTCATTATTCTTTTCAATTGTAATTGAAATGACAAGATGCAGCCTATGAGTTAGGTATTCGGAATTCTTTTAAGTCGGCGTGGACCAGTATTAATTATTAAAGACACATGGACTAATACATCACATAAGGATTAGCAGATTCCTTAGGGATTTGCTGGATGGAGTGCCAATGCTCACATATTTTGCCATGCTCATCAAATCTGAAAAAGTCCATCGTAATATATGGTCATCATCTGGCCAAGTCTGTTGTGTATGAAGTGCCACAAGGTCCCCTTCGACAATGCATCTGACGTTTATTTATGACTTAGAAAGCAATCTCCCTTATTCATACGATGCCTCCATTATATCTTTTGGCTAGTTTTTAAGTCTTTCTACTATTGCCAGCTATAAGTTCTTCTATCGCATTTAACGGATCATATATAGGGGATTTCTTCTGTTCTGAGCAGCTTGACAGATGGAGAATTATGATGGATAGCCACGCATGCTTTTGATACCAGAAGTATATTTACTACAGACTAATTGGGTGCTTAGAATGAATTGCTTATACAGCTCGATAAATACAAATAGAGTATGCCGATGTAAAAATCAGTTATAATCTTTTAACCCAGTCCATTTTGATTTTGACCATAGATCCAGATGATAAAGATGATGAACAAGGCAAAGAACAAGAGAAATTTTAAAAACTTAGCTCCTTTCTTACTGTAATCTACTTCTTGTGACATGGTGTGTCTTTCTTGATTAGGATACAAAGTAAAGCAAAAGCAAGTTAAAAACTGGCGTCTTTTGACTTACTTTTGCTTATCACTGTTAGAATCTATATGGCGAGGCACTTATTTTTCATCCATTGACGCTGTTTATCATTTAGAAGTGGGTTCAATTTTTCTTCTACCTCTTTGTGATAGTCATTGAGCCACTTGATATCTTCTGCACTCATCTGAGTTTTGTCGATCAGCTGAGTGTCTATCGGAAAGAGTGTTATGGTCTCAAAGTCCAGAAAGCCTTCATCTGAAGATTGATGTGATATAATGAGATTCTCAATGCGAATGCCGAATGCACCTTCTTTATAGAATCCAGGCTCGTTAGAAGTCACCATACCTGGGACGATGGTGGTATTGGATCTGGAAGAGAGACCAGGAGCAAATCCTTGAGGTGGCTCGTGTACATTGAGAAAAAAGCCTACACCGTGGCCTGTACCATGTAAGTAGTTTAGGCCATGTTGCCATAAGTGCTGACGTGCTAAGATGTCCAGTTGACCTCCGATCGTCCCTGCTGGAAATTTAGCTTTTGCAAGACCTATATGTCCTTTAAGCACTGCTGTATAAGCTGTCTTCTGCTCTTGTGATGCTATACCATATGTGACCGTTCTCGTGATATCTGTAGTCCCATCCGTATATTGTCCACCAGAATCTAGTAGCAACATACCGCCTTTTTTTATGTTGGCGCATTTACCATGTTCTGGACGATAATGGACGATAGCTCCATTAGCTTCATAGCCTACGATGGCATCAAAGCTTTCTCCATAGTAGCCAGCCCCTTCAGCTCTGTAGGCGATGAGCTGTTCTGCTAGCTCTGCCTCTGGCACTGACCTTTGCTCTATTTCTTCTTCGAGCCACATGAATAATTTACAAAGGGCCACCGCATCTTTCTTCATGACCTCTCTGAAGTGAGCCAGCTCTGTCTCATTCTTCACCGCCTTCATGTGCATGACTATGTTATCACCTTTTATGACGGCATCTGCATGGATGCTCTGAAATAGGTCTGCATTACAACTCGCGGTATTTACTAAAACTTTAGTCGGAGGGGCAAGATCTAGTAAGTAGTCCTGTACATTTGAATAGTCCGATAGATGGATCTCGTCTGCTTCAAGTGCCACTTTGAGAGATTCGCTCAGTTTTTGCTGATCGATGAATAAAAGAGCTTTCTCTTCTGTGACGATACCGTAGGCTATGGCAACAGGATTACAAGCCACATCTTTGCCTCTGATATTATATAGCCATGCGATATCATCCAGCGTGCTTATAAAATATTGATTTGCCTCTAATTCCTTCATTTTTTCTCTGACTCTTTCAAGTTTCTCATGGCGAGACTCGCCTGCATACTTTATATCATGCTCGAATATAGCTTCTTTGGGAAGTGCAGGTCTATCGACCCATGCATCTTTAAGTAGATCGATAGAATCGTGAATCTGAATATTTTTTTTGTAGAGTCTTTTCCTCATAGCTTTTACTTGAGCTATGGAGAATAAGCTGGCATCTATACCTACTATACTATCAGAGGATAGTTGGCTTAAGATCCATTCTTCATGCATGGGAGCACCTTGTTTGATAACTTTATGTAATTTGAAGTTGCTTGATGATAATTCTTCTTCTGCCTGTATAAAGTACCTGGAGTCTGTCCAGAGACCCGCATGATCTTGAGTGACGACGACGACGCCTGCGGATCCGGTGAATCCAGAGATCCATTCTCTGCCTTTCCAGTGAGTGGCGACATATTCGCTCTGGTGTGGGTCAGTACTGGGGATGATGTAGGCATCTATTTTGTGGGCAGACATGGCTTTACGCAGCGCAGATAGGCGATTATTTATACTCATTGCTTATTATGATAATATGTAAATAATTGATTTATAGAATATTTTATATTGCTTTATTTTGTAATATGATATGCTTGGCACTATATTTGAATCCATGTGAGCAGTATACTCGTTTTAAACCAAGATATCATTCTAAGCGTTTACAATGTAGCAATACTGAGTCAAAACCTAATTATCGATCTTAAAAACTCAAAAAATGCTTAAGCAGAATCTAAGTCAGGGAATGCTCCAAAAACTGTCTCCTCAACAGATCCAGTTAATGAAGCTGTTACAAATACCTACAGCTACACTGGACCAGCGGATACAGGAAGAACTAGAGTCTAATCCAGCATTGGATGAAGGCGAAGAATTTGAAGAAGTATTTGATATAGAAGAAGGCTTCGATGATGATAAAGATGAAAATGCTGAGCAAGAGGAAAGTGTTGAGCTGGATGACTATCTACAGGAGTATCTGGATGATGATCCTATCAGTTATAAACTGAAGTCTGATAACTATGCGTCTACGGAAGATGAGAAGACGATTCCTATCGCTGTGGAAAACTCATTCCATGATCACTTAGAGAATCAGATCGGCATGTTAGAATTTGATAATGAGACTGATGAGATCATAGCCCATCAGATCGTAGGCAGCATAGATCAAGATGGTTACTTGAGAAGAGATCCTGCATCTATCGTAGATGACTTAATGTTCTCACAGAATGTCATCGTCGAGAAAGATGATATCCAGAGAATGCTGAATATCGTGCAGCACTTAGATCCTCCTGGTGTCGCATCGACTAACTTACAAGAGTGCCTGTTAAACCAAATGGATGCCTCAATCAATAAGTCTGAAGAAACGACTTCGGCTGTGATGCTCAATGCAAGGAAAATATTAGATAGCTATTTTGATGAGTTCACTAAAAAGCATTATGAAAAGCTTAAGAAAGCGCTGAATGTATCAGAGCCTGACCTTAAGGAAGCAATAGGAGAAATATTAAAATTAAATCCAAAACCAGCAAGTGGATTTAATACTGGCTCATACCAGAATACTAATTCAGTACAGTACATCATGCCTGACTTCATCATTGTAAATCGAGATGGAGAATTAGAGCTGTCACTCAATAATAAAAATGCGCCTGACCTTAGAATTAATGACGGCTATATGGATATGCTGAGGAGCTATAAAGACACCACAAAGGGGCGTCGCTCTACGAAGAAGGAGAAAGAGGCGATCATGTTTATTAAGCAAAAAATAGACTCCGCTAAGTGGTTTATCGATGCGATCAAACAGCGACAAGAAACACTTTATAATACGATGTATACCATCATGCAGTATCAGTACGATTTCTTTTTATCTGGAGATAATCGGAAGCTCAAGCCGATGATCCTTAAAGATATCGCTGAGATCACAAGTTTAGATATTTCTACGATTTCGAGAGTGGCAAATAGTAAGTTCGTCCAGACAGAATTCGGAACGAAGCGGCTGAAGGATTTCTTTTCTGAGTCCCTACAGACTCAAGATGGTAAGGAGGTCTCCACATTCGAGGTGAAGAATATTCTGGAAGATGCGATCAAAGCAGAAGATAAGCGAAAGCCATTATCAGATGAGAAGCTCAAAGATTTTCTTATGAAGAAAGGCTATAATATTGCCAGACGTACAGTGGCGAAGTATAGAGAGCAATTAAGTATTCCTGTGGCGAGGCTTCGGAAAGAATTATAATTATATTTTATAATCTGCTTCATGTAACAGAATTATTATTAGTATCATAGCTATACTTATCGCTCATTGTGAATATCTTTTATTTCTTATCGTAGCTTACTTGGTTTCTGTTATGTAAATATGTAGTGAACATATTATTTACACTTGTAGAATCTCTATGAAAATTAACCTCCTACTATTACTTATTTTATTCCTGATGGCTTGTCAAGGAAAAGTAGATGTTAGTCCTAATAATAATCAAAAAAAATTTTTAGCGTCAATGACGGAAAAGGCATATGGAACATTAGATGGACAGCGGATTAATGAATATACTTTTCAAAATGCTAAGGGAATGTCGATCAGTATCATTAACTATGGTGGCATCATTACCAAGATAGAAGTGCCTGATAAAGATGGCGTGATTAAAGATGTTGCTTTAGGGTTTGATAATTTTACAGGGTATACTGGTGCACATCCTTATTTTGGAGCTTTAGTCGGTCGTTATGGTAATCGGATCGCTGCCGGGCAGTTCAATATTGATGATGAAAAATACCAGTTAGACATTAACAATAAACCGAATTCTCTTCATGGTGGTCTTACAGGCTTCGATAAAAGAATATGGGATGTTAAGACTACGAGAATAGATCAGACTAATGGCATAACGCTGTCAGGTCGTAGCAAAGATGGTGATCAGGGCTTTCCAGGTAATTTAGATGTCACCGTAAGCTATTTACTCAACGATGATAATGAGCTTATTATCAATTATCATGCTGTCACAGATAAACCTACGATAATCAATTTAACGAATCACAGTTACTTTAATTTAAAGGGTAATGGAGAAGGAGATGTCTTAGGTCATGAAGTGCAACTTATGGCCGATCGTTTTACTCCAGTAGATGAGACCCTGATTCCATTGGGAGAATATCGATCTGTAGCTGGGACGCCATTTGACTTTACTAAATCTACTTCTATTGGCAGCAGAATTAATGATGAAAATCAGCAAATTATCTTTGGTGGTGGATATGATCATAATTGGATTCTTAATGATCAGCGTGGAGACTTAAGCTTGGCAGCTACAGTATATGAGCCTGTGTCAGGCAGATTTATGGAGGTGCTCACGACAGAGCCAGGCATACAGTTTTACACAGGTAATTTTTTAGATGGAACTTCTGGAAAGTCAGGCAAGCCTTATCATCCTCGATATGGCTTCTGTCTGGAAACACAGCATTATCCTGATTCGCCTAATCAAGAAGATTTTCCATCGACTATTTTGAGACCAGGAGAAACCTATGAGAGTCAGACGGTCTATCGGTTTTCGGTTAAATAAAGTCAGGTACATTCATTTTAGATATAAGTTTTGGTTAAACAAAAGCCAGATTCTGTAATGAGTTTAGAAAAGACTCTTTATAATAAGTCATCCAAATCACCACATCCATCCTCTATATCCCATTCCCAAATGACACCTGTCTGAGTAATGATTCCATAGCTGCTTCCCATTGAGGGATTTTGATAGCATCTGCATTTTTCTCAGCTGCTTCAGATGTTGCTTCTTTGATTTGGTCCGACCATTCATTTAATTTTTGCTTGACCTGTGCATCAGAGAACGGACCTTGGATAAATTGCTGTTTTGCTGCCTCATACTCTTTTTCGAAGCTTGCCCACCCTGCAGTCAGTTTATCGCATGCTGCTGACTTTTGTCTTAGCCCAAATATACCATGACCGAAAGGCTTGCAGTCAGCCCTTGTTTCTCCCCATTTATCAGCTATAGGCGTCACAGGATTAGAACTGACAATAATGTTTTCGAATGCATTATCTAAGTCCCACGGAATGAGATGTAGCTTCTCATTCTTAGGTTCCTCATACCAGTAGAAGTTATGGCTGGTGCAAGACGATCCATTGCAGTACCAGTGGAACGGGCCATCATCATGACGAATCGTTCTATCGACCACACAGTATGAGATAATATTTGCCAGATTCATAGATTCTCTGATGACATCTTTCAGTGCTTCATCATCTTCAGCTGCAATAATGGACTGGGCAAAATCCTTCATGATAGAGACGGAGGGATCATCATTTTCATTTGTCTTAAGTGCACTCTTATAGCTTTGGTCTGAGTGAGCTGCTCCATCGTCTCTTAATGGCCAGATTTCTTTATACAGATTTCCTTTACCATCATCCCAGTTATACCTAGTCATGCGACTATCGATTTGTTCTACGAGAGCATATAAGCCACTGTATTTTCCATTTATGATCAGCTTGGAGTGTACGGCTCTTGGTGCCTTGACGCCCATTTCTCTGAATAGCCAATATCCCAGTCTATCCCTCATTTGTGAGTCATCCAGATTCTGAGAATGAAACTGCAGTTTTTTCAAGCCATAGAATTTTTCATCACGGCCTTCCCAGTTGATCTTGACTTTCATCGATAACTTAGTACAGGTCTTATAGCCCGACGGATTAGCCCAGTCAGACCCAGAGACACATCCGACGAACCCTCCGACCGAACCTTTATATCTGATACCTACTGGACTGATGGTGTCACCTTGAAAGATAAGTGCGCCTTCTACATATACCTCAGCAGCAGGGTCTCGATCTAACTCCTCCAGATGATCAGGCGGTAAGATGAGTTCGTAGGTATATAGTTCTTCCTGATTGAATATGTAATCTGATTTGAGATTTAGATAGGCTTCATCACCAGTAGGAATGACGGTCTTTACCACAGTTGTATGGCCAGATGTCTGCTGATTTTGGAGAATATCAGTCTCTTCTTCTGAGCAAGAGATAATACCCATCAATAATAAGAGGATGTGATACCATTTTAACTTCATATGACTTGAGTACGAACATTTGAAATTAATGAAAGTATGTTAGACTTAATAAGATGAAAATCTAAAAGATATAAAGTATTAAATAGAATAAGACTCATCTCTCATCTCTCATCTCTCATCTCTCATCTCTAAAAATCTCATCTCTCTCACCCTACTCCTTTGTCTTCTTTGGATTCAGATCATCACAGACACTAGGGATATAATCAAAGGCAGCCTTGTAACCGAGCCGCGCAGCTTGTCTCATATCTTCACATGATAAATCTCGATTGTCCATGAGGTTATGAGCATTGGCCCTATTATAGTAGGCGAGTGCAGACTCTGGACTTAGTGCTATGGCTTTACTGAAATCTCTCTCTGCAGCTTCATTATCTTTTAAATTTAAATTTGCGATTCCTCTGTTAGTCCAGTGTATTGATACTTCAGGTTCGATTTTGATGAGGGCAGTGTAATCATTCACTGATTCATCATATGCTTTCAGCTTCATGCTTGTGATTGCCTTATTCGTAAGTGAAGGTTTATGATCCTCTTTGATGGAGATCGCTCTGGCAAAATCTTCATTGGCCATATCAAGCTGATCGCTCATGAGAGCAGCAGATGCCCTTAAATAATATAGGTCATGTGCCTCTTTTTTATACTCTAGCGCTGTGGTGAAATCTTCAATTGCTTTTTGGTAATTTTTAGAATTTAGAAAAGCCTTTCCACGATTAGAGTAGACTGACTTTAGGTTTGGATTTAGCTCTAATGCAGTGGAAAGATCGTTAACGGCCTGATCATATTCTTTTTGATTAAGAAAGCATAAGCCTCTATTGAGGTATGATTTTTCTTTTTTAGGATTGAGCTCAATGGATTTATTAAAGTCTGAAATTGCTTTATCGTATTTACCTTGTTTCATGGCGATGGCAGCTCTATAGCTATATGCATATTCCATAGAAGGGTCCACTTTAATGGCTTTACTAAAGTGAAGGACTGCTTTTTTCAAATCGTTAAGCTTCATATATGCATATCCTTTGTATAGGTGTGCCTTACTATAGCTCTCATCGAGCGTCAGAGCTTCGTCAAAGTCCTTTATTGCAGCATGATAATTCTTAAGATTTAGATGGGCGTTAGCTCTGTTATAATATGCTTTAGCGAAAGATGGATTTAGCTCGATAGAGCTGTCGTATTCCTGTAAAGCAGTCTTGTAGTCTTTCTCATTAAAAGCTTCAATCGCAAGATTAAAGTGTTCTATAGATTGGCGTTTGCTCTGTCCTGAGAGACTGGATACCAAAAAAGTCAGTGCAATAATCACTGTGGTCTTCATATAATTGTAGTTTTAAAACTTGTCTGATATGCATCAGCAGGTTTAATTTTATCAGCAAAAAATTTAAATAACTCCTTAAACACCTTACCTGTATATGCTATAGAAGTTTAATTGTAATTTTATTGGACAATAAATATGGTAAATAATTCTGCATAGGTAAGACAGTAGTATTAACGGGGAGAAACTATTTTAAATTACATTTGTATTATTAATATCATGTTAATTCATATAACAAAACATAGAATCACAAGGGCTAATTATAAGCCTATATAGTCAGCAGTGCATGAAGTTAACCGAAGACCCTACCGCATCTTCTCGTAAAAAAGATCATATAGAATTGGCATTTAAGTCGAGGCTTACATCAGAGCAAATGGATAGACGATTCTACTATGAACCAGTCTTAGCAGGACACCCTAATGGTATCCGAGGATATCCTAAAGGCTTCTTAGATAAACAGATCAAAGCACCGATCTGGGTGAGCAGTATGACAGGTGGGACTCAGATGGCGAGAATCATCAATGAGAACTTGGCGAAAGCCTGCCGTGAATTTGGATTGGGCATGGGCCTAGGCTCTTGCAGATCGCTTTTAGATAATGATGAGACGTTTGATGATTTTAATATGCGACCCTATATTGGCAATCAGTCACTCTATGCTAATTTAGGGATTGCTCAGGTAGAACAATTAATAGCATCTGGCGAGACTGATAAGATCATTCAGATGATCAGTAAGCTACAAGCCGACGGTCTCATCATACATGTGAATCCACTGCAAGAATGGCTGCAGGAAGAAGGGGATCGCATCTCAGTATCTCCCATCGAGACCATCGAGCACATTGTCAGAGAAATGAATATTTCTGTCATCGTGAAAGAAGTGGGTCAGGGATTTGGTAAGGCTTCTTTAAAAGCATTATTGAGATTGCCAATAGATGCTATAGAATTCGCAGCGATGGGAGGGACTAATTTTTCTATGTTGGAGATGATCCGTGGAGACGAGATGAAGAAAGAAGTCTTTGAGTGCATGGCACATCTGGGACATGATGCCAGTGACATGATCCAGATGATTAACGAGCTTATACCAGAGATGGGCCATGAAGTGAATTGTCGAAATTTTATCATCTCAGGAGGGATGACTGGATTTTTAGATGGATACCATGCCATTCAGAAGCTACAGCACAATGCCATCTATGGACAGGCATCTGCATTTTTAAAACATGCACAAGGAAGCTATGAAGATTTACAATCTTATGTTAAGTTGCAGATCGAAGGGTTAGAATTTGCTTCAGCATATTTACGTGTCAAAGAATCATGACTCATGGATAGTACCAGATCAATCAGCGGATTTTCAAAATTATCTAAAAGAGGTAAGATAAAATGGCTTGTGGAGAACTTCTTCAAGGATAGAGAATCAGTTAAGCGTGAGCTCATGAGCTACTGGCACTCTAATGAAGAACAGCAAAAAATTTTAGATGGCTTCAGCGAGAACACGATTACGAATTTTACAATGCCATATGGTGTAGCACCTAACTTTCTGATCAATGGGAAGACGTACTGTGTGCCGATGGTCATAGAAGAAAGTTCTGTTGTAGCAGCCGCATCTAGTGCTGCAAAGACTTGGATGAAGAGAGGAGGATTTAAGACTACAGTCTTAGGCACTGAGAAGATAGGGCAGGTTCACTTTTTATGGAGAGGTGATGTCGACCTGTTTAAAGCTACATTTCCAGATATCAAGTCTGATTTACTTCATAGTTCGGAGTCGTTGACTCAGAATATGGTCAAGCGTGGCGGTGGGATATCTGATATAAAACTGATAGACCTTTCAGAAGATATGGATCACCTCTTTCAGCTGAGGGTTTCATTTGAGACGTGTGATTCTATGGGGGCTAATTTTATCAATTCTGTCTTAGAGTTATTCTCTTCTCGAATGAAGGCACTGGCTAAAGCAGGTGATTTATTCCGCGATGAACCTCAAGATATGGAGATCATCATGTCTATTCTTTCGAATTATACGCCCGGCTGTCTGGTGAGAGCTGAGCTGAGCTGCCCTATTAAAGAGCTTGCCGGTATAGCAAAAGGGATGTCAGGAGAAGAGTTTGCAGACCGATTTTATACTGCTGTGAAAATCGCAGCCATAGACCCATATAGGGCGACCACACACAACAAAGGTATTTTTAATGGTATAGATGCAGTCGTGCTAGCCACGGGCAATGACTTCAGAGCTATAGAATCCTGTGGCCATACTTATGCTGCCCGTACTGGACAATATGCCAGCCTAAGCCACTGTGACTTAACAGATGGCATATTTAGATTTTGGTTAGATATACCGCTGGCGATCGGTACGGTAGGGGGCCTTACTTCACTACACCCTATGGCTAAACGCTCGTTAGAGCTATTAGGTAATCCAGATGCTAAAGAGCTGATGCAGATCATAGCAGCGACAGGGCTGGCTCAAAATTTTGCAGCTGTGAAATCTCTGGTTACAGAAGGTATCCAGCAAGGACATATGAAGATGCACCTCATGAATATACTTTACCAATTAGAGGCGACAGAAAAAGAAATGAAGACAGCTGTGGCATACTTCAATGATCGACTCATATCTTTCGCCTCTGTCAGACTGTATCTCGACGATCTAAGAACTGAGCAAAACATAGCTGTATAAAAATGTCCTGAGCAACATTTATGATTTAATATGTGTGATAATGTGTTAATTACATATGTTAAATCCTATATTTAATGTCAAGTAGATTAACCGACTAAAACGACGAACAGATTAAAAAGGAATTTTACGGAAACGGCAAGGTTCTCCTTACTGGAGAGTATGTGATACTTCATGGTGCCAAATCTATCGCCCTACCTACTAAAGTCGGACAGAAAATGATCGTTAAACCATCAAGAGGTTCAGATCTAATATGGGTATCTAAAGATGTAGACGGTAATAAGTGGTTTGAAGCGCAGATATCCCTCTTAGACTTTTCTCCAGTGAAGACGACGGATGAAGAGAAAGCCGTCTACTTAGGAAAGCTACTGAAAAATGCTGTCAGATTAAATTCTGAATTTTTAGATAAGTGGAATGGGTTTCGAGTAGAGACTTTTCTGGATTTTGATAAAGACTGGGGCTTGGGATCGAGTTCTACACTGATATATAACGTAGCTCAGTGGGCCGATGTCAATCCTTATTATCTTCATTTTAAAGTGAGTAATGGCAGTGGATATGACATAGCATGCGCTGGAGCTGATGGTCCCATAGAGTACACCATGAAGGATGATGAGCTCACAGTAGGTCCAGTAGATTTCGACCCAAAATTTAAAGATAAGCTTTACTTCGTCTATTCTGAAAGGAAGCAGAACAGTAAAATAGAAGTCGACGACTTTCTTAAGAATAAAAAGGTCTCCAAAGCACAAATCGAAGAAATAAGCGATCTGTCGGATAAAATAGCCAATAGTAAGTCATTTGGTAAATTCGAGCAGCACATCGATAACCATGAAGAAATCTTAGCTTCTATACTCGATCGCACACCCGTCAAGGAAGAACATTTCAGAGACTTCTGGGGTAGTGTAAAATCGTTGGGTGCATGGGGCGGAGACTTTCTGCTAGCTACCTCTGATAAGCCCGTCAAGCCTACGATGAGCTACTTTAAAGAAAAGGGATTTAATACCATCATACCTTACAGGGAGTTGATTCTGTAATTTAATAATGACAGCTCTGTTGATCTACCTTATAGAGAAGACTATTGTCTGGCAGAAATGAATATGACCTACACATAACTAACTTTCAACTAGCGAATTAAGTAGAAGTAAGTTCAATGTTTTCCATTTTAATGTGAAGAATATTTATTGAGATATTACATATATGTGTATTCGTATCATTGTCAATTACTTAATCTATAGCATTATTATTCAGATTAGAAGAAAAATATAAAGTCTGATACGCTTTTAAGACTCTTAATAGTGATAGAGACTTTGACCATCAAAAAAGAATTATATCGCAACAGAAAGATTAGAGTTGGAGAAAGAGCTAAGTAGTAAACATAGCGCCGTAGAATCCGATATCAAGGAGTTAGAGCATAGCGGAGTAGATAAAGCGCCTGACAATGGGTTAATTAAATGTCATACCAGCGAATAATCATTGACATCTAATGGTTTGCATAAAGTAAATCTAAAAAAAATGGAAAATTATGGTGTTTTGTGATCACGGCACTAAGCCACGAGTTAAAATTAGACGGTCTCGCTTAATTTTGAAGCGTGTTAGGTTGGAAATCTAAGTACGGATTTGAAGAAGGTGAGTTTGTTGTCAGAATGTATGAGCTTTAAAGTAATAAATAGTAAAAAATCACAAAAGAAAAACGATATTTCAATAAACATTGAAAGTTAACAGTTGTAAAATATTTTGTAATAAATTGATAATCAAGAAGTTATGATTTTTGTAATTTTAATTACAGTAGTTTGTTTAATTTTTGTTTAGCCAATACTTGAGTTTTGTTTAATAATTGTCTAACTTTAGGTCAACAAAAGATCCTGAATTATGGCAAAAAATGAATTTGTAGCAAGTTTTGAGAAATTAACTCCTTCATTAAGGTCATTTGCGATGAACTTAACGAAGAATGAACAAGATGCTCACGATCTATACCAAGAGACGGCATTCAGAGCAATCACTAATGAAGAGAAATTTAGACCAGGCACTAACTTTAAAGCATGGCTATTTACAATCATGAAAAATATATTCATCAATAACTATAGAAAAAGAGTCAAGCGTAATACGATCATAGATTCTACAGAAAATATGTACTTCATAAATTCTGGGTCTGTCGTCATATCCAATGATGCAGGGTCTAATATACTGATGAAGGAGCTTAAGGGTATGATAGAGTCTTTAGAGGATAGTATTAAAATACCATTCATGAAGCATTTTGAAGGATTTAAGTATCAAGAAATAGCTGATGACTTAGAGCTTCCATTAGGGACAGTTAAGAGCAGAATATTCTTTGCAAGAAAAGCTCTCAAACGCTTAATTTTATCGCAGTATGGAGATTATAATACAGTGAGAACAAAGCTCACTGCATAATATACACATCAATAATATAATAGTTAGTTGAAAGCGAGAGTGGATGATACCACTCTCGCTTTTTTTAGTTTAACTTGAGCTGCTACATTCCTCTCCATGCATCATTCATTATCAAAAAGAATTTTTAAAAAAAAACTATACGAATGGCACAAATCAGGAGCGAGACCTCATCCGTGGAAATCGACTCATGACCCTTATAGGATTTGGCTATCGGAGATAATCTTACAGCAGACCAGAGTAGAGACGGGAACAGTTTATTATATAAAATTTGTGGAGCGATTTCCTAGTATTAGTGATTTGGCAAATGCTTCACTTGAAGAAGTATATGAGTTATGGAAGGGCTTGGGCTATTATTCTAGAGCGAAGAATCTGCATCTATCTGCACAGATCATAATGGCTGAATATCAAGGTATATTCCCTACCAAATACGAGGATATATTATCACTAAAAGGCGTAGGACCTTATACGGCGGCTGCTATTGCAAGCTTCGCTTATGATCTTCCATATCCAGTCGTAGATGGTAATGTAAAGCGCGTCATCAGCCGATATCTCGGTTACGAAAAAGATATTTTAGCTTCCTCTGCTCATTCAGATATCTTGGCACTACTGCGTGATGATATATTTGATGAGAAGCATCCTGCTAAGTTTAATCAGGCAGTGATGGATTTTGGAGCGACAGTGTGTAAGCCTAAAGGTGCCTTATGTAAGTCTTGTCTGCTTCGTGAATCTTGCTATGCATATAAGTCCGATAAAGTTTCAGTGCTTCCTGTAAGAATAAATAAGATCAAACGCAAAGTGCGGTACTTTCATTTTATCGTAATAGCAAAGGGTCAAAGTATCCTATTTCAGCAGCGCACTGAGAAAGATATATGGCAAAATTTATATCAGTTTCCGATGATAGAATCCTCTTCTATTGATCCATTACAGAAAGAGGAGCTTCTTTCATATCTGGAGGAGACTTTTAAGATCGATATAAGAGCTACAGAAATTAAGATGAAAGGACCTCAGAAACAGTTATTGACTCACCAGAAGATTATTGCAAGGTTTTATCATGGGATCAGTGTATCTGAAGCGCATGATCTGCCTGCTGACAGCGCTTATGTATGGATGAAGCCTGATAAATATCACCAGGTAGCAGTACCCAAGACTATAGATTGGTATTTGAATGATAATTCAATATCTTTATTTACGTTAAATACTCAAGAATGATAAATAAAGTAACACTGATAGGTAATTTGGGCGCTGACCCTGAAGTAAAAACATTGGAAAATGGTGCAAAAGTTGCTCGGTTCTCATTAGCGACTAATGAGAGTTACCAAGACAAGATGGGTGAGTGGCAGAAGAAGACAGAGTGGCATAATGTAGTGGTGTGGAGAACACTCGCAGATAGAGTGGAAAGAGACTATAAGAAGGGTATGATGGTGTATGTCGAGGGTAAGATCAGCTACCGTAAATGGCAAGATCAGGAGGGGAAAGATAAATACACGACTGACATCGTGCCTTATACACTAAGGATGTTAGAACGACGAGAAGGCGGTGTCGCATTCAATAAATTTCCAAGTGCGGAAGATGAGGTGCTTAGATCTCCTAAGAAGCTTGCTGACCCAATCCAGTCTTCGCCACAAGCAGCACAGCCTCGACAGACAGAATCACCACAAGCTAAAATGACAGAAACCGAAGATGATTTACCATTCTAAATATCGACAGATGTATGGTATAACGAAATATTCATTAGTTGGAACCTGATCCCCCTTTACTCTTATATCATACTTTACTATTCTTATTTACAGGGCCGATATGGGTGATTTGTTTGTCCATAGCAGGTTTATTATTTCTATTACTTTGTTCTGCATTAATATCAGGATCTGAAGTTGCTTATTTTTCATTGGATCCTAATAACATTAAGTCTCTTGAAGAGGAAGAAGATGTGATTGCCGATAATGTACTCAACTTAAAAAAAAGGCCAAAGCAGCTTCTTGCGACGATTTTAGTATTTAATAATTTCATCAATATTGGAATCGTCATATTGTCCTACTTCATCTTTCAGCTGATTCTTCCAGATGATATATTTATTCGATGGGCAGCGAGGATTAATGAGCTTATTGGAAAATCATTTAGTTGGTTAGCAGGGACGATTGATTTTTTATTGACGACTATTATTGTCACTTTCATTTTAGTTCTCTTTGGAGAGGTCACACCTAAAATATATGCGAATTTAAATAATTTAAAATTTGCAAGATTGATGGCTCGCCCTCTATCGGTATTAGTCAAAGTAAGTAAGCCAATCAGTAAGCTGCTGATCGGTGTTACAGATAAAATAGAAAATCGAGTCGAGGCACAGCAGCAAGGTAGTACGAATAAAGAAGATATAGATAGAGCGATAGAACTGGCTATGAGCGAAGAGCAAGATACCGAAGAAGATGTAGATCTATTGAAGGGCATCATCAAGTTTGGAGATATGAGTGTAAAGCAAATCATGAGATCCAGAGTGGATGTGGTTGCCATAGATATTGAAACGCCATATTCAGAATTACTGTCTACAGTGAAAGAATCTGGTTATTCTAGGATACCGATTTATAAAGAAGAATTCGACATGATTGAGGGGATACTTTACGCTAAAGATTTAATCAGCCATTTGAGTAAAAGTGATTCTTTTCATTGGCAGGGCTTGGTCAGAAAAAATATGTTGTATGTTCCAGAATCAAAAAAAATTAATGAGCTGCTTAAAGAGTTTCAATTGAAGCGTATGCATATGGCTATTGTCGTAGATGAGTATGGAGGAAGTTCGGGGATAGTGACATTAGAAGATGTGATGGAAGAAATCATCGGCGATATTAAAGATGAGTTTGATGATGAAGAGATTGATTACGTCAAGGTAGATGACTTCATTTATATCTTCGAAGGTAAAACGATGATTAATGATGTATGCAGAATCATAGGCACATCAGTAGAATCTTTTGATGAGGTGAAAGGCGATGCAGATTCTTTAGCTGGAATATTATTAGAGATCATCGGGCATATCCCTAAGTCTGGTAAAGAAGCAGTATATGAAAATTATACTTTCAAAATTCTATCTGCTAATGATAGGCGAATCGAAAGAATAAAATTAACCATCGTAGAATGAGAATAGTGTATTTGATTATCATTTCGACGATCGGCTTGATTGCTTGCAGAAATAATGATGACCTGCTCATCAAACCGCGCCAATATCCAAGGGTAGATTTTCCCATCAAAGAATATAAAACATTTGATGAAGCCGACTGCGACTTTAGCTTTGATCTACCTGAATACGCATCTGTCGAAAAGAAGGATTCATATTTTGATAAAAGTCCAGTGCATCCTTGTTGGTTTGATATTACGTACTCTCCCTTTAATGGAAAGTTACATTGTAGTTATTATCCTGTGCAGGGAAGAGATCAATTAGATGAATTAATCGGAGATGCCTTCGAATTAGTCAGTAAGCATCATATCAAAGCTAACTTCCGAGAGGAAATTTTAATACAGCGAGGTGATGTGAGTGGTCTGTTATTTGATATTTCTGGTCCTGTAGCGAGCCCTAATATTTTCTTTTTAACTGACAGTCTGAATCACTTTTTTATTGCTTCGTTATATTTTGAAAGTAAGGTCAATCCAGACTCTATGAAAGTCGTCCATGATTTTATCAGAACAGATTTAATTCAGCTGATAGAGAGTTTTGAATGGGCCGAATAACACCTTACTGGATTGTCGATCATCAATAGCTAAAAAATTTCTGTAGCCAGTTTGAAATCACAAAATATTCTTCCTATTAAAAGATATGTTAGCACGCAATCAAAACATTTCTATTTCTCATATGAATAATCTGAATCTATAGTAGAGTCTTTATGGCTTTCGCTTTCATTTGGAATATTCTTAAATAATGGGAATATGATAAAGGATGATAGCATTCCTAAAACAACCATCTCGACGATTAATATAACATCTATTAAAAGCAATTGACTGAAAGAATCAGCTAATAGATTATATTTTTGTGTTGAAAGCGTAGGATCAATTAGATACAGGAATGAATTAATGACAGCCACAGTAATTCCACTTATTAAAGCTATCCTAAAAGCGGACCCTATAAAATTGCCCATAAAATCATTATAAGACCACTTCGACACCATTTGTTTATAGAATATCATTAAAGCGATCATAATGATGATATATTTTCCATACTTAAGAGCAGATCCACCGAAATTCCCATTCGAAGATAATAATGCTAAGTAAAGGGATGATAGTATACCTACTATTAGACCAGTTTTTGTTACAGTATTCATATTTATTTTATTTGTCATTTTTTTCAAACTTGATGTGCATAACTAATACACAAGACTAATACATTGCTAATAACTATATTGTTCGATTGTATTGGAAATATTATCCTGTGAAGTCAATTGTGATTGCATATTGTATATCTTTATTTCTATATGAAACAGTGACGAAAATTGCAAGAAATTATGGACCAAATTAGTGTACTTGATATGCTCAAGATTGGGGTCGGCCCATCGAGTTCTCACACCATGGGACCGTGGAAGGCTGGACTAAGATTTCTTGAATTATTGAAGGCTGATGGAAGTTTCTTCAGCGTGAGTCAAGTGTCTGTGCAGTTATATGGTTCTCTGGCATTAACTGGTAAAGGACATGCGACGACAGAGGCAATATTATTAGGTTTATCAGGTCGAGATATTGAAACAGTCTCTATGTCAGAGATTAAAGATATTCCTCTGCAAGTCGCAGTAAGTCGGATGCTTAAGCTTGATAATGATCGAGAGATCGACTTTTCAATAAATCAAGATATCTTATACCTCTATGATGAGCGATTAGACTTCCATGCGAATGGGTTAAGATTTCTTGCCTCAGATGTCACTGGATCCATGTTGTTGACTGCTACATTCTATTCTATTGGTGGTGGCTTCGTTGTTTTAGAAGGTGATGATGAGACTACTCAGGCAGTCGTGTTACCATATCCAATCACTTATGCCAGAGACATACTTTCTCATTGTAAGGTAACTGGTCAGTCGATGCCTTGGGTCATTAAGGAGAATGAAAAATCCTGGAGAACTGAAACCGTATTCCAAGAATCTATTTGGAATATCTGGCAAGTGATGGTGCAGACTTTATACACAGGATGTCATACTAAAGGAAAGCTTCCAGGAGGATTAGATGTATCTCGCAGAGCAAATCACATGCTGAATAATCTAACAGGCTGCCCTGATTATAATTCTGCTCAGGAGTGGATCGAATCTATCGGTCGATTGACATTGAGCTTTGAGGATACACTCTCCATGGTGAGCTGTTTGGCCATAGCGACCAATGAGGAAAATGCTGACTTTGGAAGAATCGTGACAGCTCCCACTAATGGTGCAGCAGGTGTCATTCCAGCTGTGCTTGTCTATTACGCTTATCTGAATCGAAAAGGTAAAGTGACAAAGGATGAGATCATTGACTTTCTGTGTGTAGCAGCTGAGATCGGCAGTCTATTTAAGAAGCGGTCTACTATATCAGCTGCAATGGGCGGATGCCAGGCAGAGATTGGGGTCTCTTCTGCTATGGCAGCAGCAGCCCTGACTCACGGTATGGGTGGGTCAGTAGAGCAGGCTCTGATGGCATCAGAGATTGCGATGGAGCATCATCTGGGCATGACCTGCGATCCAGTCCAAGGCTTGGTCCAGATACCGTGCATCGAGCGCAATTCTATGGGTGCTATTAAGGCGATTACAGCAGCACAGATCGCTCTGAAGAGTGATCCTTCATCAGCTAAGATCAGCTTGGATGAAGTCGTGAAAACCATGTGGGAGACGGCTCAGGATATGAATAATAAGTATAAAGAGACTTCGCTTGGAGGATTGGCTTCTAATTATTCTGTGAAGATACCTGAGTGTTAGGATCTGTGAAGATTCAAAAGGATTAGGATTTATATCTTATTGAAATAACAATAAATATTTTAAAGTGTGGAATCATAGTTAGCAATACGATGTCATAGCTAATGTAGCATGACCATGGGTAAAAAATGGAAAAATTTAAAAACAAATATCGCGTCGTATCTGCCCGTGCTCTATGGTGAAATTATGGATGAAGTGCCACCATCACCATCCAATACAACAAAAAATTTAATTTGGTCTACATTCAAAAAAATTGACATCTATCGAACGGGGATCCAAAATCAGTGTCACAAAAGAATGCACGTCTAATAGATCCTAATTTCGCTTGGCAACCTCGCTACCATGATCATATCATCAGGAATGATGGGGGCATATCATCGGATTTCGAATTACCTAACAAACAATCCTAAAAATTGGAAGGAGGACAAATTTCATACAGCATGAACTCCATTAAATACAGTACTGACGCAAAATTTTGCGTCAGTATATTTTCTGCAATAGAGGCGGAAATTTTATGTCTCTATGCTTCTGCTCCATCTTCCACCACTGCTTCTTCGACAGCAGGGACTTCTTCAGGCACATCTCCAATGCCATACTTTTGCTTTACTAATAGCTCTATCTCCAGAGCCACTTCAGGATTATCCAATAAAAACTGCTTCGCAGATTCTCTACCCTGAGCGATCTTGGTGCCGTTATAGCTATACCATGATCCACTTTTTCCGACAATATCTTTATCTACACCTAAGTCAATGATCTCTCCTACTTTGCTGATCCCTTCACCATACATGATATCGAAGTAAGCGATTCTAAATGGCGGTGCTAACTTATTTTTGACGACTTTGACTTTGACTGGAGTCCCGATCATGTTGCCTTCTTTATCCTTATGCGCTGATCCTGCTTTACGGATATCGAGCCTGATAGAAGAGTAGAACTTTAGGGCATTACCACCCGTCGTCGTCTCGGGATTGCCAAACATGACACCGATTTTCTCTCTCAGTTGATTGATAAATATACAGCAAGCGCCTGTCCGACCGATCGTCGCAGTCAGTTTACGCAGTGCTTGTGACATCAGCCTCGCTTGAAGTCCCATCTTAGAGTCACCCATCTCGCCTTCTATCTCCGCTCTAGGCGTCAGTGCAGCGACTGAGTCAATCACTAATATATCTATGGCTCCTGATCTGATCAAGTTCTCTGCTATTTCAAGTGCCTGCTCTCCATTATCTGGCTGTGAGATGAGCAGATTTTCAGTATCTACACCTAAGTGCTCTGCGTAGAATCTGTCAAAGGCATGCTCTGCATCAATAAATGCTGCTATGCCTCCTTGCTTCTGACATTCAGCGATACAGTGAATGGCTAGAGTGGTTTTACCAGATGATTCTGGTCCATATATTTCTACGATTCTACCCTTAGGCAGACCGTTAATTCCTAAAGCGATGTCCAGTCCTAAAGAACCTGTAGGGATAGATTCAATTTCCACCACTTGCTTGTCGCCAAGCTTCATGATAGATCCTTTACCGTAGGTTTTTTCTAATTTATCTACGACAAGATTGAGCGCTTTTAGTTTTGCATCTTTTTCTTTCGACATGAGTGATCTTTAATTTGATGATGGTTAATGAATCGATGCGCATTATCATGTAGCACATTAGATATACAAAAATAATATATATAAAGGAGATACATGTCATTATTGTGCACTCTATCTACACGTAAACGAAATATGTCGCTTTTTTAGACCAATAAAGGGATTAGAATGCGCTAATATGGATTACTTATCCCAAGTATCTTCACTATCCTCCTGCACCAACTCGAATTCTAATCTTCTTTTATCCAGATCTGCTGCCAAGAGTTTGACCATAATCTTGTCTCCCATCTTAAAGGAAAGGCCAGTCTTTTTACCTACTACGCTGAATGCATTTTCATTTTCGAATTTATCGCCAATATTTTCAAAAGAAATCATGCCTTCTGCTTTGCTCTCTACCAGCTCGATGAAGATGCCTCGTTCTATCATGCCAGAGATCACGCCTTCAAATGTTTTTCCTACTTGGCTTGCCATATACTGTACTTGCTTGTACTTGATTGACTCTCTTTCAGCATCAGTGGCTTTCTTTTCTTGAGCAGAGATATGCTTACATTGAGCTTCAAGCTCATCGGCTGGCACACGCTTGATTTTATCCAGATTCTTGTCTATGATCCTGTGTACCAGCACATCACTATACCTTCTGATCGGTGACGTAAAGTGAGTGTAATACTCGAATGCCAGACCATAATGGCCGATGTTATCCTTTGTGTATATAGCTTTGGCCATCGTCCTGATTGCAAGAGGTTGCAGCATTTTTAAAGCATCATTTTCTTGTGCTTTTTTGGCTAATGAATTCATCGACTGGGAGACATTCTTAGGTGTATCTACGTTGAGATTAATCCCCATGCTGGCTGCGAATATGGCAAAGTCAGACAGCTTATCAGGGTCTGGCTCATCATGGACTCTATAGACGAATGGCACTGGTTTTTCTTTATCCAGCTTGGCCATATATTTTGCGACGGACTTATTAGCCAGAAGCATATATTCTTCTACGAGCATGTGTGTATCCATGCGCTCTTTTACGTATACTGATAGTGGTTCACCATCTTCTCCGATTCTAAATTTTACTTCGTCAGTTTCAAAATTGATCGCTCCACTCTTGAATCTTTTCTTTCTGTAAGTCTTAGCTATTTCATTAAGCCTGATCAGTTCTTCTGCATGATCTCCTTCTCCAGCATCTATGACCTCTTGCGCATCTTCATATGTGAATCTTCTGTCAGAGTGAATGACTGTACGGCCTATCCATGTATCTTTGATTTTAAGAGCTTCATTCATTTCGAATATGGCAGAATAGCACAGCTTATCCTCATTTGGTCTAAGTGAGCAGAGCTCATTACTCAGCTTTTCGGGCAGCATCGGGCAGACCCTATCCACTAAGTATACTGACGTAGATCGGAAGAATGCTTCTTTATCTAGTGCACTACCTGGCGTGACATAGTGTGATACATCTGCGATGTGCACACCGATGCGCGTATTTCCATTTTCTAATATCTCATAGGATATCGCATCATCAAAATCCTTAGCATCATGCGGGTCAATGGTAAACGTGAGTATATCTCGAATGTCTCTGCGTTTTGCTATTTCTGATTCGCTTATCTCAGTTGAGATGGCCTCAGATTCCCGGATCACTTCTTCTGGGAATTGGATATTGAATCCAGCATTGATCAGGATAGAATTCATCTCCAGATCATTAGCAGACATCTCACCCATATTAGATGAGACTCGTCCCCATAGTTTTTTAGGGTCTTGACCATTCTCGATTAATTCTACGATGACGCGATCACCATCTGTCGCTTCATTTAAGTCTTGATTAGAGATTTGAATATCAAATGAACCTTTAGAATTATTGATATGGACGACTCCATTGCCTTTATGGACTTGGAGTACACCTAAGAACTGGCTGTTCGATCTCTTGATGATTTTTATAACCTTTCCCTCAGACTTCTTCTTTGCACCACCTTTTCTTGTAATCTCTACTTTTACGATGTCCTTATCTAAGGCAAAATTGAGATGCTTAGCAGGGACATATATGTCTACCTCCATTCCGTCGACCATGATGTAAGCAGATCCACTGCGTATCATATCTACCATGCCCTCGTGAGTCTCTCTATCTTCATTGGATATGGTGAATCTGTCCAAACGGTATTTATTCTCAGCTATATTATAGAGTACACCTTCTTTTGTTAGTTTATTAAAGAGACCTTGGACTTCTGATATAGGCTCATTAAGTTTTAGTTTTTTCACAAGTTGCTTAGCACTAACTCTTTTCTTAGGATTAGACTTGAAGAAGTGAAGTACTTTAGATTTTAATGAGGATTTAGAATGTTTGGACTTTTTCTTTGATTTACTTTTATTATTTCTTGGCATGTATTTTTTTTTGATGAAGTCATTTGATTTTGTTGTTGACTTCAATTTTCTGAATCGTGAAGTGAGAATATCACATCACCTGTAGAAAGGACTTCCATAGACATAGACTTACTCATCTCTGGGTTATAATCTTTAGCAGAGGCGTCCTGCTGCCCGACCATAATGGAGATGATGAAATCCTCTGAAATGTGGGCTACAGACTCGACTATATTTTTATCATCGAATCTTGTTCCGGCGATCACTTTGCGAGTGACCACTAAATTATTTTTATCATAAGTAGCTAAAATGTATTCATAAGAGTACATTTTACCTCGCCAATAGATCAATGCTTTGAATTCTTCATCCTTATCGATCATAAGGCATGGCTCATATTCTGTGAATTCGTCAATTTCGCTTTCTTCCATCGGTATGATGAATTCTTCAATGATTGCCTTAGGAAAAGGCTTATTCACCTTGGCAAATTCAAATCGACTGTCTCTCGACAAATTGATCGGCAATTCGACTTTAGGAAAACAAGCTAAATAATCTTTGAATATTGGAATAGAAGAATTCATGACGATGGTAAGCTATTGGAACTGAATAATCTCAAGCTTTATTGAGCCTGCGATTTACAAATTAATATAAGTTTGAAGCACTAAAACAGAGGTGAATATCTATTTGTTGATTCTTTCGGTGACTATAACCACGGCTTTTCACTAATAATGCCGCAATTTAAGGATTTCTTCATTAATTAGACAGATTCTAAATAAAATAATGAATTATCAAATCTAAAATTTTATGTACTATCGTTTATTTTTGCAGTAACTAAAATTGCCATTCTACATGAAATGGATACTACAGTTCTTCACTTCCAGCATTGGACGAAAGATTATAATGAGTCTTACGGGGTTATTCCTGATATTATTTTTGGCGGTTCACTTATTAGGTAATCTTCAACTCATCGTAAATGACGAAGGAGAGGCCTTCAATGTCTACAGTGATTTCATGAGTCATAATCCTTTGATTCAGCTGATCTCTAAAGGAAATTTTTTCTTTATCATTTTACATGCCATTCAAGGTTTCGTTCTCTATTTTAAAAATAAAAAAGCGAAAGGGTCTAAATATGCAGTGAGTCCTAAAGAGACAAGCAGCTGGGCATCTCGAAATATGGCATTATTAGGTACACTGATATTAGCCTTTATCCTGATGCACTTAGGTCATTTCTGGTTCCGATTCAAATTCGGAAGTGAATTACCGATGGTTAATTATGATGGGGCAGATGTGATTAATGCTTATACAAGCGTGAGTTATGTATTCTCTAATCCTATTTGGGTAGCGCTATATATTGTCGGTCTGATAGCCTTAGCATTCCATTTGCTACATGGATTCCAGAGCGCTTTCCAGACTTTAGGACTGAATCATAAGAAGTATACCCCGATTATTTCATTCGTAGGGACGGCTTATGCAATTTTGATACCCATAGGATTTGCCATTATTCCACTTTATATGTTCTTCCGATAAGAAACTATGAAGCGTCTATGATGTTGATTATTACGATACCCAAGGATATGAATCACGATTGATCGTCTGAAATCATTGAATTGCAAACTTTAAATAAATGAAGTTAAACAGTAATGTACCACCAGGAGAGTTAGAAGAAAAGTGGACTAAATACAGGTCTACAATTGATCTTGTAGCACCTAATAATAAAAGAAAACTTGAAGTCATTGTCGTAGGTACTGGCCTTGCAGGAGCATCCGCAGCTGCTACGCTTGGTGAGCTGGGGTATAATGTAAAGTGTTTTACATTTCACGATAGTCCTCGAAGAGCGCACAGCATAGCTGCTCAGGGAGGTATCAATGCGGCTAAGAATTATCAGAATGATGGAGATAGTGTCTATCGATTATTCTATGATACGATCAAAGGAGGAGATTATAGAAGTAGAGAGTCTAATGTACATCGCTTAGCTGAGGTAAGCACAGAAATCATTGATCATTGTGTCGCTCAGGGTGTACCATTTGCGAGAGAGTATGGAGGCTTATTAGCCAATCGATCATTTGGTGGCGTACAAGTCAGCCGGACATTCTATGCCAGAGGACAGACTGGGCAGCAATTACTGCTTGGTGCATATCAGGGATTATCCAGACAGATAGCGACTGGCAATGTGAAGATGTATAACAGGCATGAGATGCTAGATCTCGTCATGGTAGATGGCAAAGCAAGAGGTATCATTGCGAGAAATTTATTGACTGGAGAATTAGAAAGATACGCTGCACACTGTGTGGTGCTGGCGACTGGAGGATATGGGAATGTCTATTATCTATCGACTAATGCGATGGGCTGTAACGTATCAGCCGCATGGAGAGCTGTGAAGCGCGGAGCACTTATGGCTAACCCATGTATGTGCCAGATACATCCGACATGTATTCCAGTATCGGGAGATTATCAGTCTAAGCTTACACTCATGTCCGAGTCATTGAGAAATGATGGAAGGGTATGGGTACCTAAATCAGTCGAAGATGCTAAAGCGATCCAAGAAAAAAGAAAGACAGGCCTTGATATAGCTGAAGAAGATAGAGACTACTATTTAGAGAGAAGATATCCAGCATTCGGTAATCTAGTGCCACGGGATGTAGCATCGAGAGCTGCTAAGGTGGCTTGTGATGAAGGTAAGGGCGTCAGTAAGACAGGCCTCGCTGTATACTTAGACTTCAGCTCGGCATTTGTTAGATATGGAGAGTCAGAAGCACTGACACAGGGCATTAAGAACCCAAGCCATGAAAAAGTAGTCGAGCTGGGAAGAGAAGTCATCAAGAAAAAATATGGTAACCTCTTTCAGATGTATGAGAAGATCACTGGAGAGAATCCTTATGTGATGCCTATGAAGATATACCCTGCCATTCACTATGTTATGGGAGGTCTATGGGTAGACTATAATCTGGAGACTAATGTGCCAGGACTCTTTGCACTGGGAGAAGCTAATTTCTCAGATCATGGAGCGAATCGACTGGGTGCTTCGGCTCTGATGCAAGGGTTAGCTGATGGTTATTTCGTTATTCCATATACAATTGGTCAATTCTTATCTAAGGAAATAAGCACACCAAATATAAGTCCTGACTTACCAGAATTCGAGAAAGCAGAGAATGAAACAAGAGATCGATTACAAAAGCTGGTCAATACAAAAGGAAATCAATCAGTCGAGAGCTTTCATAAGAGACTGGGTAAGATCATGTGGGACCACTGCGGTATGTCACGTAATGCAGAAGGCTTGATTAAGGCAAGAGAGGAGCTAAGGGCTTTAAGAGAAGAGTTTCACAGTGATCTATTCGTGCCAGGTACAATGGACGAATTTAATCCAGAACTTGAAAAAGCCACAAGAGTTGCTGATCTCATGGAGCTGGGAGAAGTCATGATACTTGATGCATTAGATCGTAATGAATCTTGTGGAGGCCACTTCAGAGAAGAATATGTCACTAAAGAAGGGGAAGCTAAAAGAGATGATGAAAATTACACCTATGTGGCTGCATGGGAATGGGATGAGCACGACCCGAAAGTCCACAAAGAACAATTAGAATTTGAAAATGTTGAATTGAAAACCAGGAGCTATAAATAGCGTCCATTGACGCTGATAATTAGTTTAATGTAATACTCTATCATATGAAACTGACACTTAAGATCTGGAGGCAAAAAAATAGCACGACGAAAGGCTCATTCGAGACCCATCAAGTCGTAGCTGATGAGCATATGTCATTCTTAGAAATGCTAGATGTGCTGAATCAACAACTTATCGAAGAAAAGAAAGATCCTGTCGCATTCGAACATGACTGCCGAGAAGGAATCTGCGGCTCCTGTAATATAGTGATAGATGGTCGTCCACATGGTCCACAGCAAGGCACCACGACCTGTCAGCTTCACATGAGACACTATAAAGATGGCGAGACGATCACTATTGAGCCATTCAGAGCAGCAGCCTTTCCAGTTATAAAAGATCTAGTTGTCGATCGTGCATCATTTGATAGAATCATCCAGTCTGGGGGTTACATTTCTGTAAATACAGGGCAAGCTCCTGATGGTAATTCCATTCCTGTAGAGGGTGATATAGCACTCAAATCATTTGATTCAGCTACATGTATAGGCTGTGGTGCATGTGTCGCTGCTTGTCCTAATGGATCAGCAATGTTATTCACCTCAGCTAAAGTATCTCACTTAGGTTTACTACCTCAAGGTGAAGTAGAGCATAGTAAGAGATCACAGAAGATGGTCGCTCAGATGGATAAAGAAGGCTTTGGTTTCTGCTCTAATGTAGGTGCCTGTGAGGCTGAATGCCCTAAGGAGATTTCCTTGGATAATATAGCAAGGCTGAATCGGTCATTTGTTGGGTCAGTATTCTCGAGTGAGAAGAACTTTAGTTAGGCATATTCTACTTTCAGTGTGTTCTTACAAAGCTCCTAATTGTTCTTCATACATACATTAACATACCAGTCCAAACTTTACTGGCTCGCTGAGCTTGATTCAAGGTATTGTCTTTTTATTAAGAATCTAAAACGCTTGGTCAGAGACTGAATTAATGCAATGATGCTGGTTTCTATATTACGAACTATTATCGTAAAATTGCGAATCTTCTCGTGTCACGGTCCACTGTTTATATCAATAGCTATCGTATCTTTTCGTATCATAATTGACAACTATATGGTAAAAGTATACGACTTCAAGCTAGAGCTCAACTGGAGCTGATCAGCGAGATAAGTAGTCTGGATTTATAGCTAAAAATTAGACATCCCGAATCCAACAGTTAAGAAATTATTGAAGAACTTATTAGTTAAAAATCTCATAGAAAAATACGGCGTAGGGCGAGGTACCAATTATTCAATTATGTAGTCATGATGAGATCATGGAGGACTGAATGGTCAGACCAGATTATTACATTTAATTAGCTTCAAAATAAATTCTTATGGAATCAACTTCAAATTTTTCATGAAGTTGGCATGTGTTGTAAACGTGATATGACCCTTCTTAGGTTGCCTATTATGCTGTTTCTAAGCCTTAACATTAATTTTTTATCAACTGAATTGGGTTTTTCACTTAGTCGGAGTATTTTACCTATTAGATTAATCGTATATCGGGGAATATTCAATCCGATGTCACAAAATCATATCCATGAAAAAGCTAAAAGATATCAAGAAGGAAGGAAGAAGAGACTTTCTCAAAAAGGCCTCTACAGGAGCAGCCGGATTTATCATTGTGCCCAGACATGTTCTCGGTGGAAAGGATTATACCGCGCCGAGTGATACATTTAATATCATAGGTATCGGAGCCGGTGGAAAAGGATTTAGTGATTTAGGAGAATGTGCAAAAAGCCCCAATGTTAAAGTTATTGCTTTCTGTGATGTAGATGATCGGCAGGCAGTCGGAGCAAAGGAAGCTTGGCCAGAAGCTAAGTACTACCATGATTTTCGTAAGATGCTCGATGAAATCGACAGTGATGCCGACGGTGTGACCATATCGACTCCTGATCATATGCACGCTGTGGCTGCATACGATGCCATGAGAAGAGGCAAGCATGTCTATGTGCAGAAACCTCTGACACACGATATATTTGAAGCACGTGTGCTGACTGAGACAGCTGAAAAGTATAAGGTCGTCACTCAGATGGGTAACCAAGGAGGATCTGGGGATGGCGTACGTCAGATGAAAGAAATGTATGACTCTGGGATGATCGGCATGGTCAATAAAGTCATCTGCTGGACTAACCGACCGATATGGCCCCAAGCATTATCTATGCCCAAAGGGAAAAAGCCTATTCCTTCTGAGCTAAACTGGGATCTTTGGATAGGCACTGCACCTTATCGAGACTATAATGAAGGCTATCATCCATTCGATTGGAGGGGCTGGGATGATTTTGGTACTGGTGCTTTAGGTGACATGGCATGTCATATTATGGACCCAGTATTCAGGATTTTGCCAATCAAGTATCCTTCCTCAGTAGAATGCAGTGTCTCAGGGAGCTATGTAGGTAATTTTGAAGAAAAGGACTATTCTGCCAGCTTTCCTGATGCCAGTAAGATTCACTTTAGCTACCCTCGGACTGATGGACCGGGAGAGATCAAGGTCGCCTGGATGGACGGCGGCATTCAACCAGAGCGACCAGAAGGGCTCGGACCGGATGAACCTATGGGTAACTGGGATGGTGGATGTATCTTCTACGGTAGTAAGGGCACGCTTATGTGTGATTGTTATGGGGCTAATCCAAGACTGATCCCGACTCGACGAATGGAGTATGAAGAAATGCCAGCAGTGAAAGAGACACGTGTGCCAGAAGGTCATTACGTTCAATGGGTCAATGCTGCCATGGCGGGCTATGAAAATGGCAAGACCAGTTCGCCATTCTCTTATGCAGGCCCATTCACAGAAAGCATCTTGATGGGTAATCTCGCAATTAAGGCCTATAATCTGAAAAACCCTGAATTAGAAAATGATAACTTCTGGAGAGGTAACGACCGCTTTATCGGACGAAAACAATTACTTTGGGATGGTCCAAAGATGGAAATCACGAATCTCCAAGATGCTAATCAATGGGTAAAGCGAGAGTATAGAGGTGATTGGGACTTTGGGAGCATTGGATAACTGACTGGTCTCGCCGTAGAAATATCAAAGGTCGTAGGTCATCAAACTCCCGTGTTTGCTTTCCACTCGACTCTGATGAATCGGTTTCTTCCTTTCTAAGCAAGATGTACTTGTTAGGATCATGCTTATGACGTGACCAATCAGTCATACCTGATCTCAAGGGGAACTGCCTTTTCTTTTGATATAAATTATTAGGAAATCCAACTATACTATTTTAAGGCACTCAAAATCAAATAGTTGATAATCAAACCTGGGTTAATACAAGTCCTTTGCTTTATTCAAAATAACATCCAAAGTTTTTATCGGTAAGTCTTTCTCTGGATCGATGTACATGATCTTCATTTTTTTACGATTGCCTAAGATCAGTTCTGGGTGTTCTATCTCAATACCTTTATAGATTCCGATGTAAGGAACATAAGTTTTCTTATCTGTCCATAGATAACAGAACAGTTTACCATGATATCTAAACATGGGCACTCTATGGGTCCAAGTCTCTGTCATTGCGGGATCAAATGCCAAAATGTGCTGTCTGAGAGCCAGAAGACAACCTTTAGTCGGTTCCTCCTGGCTGATGTAATATGTGTCTAATTCTCTAAGCATCGTTGCTCTTAATTAATGGCTATGTGAATATTCATTGAAACATTTTCATTGTCCGACTTACTGGCATCATAGATTTCTAAGTCGGCAGTGTATGCTCTATCAATTGGCATATTCCATATTTTCTCCCATTCTTGATAGACGACGCCATCTGTCATTTTTCCTTGACAGTGAAAGTCTTGGTATGTTGCTTCAGCGAATGTCATACCAGTAAGCCCTTCTGGAACCTCTTCTAACGAAGCCACTTTCATACCCAATAAGACGGTATATGGCTGAGTGTAGTCGCCTTCATACTCTGTATAGATACAATGAATGTTTTGTTCTATCATATTGGGAATGGAAGCAATGATGCCATCTGCCATAAATCGCTGCCATAGTGCTGGGATATCGGTGCCTGCTGCTCCGTTATGATTAGAAGTGCGGACTGTGATGCCTATAACGCTGAAAGATGGTAATGTAGAAATACTCATAATTCTATTGTTTTAATGAATGAATACGTCAAAGATATATGGGGTAGGTGACAGCCCTATGTCAGGGGTATAGAAAAAATATACGGTCATCCTGGGCTTGACTCAGAAATTGTCTTTGTGCGAATTTTAATTTTCTCAATAAATCATGCAAGCTCATTCGATAATGTAGAGCAAGTTTATTTATCATCGTCAATTATTTCTTCACTTTAGACTTTGCAATCTGCTCATGAAAGTATGTCATCAAATCAAACTGTCGATCATCAAAATGATCTCCTTGCATTTTAATCGACTGGATTCTATCCAATCTGAACTCTCTATAGTCTTTTCGCAGTCTACACCAAGCAATTAAAATCCAATTCTCCTGAGTATGATACATCGCTTGTGGTTCTATTGATCTGTTAGATTCTTCATCTTTATAGAGGGATAAATAACTGATGTCTATGACTCTAAGTGAAGTGATCGCTATCTGGATGCTAGACAGGATATTACTGGTGGTGACTTGTGAAAGATTCTGAATAAAAGCTACTCGACTGGTCAGAAGTTCAGCTTTATTTTTTTGAGTATGTCGAAGTACTGATTTGATTTTATCAATAGCATCCTTGTAATTCTCAACTAAGCTGGAGTCCTTATTCTGTGTCATCATGGTATAGCCGGTGATGAGCGCATAAGCTTCTTCCTCAGTAAACATGACGGGAGGCAGTGTGTATCCTTCGACGAGTGAATAGCCTTTTCCCTCTTCCGTATAAATAGGAATTCCGGAATCTTCTAAGGAGCGTATATCTCGATAGATAGTCCGTATACTCACACCATATTTCTTGGATAGCTCCGTCGAAGTAACCAGCTTTTTAGCTTGAAGCTGTGTCAGGATGGAAGTGAGTCTCGATAGCCGATTCATGAAGTCATACTTTATAATTGGTGATCAGTTATGGCTGTATACCGATGCTATTATATATACAGGCAGTTATCGGTAGGAAAGTAGATCGAGTATAATGACCGAAAGAAATAGGTTTGCTGGTTTAAAAAGTCTCAAACCATTTACTCTTCGGTGTAGTCATCAATCATAATAGATGAAGGCTCTGCACTGGGTGAAATGCTGAGTCAAGCCTGCCTATTTTGGCAAGCAGGCTTAGGATGATTTTCATTTAATTATCAATAATTCTTAAGCCTTGTCTATATTTTGATCAATTCACAAATTCTACAATACGTTTCAACCTTAATACAGCACTCACTTCAAAAGATAAATTCCTAATCGACTGCTGAGCCAAAGTCCTTCTATTACCAAAATCCCATGGATTAATCACATTTTCTAATGGTGGCTGATCATACTGTTTAGAGATATCTGGATTAAGCCTGATTTCGATTGCACCTCCTATTAACTCTGAAAAGTCATACTGGAATCCACCACCTACAGTAAAACCATAGTTGATCTTATTGACAAATGGATCGACTGGAAAGTAGCCAGCAAATCTTTCGTATTGCTCCAGATTAGTACTCAAGGTATATTCAAGTCTGATCGCTAACAGGTAGTATGGCTTAGCTTTCTTATCCATATTTAGAATCCGCTTCGCACCGGTGATCAGATTGACATTATTAAATTCAAATCGCTGTCTTCCTCCTATGAAGTCATTACCTGCATTGTTAATAAACCGCTGTCGCTCAGAGCTGCCTCGCTTATGAAAGCCGACTTCTGCATATAGGGAAGAAGGTTCGTCTTCATCATAGCTTTCTATAAAAAATGAACCATGATAGGCTATTAAGGTCTGTCTTTGAATGCCGTTCCAGATTTGGAATTCAAGACTTGGGCCTAATTTAGGACCAAATACAAAACTTTGGGCTTTCATTTCTGGTGTGATACTTGACAGTACGAATAAACTGAGGGTAATCTTAATGACGCTTTTCAACATCAAATTCTTCTGATTCAAATAGAATTTCATCTTTACTTTGTTTTAAGATATCAACATGGCTGAAAAACTTAGGTCTTTTGCCCCAATGATGATACGCATTTAGATTTATTTCTTCTCCTTCGAGTGGTTGGCTTTTGGGTGGTAGCCTGTTATAGTGGTAGAGCTTTTCTAAGTTGATTTTATATTTTCTGGCGATGCTCACCATATCATCTCCCTGCTCCACGATGTGTACATACTGAGTATTATGATCCTGTAGGTCGAGGACTTGTCCATGATCAGTGATCACGACTTCATTTAAGGTAGTATGATATGAATCATCTGTGACGAAGATGGAAAGTGTGGGATCAGAAGCATTTTGATTCTTAGAGATTTGATCGTACTGGTAGAGTCGATAAGTCTCTATGAGCTTGATTAGTTTGCTACCATATCGAGTATCAGTGGCATATCCTGCATCTTGTAGGCCCATGGCCCATGCATGATAGTCATTAGAGCTTATGGTGAATAAGTGTCCATAGCGGTATTCCTTTTTAGGATTGAGTAGAAATGCGCTGTGAGCTCGGTATGAATCTTCTGCTGAGGCAAAGACTCTAAAACAGCTCTTCATCAAGTGACCATTTTTATCATAGTCATCATCCTTTACTTTCATTGTCGGTCCATTCCAATCGGATCCACACTTCATCCCAAAATGATTATTTCCTTTCTGACTTAAGGCACTCCTGCCATGATCTGACTCTAGTAATCCTTGTGCTAAAGTGATGCTCGCGGGTATTCCAGATAGATGCATCTCTCGAACTGCGATATCAGCATAGTCGGATATATAACTATGAGTCGCTGTTTGAGAGATCATCTGATTACAAAATATCGAGCTGCATAACAGCAAAGCGAGATATGTGCATTGGTTCTTTATCATATGAGTCATTTTGCTAATAGGTCTCTATATCTTCAATCAAACTTTATTCCAATCAAGTGAAAATCAGCCTATTTGGTGAATTAATTATGAGAGTCATACCTTTATATAACGAGACATTCACATATACTTTATACAATAAAAATTAGAATCAACGAAAATGACAGATTTATTAGATCTATTACAAGGACAGCTTTCAAGTGATGCGATCCATGCATTAAGCAAACACACAGGTATCAATGATGACACCAAGACAGCACATGCGAGTAATGCCATCATGGCATTTCTGACGAATGCTTTAGCGAAGAATACAGCGACGCCTCAAGGCGCTAATGCCTTATTAGGTGCTCTGGATAGAGACCATGACGGTGGTGTACTTAATGATGTCATCGGATTAGTCACTGGTAACATGGGGGCTAAGTATAACTCTAAAGCTTTAAATGGTATCGGTATCCTCGGTCACATCTTAGGCGCACGTCAGAACTCTGCCATAGAAGCTATAGGTAAGATGACGGGTCTTCGTAAGAATCAGACAGCTATGCTGATGGTGAAACTTGCACCGCTTGTCTTAGGGATGCTGGGTAAGAAGAAGAAAGAAGAAAATCTAAGAGCACCAGATCTGTCTGACTTATTAGGTGATAGTATCGCTAAAAGAGAACCTGCTGCGGAAAGAAGTGTCATCAGCAAGATACTGGATCGTGATGGAGATGGCAGCGTGATGGATGAGATCGGTAGTATGGGGATGAAGGTACTCGGGAATTATTTATTCAGGTAGGATGAATATGAAAAAAAACCATTAACTAATGATCCCGCTTCTACTTTTTAACTAACTAACTGACTGATCAGAATATTCTATTTCTAACTTCGTATTAGATAAGTAAAATTACGCTGTGGTATGAATTCTGAAGTTCTGGCAAGTCGACTTATAATTCTATAACTATAAAGGATCATTTAAATACAACAATTATTTTACTTATTACAGGTTTACTAATTTTTCGCTGCATTACAATAAATGAAAAGTAAGAGTTGAAAACATATAGTTTTCAACTCTTAGCACAGAGATTTGCATGTTTTAATATGTATGTCTTAAATTTTAATTGTTTGGAAACTAAAGAAGCCTTGGATACGATTTCCATCTGTATCGTAAATCATGACTATTAAATTTCCGCTGACACTTGATGTAGCTATGGATGCTGCATACCCAAGAGGTGTACCTGCAGTGACATAATCTGCATAGAAATAATTTTCTCCCGCAATGTCTATTTCGTACCAGTTTTGAGTCGTATTCCAAGTACATGAAAAATTTTGAGAGCCATTAATCACTTTTGCGTTAGAATTGATGACACCATATGCTAAAGCTGCAGTACCTGGAGGACCTTGTACTCCTGTTGCGCCAGTAGCTCCAGTTGGGCCAGTTGCACCAGTGTCGCCTTGAGGCCCAGGAGTGCCATTAGTGAGAGATTGCCATTCACCAGCTAAATATCCTTCAAAGTCCATCCCGTTAAACCGTATGGAGCCTTCGGTTTGACATTCTGTGTTTGCTATTTTAATGCCACCCTCGACTTCATGTAATTGACTACAATCTGGATCTTTGGAAGGTAAAGCTGTGAAGCCCGAGTTATCAGGATCAATATTGATATCACTGAAACTTGTGAGTCTTGCAGGAATTAAATAAATCTCAAGATACGGAGTGACACTTGGATCGATGCCAGAACTTACTGTGGCACTAAATGTTTTGACCACGCTTTCTCCTGGCTGCAAGTCGGCTGGGCTACAAGAAATGACCGTTCCACCAGCTGGTCTGTCACTGCCAGAAGTCGTGCCGTCATTATTGACACGTAGGTAAGCTTGGATACTGACATTTTGAGAACAAACGCCTTGATTGTTATCTAATTGAGATGCAGCGTCTCCTACATTTTTAATTGTTGCGGCATAAGATATGCTGCCGTTTGCATCACAGGACAGGACTTCGACTGATTCTATGATGAGGTCTGGGCCACTGGTCGATTTACTTGGTAGTGGTGTGAAGCCAGAATTACTCGTGTCAACGTTCACATCACTAAATGCCCTTATTCTTTCAGGAATTAAATAAATCTCAAGATACGGAGTCACACTTGGATCGATGCCAGAACTTACTGTGGCACTAAATGTTTTGACCACGCTTTCTCCAGGCTGCAAGTCACTTGGGCTACAAGAAATAACCGTTCCACCAGCTGGTCTGTCACTGCCAGAAGTCGTTCCGTCATTATTGACACGTAGGTAAGCTTGGATACTTACATTTTGAGAACAAACGCTTTGGTTGTTATCTAATTGAGATACGACGTCACCAACATTTCTTATTGTGGCAGCATACGAAATACTTGTTGCATCACAAGAGAGGATTTGGACTGATTCCATGATGAGGTCTGGGCCTGTAGGTTGGGCAAAGGCTGTACCAAATGAGAAAAGAAAGCAAAGGCTAACTTGTATAAATTGTTTCATAGTAATAAATTTTTAATTTAAAATTGTATGTTATTTTTTCTATTAAATCGGTATTCACTTTTGAATAATATTTTGTCCTTTGTTGGTTGTATAAGAATCGACGTACACAAATTAAATTATCGTTAGTGTTTTCAATAAATTGTCTGACATAAGATTCTTTGACGAGCTCTATCATTTCTTTACATTAAGTTTTCGGCATAGATTATTGCGATGACCAATGACTGTGTAAGGGCTACTAAATAGATTAATGGCGATCTTCTTAATGCTGAAGTATAATCTGATAAGCTTGAATACTTCGAGTTCCCTTAGACTTAATGAGATCAAAGGTGTATGTTGATCTGAATTGATTGTTTTCATTTAGGCATTAATGATTGATTTTGTCAGTGGTCAATCATCACACTATTTCGTTACCTCGGAAAGAGTTTTTTTTAACGCTGAGTATTGATTATTTCGATTGAAATTCTATTATTGAGATATTGAGAAAATAGATACAATTACATCTGGTTATCTGTAGTATAAATTACTTTACATCTAAAAACATAGGTAAATGCTGTTATTTAAGTGTACCCGATCCGTGTGTATGTCCTTCTATAAATGATCTATGTGTTGATGCAATAGATATTCCTGATCTCAGTCCTTGCAATCTAATCCAAACTTCTATAGTAGGAGCTACTGCAGATCTTTCCTGAAACGAATACTTACTAATTCAAAGGTGATATGTGGTATTTTTTAAATCAATGGCGAACGTTGTCAATAACAATCATAGGTACGGATCTGATTTAGGCATGTTCAGTAGTAGTAAATAAATTCAGAATTAAGAGACCTGTTGGTCAAGCTGATATGACTTTGGCACTTTTAGGTCAAAATCTGTACAAATACTTGGGTATAATTTAATTCTGTTAATTACCTTTTAGGTTGCTTTTATCTGGATTAAATTCGTTACCCCTTTTATTGCCATAAACCCTTAAAAGCGAGGTAATTATTCAGGGTAAACGTGTTCAAATCAAATTCAAGACTGTCAATTAATAGACTAAACTTCCCATATGAATAAGGTCTTATTTGTAAAAATCTCTTTAGAATCGTAAAGGGATTTTTAGAAGTGGCGGCTGCCTGCCAGGTACCCGGAGGGGATTAGCTGGCATAGCATTTTTGCTTACTTTTTTTGCAGTTGAAAAAAGTAAGGCCCGCACGGCGAGTGCAAGTAAGCTTTGCATCTATAGAAAATGTGTTTATGCTTTACTTTTGAATACCCCTGATTTATGGAGAAATTTACCTTTAGTCATCTATAAGGAATCTTAATCAACAAATTAAGAGCGATTGGCTGATACATGGTCAATTATTAAGAATTCTACAAGGTTTAATACAAAGCCTTCCATTCTATTAAATCCAGATTTTGAGGTGTTGGCGGATCAAACTTTCGAAGTCTATATCGAAGCTTGTTCAAATGATTAGAAATTATGCAATCTCTGATTGCTTTAAAAATCTCTTAAATATTGACAATTGCTTAGTTAAGGTATTGAGTAAAACTAAAATCACTGATTTTTATGCTATGGACTTTACATGGAGTAAGTCCTTTATCAGGCTCAAATAGAAAGTAATTCATATGGACATGTAGCTTATCTGTGGGAACCTTGGCTTTGTTAAGCTCTCTATAACTGCTTATGTTTTCACCATTTTGATATCTCGCATTGAAATGAACCGCATCAGGAATCCATTGAATAGAGAAAGTTATTGGAACGGAATCATTGATGTTAAACAATGCTTGCGACACAGCTGAATTAGCTTCTATGGCTTGGAT